>Ga0214469_1000166_pt1 | contig 20498 bp, 17 predicted proteins | sample RVTome_10_FD_187340 | JGI IMG/M metagenome (GOLD analysis project Ga0214469, IMG submission 187340) | Soil microbial communities from uranium-contaminated site in the Upper Colorado River Basin, Wyoming, United States - RVT153D57 HiSeq ... | reverse complement strand
CAGATCGTCACGATCCGGGCTCCCCACAACGAGCAGGTCAATGTCCACTGGCGCTGGCCCCTCCTCACCGCGGTACCGGGCGGCCCACGACCCGAAGACATCGGCGAACACGATGCCCTCGACCGACGCCAACCGCTCGGCCAGCACAGGCACCGGACCCAACACGATGGTCACTAGCTCATAGAGCGGCCGGTAGAACGCCGCAGCCGCGTTCGCTCGTACAAGCTTCGTCCGCCCCACTCGCCGACTAGTGAGCACATCGCCCTGCTCTAGCCGGATCACCTCGCGAGCCGTGTTACCAGGATCGGCCTCGATAGCCGCCGCGAGCTCCGCCACAGACTCCTCCCCACCCCCCAGCAACACCCGCGCCAAAATGCGTGCCTGCAGATCAGACCGCAGCAGCGGAAACAGCGGCGGCGGCGCGACCCTCACAGCAACCCTCCCTCGACGTGACCATCAGACAATCCAAGCGATACTTACACGATATCATGTGAGTATTGCGCGGATCGTTACGAATCTGCCCCGCTGAGCCAGACCGCAGCAAAGACGTCGTACCGATCCGGACCCCGGTACAAGCACATCGATTCTCGACGCCGGTTGAAACTAGTGCCTCGCGGCGACTGAAATCTGGACAATGCCTGCACGGCTGGCGTGGCCGGGATTCGGCAGGACCCTCGAGGGTTGTCGTCGGCTTCGAGGGTCAGCGGATGTACGACGTGCACTGTTACAGAGCGGCCAACGGGAACCAGATACAGCCGAGGCTGGCCCAGATGGTGCCCCACGCCGTGACATCTCGGATGCTCATCCAGCCCGCGCTGGCTGGCCTGATGAGACGCACAGCGACAGAGTTCGGACACCCGGTGGAGCTCTCCCCGGCTCAGCAGCGCCGCCTCGCCGTGTTCGCCGGCATCGTTCAACAGGTGCGCCAGCCGATGGGCACATCCCGCGAGCTGACGACGCCGAATTGGACGTGCGCGCCGTGCAGCGGCATCTCGGCTGGCTGTTAGCTGCTTGGAATCAAACCGAGAGGGGTCTGCACGCTGCCGACGTGAACGCCTGGTCTTCAATGCTGATCTTTCGTTTGCCGAGATCAGCAAGGTGATGAGAACGTCCTAAGTCGATGTCACCTCCCGGAACGCCGAGACTCCGTGTGGCCAGATTCCACAGAATGATCACCAACGGCTACCTGCGCGAAGGCGACCAGCAGATGGTGGATCACCTTGACCCGCGGTACGGCCCTATCGTCTACGATGTCGCGATCAGGCCCCGAGCAGATCCGGCAGTGGGCGAATCGCCGCAGGCCATCGGCTTTGGCGCCGCGGCCACGATCAGCAGGATGGTGAGGTGGTATCGGTGTCCCGTGAGCCCGTGTGCTACGGGCGGTGTGCGAACAGTTGGCCATATCCGGTGACGTGGAATGTCGCGCCGGCGAGCGCGAGGAGATTCCACAGCAACACCTGATTCGAGGTCAGGACCAGACGGCCGATCGTGGCCTCCAACGCGTCGATTGCTCCGGCGGCTCGAAAGCCGTTTCCTCCGATGAACACCGCGTCCGCGTCATCTGGCACGTGCCGGGACGTCCACTCGAACACCGCACCGGGCTCAACCAGACGTGGATCTTGGGAGAGGTCGGCCGACACCGACGAGACCACCTCCACGCCTTGGTTGCGGAAGTAGGCTGCGCCGAGCTCGTTTAGCTCGTCGTCGAACCACGGCGGGTCGACCAGAGCGATCCCGTTGACACCGAGGGCGCGAATGGCCAGCACCGCCGAGACACACGTGGCTGCGACCGGGATACCGGCGCGCTGAGACAGCCGCGTCGCCATGGCAGTCTCCTCGTCGAAGCCGATCACATACCCGGAACTGGTCGACGCGTAGCCGATCACGTCAACAGAGTCAGCGGCGAGCAGCTCGGCCGCGTCATCCAGAAGGGGCGGCGCCGTCCACATCCGCGCGGCGAACGGAGTTGTGGGAGCCTTCTCGACGTCGATACCCACCGCCTGGGTCGACACCCTCGCCACACGGGTCACCAACCGCCCGGGCGCCATCTCCGGGAACTCTGCCTCCGGGCCAATCGCCGCGTGCGGACTCAGTACCCCAATCCGAATCATCTCGTCCCCTCACCCTGTGTCAAACGCGGCAGGAGAGTCAGCGCGAGACCGCCTGCGGCGCCTGCTTCCCTACGGTGCGACATCGTTTATGTTCTTCTCGGTCGCCGGTCGTCGCTCATAGGCCCGACACTGCTCGGTGTGCGCGGTAGCGCGACGACGCTCAGGACGGCCAGTGCGGCAGCGACGCCCAGCGCTGTACGCATGCCCGTGAGGGTGTAGCCGGGCAGCGCCCACAGTGTCGTCGCCAGCGCCGGGCCAAACGCGATGCCGAGTTGTCGGGCCAGGCTCGTAGATGCACCGGTTGTTCCCAGCAGGTGCCTTGGCGAGTGGTTCATCGCCATCGTCTGGTTCGGTCCGGCGAGGAGCCCTGCTCCAACTCCGATCAGGGCCAGCCGCCAGCCCAGCTCGGCCATCGCCCAGTCGCTGCTGATCGGAATCATCAGCGCGACTCCACCCGCGACGACGACAGCGCCGACTCCGGTGACCCGGCGGGCTGTGAACCGGTCGGAGAGGATGCCGGCGATCAGTCCGAGCGCCATCGTCCCCAGTGGGAACGCCAGCATGGTCAGCCCGATCTCGGCCGGCGAGGCGCCAGCGGCTCGCTGTAGGTGGAACGGCACCAGGAAGGCCACTGCCATCACCGCCGTCATCTCGGTCAGCAGGACGAGGTGGGGGCCGATCATCCCGGGTGCGCGGATCAGCTCGCGGACGGCGGCACTGCTCGGGTGCCGGTACCAGAGGAGGACGAAAGGCACCGCCGCCGGAGCCAGCAAAAGCCACCCGGGGCCATGCTCGGCGGTGAAGGTGAGCGAGAGCATCAACGCGAAGGCGGCCGTGGTGAGCAGTCCCATCTCGGCCGCGAATCCGGCGCCCGGAACACGCAGCGGCCGGCCAGGCAGAAGCTGAGTCACCCCGATCGCAACTACCAGCAGACCCACCGGCACGTTGAGGTAGAAGATCCAGGGCCAGCCGATGTGCTCGATCAGCAGGCCACCGAGGACTGGTCCGCTGACGCCGCCGAGCGGGCCGAGCGTCATCACGATGCCCATCGCCCGGCCACGGCTCTCGGGCCGTGAGGCGATCGTTGTCAGGACGGGGATCAGCGCGAACAACACCGCGGCGAAGGCACCCTGGACGACCCGTGCCCCGATCAGCCAGCCGATCGACGGTGCCAGTCCGACTGCCACGCTCGCCAGCACGAACCCGGTCACCGCGAAGACCATCGCGTTCCTGTGGCCGACCCCGTCCAGCCAGCGACCGCTCGGCAGCGACAGCGCGATCACCGGCAGCACGTAGCCGAGCACGATCCACTGGGTCAGGCTGGTGCCGATGCCGAACTCGGTCTCGATCGTCGGGAGCGCGACGTTGACGACGGTGGCGTCCAGCTGCGCCATGAAAACCGCTATCCCGGTCGCGGCCACGACCAGCCAGTTGGTCCGGGCGGTAGCCGATGCACCGGGTGGCGTGTCGTGGGTCCGTTGGCTCACCCCATCAACGCTGGCAGCGGCGCGGCATGCTCAGGTAGTGCTCGACGCACAAGTGAACTGCCCGAACGCATCAGTTCTGTGTGCGGATCGCACGGTTTCCTCGACCGGGTGGCCCGGTCGAGTCGCGCCGGTGGCAGCAGCGGCCGCCACGGTGCCGGCTACTGCTGCCCATAGGATGTGTGGTGCCAGTGGCGCAGATAAGGGCGGCGGTGAGTCGTGAACCGTGCGACGGCGGGGACGCCCGGCGACACCGGCGATACAACGCAGGGTGGGGCCGTCGACCTGCTCGCAACCAAATTCTTCGTGCCGCGGCCCCCTGTCGGCTTGGTGCCACGTCCGCGGCTGACCGCCAGGCTCGATGATGGGATCCACCGTGGGTTGACCGTGGTGATCGCGCCGGCGGGGTTCGGCAAGACGGCGCTATTGGCCGACTGGTGCGCTGACCGTCAGCCGTCGGTGGCCTGGCTGTCGCTGGACGCGGGAGATAACGACCCGGTCCGGTTCTGGCGGCATGTCGCCCACTCGCTCGATCGGGTGGGTGTCGGCGTGGCGGAGCGAGTCGAGCCGTTCCTCGGCGTCTCAGCGCCGTCGTTCGATGGGGTGGTCACGGCCATCGTCAACGCGCTGGCCGCCCAGCCCGCCGGCGCGGTGCTGGTCCTCGATGACTATCACGTGATCGAAACCGCAGTTATGCACGACTCTCTGCTGTTCCTGCTGGAGAACGCACCACCCGACCTCAGCGTGGTGCTGGCCGGCCGGGCGGACCCGCCGATCCCGCTGGCACGGTTGCGGGCGCGCGGTCGGCTCGCCGAGCTTCGGGTCGCCGATCTACGGTTCACGGTCGAGGAGGCCGCTCGCTTGCTGCGCGGGTTGGTCGGATCGGAGACCGCGCTGTCTGACGACGCGGTCGCGACGTTGGCCGAACGCACCGAAGGTTGGGCGGCCGGGCTGCAGTTGGCCGCGTTGTCGCTCCACGGCACGTCGGATGTGGCGGGGATGGTGGGGTCGTTCTCCGGCAGCCATCGATTCATCCTGGATTATCTGACCGAGGAGGTTCTTACGCGCCAGCCGGAGCCGGTGCAGACCTTTCTGCTCGAGACGTCTGTGCTCGGCATGCTGTCCGGGCCACTGTGTGACGCGGTCACCGGCCGGGCGGACGGTCAGGAGATGTTGGAGGCAATCGAGCGGGCGAACCTGTTCCTGGTGCCGCTCGACGATGTGCGCGGATGCTGGCGGTACCACCACCTGTTCGCTGACCTGCTGCGAGCCAGGTTACGACACCAGCAACCGGAGCGCATCCGGGAATTGCACCGTCGGGCGGCGGCCTGGCATGAGGACAACGGGATCGTCGACGAGGCGGTCAAGCACGCGTTGGCCGCTGACGACGGAGATTCGGCGGCGCGGGTGGTGGAAAAACATGCCGATGAACTCCTGATGCGCAGTGAGGACGCGACGCTGCAGCGGTGGCTGAAGGTGCTGCCCGCCGAAACGGTTGCGTCTAAACCGCGCCTACTGTTGACACGGGCGAGGCTGGCTGTCATGGCCGGTCACGTGGATTCGGGCCGCGACCTGCTTGATGCGGCGGAACGCGCGTATCCGGGTTCGGCCACCAAGCCGTACAAGCCGTCCGTCGGCCGGCGGGCGGGTCCGCTGGCGAACGTCCCGGCCATCATCGCGGTCAATCGCGCGTTCATCGCGAATCTGCGTGGCGACCCCGATGGTGCCACCGGGTTCGCGACTCAAGCACTTACCGGCCTCCGCGATGACGAATGGATGCTGGACTCGCTGGCTCGGCTTCACATCGCTGTCGCCAGCTGGATGCAAGGTCATCCCGCGGAGGCCGAACCCGACGTGGCCGCCATTATCGAACGCTGGCTCGCGTTCGGCGCCCGCGATTACGCGGTGCTGTGGAGTTCCATCCTTGGCCAGATCCAATCCGCCCGTGGGCATCTCGGCGCGGCAACCACGACATATCGACGGGCGCTGGAGGTGGACCTGCCGCCCGGCCAGTCGCAGCGGCCGGCCGCCGGGGCGGTACTTGTTGCTATGGCCGAGGTGGCATATCAGCGCGACGAGCTCGGCGCCGCCCAAAGTCATCTCGAGGCGGCGTTCCCGCTGTGTCGCGACCTCGGCTACACCCAACCGCTCGCCACCGGACTTGCCATCCAAGCGTCGATCCGGCAGGCGACCGGCGACCCGGCCGGTGCGGACATCGCGGTCGCCGAAGCCAACCGGGTGGCCCAATCAGTGGTTGTCGACCTGCACAACCCGGTCGCTGCCTGGCACGCACGGCTCCTGCTCAGCCAGGGCGACGTCGACGCTGCCGCGCGATGGGTCAGCGCCCGCGGACTCAGCGTCGACGATGAGCCGGACTACCCGCGAGAGCCCGCGTACCTCACCATGGCGCGCGTCCTGATTCGCCAGAGCCGGCCCGACGATGCGCTCCGGTTGCTCGACAGGCTCCACGGGGCCGCGGTCGAGCAGGATCGAGTCGGCAGCGTCATCGAAATTCAGGCACTGCGAGCGCTCGCCCGGGCCGTCCGCGACGACGACAGCGCGACCACCATCCTTGCGGACGCGCTCGAACTCGCTCATCCAGAGGGCTACGTGCGAGTCTTCGCGGACGAGGGACGGCCAATGGCCGCCGTGCTCGGACGGCTCATCGCGGCCGCTGCGCAGCCGGCCGGAGTACCCACGGGCTACCTCGGCCAGCTAATGCGGGCGATCGGCCGGCTCAACCCAGGCACTGAGGTGCCCAGCGAGCACATGCCCGCCGTCGTCACCCGGCTCAGTGGTCGCGAACTGGAGGTGTTGAAGCTGCTTGCCGCCGGTAGAACCAATCGGGACATAGCCAGCGAACTGGTCGTCTCACCCCATACCGTCAAACGGCACGTCGCCAACATTCTCGACAAGCTCGGTGCCGCCAACCGCACCGAAGCCGGCGTTCGCGCGCGAGACCTGGGCCTGCTCGACTAGCGGCATTCCCCCGACCCGCCCAGGTCTCCACCGATTGCGCCTCCGAATGGCTCCATTGGGCCATGATCCGCAACGCCGTCAGCCCAAATCATGAGAAGCCGACAACGCACCCGTGAATGGAGTAGAGACGTGCAGACGGACGTGACTGCGCTGGCCGACTCCCCGACGCGGAACCGTGCTGTGCGGATCCTCATGGGGTTGGCAGCCGCAAGCGCCATAGGTGCCGCCGCCAGTGCGATCCCTGTCGTCACCGGAGCGCCAGCGCCGACGCTGATGGGTGAGACGTGGCGGCTCTACGGGTTCCTCACCTTCGCCGGCCTGTTCGCATTGCTTGGCTGGCGTCCACTCAGCTACCCGTGGCTTTGGGAGATCGTGATCCTCAACAAGCTGTTGCTCACCGTGACCGCGGGTGGCTACGCCGCCGGAGTTTTCGGACCGGGCGACGTGGACGGGGCCGTGGCGGCGCTCGTTTGGGACGGCGGGCTCACGATAGCGCTGCTTGCCGCCTACACGGCTGGACGCGGCTGGCAAGCGTGGCTCGGCCGGGATGAGGCATCACCGTGATCCGGGTGATGGTCGCCGAGGACGTGCCCATGATGCGGGACGCCCTGGTACGGCTGATGGGCCTCGAAGACGACCTTGATGTGGTGGCCGCTGTCGGCAGCGGTGAAACCGTTGTTGCCACCGCATTGCGCCACCAACCTGACGTTGCGGTCATCGATCTCGCGTTGCCGAACCTGGACGGGCTGGACGTGGCGCTTGAGTTGCACCAGCGGCTACCGGATTGCAAGGTGCTGATCATCGCCGGTGTCGCCAATCCGAGCTACCTGCGGCGCGGCGCGGAGTGTCGCGTCGCGGGGTTCGTGCTCAAGGAGTCCACGCCGCAGGATCTCATCGACGGCGTGAGAACGGTGGCTGGCGGGGGCAGCGTCTTTGACCCACGGCTGGTCTATGCCGCGCTCACGGTGTCAGATAACCCGCTGACCGATCGCGAGCGCGACGTCCTGCGCCTGACCGCAGATGGCTCCTCGACCAGCGAGATCGCCGAGACCCTCTTTCTCAGCCGCGGCACCGTACGCAACTACCTGGCCTCGGTCGTGACGAAGCTGAATGCCCGGAACCGGGTCGACGCGATCCGGCTCGCCCGTGAGGCGGGCTGGCTTCAGCCGACTCGTGCGTAACGCACCCCAGACGCGTGCAGCCGGCACTGCCGCCCGCATCGCGCGTGATGACAGCGTCGATACCGCGAGCTTCGACGGACCGAGGAGGAACGATGCGTGTACTGGTGGCCGGATCTAGTGGAGTCATCGGGCGCCAGTTGGTTCCCGTCCTCGAGGCAGGCGGCCATGAGGTGGTGGGGCTGGTGCGGGCCGCCTACCCGTCGTCGGCGAAGATCATCAAGGCGGACGCGCTGGACCGGCGGGCTGTCCTCCGTGCTGTTCGGGACGCCAGACCCGACGCGATCGTCAACATGCTCACCGCGATCCCGAAGCAGATCAACCCGAAGCGGCTCGCCGAGGATTTCGAGTTGACCAATCGGCTACGTACCAGGGGCACCAGGAACCTGCTCGCCGCGGCCGCAGAGGTGGGGGTCGGCCGGATCGTCTCCCAAGGGCTGGCCTACGCCTATGAGCCGCGCGGTCGCGGGTTGGCCGATGAGGACACGCCGCTGTGGCTGGACCCACCGAAACCGTTCGTGCCCGTGCTGGACGCGCTGAAGGTCCTCGAAGACGCCACCCTGGATATCGGCGGCACCGTTTTGCGCCTCGGGCACCTCTACGGCCCCGGCACCAGCTACGCCGCCGACGGCTCGTTCATCCAGCAGGTCCGCGATCGCCAGGTTCCGCTGGTCGGTGGCGGCACTGCCGTCTTCTCGTTCACCCACACCCGCGACGCATCGACAGCCGTGCTGGAAGTGCTCGAGACCGGCCACACCGGAGTCTTCAACGTGGTCGACGACGACCCCGCACCGATGAGCGAATGGCTGCCATATCTGGCGAAGCAGATCGGCGCACCCCAGCCCAGACGCGCGCCGGCGCTCCTAGCCCGCTTGGCAGTCGGCCCGTGGGGAGTGGCGTTCATGACCCGACTCCGCGGAGCCGACAACGCCCGCGTCAAACGCATCCTCGGCTGGCAGCCCATGTATCCGTCCTGGCGCGCGGGCTTCACCGCAGAACTCAGCGCCAGAACGACGGCCCACTGATTCAGCGTTCCGCGACCCTGACCGACAACGACCGAAATGGAAGCCACCATGTTCGTACGCCTCGCTGTGCCGACAGTCCTGTGCTCGGCCCTGCTTCTCACCGCACTCGCGGCGCCCGCGCAGTCCAGCCACCGGGCACCGGCTGATGCCGACGGTGTGGAATGCGACGAGCAATGCCAATGGTCATAGGAGCAACAGCGGGAGAACGCGATACCGCGGACTGACCTCTACAATCCGCCGAGTCCACTTCCGCTCCCCAAGGCTGGGACGGCGCGGCACACGAAGCCGTCCCAGAGTTGTCCAGCGACTGGTTGCTGTGGGGTCACTCCCAGGGTGGCGCAGCTGTGCTCGCGACCGCTGAGCGCCTGGTCAACAAGCCGGAAGTGGGGTATCTCGGTGCGGTCGTGATCTCGCCGGCAGCGGACCTGCGGCGCATCGTCACCCGGACGGTCGACCAGCCGGGACTCGGGGTGTTCATGGCGTTGGCAGCGGTCGGCGCGAAGTGGAGCGAACCTCGTCTGCGACTGGAGCGGCTGCTGACAGCCGAGGCACTGGACCGCCTCGTCGTCGCCGACACCGGGTGCCTCGGAGTAGCCACGGCGGTCCACCGCGACCTGAGCGGGCCCGATCTGGTGGAGCTTCGTTATCTGACGGAGCCGCACTTCGGCCGTTTCCTGGACGCGAATACCACCGGGCGACGTGCCGTGGCCGGACCGGTCCTACCCTGCAGGGTGAAGCCGACACTGTGGTCCCCGTTGAATTCACCGACGAGGTCGCCACCGGGCTCTGCCGCAAAGGAGTATCGGTCGACTACCGGACCTACGCCGACCTCGAACACGACACCTACCCGGGTGTAGTGATCGGTATCACCGACGGAGCGATGCCCGACATCCTCGACTGGGTCGGCGGCCGATTCGACGGCCAACCAGTTGCATCGACATGTTCCACGTATTGAGCGGCACATCGCGCGTATAGCTCAGAACGAGACAACGGAAGGCACCAGGATGATCTTCGAACCCACCACTATCCAGACGTTCAGCGTCCAAGACCCGCCAGACTGGTTGCCGGGTCGGTGACCACTAAGCGTGTGTCGGCTACATCGCCGACGAAGAAGAGGGCTCCAACCTCGGATTGGCCTACATCCGATTCCGCAAGGGAGTGGAACTCGACTTCCCGAGGGCATACGACGGGGTCGCTGTCGCGACCAAAGGGAGCCTCACCGTACGGGTCGGACGCGAGGTGATAGTGAGGGCGGAATGATGAGTGCGGCAAGGCCGGCAAGCACGGTGGCTGCGGCGATGGTGAGCGGGAGCATGGGCAACATGCGTGGTGCCTTGACGGCGACGGACGTGCGGGTGCACGCTGCCGCCGGTTGGGCCACCATGGGAACTGGATAATGGACGAGGACCGGGCGGACCAAGACCAAGAGGATGAGTGGCTCCGGCAGTCCAACCTGATCTACGGCGGGTTGCTCGGCGTCGGCATCGTCCTCATTCAGCCGTTCCTCACCGCCGGCGAGCTGGACACGGCCGCCACGGTGTGCGTCTACTCCTTCGCGGTCGCGATCCCGTTGCTGGCAGCGTTGGTGATTGTCAACCAGCAGGAGACGTTCCGCCGACGCCCCACGCCGTCGATCGTCGTGGCAGCGACCAAGGCGATCGCCCAGACGGCTGGCTTCGTCGGCGTCGTAGCTGCGTTCTGGCACATCTCGTGGATCGCAGGAGTGGTGCTGCTAGCGAGTGGTCTCGTGGGCGTTGGCGCCCACTCGGCGGGACTCACCCGGCTCGAACGCGGCGGCCCGTCCGTACCACGGCCGGGGACCGGCTCAGCGGACTCACAGCCGTAGGCCGCTGAGGACAGGCCAGGGCAGCGGCCGGCGCGGAGCGCTGCACCGGCCCGCCGAGCCAGGTCCTCAACACGCCCCCAAGCTGCCGGCGCACCCAGTGGGTGCAAGGTGCCGATGAACGCTCGCGATCCAAGGCGACCTGGCCGTTGCCGTCTTCGTCGAAGATGCCGAATCCGGCTCAGGTTGATAGCACAGCGACCATCAGTCCGGCTAGAGAGGCGATGCCGAAGCTCGCCGGTAGGGCGATCACCCATGCGAATGCCAGGCTTCGCGCAACGCGCCAGCGTACGCGCCGGTAGCACTCGTGGACGCCCCGCCGAACCGTGCTCCAGTAGACGGCATTGCGCATCGTCGGCCACCCCCACGAGCCGGCCAACGCCAGGACTGTTCCAACGACCGGCGCGGCCAGCCCGACACGGGCGGTGACAGGCGCTGCTACTGAGCGGGCGACATGCCAGGCTCAAGTCCACGCGCCCGGATTCGGCCACGCTCTCGATACCGTCCGACGCCGTCTGCTGACTCTGTTTCCCTAGAACGGCCAGATCATCCGAGGGCCGCCATCGCTGACCGCGACACCGACCACCACGACCAGCGCATCGCCGATCAAGTCCAATCCTCGATCGGTCACGCACCGACTGGCCCGTGACACGGCCATGACGCGAATTACAGGCAGCCCAAGTGGCGATAGTGGCCACAGTCAACGGCTCCCGAACAGTTGCATGGCAACCCCGGCCACGTTCCCGCAGGTCAACACGGGGAGCCGGCGAGGGGACTCGAACCCCTAACCGCCCGATTACAAGGCGGGCACTCTGTGCCTCATCCAGCCTCTACCAGCACCAACAGCCGCACGCTCGACCGCATGGCCACCATGATCCCCCGTCGGTGACCTCATCTCGTGTCACGAATCGTGTCATGATCACGCCGAGGGTGCCGCGCCCTGTCACCTCGGTGCATCAGCTGTCGACGATACCTTCTAGGTAGCGCACCGTAGCTGCCCGTTCGAATTTGCGTCCCACGGCGACACGCAGTGCGAGCCTGCCGGTGTCTTCATCGACGTTCGGACGCTACGGTTTGATCAGGAGATCCGGTCCGGGGGTGAGGATGAGCGGCACGGTTGGGCCCTGGGTGCACGCAGCCGCGAACGGCTGCTACGACGCCGCACGCGCAGCTGCCCTGTCTGGCGTGCCCAAGACCACGGTCTACTGGTGGGCCAGGAATGGCGTGGTCGTACCCTCGGTCTCGCCGATGCGCGAGAAGCTCTGGTCGTATTCCGACCTCATGGCACTACGCATTGTGTCGTGGCTCCGCCACACCAAGCACGTTGCCGACGGTGATCCGCTGCCCGCCAGTCCAATGCAGCAGGTGCGTCGTGCACTCGCACTGCTGGACGATCTCGGCCTGAATATATGGGATACCGAGTCTGGAGACGGATCGCCGCTCCTGGTCGATGACACCGGTGAGATATTCGTCCGCACACGCGGTGAGATCCTCAACCTGCATCGCCAACCGGCACTGCTACCCAAGCGGGTGCTAGGCCTCACCGCACCATTCCGCGAGGCTGGTGGCGACGGGCCAGATCTGATCCGTCCACGGCCTCAGCTTCGGATCGTGCCATCCAAAGTCGCCGGTGAGCCTCACATCGCGCATTCCCGCGTTACCACGCGAACGATCGCCGCTCTCGCGGAACGCAACTTCACTGATGACCGTATCGCGGCGATGTACAACGTCAGCGCGGACGCAGTGCGCGAGAGTATCGACCTCGAGCGGCAACTCGCCGGTGCCGCGCTTGCAGCATGACCGAGCCGAGGCTTCGACTTGCGCTGGACCAAAACTTCCCTATGCCGCTGATCGACCTGAATCGTGAGTACCTGCCAACGGACATCGATCTAGTGCACATTGCCAAGATTGATCATCGACTCTCTGACCTCGGCGATCGGCAGCTCTTCATCGCCTTAAAGCAGTTGGGATACGACGGACTCATCACGAACAACTACCGGATGCTGGCGATACCCGAGGAAGTCGCCGCCATCGTCAAGACCAAGGCGGTGGTCGTCGCCGTTCAAGCGCTCGGCCACGACCCCATTCGGGCCGTCGGTGCACTGCTGCTCGAGCTGCCGGGCCTGCCCGAACGGTTGCGCCGCGGCAAGGGCAACGTGTTCAGGCTCAACTACAACCGGCGACGGCCGGAAGACGCATGGACATACCTCGCCGAAGCAGCCAGACGCCTGGGCAAGGACCCGGATGAGCTTTGGGAAGACGTCAAAGTGACAAACGACGAGATGAACACAACCGTTCTGAGCTGAGTCGCACCCGGCGCCTGGCCGGATCGGTAGGACGACGGCGCGGTGCCACACCGGGCTGATGCCCTACTTCGGCGGTCGGAGGACTCGGGTCACGTCCTCCGCGCCCAGCGGCTCGTTGCGCAGATCAACGGCCGATGCTTCGAGCAGGTCGAAGATGATGTAGTTGCACAGTTCGGTCGCGGCAAGTGACCGGGCCAGCCGCCCACCGGCCGGTTCCGTCCCCGTGGCGCCCCGAAGTCCAACCGACCCGCCTCAGACCAGCCGACAATCTCCCCGTCGACCACCGTGGAGGCGGGCAGCCTAGCGATGACCCGTCGGCGATTCCGGGAACGCCGCGTTCAACTGCGTCCCGCAGCGGCCTCGTCTGGACGACCGTATCCCGGCGGACCGAATCGCTCGGCACCCCTCCGCTACCCGCATTGTCGGCCTCGCCGGTGGAAACCGGCGGATCGTCTCGCAACCCGGAACAACATGCGAATGCGGTCGACGGGCAGCAAGAGCCTTTCCCATGGGCGAAACGAACTGCGCTCGGACCGCATGCTGCCCAGCAAGCGCGAGTCTGCCCTCCGGGGCCAGAACTCACCGTTGCCAGGGTCTCACCGACGTCCGGTTGACCACCCGGTCGGCACCCGACCTCTTGCCCCTTGGAAGTGAGGATTTCCGTCCCCCGGCCGGTGGTTGGCTGGGTTCTGGTCGATCGGTGGCGCTCGTACGTTCGCAACCATGACTGAGGAATCTCGAGTTCAGGCGCCCTCCCGGTTGGTGACACGGCGGGCCTTCTTAGCCGTCGGCGGTGCACTGGTGGGTACGGCGATCGTTGGTTGCGGAGTCGTGGAGAGCGTCCGCGGCCGGCAGGTCAGCACGATCGGCGAGGTCGCGTTCAACCAGCCGCTGGCCATCCCGCCGCTGGCCAAGTCCACCGTGGACGGCGAGGGACGCCGGGTGTTCGACCTGACCGCGCAGGCTGGGCAGAGCGAGTTCCTGGCCGGCCACACCGCTGAGACGTGGGGGATCAACGGCGACTACCTAGGGCCAACGCTGCGAGCGAGCCGCGGGGAGCGCGTCCAGATCAATGTGCACAACGAGCTGGACGAGGCCACCACCCTGCACTGGCACGGCATGCACCTGCCCGCCGAGGCGGACGGCGGACCCCACCAGATGATCGACCCGGGTGAGACCTGGTCGCCAAGCTGGCAGGTCGGTCAGCCGGCCACGACGCTGTGGTACCACCCGCACCCGCACGGCGAGACCGAGACCCACGTCTATCGCGGCCTAGCCGGAATGTTCATTCTCGACGACGACATCGAGGCGCAACTCGACCTTCCCCGCGACTACGGCGTCGACGACATCCCGGTCATCGTGCAGGACAAGACCTTCGACGGCGACGGCCAGCTGGTCGAAGGCCACCAGCAGAACCCCGGGATGTTCGGCGACACCATCCTGGTCAACGGCACCCTCGGCCCGTACTACGAGGTCCGGCACGAGCGAGTGCGGCTACGGCTGCTCAACGGCTCCACCGCGCGTACCTACACGTTCGGGTTCTCCGGCGACCGCACCTTCGCCCTGATCGGCACCGACGGCGGACTGCTGGCCGAGCCGCACGACACCGACCGGGTGCGGCTCTCTCCTGGCGAGCGGGCCGAGGTCGTCGTGTCGGTGAAGCCCGAGGAGCGCGTGGTGCTGCGGTCGTACCCGCCCGACCTTGGTCTGGACGGCACCACCAACCGGCAGGCCGGCGGCGAGGACTCCTTCGACGTCCTGGAGCTACGAGCCGGGGCCACCTTGGAGAGCTCGCCGCAGGTGCCGGACGGGCTCGTCGTCATCCCCCGCCTCGATCCGGTTGACGCGGCCGAAACCCGGCACTTCGAGCTGCGTTCCCGCCGGATCAACGGCAAGGAGATGGATATGAACCGCATCGACGAGGTGGTCACCGTCGACACCACGGAGATCTGGGAGGTCGAGAACGGGCATGGGCAAATCCATAACTTCCATGTCCACGACGTCCAATTCCAGGTTCTCGACATCGACGGAACGCCGCCGCCACCTGAACTCTCGGGGTGGAAGGACACCATCCTGCTGCCGCCGCGCACCCCGATCCGTCTGATCATGCGCTTCACCGATTACGCCGACCCGGCGGCGCCGTACATGTTCCACTGCCACCTGCTGCGACACGAGGACGACGGCATGATGGGCCAGTTCGTCGTGGTCGAACCCGGACAGGAACCAGCCTCCGACCTAGGGAGCCACACAGATACCCACTGACGCGCTCAGACGCTACGTGCGTGCGCGCGATGCAGGATCTCAGTGATCACTCCAGACCTTGCGTCCGCGTAGAAGTCCATGTCCTCCCAGTGCCGGCCGGCGAGCGCACGCTTACCGCCTCGTACTCCTCACGGTCGTCCGGGTGGCGGCGGAGCCAGTCACGAAGATCAAGGTAATCGCCGATTGGCTGGCGTCCGGTTCAACGAGGTGCAGATGCGCATCCTTGGTCGAGGGACGCATGACCCGGTGTCCAGGTTCTCGAACACGGAGAAGCAGACCGGCACTTTCCAGGGGTGGGACGAAGCTGTCCTCGTTCTCAACGTCATCGACAACGATCAACATGTCGATGATGGGCTTCGCCGCTAGGCCGGGCACGGGTTCGAGCCGATGTGCTCGATTCTCTGAGCCGTTGCCCCGAGGCGTCGCGCACCTTCCGTCCGTGGCCTTGTCGACTAAGGCAGTGGCGGCGCCACCGCCTCGAGGTCGCCCACGGTGCCCGACATGATGGTACGCACATGCTCGGTGAGATGCGGCAGCGGCCAGTCCCACCAGGCGAGCGACAGCAGCCGCTGGACGTCGGTGTCGTTGTAGCGCCGTCGAAGGAGTGTGGCCGGGTTCCCGCCAACAACACCGTAGTCGGGGACGTCGGAGACGACCACGGAGCCGGAGGCGATGATCGCCCCGTTGCCGATCCGCACGCCGGGCATGACCGTGGTCCGGTAGCCGAACCAGACGTCGTGACCGACGACCGTGTCACCGCGTCTGGGAAGGTCGGTGATCAAGTCGAAGTGTTCAGCCCAGGAGCCGCCCGTGATCGGGAAGGGGAAGGTCGACGGCCCGTCCATGCGGTGGTTGGCGCCGTTCATGATGAACCGCACCCCCTCGCCCAGCGCGCAGAACTTCCCGATGACCAGCTTGTCCGGCCCGTAGTGGTACAGCACATTGCGGTTCTCGAACGCGGTCGGGTCGTCCGCATCGTCGTAGTAAGTGAACTCGCCCACCTCGATCAACGGCGAGGTGACCAGCGGTTTCAGCAGCACAACGCGCGGCTGGTCGGGCATCGGATGGACGACAGTTGGATCGGGGGGCGAGACAGGCTGCACGGGATCGACACTCCCACACTTCGGCACGCCGTGAGGCCTCGCGCCTGAGCGCCCTGCGGTTTCTCTCCGTCAGCTCGGTGGCTCACCGTATTCCCCGCGTCCCTCGCGATTCATACCGTGGCATGGATGAATGATCGGGAGGAGATGACCGGTGAATGATCACGGGAGGCCGGTCGCGGCCACTGACTGGTCTGAGTTGCTCGTGCGTTGCCGGGAGAGCGACGGCGGCACTGCTATGCGCGTCCTGCGGAGGCGATCGGCTGATGACTGTTCTGGTGACACACGCGGCATGGGTCCTGGTGATCACGTTCGCTCTCTCGTTCAGCTACGAGCTTTACCGGGCAACGATCATGGCCGGCATCTCCAGGCACGACTCACTGCGCGGCTTGGCTCAGACTCTCGTGCTCTATGTGGTGGCCGCCATTGTCATTGCCGCGCTGTTCGCAGGACTCGGCTGGGCAGTATGGGCAGGCCTGGTGTTCTCGGTCCTCATGATCCTCGTATCGATCTTCTACTACAACCCAAAGGTCATGCTGGAGCGCAAGCCCGGCATCATCGACTGGCTCGAGGACCTCGTGTATACCGGGCTCCTCTTCGTTGCCGCCACGCTGCTTGTCTACGAGACCGTTGGGAAGACCCTCCAACCCTAGCGTTCGTCTACGGAACGGCCAGCGATCGCCAACACGGCGGCGCCAGGCACCTCACGGCCGCCGACGCCAAACGGCCGTCCGGTTAACCACTGGTCGGCGCCGGGCGGTCGAGCCGGGGCAGGATCCAGCCTCATCCGACATAGGGAGCCACAGAAATGACCACTGACGGGCACGCGCTCATCATCGGGGCAGGCATCGCCGGCCCGACTATGGCCCTGGCACTCGAACGCACCGGAATCGAGGCCAGCCTCTTCGAGGCCTACAGCGAGCCGGCCGATTACGCGGGATTGTTCCTGAACACAGCGTCGAATGGCCTGGACGCCCTGCGCACCATTGGCGTCGAGGTGGCCGAGAGCGCGGACGGGTTCCCGATGCCTCGGATGGTGATGTGGAGCGGTGGGGGCAAGCGGCTCGGGGAGGTCGCCAACGGCGGGTCGCTGGCCGATGGGACGGTCAGCGTCTGTGTCCGGCGTGGCCTGCTACAGAAGACATTAAGGGAGCATGCGCTTGACCGGGGCATTTCAATCCACCACGGCAAGCGGCTGGACTCGTATGCCGTCACCGACACCGGCGTCACCGCTCGTTTTACCGATGGCACCGAAGCGTCCGGCGGTATTCTCATCGGAGCCGACGGCATCCACTCGCGGACTCGTCGGCTGCTCAACCCCCATGCTCCGCGCCCGCGGTTCACCGGGATGCTCAGCATCGGCGGCTACAGCCGGGTGCCCGGCCTGCCGCCCACTACAGGCACTCAGCATTTCGTCTTCGGCAAGCGCGCATTCTTCGGCTACCTGGTGCGTGAGGACGGCGAGATCTACTGGTTCGCCAACCTGCATCGCGACCACGAGCCGACCCGCCGGGAGCTGTCCGCGATCTCGGCATCGCAGTGGAAGGAACAGCTGATCGAGCAGTTCGCCGACGATCTGCCCCTCATCGGCCGGATCATCACGAACACCACTGGGCAGATCGGCGCCTACCCGGTGCACGACATCCCGACCAGCCCAGTCTGGCACCGCGGCCCGGTGGCGTTGATCGGCGACGCGGTACACGCCACATCCCCCTCGGCCGGGCAGGGCGCCTCCATGGCGATCGAGGACGCGGTCACGTTGGCCCGATGCCTGCGGGACATCCCGGACATCACCACAGCGTCCGGCACCTACGAGTCGATGCGCCGAGACCGGGTGGAGAAGGTGGTCGCCTACTCCAAGACCATTTCGAACAGCAAGGCCGCCGGCCCGGTCGGCAGGGTGTTCCGCGACCTCATGATGCCGCTAGCGCTGAAGCTGTTCGCCAACTCCAGCTCACACGCCTGGATGTACACCCATCACATCGACTGGGACGCGCCGGTCGCACCTGTGCCCGTAGGCTCGCCCTCCGGTTGACCACGGGACGTCGGCGAGCTGCCCTGCGCGTGCCGGTGCGGATTTCCGTCCCCAGATGGGTGGTTGGCCGGGTTCTGGGCCGATCCGCCGCTACCTACGTTGAGCGGTATGGCACCGAAAGCCTACCGACGCCCCGTCACCGTCGCGGCTGATCACGCGCCTGCTCAGCGGGTGCAGGCAGTCCCTCGGGATGACGACGATGCAGTGAATCAGCAGGCTTGGCCGGATCGCCTCACTGTCACTCGGAACAGCGGCGTTGACTACTACTACGAGCAGTACCGGCGGTTGCTGGTCCGTGAAGAGTCATTGCTCAAGGAGCGAGAGACGCTGCGCCGGGCGAACGCAGCATTGCGGTCCCGGCTGAGTAGCAGCGCTTCGGTACCGCCGCTGCAAGTGAGATCGGTCGTCTCCGCCGGTCTCGTGAGTTGAAGATCCCGGCCGACTGCCCCCAGTCGCTTGCACCGGTGCTCGCGCATGTCGACGGACCTGCCCGGCCATCACCAGATAGGACCTGACCCACGGCGGTGATCGTGGCAGCGACCTGCGGAAATCCGCACCTCTGTGTTGAGGATCGCCGCGCTCTAGGAAGCCCGCAGCGTGGCGTAGCGTGAGGTCATGACCACCCGGACGGTGGCAGGCCATGCGTACCGAGCGCTGGTGGCTGCCGGTGGCATCTGCCTGATCGTCACCGTGGTGTTCTCGTTCACGGTGCCGCATCTATACGGCTCGGCATTGGCACAGGCGTGGGCCTGGGGAGCTGTGGCGCCGCTCTACCTCGTCGGACTGCTGGCCGTCATCGTGCGTCCGGACCATCTCAGCGCCCGCTGGCTGGGCGCGGCCGGCTCGCTGCTGGCCGTCGAGACGCTCCTCAGGCGAGTGATGCAGCTCGGCGAGGTGGACGTCCCTTGGTCGGTGGCTGGAACGGTAGCGGTCCAAGTCGTGAACTTGTCCACGACCGCTGCGATCGCCTCCGTGCTGATCGTGTTCCCTGACGATCACTATCGCTATCCGTACCAGCGGCGAGTGCTGCGGACGATATGGATCGCCCCACCGCTCGTTCCGGTGTTGCTGCTGGTGTCCCGGCCGTCGCTGTACTTTGCGCCGACGTGGACGGGCGTGGATGACACCAACCCGGTGTTCGTGCCTGGCCTGTCACCGCTCGGCAGCCTGGCCGAGACCGCGTTCGACTGGCAGTACGTCGTGTTGTGGGCTGTCGGCGTGGTGGCCATGGTGGTCCGTTACCGCCGTGCTGCCCCCGATGCGCGCCGCCAGTTCAGATGGCCGCTAGCAGCAGCTTCGGCGCTGGTGGCGCTTGATGCCGTCTCCCGGTCACTGAACCAATTCGATCCGTCGCCGGTGATCCTAGGGGTACCGCTACATTTTTACGGCCTCATCCTGGGATTGATCCTGTTGGCTACAAGCATTCTGGTCGCGGTGGCACGGCACCGTCTGATGGGCATTGATCTGTGGATCCGTCGGACCATTCTGTTCGGCGGCGCATCGGCGATCATCGCCTTCGCGTACCTGGGCCTGGCCGGCGTGCTGGGTCTGGCTGTCGGGCAGCGGGTCTCGCTGGGATTGGGTGTACTGGTCACGCTGGTAGCGGTGGTGGCGTTCCATCCCGCTCGGACCAGGCTGGACACGTGGGCGCGCCGCTGGGTGTTCGGCCGCAGCGTCGCCGGACCGGAGGTATTGCGACGGGTCGGTGACACCCTGGAGGACGCCCACAATGTGTCTCAGCTCGGCGCCAACCTCGTGCACACGGTGGCCGACGGGCTGGAACTGGAATGGGTTCGCATGTCACTGTCCGCCGACGGTGATGGGCTGAGCCACCCGGTCGCCGCGGTCGGCGTCAGCAAGGACGAGCCCGCCGTCCCCGACCTGGTCGTACCGTTGATCGACGCCGGTGAGACGGTCGGTTTCCTCGAGTGCGGACCCAAGCGTGACGGTGAGCTGAGCAAGGCCGACGAGACATTGGTGACGACCGTGGCACGCCAGGCAGCGCTGGCCGTGCGCAACGTCCGGCTGACGGCCGAGTTGGAGATCCGACTGGACGAGCTCCGCCGCCAAGCCGAGGAACTGGCCGCGTCCCGGAGCCGGCTCGTGCACGCTCAAACGGAGGAACGCCACCGGATCGAACGGAACATCCACGACGGAGTCCAGCAGGAGATCATC
>Ga0214469_1000165_pt1 | contig 20503 bp, 15 predicted proteins | sample RVTome_10_FD_187340 | JGI IMG/M metagenome (GOLD analysis project Ga0214469, IMG submission 187340) | Soil microbial communities from uranium-contaminated site in the Upper Colorado River Basin, Wyoming, United States - RVT153D57 HiSeq ... | reverse complement strand
ATCATGTGACCCTCCGATCTTGTCAGTGTCAAGATGACCATATGTGGTAATCTTGTCGCTGTCAAGATGGTTCGAGCACAGACCGACAAGTATCACCACGGCGACCTCCGCCGCGCCCTGATCGAAGAGGCAGCCAGGACGTTGGAGCGGGACGGCGTCGACGCCGTCTCGTTTCGGGCGTTGGCCCGGGCCCTCGATGTCTCCCATGCCGCCCCCGGCCATCACTTCACCGACCGCAACGAGTTGCTCTCCGAGCTCGCCGCCGATGGGTACGCCGGGCTGGCGGATGCGCTATCGACCGCCATGGCCGATCACCCGCCGGGCTCTTGGCTGGAGCGCACGGGCCAGGCCTATGTCAGGTTCGCCGTCGCCAACCCCGAGCGCTACCGAATGATGTTTGCCTCGAGACTGATGACCGGAGACTGCCCTGATCGTCTGCGCGCGGAGTCGAGCCGGGCATACCTCCTGCTGCTGAGGGCGGCCTACGAGAGAGAGCCCGAAGTCGACCCGGTTGCCTACCGGCTGCAGGCACCGGAGTTGAGGGCCTGGTCCCTGGTCCACGGATCGGTCATGTTGTGGCTCGACGGTCAACTCGGTCCCAACGTCGACGAGGCGACTTTTATCCAGCTGACGACGGAGATGCTTTCGGAGGCGTTTGCCTAAACTCGTGAAAGAGCCTTCGATGGGAAGCGATCGGAGGCTTTCGTCGTGTACAGGAGTATCTGTTGAGCCCAGAGGAAATCGGAACCGGCCTGCGCCGGATCGCCGAAAACTACCGCTGGACCTGGTCCCACTCGAGCAGACAGCTGCTCGACCGGCTGCCGGGCGCCGATCCGTTGCGACATCCGGCAGCGTTAGTCGAGGGTCTCACTGCCGACCAGCTCGATGCGCTGACGGCTGACGACGGTTTCATGAGCACCTTGACCGCGGAGCTCGATGATCTCGATGCCCTGCTGGAGAGCCGATCAGAGCCCACCATCGCATACTGCTCACCCGAGTTCGGTCTCAGCGCGTTGCTCCCCCAGTACGCGGGGGGTCTCGGCGTCCTTGCCGGCGATCATCTGAAGACGGCGAGCGACCTCGGGACGCCATTGGCCGGAGTCGGGCTCTTCTACTCGGAGGGGGTGTTCCGCCAGGTCATCGCAGGCGGTCGGCAGACAGAGGCATATCACACCATCGAGCCTGCCCAGGTCGGTGCCATCGACACCGGCCTGACTGTGAACGTCCCATTTCCCGGCCGCGACGTCGTGGCCAGGGTATGGCGCATCGACGTGGGCCGCGTTCCGCTGCTCCTTCTCGACACCAACGTGGGGGCCAACTCCGAACACGACCGGAACATCACTGACAGGCTCTATGCCGGCGACCGGGCGCACCGCTTGGAACAGGAGATGGTGCTCGGTGTGGGCGGGGCGCGAGCGCTGGAGTCGATGGGATGGGACATTCAGCTGCACCACCTCAACGAAGGCCATGCCGGGTTCATCGTCCTCGAGCTGATCGATCGCATCGACGGCGGCACACCACTCGAGGAGTCCCGAGCACAGGTTCGTGATGGGCTCGTCTTCACCACTCACACTCCGGTCCCGGCCGGTATCGACCGATTCCACGCCGACACGATCGTCCCCTTTCTCGAGGTCTGGGCGAAGCGCTGGGGAGTCCCGGTCGACGACCTGTGGGATATCGGCGCCGACCCGGAGGACACATCCATGTTCAACATGGCGGCGCTCTGCCTGCGAAGTGCCCGCACCGCCAACGGGGTCTCAGAGCTCCATGGCCAGGTCAGCCGCAAGCTCTTCGCCGGAGTCGGGATCGGCGATGACATAGGTTTCGTCACCAACGGCGTGCATGCCAGGACCTGGACCGCCCCACACACCCAAGCAATGTTCGACGGCGCGCTCGGCGTCTCTTGGTCCGAGGGCGATCAGATGGCGTGGGACGGAGTGGCCGCGATAGACGACGAGATTCTCGCCGCCAACCGACGCCAGTCCTCACAGGCGCTCGCCGACCTGGTCGCCGACAGGACCGGCGAGGTCGTAGACCCCGACGCCCTCATCGTCGGGTTCGCCCGTCGCTTCGCCCCCTACAAGCGGGCGTCGCTGTTCTTGAAACGACCGGATCTACTCGAGGCGATCATGCACGACGACCATCGGCCCGTGCACTTCGTCTTCGCCGGCAAGGCACACCCGTCCGACCAGACGGGCAAGGAGCTCGTGGCCGATCTCATCGAGGCGACCGGCGTCGACCTCTGCAACGGACGACTCACGTTCATCCCTGACTACGAGATGGACGTGGCCCTGGCGATGGTCCAGGGGGCGGACATCTGGCTCAACAACCCGATTCGACCACGTGAGGCGTCCGGCACGAGTGGCGAGAAAGCCGTGCTCAATGGCTCATTGAATTGCTCCATCCTCGACGGGTGGTGGGCCGAGATGTATGACGGGCGCAACGGCTGGGAGATCACTCCCAGCACCTCGCCAGACGATGAGACCAGGGATCTCGAAGAGGCGACAGCCATGTTGGAGACCCTCACCGGCATCGCTGAGGAGTATCACGAGTCGCGGTCGATCTTCCTGGGACGGATCCGGCACTCCTGGGTCTCGCTGGGGGCTCGCGTCAGTTCGGCCCGGATGCTCCGGGACTACACCGAGCGCGTCTACGGCACCTGACCTACTCGAGGATGCTCAGGATCCCCTGGAGGGGGATGTCGATCCAGTCGGGTCGGTTGTTGATCTCGTACTCCAGCTCATAGGCGGCCTTCTCGACGACCAACGCGTCGAGAAGGAGACGGAAATGAGCGGGGTCGTCAGGGACGATGCTGGAGCCATCGACAGCGCGACGGTAGCCATCGAGAAAGGCCGCGGACAGATAGCTGTGAATCGCATTGGCCCACTGGTGCAGCACGACCATCGCGTCCGCATCGATGCCGCTCTCCGAAACCTGTCTCATCGCCATCACGACCGCGTAGTGATAGGAGCGGATCATCCCGGCCACATCGCGGAGCGCCAGTCGCTTCAGTCGGCGCTGACTGAGCGGCCGTTGTGGTTCTCCCTCGAAGTCGATGATGTGGAAGTCATTGCCCGTGAACAGCACCTGACCGAGGTGAAAGTCACCGTGGATGCGGATGCGGTCGCACTCGATCCGCTCCGCGGTGATCGTCTTGAGCCTCTCCAACAGCTCACCCTCGGCCGCCACCGCCCGGTCGATCAGGTCCGAGTCGGCGTCCGCGATCTTCGATCGTCTCCTTCGAAGCAATGACAGGCTGGTTCTGACCGTGGACCGGATCGCCTGGTAGACCGACCTCTGCTGAAGGGTGGACATGGGCTCCGGCGCAAAGACCCGGTCCGTCGGATCGGCGGCCAGTTCGAGATGGAGCTCCCCGGTCCGCTGGCCGAGTAGCGACGCCTCTGCCAGGTGCACACCCATCAACTCCGCGGCCCCGTCCAGTTCGGCAGGCGTCACGTCGAGGGGATGTCGCAGCCTGGGTGGCGACCCGGCGGCGTCTTGTCCAGCCAGGACTGTCTCCAGCATGAGAACCGCTCCGTCATAGATGTGCTCGAACAGGTCGTGATGACCGGGCACGTAGTCCTGGAAGAAGGCAAGCACCGACTCCTCACCACCCACGTCGGCGACCACGAGACCCCGGGCCCGAGGTGTGTGGCCAAAGGATCGCCCTTCGGTTAGGTAACGCCCCAACTCCACCTCCGGGTTGGGTCCCGCTTCGAGTTTGCGAAACAGCTTCATGATCAACTGGTCACCGAAGAAGATGGAGGTGTTGGACTGCTCGGCCGAGCCGGCGCGCACGGGCTCGTCTCCGGCCAGCCGGCGAAGACGCGTAGACCCGGGGATCGGCACCGAGTGGATCGTGGCATGCCGTCCGCTGACCTTGCGCTTCCCTGAGGCAATGCTCAGCAATTCGCGGCCGAAGCCAGAATCTCTCATCGCGTCGATGAGAACGGCCGGCTCCTCGAGCCCAGCCACCTCGGCGACAACGCTCTCTCCTCGGTCGGCCAACACCTGCTCGGCTTCGTCACCCACTGCCAGAGCCAGCGGCACAACATAGGTCTCAGGATCCGCTTCGACGTATTCGAGCCTGAAGAGAGCGAGACGGGCGCCCGAAGACATCTCTATCAGGTCGACCAGCTCGGTCTGCCTGACTTTGTGCGCCTTGCTCCGAAACCACCGCCTCTTTGCGATGTCATCCGCCAGAGCGCGCTGAAGCTGCCCTCGGGCCCGCCACACTGCTTCGGGGTCGCCACCGCGCAGGGTGATCCGGGCAGGGCCATCGTCGGCCTCCGCCCCCTCAGGGGCCAGCAAGAACCAGTAGACGTCATGGGGTCCGAGTGTCAGCTGATATGGGACCTCGCCAATCGTGGGAAATTGGGCGCGCCCAAGCACCTCGATCGGCTCGACGCCGGCGAACCCGTCCATCTCGAGGCTCACCGGCTGCACATGACGGGAAAGGTTGGCCACGACGAGGACTGCGCTCTCTTCGATTCGTCTCATGAAGGCGAGAACCTTCAGGTTGTCGTTGGCGACGACCTCGAAGGTCCCCCGAGACAGCTCCGGGAGGCTCTTGCGAAGGGCCAGCGATCGCTTCATCCACCACCAGATCGAGTTCGGGTTCTCCCGCTGCACCTCGACGTTCACCGACTCGTAGTGATATTGGGGGTCGGTGATCACCGGGAAGTAGAGGCTCTGGGGGTTGGCCTCGGAGAAACCGGCGTTGCGGTCCCCGGACCACTGCATGGGTGTTCGCACGCCGTTGCGGTCTCCTAGATAGATGTTGTCTCCCATCCCGATCTCGTCGCCGTAATAGATGACCGGCGTGCCGGGAAGACTCAAGAGCAAGGCGTTCAGCAGCTCGATCTCCCGACGATTGTTGCCCAGGAGTGGGGCTAGCCGACGACGGATTCCGACGTTGATCCGCATCCGGGGGTCGTGTGCGTAAACCCGGTACATGTAGTCCCGCTCCTCATCGGTCACCATCTCCAGCGTGAGCTCGTCGTGATTGCGGAGGAAGATGGCCCAAGCAGTCCCATCGGGGATCTCGGGTGTCTGATCGAGGATGTCTATGAGCGGGAACCGGTTCTCCATGCGCAGCGCCATGAATAGCCGTGGCATCAAAGGGAAATGGAACGACATGTGGCACTCGTCGCCATCCCCGAAATAGGCGACTGCATCTTCCGGCCATTGGTTGGCTTCGGCGATGAAGAGACGGTCGTCATAGCGAGCATCCATCCGCTTCCGCAGGTTCTTGAGGAACTCGTGAGTGCGGGGGAGGTTCTCGCACATGGTCTCCTCCTCTTCGTAGAGGTAGGGCACCGCGTCCAGGCGAAGGCCGTCCACGCCGAGATCGAGCCAATAGTCGAGCACATCGAACACCGCCTCGTGGACCGCGGGATTCTCGAAGTTGAGGTCGGGCTGGTGGGAGAAGAAGCGGTGCCAGTAGTAGGCGCCGGCGACCGGGTCCCACGCCCAGTTGGAGGTCTCGGTGTCCGAGAAGATGATGCGCGCCTCCTGGTACCGGCTCGGGTCGTCCGACCAGACGTAGAAGTCGCGCTCAGGACTGCCGGGAGCGGCGTTTCGGGCGCGCTGAAACCAGGCGTGTTGGTCGGAGGTGTGGTTGATCACAAGTTCGGTGATCACCTTGATCTCACGTACATGGGCCTCCTCGAGCAACCGACGAAAGTCGCGCATCGTCCCGTACGCGGGGTGGATCGACTTGTAGTCGGCGATGTCATACCCGTCGTCGCGGAGAGGCGAGGGGTAGAACGGGAGGAGCCACAGGGCGGTGACGCCGAGGTCGCGCAAGTAGTCCAGCTTCGTGGTCAGGCCCCGAAAGTCACCGATACCATCGCCGTTCTCGTCGCGGAAGGCGCGCACATGGGCCTCGTAGATGATCGCGTCGTGGTACCAGCGCGGCTCAGACGTAGTAGTCAAAACCCTCCTCAGTCTTCACCTGACCCTGCACGGCAAAGACATGAGCTGGAATGCCGGCGGGGTCGAGCTGGACGAAGTTGCGGGCGCCGTCCCACTGATAGCGACGGTCCGTCAGCAGGTCGTGCACCATGAACCGCTCGGCCGACCCCAAGCCGATCTCTTCGAGATCGAGCTCGATCCAACCCGACTGGACGTGGTGATGGTCGAGGCTGGCAACGACGAGGACGACGTCATCACCCGCCTTCTTCGAGTAGCTGACGATCATCTCGTTGTCGGTTGGATGGAAGACGAGGTTGTGGAGACGCTGCAGGGCCGGGTGGGCGCGCCGGGCCAGGTTCACCTGCTTGATCAGGGGAGCCAGTGAGTCGGGCCGTTCCAGGTCCCAATGCCTGATCTGGTATTTCTCGGAATCGAGATATTCCTCTGATCCCCGGCGAATCGGTCGATCCTCCATCAACTCGAACGCGGGTCCGTAGATGCCGCAGGCGGGGCTCAGGGTGCCGGCGAGCACGTACCTCGAAATGAAGGCGGCACGGCCTCCGGTTTGCAGCTCCTCGGTGAGAATGTCAGGTGTGTTCGGCCAGAACGTCGGCCGGAAGTAGTGACTGACCTCGGAGATGTCGGCCATGTATTGGGTGAGCTCCCACTTACTGCTTCGCCAAGCGAAGTAGGTGTACGACTGGTTGAACCCGGCCTTGGCGAGACGATGCATGACGGCGGGCCTGGTGAATGCCTCGGCGAGCATGATCACGTCAGGGTGCTCCGACCGGATAGCGGGGATCACCCACTCCCAGAAAGGAAAAGACTTGGTGTGCGGGTTGTCGACCCGGAAGATCTTGACGTCCTCCGAGATCCAATGGTCGAATATTGCTTTGAGGCCTTGCCACATGCCTTCGGGGTCGGAAGTCTCGAAGTCGATCGGGTAGATGTCCTGATACTTCTTCGGAGGGTTCTCGGCATACTGAATCGTCCCGTCGGGGCGGTGTTTGAACCACTCAGGGTGCTCGGTGACCCATGGATGGTCCGGTGAGCACTGGAACGCGATGTCCAACGCCAGCTCGATGCCGCGCGCCGCGGCGGCGTCGCGCAACGAGCGGAAGTCCTCGATCGTGCCGAGATCCGGGTTGATCGAGGTATGTCCCCCCTCTGGGGATCCGATGGCCCAGGGCACGCCCGGGTCGTCCTTCTCAGGTTCCAGCGAGTTGTTGGCCCCTTTGCGATGCGTCGCGCCTATCGGGTGGACGGGTGGCAGATAGAGAACGTCGAAACCCATGCCGGCCACGTAGTCGAGACGGTCCTCGACACTGGAGAACGTCCCGTGCTCCCCTTCCTTCTTTGACCAGGACCGGGGAAAAAGCTCGTACCACGATGAGAATGTCGCCTTCTCTCGATCGGCCACCACCGGCCATCTCGTGGTCGACCTGGTGGCGCGGGATCTGTCGGGGTAGCTCTCACCCAGACGCACCGCTTCCTCGCTCGTGGCCAGGGCGATGCGTGCCCTGCTCGACGACCAGCTCGCCAGATCAGCGGCGATCTCACTCAGACGTGTCGAGTCCCCGCCGCGAGCGCGGTCGGCCGCCTCGGAGTAGAGCCGTGCCCCGATCTCGAGCTCGACTGAGACCTCGACACCCGCTTCGACCTTTTTGTGCAGACCGTCGAGCCAGGTCGTGAAGTGATCCACCCACCCCTCGATCTCGAAAAGCCACAGACCCAATTCGTCCGGCCGGAAAGAGCCGCGCCAGCGATCGTTGCCGAGAGACTCCATCGCCGTTTCCGACCACCGGCCCGAGGCGGCGCGTTGAAAGCGAAGAACAGTGCCGACGGCGTCGTGGCCATCGGCGAAGACCGACGCCTCGACCACGACCCGGTCTCCGACGGGGGTCTTGGCCGGGAACCGCCCTCCGTCGACCTCCGGGGACACAGACTCGATGACGACTCGTTTGTCGATCACCCGGAAATCGGCCATGGAGGCCGAATCTAGTGCTGCTTCAGCCGAGCGCTAGTTCTCGGATGCGTCGGCGGTCATGGCATGTGGGGATCGACGGAGTCCATGTAGACGTCGCGCCCGGTCCGCCCATCTGCGTTCGACTTCGCACGGTCGAGGATCTCGAGGAATGCAGGCTCGATGTCCTTGTCCAGGGTCTGACGGGCCAGGGAAATCGCCCTTCCCGCCTGGCGGAGCACGAAGACTGCCTCCAAACCACCGATGTCGTCGAAAAACCAGCCACACGAGGTGTACATCAGCATGGCGCGGTGTTGGATCTCGAGGAGGTCGAGGGCCAGCCGCCGCTGCTCGGCGTTCGCACCGGGTTGGCCGTGCTCGTCGAGAAACGAGTCAGCGGGCCGGCCCAGGATGACCTCGATGTAGTGGTCGCGAGCATCCCACGGATCGTGCAGGACCGTCGCTCCACCCGACTCGAAGTCACCGATCAGCTCGTCCCGAACGAGGTCGAGCGCCCGGCGAAGATGGGGCCGCCAGCCTTGGTTCCAGTCCGGATGGTCTCCGGTCGAGCATCCGCAGTCGGCTCGCCACCTGTCGAGCCCATGGGCGCAGCTCCAGGAGGTGCCTTCGATGATGCGGGCGATCCGGGTCGGGGGGTGCTCGGCGAGAAACCGGCCATAGGTGGTCAACTCCACCTCAGGATCGGCCTCCAGCTCTTCGATGGCTCTGGCCAGGGCCATCTCCCCGTGCCGATGGTGATGCCCGTAGGTCTCGCCGTCGGTGGCCACGTGTGAGAGACGGGCCCTTTCGTCGGGCTCGCCCAGAGCCTGGACCAGTCTCTTCGCCAACAGGGACCCATCCTCGAGCAGGCCGTTGAATGCGATCTCCTGAGAAAGGGGGCCGTTGTAGAAGAAGACACAGATACTGCGACCGCCAAACAGCTGAATCTCATAAGGCACGGTGATGTCGATGGTTCCGCCGACGACGTCGATCCAGGTTCTCTCGTCGAGGACCGAGCCAGCCTGATAGGGCGACAGGATCGTGAAGTCGATGCCGGCGTCGGCCATGAGCTCGAGACTCTCCAGGTCGACCGCAGTCTCGGGCAGCCACATCCCCTCCGGGTCGCGACCGAACCGATGGATGAAGTCGGTCTTGCCCCAGAGGATCTGCGTCCTCTTGTCCCGGCGGTTCGACAGCGGGAGGATCGTGTGGTTGTAGGCCTGTGCCATGGCCGTGCCGTGACCATCAAAGCGCGTCATCGAAGTCCGATCGGCCGCAACGATCGCGTCATAGGTCTCGGGACGATGGTCCTTCAGCCAGGCGAGGAGAGTCGGGCCCCAATCGGAGCTGACGTATTCGTAGTTGTTCAGCACCCGTCGGACCGTTCCATCGTCTTCGAGGATCCGAGCCTGGGAGTTGGGCTCATAGCACTCGGAGGTGATGCGCTCGTTCCAGTTGTCGAACGGCGCGGCCGATGGCTGGTTGCCGACGACGCCGGTGAAGGGATTCTCCCGGGGAGGCTGATACCAGTGACCATGAATGCAGACGTAGCTGCGCTGGCTCAATGCGGCAGTCAAACTAGCGGCGATCGCCCCGTAGCGGGGGTCACCCCACGATCACTCCTCTTCGTCACTGGTACGTGGCGTCTGCTTCAGGACGACGGTCGCCAGCGGCGGGAGCGTGACGTCTATCGACTCGGGACGGCCCCGGTTCGGCACCGACAACGGCCCGGAGTCGATTCCGCCCAGGTTGCCCTGGCCCGACCCACCGTATATCCCGGCGTCGCTGTTGAGTATCTCCACCCAGCGCCCCGGGCCCGGCACCCCGATCCTGTACTGATGTCTGGGCAGGGGAGTCAAGTTGTGAACGACCAGCACCACCTCGTCGCCAAGACGGCGAAAGTAGGCGAGGACCGAGTTCTCCGAGTCGTTGACCACCGCCCACTCGAAGCCTTCTGGCTTCGTGTCGGTCTGGTGGAGGGATGGGTAGTCCCGGTAGAGACGATTCAGGTCGCCGATCAACCGCGAGATTCCGGCGTGCCCCGGGCTCTGGCTCAGCTCCCAGTCGAGTTGGCCCTCGTGGGCCCATTCCGCCGGCTGGGCGAGCTCGGCCCCCATGAACAGGAGTTTCTTGCCCGGCTGTGTCCACATCTGACACAGGAGAAGGCGGAGGTTGGCGAGCCGTTGCCAGTCGTCGCCGGGCATCTTCCCGAGAAGTGATCCCTTCCCATGGACCACCTCGTCGTGGGACAGGGGGAGCATGAAGTTCTCGGTGAATGCGTACACACCCCTGAAGGTGAGCTCGTGGTGGTGATAGCTCCGGTGGATCGGGTCGTTCGACATGTAATGGAGGGTGTCGTGCATCCAACCCATGTCCCATTTCATGCCAAACCCGAGGCCACCGAGGAAGGTGGGTCTCGAGACCATGGGCCAGGCCGTGGACTCCTCTGCGATGGTCTGCACATCGGGGTATTCCAGGTAGACGGTCTCGTTGAGACGTCGCATGAAGGCGATGGCCTCGAGATTCTCCCTGCCTCCGTGCTCGTTGGGGACCCACTCGCCTTCCTGGCGTGAGTAGTCGAGGTAGAGCATCGAGGCCACGGCGTCGACGCGGAGACCGTCGATGTGATATTTGTCCAGCCAGAACAAGGCGTTGCTGATGAGGAACGAGGGGATCTCGGTGCGGCCGTAGTTGAAGATCAGCGTGCCCCAGTCCGGATGAGAGCCGAGCCGGGGGTCGGCGTGCTCAAAGAGGTGGGTGCCATCGAAAAAGCCAAGGCCGTGCTCGTCGTTGGGGAAGTGAGAGGGAACCCAGTCGAGGATGACGCCGACACTCGCTCGATGGCATGCATCCACGAAGGCCATGAAATCCTGCGGCGTCCCATATCGGGATGTGGGAGCGAAGTAGCCCGTCGTCTGATAGCCCCACGAGCCGTAGAAGGGGTGCTCGGCGATCGGAAGCAGCTCGATGTGGGTGAACCCAAGGCCGGCGGCGTAGTCCGGAATCAGTTCGGCCATCTCGCGGTAGGTCAGTGGGCGACCGTCGTCACCCCGCCTCCACGACCCGAGATGCACCTCGTACACGCTCATCGGCGAGTCGAGCGAGTTGCGGGCGCCCCTCTCCGACATCCAACGGGCGTCCTGCCATTCGTAGTCGAGAGCCCAGACCTTCGAAGCGGTGTTGGGTGGCGTCTCGTGGTGAAAGCCGAAGGGGTCGGCCTTCTCCACCACATAGTCCCCGTTGGCGATGTGATACTTGTAGGCGGCCCCCGGCCCGGCCCCAGCGATCGTTCCTTCCCAGATGCCGGAGACGCCTTTGGGCTGGAGCGGCTCGGAGTCCGGCTTCCAACCGTTCCAATCTCCGACCACAGCCACCCGATCGGCGTTTGGAGCCCAGACCGCGAAGTGGGTCCCTCGCTCCAGCGGGTGCGCCCCCAGCTTCTCGTAGAGACGTGTGTGCGAGCCCTCGTTCCAGAGATAGAGATCGTCGTCTGTGAGCATCGGGCTTTGGGGCGCTTGGACCACCGGTCGCTTTCGGTCGCTGATAACGAGGCTAACGGTCGAGGAGAGTCACTCCACCTGCCTGAGCCAGCCCGCTGCGATCTCGAAGAACGGCTCGTTCCCCTCCCGGAGAGCGGCCACGATGCGATCGGTCTCCGATCTCGCCCGCCTGATCATCTCCTCGGTGTACCCGAACTCGACCTGATGGATCTCGAATTCGTCTTCGTCCTCGACGACGATTTCGTGACCCACGGTGATGCCAACGTCGAGATCGAGGTCGATCATCTCGTACCGGTTGGGCGATACCCAGAGCGGTGGCGTCACTATGTCGACAAACAGGGCGTAGTCGGAGAGCTCGTTCTCGCCGCTGTAATGGAGATGCCACCAGCCGTCTCTTGGGGCGCAGAAGACCGCGGCCATCCTGGTGTCACGAACCACCTGGTCGCCCTTCCATCGTCTCGTGCCTGTGGGGACTCCGATCCAGGCTCCCCATTCGTCCTCGCCCAGCCAGTACCCGCCTTCGAACCCCCAATGGATGATGTCCGGGTTCTTGTAGAACTGAACGGTGACCGGCCGCATCGGACCAAATTAGGTCGTTTCGCTCAGGACGGTCGTGAAAGCCCAGACCGCCAGGGCGAAGAACCCCACGGCGAGGACACTGTGAACAAGTTTGAACGGAAGTGCCCCGCCGCCATTCCAGTTGACGATGAGGCTTCGCACCCACAGAACCACTGTGAAGATCGAGAACAAGATGAGCACGGGCCTCCGCGTCGGTGAGAGTTGAGATACCACGAGGGTCGCCGTGGCGACGAGCCCAACGAGCAAGGACCCTGTCACGCGGATCAAAGCATCGACACCCTCGTCGCCGGTCAGCAACCCGATCCGACCACCCCAGGCGAGGAGTGTCCAGACCGCGATCGAGATTGCCAGTGCTTTGGTCACCGACGTTGGAGGCGTTCGGGGCGAGGCGGTGCGGTATCACCCTCCGATGTACGACATCTCGACAGGTACCGACATCCTGGCGGTGTTCGAAGACCTGATCTCCGAGTAGCGGTCGTCTCTCTTGGCCCAGACCTCGTCGATCACGCCACCGAGGTCGCCGCCGGAGCGAATCACGTCCCGCAGACTGGTTCCACCGGACGCGAACAGACACGTGTACAAGGTTCCTTCGGCTGATACCCGGGCGCGCGTGCACGTCCCGCAGAAGGGCTTGGTGACCGATGCGATCACACCGACCTCACCCTCCCCATCTACATAGCGGAACCGATTGGCCACCTCTCCGGGATAGTTCGAAGTCACCGCCTCGAGTGGAAGCTCGGCGTTGATCGCCTCAATCATCTCTTCGGCCGGCACGACGTCGTCCATGCGCCAGCCATTGGTGTTGCCAACGTCCATGAACTCGATGAACCGCACGATGTGACCGGTTCCCTTGAAGTGTCGGGCCATGTCGACGACGGCGTGCTCGTTGACGCCACGCTTGATGACCGCGTTGACCTTCACCGGCCGCATCCCGGCTGCCGCCGCGACGTCGATCGCCTGCAGCACAGTCGACACAGGGAAACCGACGTCGTTCATTCGTTGAAACGTGGGATCGTCCATGGCGTCGAGACTCACGGTCACCCGGTTCAACCCATTGGCGGCGAGACCTTGCGCTTTTCGGGCCAGGAGAGAAGCATTGGTGGTCAGGGTCAGGTCCTCGACTCCTTCGACGGCCGAGATCATGCCGATCAATTCTTCGATGCCCTTTCGCAGCAGGGGCTCGCCACCGGTGATCCGGACCTTGTTCACGCCGCGTGCCACGAAATGATGAACCACCGAGACGATCTCTTCGAACGTGAGGAGTTGGTCCCGTGCCAGGAACTCGTATCCAGGGCCGAACACCTCCTTCGGCATGCAATAGGTGCACCGGAAGTTGCACCGGTCTGTCACCGAGATGCGCAGGTCCCGGAGGGGACGATCGTATAGGTCCATGGCGCTGGTCACACCCGGAAGCCTAAGTGCTCGCCGACTTATTCAGAGCGGTGAGCACCAACCCCGGGTTTGGCAATCGACCAGACGTCGTGGCGGAGTGGGTTGCAGGCATCTTGGGCCATCCGGCCCAGACAGCGAGCGCATGGGCCTGCCGATACGTACCGGGCTGTTCCAAATCCAGGGAGTGGGCGCGCATGGGTGTGAACCGGGATCGTGAATCCAGAATCAACTGTCAGCACAGAGAGACCAAATCGGCCACTATCGCAGGGCTCAGACGAACGGTCTGTCAAAGCTGCGGGCTCGTCTCGGTCGACTTCGTCAAGGACGTCTTCGCCGAGGAGCGAAGGCAACTCGGCAAACACACCGTCTGACCGCTCTCGAGATGGTGACTAGTCACGGCGCGCGGGATCGCAATGACCCTCCAGTGACCCCCCATCAATCGACGATGTACTGCGCATGAGCAAGAACTTCCGATCGAGACTCCGCAGCGCGGAAAAGTGCTCGCACACCACCGAATTGCGGATGGAGATCGCGGGGATGAGCCGAACAGTGTGTGAGCACTGCGGTCGGGTGAGCGTCGCCTATATCGACGACCACCTCCGACGAACCCGGCTGAGTCAGGCGGCCATCAAAGAGTCCGTGGCTTCCTGACGCCAGGTAGCCAGCCAGGCCCCGAGCCCCAGCGGTAAGACGACAAGCGGGACCAGCCAGCCCAGCCAGGGCAGGTACCAGACGAGGCCGACGACGATCGAGCCGGTGAGGATGGCGCCGTAGATCTCGAACCGCCTGAAGATCACTCCGCCAAGCCAGCCGACCACGGGGGCTCCTGCCACGAGGGCGAGCGCGAACGACAGGCCGAACAGGGCGAGAATCAGTGGTATCAGCACCACCAGCAACGGAAATGCCGCCGACGCCGGCGCCACTCCAACGATCAGAGCGGCCACCCCGATCGCGATGATCGGAGAGAACACGACGAGCGCCCCGGCGAGCCACCGCCGCACCGGCGCCCGACCCACCTCGGCTATGGCCCGAGATGTCCGTGCGGGCCAGCCATACGCCGCGGTCAGGGCAGCGATCGACAGGAACACGATCACCATGAAGCGGCCCAGAAGCATCAGTGCCCGAACCCGGATGTTCGGCGGAAGCGGCTCTTTGGCCACGATGGTCCCACCCGACGTGACCTGATCGAGGCCTTCCGCCTCGTTTGCAGAGCGATAGCCGAGGTCACCGCCCACGCTCAGCGGGCTCACGACTGTGAGACGACTAACGGCCACGTCGACGTCCCCCTCGACCGCACCGGCCAGTTCCAGATTTCGCTGCGTTCCTGTCACGTCGCCGCCCACCGTGCCGAGGGCAGCGACATCCCAGCCCCAGATCAAGACGTCGCCACCCACTCTGGACCCGGCCCCGAGGTCGGCGGCAAAGACAGCCGCAACCACGTCACCGTTGACGTTCCCATCGATCTGGAGCCGGTTGCCGCTCACCCGCAACGACCCCTCCACTGTGCCCTCCACCCTGACCGAGGGCGCAATGGCGGTGACCGAACCGGTGACGGTGCCGGTGATGACGACGTCTTCGGCGGCGAATGCGACCAGATCTCCGTCGAGAGTCCCGTTGACGACAACGCGGATCGCCCCCGCATAGAGGTCTTCGGGGAAGACATCGTCCTCTTGGATGATCACGAACTCGGCGTTGGAGGTCTCCGCGGCCACAGCCGGGGGGGCGATGGCCAGGATGGCGGCACACGCCGCGGCCGCCAACAGGAATCTTCTAGAGAGGAAGCGCATCGGAAGCCAGGCTGAGGAGAGAGCCCGGCAGGATGCCCCAGAGAATGGTCGTGCCCACGGCCACCATCAGCACCCACCGACTCGACGCGGGAACGTCTACCGCCATGGCCTCGCTCTCATCCATGTACATCGCCACGATTATCCGCAGATAGAAGGCAAATGCGATGACCGAGGCGAGGACGGCGACGATGACGAGCCATCGGAAACCGTTGGCCCACGCCTCGGTGAAGACCCCGAACTTTGCGATGAATCCCGACGTCACGGGTAGGCCGGCCATCCCGAGGAGAAGGACCGTGAAGGATCCGGCGAGGAACGGGCTTTTCTTGGCCAGCCCCCGGTATGACTCCAGCGCCGACTCGGAGTTGCCCGCGCCGCTGACGGCAGCGGCGACTGCGAAGGCTCCCACCAGCTGAAGGGAATAGACCGCCAGATAGAACAGGATGCCCTCGGTCGTCCCCCCTACCACGCCCGTGAGGATGAACCCGGCGTGGGCGACACCCGAGTAAGCAAGCATCCGCCGCACGTCGCCTTGGACGAGTGCCAATGTGGAGCCAACGAGCATGGAGAGAGCGGCCATCGCCGCCACGATGGGAAGCCAGTTGGCGTCGAGCGCTCCTACTCCGGTGAGGAGGATCCTCGTCATGGCCACGAACCCGGCGATCTTGGCCACGGCCGCCATGTAGCCGACCACCCCGGCAGGAGCCCCTTGATAGACATCTGGTGCCCAGGAGTGGAACGGGGCGGCCGACACCTTGAAGCCGAGGCCGACCAGGACGAGGCCGAGCCCGATCAGGATCACCGCCGGAGAGAACACGACAAAGCTGCCGAGGAACTCCCGAATACCCAGGACTTCGAACTCGCCGGTCCCTGCGTAGATCAGGGCAACTCCGTAGATGAAGATCGCAGATGCGAACGACCCCAACAGGAAATATTTGATCGCGGCCTCGTCGGAACGGGCCCTCTCTCTCGACATGCCGGCCAGGACGTACAGGGCGATCGAGCCCACTTCCAGGCCGAGGAACATCATCACGAGATTGTTGGCGGCGACCATGATCGAGAACCCGGCGGAGGCGAGGAGGACCAGGGCGATGGCCTCCGCGGAGCGCCGGCCCAGGCTCTCGATATATCTCGATCCGGCGAGGAGACCGAAGGCGGTGACGGCGAGGAGAGCGAAGCGGCCGAAGATGGCCAGCCCGTCCATCAAGACCAAGCCGGAGAAGGCAACGAGATCACCGGTCGCCCCGAGCTCGATCGAGTCGGCCGCCTGGGCCCACTGAAGCACCGAGAAAGCGGCCGCAAGGACGACTGACCCGGCCGCGATGATCCCCAACACCCTCGAAACCGGCTTCCACTGGACTTCGACCAGCAGCACAGCCGCTGCTCCGAGGGCGAGCATGACCTCGGGGAGGATCGCCAGCCAGGAGATTTCGGGTGTGATCACTCGCCCTCACCTCCCGCGACGAAGACGTCACCAAGACGACCGGGAGCCGGGACCACATAGTCGGTCGACGCCTCGATGTGGTCGAGCACGGCCTCCGTCGATGGAGCGATCTTGTCAAGGAGGATGTTGGGGTAGAGACCGAGGAGCAGGACCAGCGCGGTCAGCGGCGCCAACAGTGTGATCTCTCGGATCGACAGGTCGGCGAGAGCTTTGTTTTCTTCTTTTTCGGGCACGCCGGTGAAGACGCGCTCGTAGGCCCAGAGGAGGTAGATGGCGGCGAGGATCACCCCTGAGGCGGCGATGATGGCCAGGACCGGGAGTGTCGTGAAGCTGCCGATGAGGACCAGGTACTCGCCGACGAAGCCATTCAAACCAGGGAGACCGATCGAGGCGAAGATCATGAAGAGGAAGAACCCGGCGAACACGGGCATCACCTTCTGAAGGCCGCCGAACTCTGAGATCTGCTTGGTGTGCCGACGGTCGTAGATCATCCCCACCAGGAGAAAGAGAGCTCCTGTGGTGAGACCATGGTTGACGTTCTGGATCACCGCTCCCTGAAGGCCGCCGGAGGTGAGGGCGAACGTGCCGAGGACGATGAATCCGAGATGGCTGACCGAGGAGTAGGCAACGAGCTTCTTCAGGTCGGGCTGGACGATGGCGACGGCTGCGCCATAGACGATGCCGATCACGGCGAGGATTCCCATGATCCAAATGGCATCGACAGACGCCTTCGGGAAGAGCTGCAGATTGAATCGGAGAAGACCGTAGGTGCCCAGCTTCAGCATGACTCCGGCGAGAAGGATGGATCCGGCGGTGGGAGCCTCGGTGTGCGCGTCCGGCAGCCAGGTGTGAAGCGGGAAGACCGGAACTTTGATGGCAAAGGCCAGGGCGAACGCGGCGAACAGCCAGCGCTCGGCTCCCACCGATAGATCGAGCCCGCTGAGATCTGCCAACGCGAACGATGGCGACCCGACCTGGTCGTTGTGGAGGACGGCGAGGGCGATGATCCCGGCGAGCATCAGGGCCGAGCCGAACGCGGTGTATATGAAGAACTTCATCGCCGCGTAGACCCGCCGCTCGCTCCCCCATATCCCGATGATGAAGTACATCGGAATCAGGATCGTCTCGAAGAAGACGAAGAATAGGAACAGGTCGAGGGAGACGAAAACGCCAATCATCCCCGCCTCGAGGAGCAATGTGTAGACGACGAATTCCTTCGTTCGGCTGGTGACAGTGGTTGAAGCTCCCAAGGCGATCGGGACCAAGATCGTGGTCAGAACGACCATCGGCATGGAGATGCCGTCGATCCCGAGGTTCCAGGCGATCCCCCACGGCTCGTACCAGGAGTGGAACTCGGCGAACTGCATGTCCACCTGTGGTTCGAACGCGGCAAACAGGTAGAGGGCGAGGCCGAGCGGGAGGATCGACAGGGCAATGCCCATGGGAATATGAAGCTCGCGACGCGCCGCCGGCGTGAGCAACACCGCGACGGCCCCCAGGATGGGCAGGAGGACCAGCCAGGTCAGCATGGGGGGGCTCCATACCTCAGGTAGTTAGCCCCGGATAAGGGGCTAACTCTCCCCAGACCGGACCGGGCCCCATTGCCCATTGCATTCTCGAGGCTGGAAGCCCCGGATACGGGGCCAATTACCTGAGGTTTGACGCACCACCTCATGAGCCCACCACCAACCAGATCACCACGGTCACGGTCCCGGCGAGGAGTAGGGCGCCGTAGTTGCGAACGAACCCGGTCTGGAAAGGCCGGGCCCAGTCGCCGAGGCCGCGAACGACCCGGGCGACGCCGTTGACGGCCCCGTCGATGACAGGCAGATCGATCTCGAACGCTGCTGCCTCGGCGGCCCTCCGGCCGGGAGCCACGATCAACCGACCGTACAGGTCATCGACGTGATAGGCCTCCTCCCATGTCCCCCAGAGCGGCTCGAATCCGGATTCGAAGCCCCTCCAACCCTGTTCGGGCTGACGGTAGGTCAGGACGGCGGCAGCGACCCCGGCCAACCCGGCGAGGACCGAGAGGCCGGCCAGCAGAGCAAACATCGCCCAGCCCTCGGGTGGGTGTTGCATCGACACCATCTCGAACGCCGGCTCGAGGAAGTGCTCGAGGGTGAGACGGAACGGCGTGTTGATGAGGCCGCCGACCACGGACAGCACGGCGAGGACGATCAGTGGGACGGTCATCACCCCCGGAGACTCGTGAGGATGCTTGCCCTGGTCCCAGCGTGGCTCGCCCAGAAAGACCATCACCCATTGCCTGGTCATGTAGAAGGCGGTGAGCAGTGCTGTGATCAGCCCGACCACCCACAAGACCGAGAACCAGCCTCCGCGGGCGAAGGCCGAGCCGAGGATCTCGTCTTTAGACCAAAAGCCGGCGAGTGGGGGGATGCCCGCGATGGCCATGGTCGCAACGGCCATCGTCCAAGCGGTCACCGGCATCCTCTTGAGCAGACCACCCATCTTGTGCATGTCCTGCTCGTCGCTCATCGCATGAATCACCGACCCGGCGCCGAGAAAGAGGAGCGCCTTGAAGAAAGCGTGTGTCATCAAATGGAAGATCCCCGCCACATATGCCGTGGTCCCCACCGCGAGGAACATGTAGCCGAGCTGTGAGACCGTCGAATAGGCGAGCACCTTCTTGATGTCACGCTGCGCCAGGGCGATCGAGGCGGCCCACAGGGCGGTCAGGGCCCCCACGGTGGCCACGGTGACCTGGGCGACCACGGAAAGCTCGTAGATGGCCGCAGAGCGGGCGATTAGATAGACGCCGGCGGTGACCATTGTGGCGGCGTGGATGAGTGCCGAGACCGGGGTCGGTCCCTCCATGGCGTCAGGTAGCCAGACGTAGAGGGGAATCTGTGCTGACTTGCCGGCCGCGCCGACGAGAAACAGCAACCCCACGGCGGTGGCCATACCGGTGGTGAGCTCGGCTCCCGCTCGCTCGAAGATGCCGGAGTACGAGAGAGTCCCAAAAGACGTGAAGACGATCATCAGTCCCACCATGAGCCCGAAGTCGCCGATGCGGTTCACGACGAACGCCTTCTTGGCCGCCGGCGGAGGCCCCACCCTCGTGTACCAGAAGCCAATCAGGAGGTATGAGCACAAACCCACCAGCTCCCACCCCAGGAAAAGCATTGCGTAGTTGCCGGCGAGGACCAGAGTCAGCATCGAGGCGGCGAAGAGGTTGAGGTTGGTGAAGAAGCGAGGGAACCGCTCGTCGCCGTGCATATAGCCGATGGCAAAGACGTGGATGAGGAGCCCGACGCCGGTCACGATCAAGGTCATGAGGGCCGAGAGGGGGTCCCAGAGGATCTCCAGATTTGCCCCGATGGCGGGCATCCACTCCCAGAGCGGAAGCGTCTCGGAATGCTCGCCGCCCTGGAAGAACGGCATCGCCGCGGCCACGGCGAAAGCGAACGAGCCAGCTATGGCGGCGCTGGCCAGCCAACCCGACAAAGGTTCCTTCAGATAGCGGCCGAAGAAGTGGAGGAAGACGGCACCGGCCAATGGCAGGGCGATGATGAGCCAGAGGAAGTCGGTCACGCCTCACCCGTTCCGACGGTTGACTGTGCACCAGGTCTCGGATTCGACGACCTCTTGCTATAGCAACGCTGGGACACCGTCAGCCTCGCAACTCGCTGAGCTCGTCGACCGAGGCGCTGGCGCGCAGTCGGAAGATGGCGACCATGATGGCCAGGCCCACCACCACCTCGGCCGCGGCGACGACGAGGATGAAGAACACCGCCACCTGGCCGTTGATGTCATTGAGGGCCCGTCCGGCCGAGACCAGGGTCAGGTTCACCGAGTTCAGCATCAGCTCGATGCACATGAACATCACCAAGGCATTGCGCCGAAGCAGGAGTCCCAAAGCCCCGATCAGGAAGAGGGCGCCGGCCAGGGCCATGTACCAGCC
>Ga0214469_1000164_pt1 | contig 20587 bp, 18 predicted proteins | sample RVTome_10_FD_187340 | JGI IMG/M metagenome (GOLD analysis project Ga0214469, IMG submission 187340) | Soil microbial communities from uranium-contaminated site in the Upper Colorado River Basin, Wyoming, United States - RVT153D57 HiSeq ... | reverse complement strand
GTCGGCGGTGCGGGTCTCCAGGTCCTGCAGGCACAGCAGGTGCGGCAGGGCGGCGACGAACTCCGGCCGGTGGTAGATCCGGTGCCGCACCTCCACCAGCTCGTCGCTGACGTTGCCGACCGGGTCGTACATCAGCAGCTCCAGCCGCTTCCGGGTCAGTCCGATGTCGTCAGTGAGCACCGCCGCCGTGGTGGTGGAGCGGATCCGCTCCATCACCGCCGGGTTGGCCACGGTGCCGCCGGGGGCCACCAGGGTGAGCCGGTCGACCCGGTCCGGATGGTCGGCGGCCAGCCGGGCGGCCACCCAGCCCCCGAGTGACTCCCCCACCAGGTGCGCCCGCCCGATCCCGGCCGCGTCCAGGTATCCGAGCACGTGCGCCACGTACCGGCCGATCCGGTAGGGCTTGTCCACCCCGGCGGTGTAGCCGTGGCCGAGCAGGTCGACCGCGTGGCACCGGAACCGCCGGGCGTGCGCGGGCAGGTTGCGGATGAACGCCTCCAGGTGCCCGCTGGTGCCATGCAGGAACACCACCGGGTCGCCGGTCGCTCCGGCCTGCAGGCTCCGGGTCCGGATCCCGTCCACCTCGACGAACCGGACACAGTACGCGGTCCCGGCGAGCTCGGTCCAGAATGTCATCTCACGCCTCCTTCCCGGGCGGGTCCGGCCGTGGCTGGACGACCGCGACCGCCATCCCGGTCAGCCACGGCCGGACCGGGGCGTACGCGAGCGTGCGCCCGGGACCGCCGACCGCGGCCGCCATCGCCAGCCAGGACCGGATCTCCTGCCCGCCGTTGCCGGCCCGCTCCTCCAGCTGCTCGTTGCTCAGTCCCAGCACGGGGGCCAGGTCGCCGGTGGCCAGCAGCCGCAGGAACTCCAGGTCGAACGCCTGGTTGATGTCCGGCCGGGCGGCGCTGACGATCTGCCGCCGGCGCTGGTCGTACTGCTCCCAGGCGCCGCGCCCGTTCAGCCACGCCGACACCAGGAACCGGTCGTCGTCGGACTGCGCCGCGTACCACTTCGGCCAAGGCAGCCGGTGGGACAGCCCGCCGGAGCCGATCACCGCCACCCGCTTGCCCGCCCGGTCCCGGCGGACCGCGTCACCGATCACCGCCCCCAGCCGGGCGGCCCGGGCCAGCGGCATCAGCGGCGGGGCGAACATGTTCAGGACCACTGGGACGATCGGCACGTCCAGGCCGGGCAGCAGGTACTGGAGGCTGTGGGTGACCCCGTGGTCGACCTGCAGCCGCAGCGAGAACGCCGGGTCGAAGCCGGCGCCGGACAGCGACCAGACCAGGTGCCGGGCGAGATCGGTGTCGACCGGCAGCCGCCCGGCCGGCGTGCCGGCCTCGCCGGCGCCGGTGCACTCGGCCACCCCGACCGTGACGGCCGGCATCAGATCCAGGAACAGGCCCCGGAAGTGGTTCGACCCGATCACCACCACCGCGTCCGGCGCGCTGGCCGCCAGCAGCGTCCGGGCCTGGTCCAGCCCGGCCCGGAACGCCAGCGCACCCGGGTCCCGGCCCACCTGCTCCCAGTGGGTGTTCATCAGGGTGCTGTGGGAGGCGCCGACGCCCAGGACCACTGTGCTCACTGGGTCAGCCCCAGCTCGGCCCGGGTCCGGGTGCAGGTGGTGATGATCACGTAGACCAGGTGCCGGGTGAGCCGCTCCATCTCCCGTAGGTCGGCCACGTTCATGCCCATCGGGAAGTCCACCGGCAGCGGGGCCTCCGGCCCGGCCCGGTCCATCCCGATCCGGGCGGTCGGCAGCCCCCGGTTCCGCAGGATGTTCGCATCGGTAGCTCCACTGTGATGCAGGATCGGCTGGTGCGGGCGCCGCTCCAGCTCCTCCCAGGCGGCCACCGCCGCCCGCACCACCCAGCTGTCCCGGGGGGTGGCGGTGCCCGGGATCGACAGCACCATCTCCCAGCTCAGCTCCAGTCCGGGGTGGGCCGCCAGGATCCCGGCCAGCGCCGCCCCGAACTCCCGCTTGACCTGCATCGGGTCGGTGCGCGGGCTGGTCCGCAGGTCGACCAGCAGCTGGCAGGCCGCCGGGGACAGCGACCCGGTCCGCATCCAGCCGCCCCGCACCGCTCCGATGTTCCCCTGTGGAGCTACCAGCCCGTCGGTGTGGGCTGCCGCGTAGCGCGGGAACCACTCCTCTAGGCCCTGGACCACGGTGGCCGCGTCGACGATCGGGTTCCGGTAGGGCAGCCGGTGCCGGCTGCCGACGTAGCTGTAGGTGCCGTGCACCAGGATCTCGAACCAGCACAGCCCCACCTCCTCCCAGGCCACCGCCCAGCCCGGCTTCGCGATCACCGCGAAGTCGGCCCAGCCGCCCTGCTCCAGCAGGAACGAACAGCCGGTGCCCTGCCCGGTGCTGAACCGGTTGACGTGCGGGACCGGCCGCTTGTTGGTGGGCATGCCACCCGCGCCGAGGCCGACCCGCACGTCCCCCCGTAACCGCACCCCGGCACGGCGCACCGCGTCCGCGGCAGCGACCAGGCAGGCGCCGTGCCCCTTCGGATTGCTGGCGCCCAGCCCGATCACGTAGTTTCCCTCTACCCGGGCCTGCGGCCGCAGGTCCTCCCGCAGCCGGGGGCCCGCCCACGGCAGGTCCTCCGCCTCGGTCCCGACGGTCAGGGTGTCGATCGGCGCGTACAGCAGCAGGTCGGCACCGGTGCCGTCGCCGGCCAGCCGGCCCACCGCGTTTCCCTGATCGGCGTCGATCGGCTGGTACCGCCCGGACAGGCCCAGGTCGGTGAGCGTACCGGCCAGCCACCGGGCCAGCTCGGCCTCCTCGCCGGTCGGGCTGGCGATCCCGGTCATCCCGGCCACCAGGTCCCGCAGCCGGCCCGGGCGGATCTGCGACCAGGCCGCCGCCAGCCAGTCCCGGCGCTCGCCGTCGATCACCGCCGGGCCGGCCACCACCTCGGTACCCGGGGCGGCGTCCACCGCGGTCCCGGTCACCTGCCCACCTCCGTCCCGGCCAGCCGCTCGGCGGCCCGCTCGGCCAGCCCGGCCAGCGCGTCCAGCTTCCACCCGTTGCGCGGCAGCGGATGCCCGACCCGGTCCAGCTCGGCGTCCACCAACGAGCGCACCCGGGCCGGGGTCGGGACCGGGCCGGCCAGTGCCCGCTCCACCCGCTCGGCCCGCCATGGGACCGGTGCCGCCGCCCCCAGCACCAGCCGGACCTCCCGCCAGCTCCGGTCCGGCTCCCGCCTGGCGGCCAGCGCGACCGCGGCCACCGCGAAGTCGCCGGACCACAGTGCCAGCTTCTCGAAGACGCAGTCGCGGGCCAGGCCGGCGGCCGGCAGCCGCACCTCGACCAGCAGCTCGCCCGAACCGAGCCGGCTCTCTCCCGGTCCCTTGTAGAGCTTTCGGATCGGCAGCGTCCGGCCCCGCCCGCCCGGGCCGGCCAGCACCACCTCCGCGTCGTACGCGGTCAGGACGGTGGCCAGATCCGACGGGGTGACCGCCTGGCACCGGTGGCCGTCGATCACCGCGTGGTGGAACCGGTGGTCGCCGAGCACCGCGTAGCAGGGACTGGTCGGGCCGGAGCGCTTGTAGCAGGCGAACCCGTTCCGGAAGAACCAGCACCGCTTGGCCTGCAGCAGGTTGCCCGCCACGGTGGCGGCGGCCCGGATCTGCGGGGACGCGATCCCGGCTACCGCCGCCGCCACCGCCGGTGCCGACTGCTCGGTACGCTCGGCCAGCTCGGCCAGGGTCACCGCGGCCCCGACCGACAGGCCACCGTCCGGCAGCTGCCGGACCTGCCGCAGCTCCGGCCGCCCGCCCAACCAGACCAGCTGCTCCGGGGGCCGCCGGTGGCACCGGTGCTCGACCGGAGCGTCGGTCGCGCCGCCGACCGGCACCGCACCCGCGCCCACCGCCCGGCATGCCTCCGGCACCGAGGCGGGAATGATGAGCTCGGGCGGGACCGCCGCCGGGGCCGGTCCGCCGCGCACCGCCCACCGGGTGCCCCACCGGTGGAGGACATAGTGGACCCCGCGGGGGTAGAGCCACCGGACCGCCGCGATCCACCACCGCCCGGGCCGGCGCGCCAGGTGGAACCGGCGGGACCGGCCGGCCTTCGCGGCCAGCGCGGTGAGCACCTTGTCCGGTGTGATCGGCAGCTCCCGGATCCGGACCCCGACCGCGTCGTGGACCGCGTTCGCGATCGCCGCCCCGGGCGGGATGATCGACATCTCCCCGACGCTCTTGGCACCGTACGGCCCGGCCGGGTCCTCGCCGGTGACGATCACCGGACGGATCGGCGGCAGGTCGGCGGCCCGCGGCAGCGGGTAGTTCAGGAAGCTGCCGTTGACCACCCGGCCGCCCTCCCGGACCAGCTCCTCGCCCAGCGCGGCGCCGATCCCCATCGCCGCACCGCCGGTGATCTGCCCCTCGGCCAGGGTCGGGTTGATCGCCCGGCCCAGGTCGTGCGCGGCCAGGTAGTCCACCACCCGGACCTGGCCGGTCCGGGTGTCCACTTCGACTTCGGCCCCGTGGGCGGCGAACGCATAGGTGGGCGACAGGTTCGCGGTGCTCCGGTCCGGGGTGATGGTCTCGGTGCCGGCCAGCCGGTAGCTGGTCTCGTGGCTGAGCACCCCCCCGGTGGCCTGGTCGCTGAGCCGGACCAGGTCGCCCAGCGGGATCCCGGCCTGCTCCGACTCCACCCGCCCGCCGCGCAGCCGCAGCCGGTCCGGGCCGGTGCCGAGCTTGCCGGCGGCCTCCTGCCGGAGCCGGCCGGCCAGCTCCCGGGCGGCCTGGCCGACCGCCATGCCGGTCATGTGGGTCCCGCGGGAGGACCACGCACCCAGCTCGAACGGGGTCCGCTCACTGTCCATCGAGCACACCTCGACCCCGGCCGGGTCCACCCCGAGCTCCTCGGCGGCCACCTGGGCCAGGATGGTCCGCTGCCCGGTGCCGGCGTCCGCCCCGCCGAACCGGACCCGCACCCGGCCGTCCTCGTCGATGTCGATCGCCGCGTCGCTGCGGACCGCGTCCGGGTACGCGTACGCGCCGCTGCCGTGCATCCCGGCCGCCACCCCCAGTCCGCGGCCGAACGGCAGCCGCCCGCGGCGGCGGTCCCAGTCCAGGCCGTCCCGGACCGCCGCCAGGCACTCGGCCAGCCGCACCGTGGTCAGCCGGTAGCCGCACAGGGTGGTGGAGTACGGCTCGGGCAGGTTCCGCAGCCGGAAGGCGATCGGGTCCTGACCCAGCCGCCCGGCCAGCTCGTCCACCTGACTCTCCAGCGCGAGCGAGACCTGTGGGGTGCCGTAGCCGCGGAACTGGCCCCCGGGCTGGGTAGCGGTGTCCACCAGCCGGGCGTCGAACTGGACCGCATCCGGTTTGTACATAGATCCGAGGGTGATCACCCCGACCCGCATCACCGAGGCTCCCATGTGGCTGTACGAGCCGTTGTCGACCAGGATCTCCGCCTCGGCCAGGCAGATCCGGCCGGTCCCGTCCACGGAGGTACGCAGCACCGTCTCGAACCGGTGCCGGGGCTTGTTCGCGGCGAACTCCTCCTCCCGGCTCTGCACCAGCAGCACCGGCTCGCCAGCCTTGCGGGACAGCGCCGCCGCCAGCACCTCGTGTTCGGAGATCTTCGACTTCGAGCCGAACCCGCCGCCGACCGCCACCTCCCGGCAGATCACCTGCTCGTGCGGCAGGTCGAGCAGCTGGGCGACCTCCTTGGCGATGAACCACGGTGCCTGGGTCGAGGTCCACAGCTCCAGCCGCTGCCGGCGCTGGTCCCAGGCCGCCAGCGTGGTGTTCGGCTCCATCACCGCGTGCGCCACGCTCGGGTAGACGAACCTTCCCTCCACAGTGGTGGTGACGGCCGCCCGGGCCGCCGGCAGGTCGCCCCACACCCCGGCGAACCGGAGCGCCAGGTTGGGCTCGCCGCCGGAGCGCTGGTGCAGCCGGAGCGCCCCGCCGGCCAGCGCCGCCGCCGGGCTCAGCGGCGCCCGGCGGGGCCGGTAGCGGACCCGGATCGCCCGGCAGGCCGCCTCCGCCTCGGCCTGGGTCCGGGCCGCCACGGCGGCCACCTCCTGGCCGACGTGGCGTACCACTGCCTCGGCCAGCGGGGGCCGATCGGCCAGCGGCAGGCCCCGGTGCAGGTACCGGGCCCCGGGCCGGAAGTCCCGGCTGGTGACAACCGCCCGGACCCCGGGCATCGCCTCGGCCCGGGACACGTCCAGCTCCCGGATCTCCGCGTACGGGTACGGGGAGCGCAGCACCGCCGCGTACAGGTGGGCCGGCTCGGCCAGGTCGGCGGTGTAGCGAGTGGTGCCCAGCGTCCGCTCCGGCCAGTCCAGTGGCCGCAGCCGGGTCCCGACGCTCATCGCCGGGCCGCCCGCCGCTGCGCGACCGCGCTGACCGCCTCGACGATCGGGGTGTAGCCGGTGCACCGGCAGAGGTTGCCGGACAGCCGGGACCGCAGCCACCGGTTCCGCTCGGCCGGCTCGGCCGGCACCGGCCCCCGCAGGATCGCAGTGGCGTGGACGATCTGCCCGGGCGTGCAGAACCCGCACTGGAACGCGCCGTGGTCGGCGAAAGCGGCCCGCAGGTCGGCCGCCTCGGCGACCAGCCCCTCGGCGGTGGTCACCTCCCCGGTGACCGTCCCAACCAGAGTGATGCAGGCCAGCCGGGGCTGGCCCCCGACCAGCACCGTGCACGCCCCGCACTCGCCCCGGCCGCAGGCCAGCTTGACCGAGGTGAGGCCGAGCTGATCCCGCAGCACCCCGGCCAGCGGGCTGCCCGCCGGCGCCGCCACCTCGACCGCGGCGCCGTTGACCCGCAGCCCGGTGACCACCGGCGCGGTCATGCCGGGCTCCCGGCCAGACCGGCGGTACGGATGGCGGCCAGCTGGTCGGCCCAGCCGGCCAGCACGGTGCCCGGGTCCGGATCGGTGACCTCGAACCGGATCCCGCTGGTGACCGGCAGCCCCGGGTGGGAGTCGGTCTCGGCCGACTCCACCGCCAGCTCGAAGCCGGCCAGCCGCAGCTCCTCCGGCACCTGTAGCGGCCGGGCCCGGCCGCGCAGATAGCACACCGTGCCGGGCACGATGACGCAGACCAGCACGGCCGACCCGGCCGCCAGGTTGCGGGCGGTGGAGGTGCCGGCCCATACTCCTAACCGGACCGCCCGCGGGCCGGTGACCAGCACCTCGCCGGCGCTGAGCTGGCACGGCCGGGGCCGCCCGTCCGGGTCGACGGTCACCAGCAGGAAGCCGAGGCCCAGCTTGCCGGCCAGGTCGCGGCCGTCGAACAGCCTCGCCACCCGGTCCGGGACCTCCGCCCCGGTGATCTGCGACATCACGCCCTCCCGTCCGGCCGGGCCAGCGCGCCGCCGGCCCACCGGTCCCCGTCGACCAGCTCCGGCTCCCGGTCCGCGCCAGCGCTCCCGCCCCACCGGCGGACCAGCGAGTGCTCCACCCCGAACAGGTCGAGCACCCGGCCGACCGTGTGGTCCACCATGTCCTCCAGGCTCCGCAGCCGGGCGTAGAAGGCGGGGACCGGCGGCACCACGATCGCCCCGGCCCGGGCCACCTTCAGCAGGTTCTCCAGGTGGATTACGTTCAGCGGCGACTCGCGTACCACCAGCACCAGCCGGCGCTGTTCCTTGAGGGTGACGTCGGCGGCCCGGGCGATCAGGTTGTCGGCGAAGCCGCTGGCGATCGCGGCCAGCGTCTTCACGCTGCACGGGGCGATCACCATCCCGTCGGTCCGGAACGACCCGCTGGAGATCGCCGCCGCCTGGTTGTCCGCCCGGTAGGTCCGGGTGGCCAGCTCGAGCACCGCCTCCGGCCGGTAACCGGTCTCGATCGCGATGGTCCGGCGGGCCCACTCCGAGACCACCAGGTGGGACTCGACGCCGCTGTCCCGCACCGCCTCCAGCAACCGGACCCCGTAGATCGCGCCGGTCGCCCCGGTCATCCCGATCACCAGGCGGGACGGGCTCACCGGGCCATCGCCTCCGCCCGCAGCTCGATCTTGTGATAGCCGCTCCACAGCTCCTCGTAGAAGTAGCGGATGCCGAACTCGATCCGCAGCGTCCGGGTGCCGGCGGAGGAGTCGTTGAAGTGCTCGTGGACGGTCATCTTCGGCGGTACGTACACCGCGTCGCCGGCCACCCAGTCGTACCGGGTGCCGTCCACCTCGGAGTAGCCCGCGCCCTCCAGCGCGTACAGCATCGCCTCGGTGTGCGAGTGGCGGTGGCTGCTGGATTGTGGCACCTCCTCGAAGATGTTGGTCATCGCGACCGCCTTGGCCCGGAACCCGTTGGTGGCGGTGCTCGGGCTCTCGCTGCCGCCCATCAGCACCCAGATCGCGCCGTGGGTGTGGTGGTGGCCGTGGCGGGCGTGGCCGCCGCCCTCGGCCCGGCGGCGGGCGTACTCGTCGAGCATCTGCTCGGCGTGCAGTGAGATCCGCCGGCCGTCCGGTGCCAGCTGGGAGGCCTCGGCCGGGTGGCGGTCGACCAGTGCCTGGTTGCCGGCGCCCTTCTCGCTGGTCTGTTCGTAGCGGCCGAGCCGGACGAACAGGTCCAGCTCGGTGGTGAGCGCGGACAGGTAGGCCACCGGCCGGTCGCCGGTGTTCACCAGCTGGTGCTCGGCCTGGTAGGGAATGTGGATGGTGGTGCCGGTACGGAAGTCGTAGCGCTGCCCGTCCACCACCGCGAACCCGTCGCCGGCCAGGATGTAGACCGCCTCCTCGCCGTGCCGGTGGCTGCCGGTGTGCCAGCCGGGCGGGAGCTCGGCCCGCAGCAGGCAGGTGCCCTGGGTGGGGAAGCCGGCGTCCTCCCCGATCACCACCGCCACCTTCGCGTCGTGTGGGGTCTCCAGCCACCGCAGTTCCTGCCCCCGGGCCAGGATCGGGCTGCGTTCCACCCGCTGCTGGTTGTCCCGGCTCCGGCTGACCCACCGGTCGTGGAAGGTCGGTTCGGACATGTCGCTCCCTCCGATTCGGACTAGCTCCGGGCCGGCCCGGTGGCCGACGGTTCGCTGATCAGCTCCCAGATCAGCCTTCGCTTCTCGATGAACTCCGGCAGGCTGCGGGTCACCGCGGTGGCCGGCCGGGGCCGGGGCAGGTCGATCTCGACGATCTCCCGGACCCGGCCCGGCCGGGCTGCCAGCACCACCACCCGGTCGGCCAGGTAGACCGCCTCGTCCAGGTCATGGGTGACGAACATGACCGTCTTCATGCTGGTCTGGTTGATCCGGAGCAGCTCCTCCTGCATCCGCTCCCGGGTCTGCGCGTCCAGCGCCCCGAACGGCTCGTCCATCAGCAGCAGCGCCGGCTGCACCGCCAGCGCCCGGGCCAGTCCGACCCGTTGCTGCATGCCGCCCGAGAGCTGGTGCGGGTAGTAGTCCTCGAAGCCGTCCAGCCCGACCAGCCGGAGGTGCTCGGCGGCCAACTCCCGCCGGCCGGCCCGGTCGACGCCCTTGGTCTCCAGCCCGAACTCCACGTTCTTCTGGGCGGTCCGCCAGGGCAGCAGGCCGGCGTTCTGGAACACCAGTCCGCAGTGGAAGGTCGGGCGGGTGACCGGGGAACCGTTCAGCTCGACCGTCCCGGCGTTCGGCGGGATCAGCCCGTGGACGATCTTCACCAGGGTGGTCTTGCCGCAGCCGCTGGGCCCGATCACCGCCACGAACTCGCGGCGCTTCACCGCAAAGCTGACCCCGTCCAGCACCGGCACCATCGGTGGCCGGGACCGCCCCCGCCCGAGCCCGAGCCCGCGCCGCCGCCCGGGCCGCGGGTGCCGGTGTCCACTGGCCCCCCGGAACTCCTTGCAGACCCCGTGCAGCCGCAGCGGATCGGTCGCGCTGTCCATCCGGTCCCTCCTACCAGGTGTACTCGCCGAGCTCGGCGATGACCTCCTCGGCGTACTGCCGGTCGGCCACCTCCTCCGGTGCCAGGAGCTCCTGCTGCGACCCGATGTCGATGTTCAGCTGCTGGGTCGCGGTCACCTGCTGGTCGGTCCAGCTCAGGTTCGGGTTGATGATCTGGTTGTCCCGGTGGGCGGCGATCGCGGCCGCCACCACCGGCTCGTCCTCCGGCGCCGACTTGAGCCGGTCAACCGCCACCGCGGTCGCCTCGTCCAGGTTGTCCAGCGCGTACCGCAGGCCCTTGGTGTAGGCCCGCAGCACCTTGGTCAGGTCCTCCGGCCGCTCCTCGATGATCTTGCCGGTGGTGAACCAGGCCGCGCCCAGCACGTCCGGCACCACCTCGCCGATGCTCAGCACGGTGGTGAACTCGGCGTCCTGCTCGATCACCGGCAGGTTCTCGATCCCGCCCACCGTGGCGTCCACCCGGCCGGACAGCAGCGCCGCCATCCGCTCCGGGTCACCGCCGGTCGGGATCATGTCGACCTGGTCCGCGGCGAACCCACTGTTCTCCAGCACCGCGGCGACCAGGATCGCCGAGGAGGTGTTCGGGGCCTGGATCGCGATCCGCTTGCCGACCAGGTCGGCCACCGAGGTGATGTCGCTGGTGGCGAAGATGAAGTCCCGGACCTTGTTCCACGGGACCCCGACCATGGTCAGGTCACCGCCGGTCTCCCGGGCGGCGAAGCCGGTGCCCGGCGCCAGCAGGATGATGTCCAGCCGGTCGCTGACCGCGGCCCGGACCAGCTCGGTGCTGTTGGCGGTCGTGAAGGTCACGTCGAGCCCCTCCTCCTCGAGGTAGCCCTGCTCGACGCACATCAGCACGAACCCGTCCGGCACGGTCGGGTTGATGGTGCCACTGCGCCACGACCCGCTCCCGGCTCCGCTCTCCTCGCCGCATGCCGCCAGCAGCGGCCCGGCCGCGGCCACCGACACCCCCACCTTGAGCAGACCCCGGCGGCTGAGCCGGGCGGTGGATAACCGCTCTCCGCTTACAGTAGACATTGCCACACTCCAACTCGTAGTCCGATGCTTGCTACTTCTGCGCCCGCTCCGTCTCCTTCCACGCGACCACCCGGGTCTCGATGAACCGCAGCAGTGCGGTGAAGCCGATCCCCATCGCCATCAGTACGATCACCGGGCCGAACGCGAGGTCGGTGCGGAGCTGGTTGCTGTAAATCATGAGCAGACCGCCGAGCCCACCGATCGCGGTGAACAGCTCGGCGACCACCATCCCGGTCAGCGCCCGAGCGATCGACAGGCGCAGGCCGGCCAGAATGAACGGCAGGGTTGCCGGCATCACTATCGACAGGAAGATCTTGCGGCGCCCGGCCATCGATGCCCGCCCCACCTCCAGCAGCGAGACGCTGACCTCCTTCGCGCCGACGAAGCAGTTGATGATGATCGGGAAGACCGCGACGCTGATCACGATGATGATCTTCGCGGTCAGTCCGAACCCGAGCCAGAGCACCAGCAGCGGCACGAACGCCACCGTCGGCACGACGTAGAGGGCGTAGACGAAGGTGTCCAGCGAGTGCTCGACCAGCCGGGAGCGGCCCATCGCCAGCCCGACCGGGATCCCGATCAGGGCCGACAGCCCGTAGCCGAGCAGGAAGGTTCCCAGCGAGCTCCCGATCGCCGGCGACAGCTCCGGTCCGAACGACTCCACCATCCCGGCCACCACCCGGGACGGGGGCGGCAGGAACAGCGGGTTGACCGAGCGGCCGACCAGCTCCCACACCGACAGCGCGAGCAGCACCGACCCGACCCGCACCCACCACAGCGTGCCGCTGGAGACCAGCTCCCGGCGGGCCCGGCGGCGCCCCAGCTCGGCCAGCCCGGTCGGCCCCGGCCGCTGCCGCGCCGCAGTCATGATCCCTCCTCGCCCGGTTCCGGTCACGTCAGCTCACCGCGCTGTCGATCGGCTTCCACCGGGAGAGCCGGCGCTCCACCAGCTGCAGCAGCAGGGTGAGCCCGACCCCGAGAATCACCAGCACCAGGATGGTGGCGAACAGGTAGTCCGGCCGGAAGCTGCGGGCGTAGGCCAGGATCAGGCTCCCGAGCCCGCCGAACGCGAGCAGGATCTCTGCCACCACCATGCCGCCGATCGCCTGCCCCAGCCCCAGCCGGACCCCGGAGGTGATGAACGGCAGGGTCGCCGGGAGGAAGATCCGGGCCAGGATGGTCCGCTCCGGGGCGCAGAACGCCCGCCCCACCTCGTCCAGCGACCGGCTGACGTCGCGCGCCCCGACATAGGTGTTGATCAGGACCGGGAACACCGACATCATGAACACCACGATCACCTTGGCCTGCAGGCCGAGCCCGAACCACAGCACCACCAGCGGCAGGAAGGCGATCCGGGGAGTCGGGAACAACGCGTTCACGTACGGGTCGAGGAACGCCCCGGCCAGCCGGTAGCGGCCCATCACCAGCCCGACCGTGACCCCCACCCCGATCGCCATCGCGAACCCGAACACCAGGCTGCGGGCGCTGCTGGCCAGCGCCTCGTGCAGGTCCCCGGCGGCCAGCAGCTCCACGAACGCCCGGGCCACCGCGGTCGGGGTAGCCAGGAACCGGGGGTCGATCTGGGCGGCGACCGCCTGCCAGACCAGCAGCACCACCAGCCAGGCGGTCACCCGCGGCACGATCGCGGGTAGCTGCCGCCGGCTCCCGATGGTCCGGTCCATCGCCACCCCCCCGCTCGCCGCTTCCGTCCGCCCGCTAGCCCGCGTCCGCGAGCCGGGCGGCGCCGACCTGGTGCTGGCCGGCCGGGTCGTGGCCGCCGGCCTGGTCCTGGCCGGCCTGGTCCTGGCCGCCGACCTGCCCGACCGCGGCCTGGTAGCGGGCGCGCGCCCGGCGCACGTGGTTGCGGGCCGCCTGCTCGGCCCGGTCCGGGTCCCGGTCCCGGATCGCGTCGTGGATCTGCCGGTGCTCGTCGGCCGCATGCGCCACCGGCGACCCGCCGCCCGCGCCCGGCAGCGCCAGCAACGTGGACCGGAACATCTGCGCGTGGGTGCTGATCGCGTCCAGGAAGTGCTGCAGCAGGCCCACCTCGGTGGCTGAGCCGATCAGGGCGGTGAAGTCCTCGTTGGCCTTCAGCCAGCCCGGCCAGTCCCCGGCGCCAACGAACTTCTCGCTGTCGGTCAGGACCGCGGTCAGCTGTTCCAGCTGCCGCGGCGAGATCCGCTCGGCGGCCAGCCGGCAGGCGAAGCTGAGGATCAGCTCGCGCAGCTGGTAGAGGTCCATCGCCTGCTGGTAGGTGAACCGGGGCACCGCCAGCCCGCGGGTCCGGGTCCGGTGCAGCAGCCCCTGGCTGGTGAGCACGCTCAGCGCCATCCGCAGCGGGGTCCGGCTGATCCCCATCTGCCGCGCCAGCTCCTCCTGCCGGATCCGCTCGCCCGGCGTGAACTGGCCGCCGACGATCGCGTCCCGCAGCTTCTCGACCACCTGGTCGACCAGCTGCCGCTGCTCGATCCACAGCTTCCCGTGCCGATCCATCGTTCCTACGTCCGTCCTCTATGTCCTACCAGGAGACCTGGTCCGCGCCCGGTACCGTCACCTTCTCGAACTTCAGCGGGTCCGCTCCGACCGGCTTGGTGGCGTCGATGCCCAGCTTGGAGGTCTGGCGCACCAGCGGGGCCGACGGGTCCAGCGGCGCACCCACCATCACCGGGTAGATGTGCATGTCGGTGGCCGGCTGCGCCCGGGTGGAGACTGCCCAGCCGACCTCCCGGTCGTCGAAGATGTTCACGTCCTCGTCGACCACCACGCAGAACTTCGCCTGCGCGTTGCCGGCCAGCACCGCCGAGATCACGTTCCACGGCTCGGTCTGCTGCCGCTTGCGCAGCTTCACCACCGTGTCGTAGACGTAGTTCCCGCGTACCGTCACGTCGATCACGCCCGGGCAGACCCGCCTGGCATCCTCGTACACCACGGCGTTCATCGGCACCCAGTTGAGGAGATGGTCCTCGGTCACCGGAAAGCCGGTCAGCACCGTCTGGTAGATCGGGTCCCGCCGGTGGGTGATCGCGGTGACGGTCATTACCGGCACCCGCATCCGGCCGCCGTAGCAGCCGGGGAACTCACCGAACGGGGCCTCGGTCGCGAACTCATCGGGCTCGATATAGCCTTCGATCACACACTCCGCGGTGGCCGGTACCAGCAGGTCCACGGTCTGGCACCGGGTCAGCCGCAGCGGGCCGCCCAGCAGCGCCCCGGCGATCGCGTACTTCTCCCGGTCGTGCGGCACCCGGGCGCAGGCGCCCAGCACGGTGCCCGGGTCCGGCCCGAGCACCACTGCGATCTCCAACCGCCGGCCCTGTTCGGCCTGCTTGAGCCGGGCCCGGCCGATCCGCCGCTCGTCGGGCGCCCATAGGCCCAGCTTGCGCGGCCCGAACACCTCCATCCGGTGCATCCCCAGCCCGTGTACGCCGGTCTCCGGATCCTTCGCCACCTGCACCCCGGCGGTGATGAACGGACCGTCCTTCTCGGAATGGGTCACCACCGGCACCTGGTGCAGATCGGCCCCGTCCCCCCGCAGGACAACTTCCTGGCACGGTCCACCGTCGACGACCTCCCAGCCGACCGGTTCCCGGATCGCCGCCAGGTAGCGCTGGGTGGCCTGCTCGACCGGCACTCCCAGTGCGGCCAGGATCCGCTCCGGGTGGGCGTACATCGCGCCGGTCACCCGCCAGCCGGGATGCCCGTCCACGTTCTCGAACAGGAAGCACGGCCCGCCGACGTCCGAGGAGCGCCGGATGTACGCGGCGATCTCCCAGGTGGTGCTGACCGGTTTCCCGATCCGGACCAGGTCGTCACGGTCCTCCAGGAAGGACAGGAACTCGCGCATGTCATGCCAGTACACGGTCACCTCCCGAACCGGTGCCGGACGGGGGCCGGCCGTTTCCGAACAGGACCGCTCCCCACTTGCGCCAGGTCGCCTCCCGCTCCTGGCTGGTCAGCTCGACCACGTCGGCGAACTGGTCCCGCCACTCCCACGGCCGGGTGGCGTCGATGATCATGCGGGAGTTGTACGGGTTCTGCTTGCGGTGCGGGGGCACCATCGGGTCCAGCTCGTCGCTCCAACAGCGTTCCACGATGGAGACATCGGTGGCCGGGTCGCTACGGGTGCAGACCGCCCACATCACGTCGTTCAGGTCGTAGACGTCGATGTCGTCGTCCACCACGATCACGATCCGGCCCATGTACGCCCCGCCCTGGCAGACGGTGGCCAGGTGACCGACCTGGGTGGCGTGGCCCGGGTACCGCTGCGTGATCGAGACCGCCACCAGGAACCGGCTGCCGCACTCGTGCAGCCAGACGTGGTGCACCTCCGGGATCCCGGCGGCCCGGATCTCCTCCCGGATCCGGGCCGCCCGGATCGTGCCCAGCGCGGTGTGCTTGCCGGTCGGGGGCTTGGCCGGCGGCGTACCGGTCATGATCGGGTCGTTCCGGTGGTAGACCCGGTGGATGGTGGTCACGTACTCCATCCGCTCGCCGCTGGCGTAGTAGCCCGGCCACTCGCCGAACGGCGCCTCCCGGTGCCGCTCGGTCGGCGACACCTCCCCTTCCAGCACGATCTCCGACCGGGCCGGGATCGGCAGTCCGGTGTAGTCGCCCGGCAGCACGTCGACCGGCTCCCCCTTGAGCGCCCCGACGTAGCCGTACTCGGACCGGCCGTACGGGAGCTGGGTGCCGCCGGCCAGCAGCAGCAGCGGGTCGTGGCCGACCGAGATCGCGATCGGCATCGGCTTGCCGGCCGCGAACAGCTTGTCCCGGAAGATGGACGCGTGCTTGCCCGGTGCGATGTAGACACAGACCCGGCGCTCGTCGACCACCATCACCCGGTAGGTGCCGAGGTTCACCCAGCCGCCGTCCGGATCCCGGGTGATCACCGCGTCCCCGGTCCCGATGTACCGGCCGCCGTCCTTGCGGTGCCAGCGCGGCACCGGGAACTTCAGCAGGTCGACCTCGTCACCGGCGTAGACGTTCTCCAGCACCGGCCCGTCGGGGACCTCCCGGGGCGGCAGCTCACCCAGGTCGCGCAGCTTGTCCCGCCACAGGTCGCAGTAGTCGGCCTTGGTGAGGTCGATCGGGAAGCCGACCATCAGCGCGACCCGGTTCAGCGAGCTGATCGGGTTCACCAGGATCCGCTGGCCCGGGTCGAAGCCCTGGATCCGGTCGAACAGCACCGCCGGTCCGTTGATCGCGTGCTCCGCGATGTCGGTGATCGGGGCGACGTCGTCGTCGACGTGCGCGCCGTCGATCCGGCGCAGCTCTCCGATCGCTTCGACCTTGTCGAGCCAGTCCCGCAGGTCCTGGTAGGCCATCTGCCCCGTACCCCTCCGTGTTGGCGCCGGCACTGTGGATAGCCGGAATCCTGGATCCAGTACTCGCGCACCGTGGATCCGTGACTGGGGACGCTAGGAGCCGCCGCGATCATGGTCAAGGGCAGCCGTGCCGCTGACCGGAACGCCGTCTTGGAACTCTCCCGGGGACCGGCCCTACGCTCGGCAGCACGTCAGCGAGGGAGGTCGCCATGTCCACCAGCCCGCAGCCGCAGCCCGGCGCCGAGCCCGCCGCCCCGCAGGCCCAGGTGTTCCGGTTCCACGAGCTCCCGGACCTGCCCAAAGGCAAGGCGCACGTCCGGCTGGCCCAGACCGACCTGCTCCGGGGGAAGGTCCAGGTGCTCAAGCACGGTGGCGAGAACAACCTGCACGCCCACCTGCGCAGCGACGGGTTCTGGTTCGTGCTGGCCGGCCGGGCGCGGTTCTACACCGAGGGGGACGCGCTGGTCGCCGACCTCGGCCCGCGAGAGGGGGTGCTGATCCCGCGCGGGTTCAAGTACTGGTTCGAGCAGGCCGGCGACGAGACGCTCCAGATCCTGCAGGTCCACGCCACCATGCCGGCCGACGACCCGACCGACCGGGTCGCCTACGGCGAGGTGACCGAGGCGATGCGCAGCGCCGTCCACGTCTGAGCCGTCCACGTCTGAGCCGTCCACGTCTGAGCCGTCCAGTCTGACCGGGCCGGTCGGGCTCACAACTCGATCCGGTGCACCCGGGTGTTGCCGGGCCGGTACCGCCACCGGCGGGCCGGCCGGCCGTCCGGCCGGGCCGGGTCGGACCGGCGGGGGCGGCCGGCCCGCTCGGCTTCGTGGGCCGGGGTCTCCTCCTCGCACAGCCGCCGCCATGCCACCAGCGAGCCGTCCGGCCGGTAGAGCCGCTCCGGCGGCGCGTCGGTGACGTCCACCATCCACGCGTCCTGCCCCGAGAACTGCCCGTGGAACAGCCACCGGATCGCGCCCAGGTACTTCACCGGGAACCACCACGCCCGAGCGCCCCGCCGGAAGTTCACCATCACCCCGACGTACCGGTGCCGGTCGGCGTCCACCGGCACGTAGAACTCGTAGTGGATGGCGCTCGGGTACACCACCCGGAGCACCCCCGGCAGGCTCAGCGAGGTGAACCCCGGAAAGTCCTGCGCCGCGATCACCGGGTCGATCCGCTTCGGACGCCCGGTGTTGCCGATGTTGAACGTCTCGGCCGGCGGGCGCTGCTTCCACCACCGGTAGTTGGTCCAGCTGCCCAGGCCCGGGAACTCCGCCCGCCAGTGCACCGCCTCCTGCACCCGGTAGATCCACCGGCCCCGGCGGGTGATCCGGGTCAGGTTCCAGACCGGCATGGTCTTGAACAGCCGCCACAGCGAGGTCCGGTGCAGATACTTCGCGTGCCCCTCGTCGAAGCCGTTCTCGCACGCGAACCGCCAGTTGCCGGCGCGCTCGTCGATCCGGCCACCCAGCACGAACGGGTGCCCGCGCAGCTCCTCCGGCAGCTGGTCGTCGACCGGGTGCGGCTGCTCCCCGTCCCCCACATACACCCACACCAGGCCGAGCCGCTCCGCGACCGGGTAGGTCGCGGCGGACACCTTCCCGCGGATCGGCGAGTCCGGCCCGTCCGTGATCACCGCGCACAGCCGGCCGGAGTCGAGCGCGAAGGTCCAACCGTGGTACGCGCAGCTGAGCGTGCCCGGGAACTGGCGGCGCCCGAGCGAGAGCGGCACCCCGCGGTGCGGGCAGCGGTCCCGCAGCGCGTACACCTGGCCCTGGTCCCGGACCAGGACCACCGGCTCGCCGCACACCTTCACCGCCCGCGGCCGGCCGGTCACCGATCCGGCCCAGGCTACCGGGTACCAGTAGCCGCGGAAGCCCTCGGCCGCCGCCACGTAGTGCGGCCAGGCCGCCCAGTCCTGCCGGCCCGGGTCCCGCGGCGGCGGCCGGCGCGGCGTCATCGCGCGCCCCCCGGGTCCGGGTCACCGGCCAGGAACCCCTCCACCACCCGGTGGTACGCGTGCGGCCGCTCCTCCTGCGGGTGGTGACCGGCCCGGTCCAGGACGTGCAGGCTGCCCCGCGGCACCATCCGGGCCAGCATCAGCGGGTAGTCCGGGGTCAGGAACGCGTCGTACATCCCCCACAGGAACAGCACCGGTGCCCGGATCCGGCCGAGCTCGCCGGTCAGGTCCTGGGGCTCGCCGCGGGGCTGGTCGGAGATCGCGGCCAGCGCCCGCTCGCCCTCGTCCAGGCTCTGCTGGTAGCGCAGTTCGACGGTCGCCGCCGGGAGCCGGGCCGGGTCGTACCACTCCAGCCGGCCGATCAGGTCCCGCATCTTCTCCCGGGTCGGGCCCTCGCCACCGTAGTACCGGTCCCGGGCCAGCCGGCCCCGCCGGCCCCCCTCCGGCAGCGGCGCCAGCGGCCCGTACGGCACCGGCATGCTGCCGGTCACCACCAGGGCCCGGACCCGCTCCGGGTGGCGGGCGGCCAGGCAGAGGGCCGCCGAGCCGCCCCACGAGTTGCAGACGAAGTCGGCCCGCTCGATCCCCAGCGCGTCCAGCAGTCCCACCAGGGCGGTCGCGTGGAAGTCCCACATCGGCCCGGTGATCTGGCACTTCTCGGACCGGCCGTACTGCAGCAGGTCGACCAGCAGGCACCGGCGGCCGGCCGCGAACAGCGGCGCGACCGGCCCGAAGTCCGACCAGCCGGTGCAGCCCGGCCCACCTCCGTGCAGGAACACCGCCGGCGGGCCGGTGCCCAGCTCCAGGTGGTGGAACCGGACCCCGGCCACGCTGGTGAGCCGGCCCTCGGGCGGAAGCGTGGCCGGTGCCGGGGCGACCGCCGCGGGTGCTGAGGTGTCCATCGCCCCTCATCCTGATCAGCCGGGACGCCCACTGGCCACGGCGCCGGTCCGCTCTCCGGAACGCCCGTCCGACCGCGTTTCCCCGGGCGGGTTACCGTCGGGAGGTGCGAACTGTGGACCAGGTCGCGATCATCGGATCCGGCAACATCGGCACCGACCTGATGGTGAAGCTGCTCCGGCTCTCCGGGCGGCTACGGTTGGCCGCGCTGGCCGGGATCGACCCGGACTCGGACGGGCTGACCCGGGCCGGCCGGCTCGGGGTCCCCACCACCGCCGGCGGGCTGGACGGGCTGCTCCGGATGCCGGAGTTCGCCGAGGTGGGGCTGGTGCTGGACGCCACCTCGGCGGCCGCTCACCAGCGGCACGCCCCGGTCCTGGCCGGGCTGGGGGTGCGGGCGGTGGACCTGACCCCGGCCGCGGTCGGGCCGTTCGTGGTGCCGGTAGTGAACCTGACCGAGCACCTGTCCGCGCCCAACGTCAACCTGGTCACCTGCGGCGGCCAGGCCACGATCCCGATCGTCGCCGCGGTCAGCGCGGTCGCCCCGGTCCGGTACGCGGAGATCGTCGCCTCGATCGCGTCCCGGTCGGCCGGTCCGGGCACCCGGGCGAACATCGACGAGTTCACCCAGACCACCGCCCGGGCGCTGGAGGTGCTCGGCGGCGCCGGGCGGGGCAAGGCGGTGATCGTGCTGAACCCGGCCGAGCCGCCGCTGGTGATGCGGGACACCGTCTACTGCCTGGTGCCCGGGGAGCCCGATCCGGCGGCGATCGCGGAGTCGGTGCGGCAGATGGTCGGCCGGGTCCAGTCCTATGTACCCGGTTACCGGCTCAAGCAGGAGGTCCAGTTCGAACAGTTCCCGGCCGGGCGGCCGTTGCGGCTGCCGGACGGAGCGGAGCTGGCCGGCACCCGGGTCACGGTCCTGCTGGAGATCGAGGGTGCCGCCCACTACCTGCCCGCGTACGCCGGAAACCTGGACATCATGACCTCGGCGGCGCTGGCCACCGCCGAGCAGATCGCGGCCGCCGGGATCCCGGAAGGGGTGCCGGCATGAACCCGGCCGGCCCGCTGCACATCTGCGACGTGACGCTGCGGGACGGGATGCACGCGATCCGCCACCAGTACACATTGGAGCAAGTGACCCGGATCGCCCGGGCGCTGGACGCCGCCGGGGTCGGCTCGGTGGAGGTCGCCCACGGGGACGGCCTGGCCGGCTCGTCCTGTGTGTACGGGTTCGGCCGGCACACCGACCTGGCCTGGATCGAGGCGGTCGCCGGGGTACTGACCCGGGCCCGGCTGGCCACCCTGCTGCTGCCCGGCATCGGCACGATCGCCGACCTGCGCCAGGCGTACGCCGCCGGGGCGCGGACGGTGCGGGTGGCCACCCACTGCACCGAGGCCGACATCGCCGCCCAGCACCTGGCCGCCGCCCGGGAGCTGGGGATGGACGCGGTCGGCTTCCTGATGATGGCGCACCTGGCCGGGCCGGCGGAGCTGGCCGACCAGGCC
>Ga0214469_1000163_pt1 | contig 20715 bp, 21 predicted proteins | sample RVTome_10_FD_187340 | JGI IMG/M metagenome (GOLD analysis project Ga0214469, IMG submission 187340) | Soil microbial communities from uranium-contaminated site in the Upper Colorado River Basin, Wyoming, United States - RVT153D57 HiSeq ... | reverse complement strand
CCGCCTTGGCGGCGGCGATCGTCGCCGGCATCAGGTTCTCGCCCTCGGCACGGGCGACCCGGGCCAGCTCCTCCAGCGCCGCGCTCACCGCGCCGTCGTCGCGCTCGGCCTTCCATTCCTCCAGTGCCGCCACCCGCTCCCGCTCGACTTCCGGGTCGGGCGTGAGGATGCCGCCGTCGGCCCCGGCGGTGAGCGGCGAGTCCTCGGTCTCGGTAAAGCTGTTCTGGCCGATCACCTTCTGCTCGCCGCGCTCGATCCGCCCCACCCTTTCGCGGTGGGACTCGACCAGGCGTGCCTTCATGTAAGGGACGGCGTCGACCGCGCCGCCGTGCTCGGTGACGACGGCCATCTCGGCCCGCGCCCCTTCGGCCAGCTCTTCGACCAGGCCCTCCATCACCTTCGAGCCCTCGAAGATGTCGGGGTACTCGAGCAGGTCGGTCTCCTCGGCCAGCACCTGCTGGATGCGCAGGCCCCACTGCTGGTCCCAGGGGCGGGGGAGGCCCATCGCCTCGTTCCAGGCGGGGAGCTGGATCGCCCGGGCCCGGGCGTCGCGGCTCAGGGTCACGGCCAGCGCCTCGAGCACGATCCGCTGCACGTTGTTCTCCGGTTGCGCTTCGGTCAGGCCGAGGCTGTTGACCTGCACGCCGTAGCGGAAGCGCAGCATCTTCTCGTCGTCGACGCCGTAGCGCTCGCGGCCGATCTCGCTCCACAGCCGGCCCATCGCGCGCAGCTTGGCGACCTCCTCGACCAGCCGGATGCCGGCGTTGACGAAGAAGGAGATGCGGCCGAAGACCTTGGGGAAGTCCTCCTCGGCGACCTGGCCGCGCGCCTTCACCTCGTCGAGGACGGCTATCCCGGTGGAGAGCGCGTAGGCGATCTCCTGCACGGGTGTCGCGCCGGCCTCCTGCAGGTGGTAGGAGCAGATGTTGGTCGGGTTCCAGCTCGGCACCTCGTTGACCGCGAAGGCGACCATGTCGGCGATCAGCCGCATCGAGGGCTCCGGCGGGAAGGCGTAGGTCCCGCGCGAGAGGTACTCCTTAATGATGTCGTTCTGGGTCGTGCCCTTCAGGGCGGTGCGCTCGACGCCGTTCTCCTCCGCGACGGTCACGTAGAGGGCGAGCAGCCATGCCGCCGTCGCGTTGATCGTCATCGAGGTGTTCATCTCGTCGAGCGGGATGCCGTCGAACAGCTGGTGCATGTCGCCCTTGTGGGCGATCGAGACGCCGACCTTGCCGACCTCGCCGCGGGCGAGGATGTGGTCGGGGTCGTAGCCGGTCTGGGTCGGGAGGTCGAAGGCGACCGAGAGGCCGGTCTGGCCCTTGGCCAGGTTGCCCCGGTACAGCTCGTTCGAGCGGCGGGCGTCGGAGTGGCCCGCGTAGGTGCGCATCACCCAGGGGCGGTCTCGCTGCGGCAGGCGGTGCTCGGGGCTCGCTTCGCTCACTTCGTGAATGATATTTGCGCCGGCGCCCGGGCGGGGAAATTGCCGCTGCAGGCGGGGCCGGACCGCACCTTTCGGTTGGGGGAGTGTTTAGGCTCCCTCACAGATGCGCAGGAGATTGACAGTCTCGATGCTCGCCGCCGCGGTGGCCGCCCTGGTTTTCGCCGCTGCGGTCGTTGCGCAGACGATCGGGATCTACCGCAACAACATGAGCAGTCCCGGCAAGCGTGGCCAGGTGGTGAAGCTGCGGGGCGCTGCCTGCGAGCGCGGCGGCTCCCAGCGGGCGCTGCGGGTGCAGATCGGCACGCGAACGAGCGAGTGCGCCTTCCGCACCCAGGTCGTCGGCCGCGACCTGGAGATCCTCGCCACCGAGCGGCTGCTGCGCGGCACTCCGAAGCGGATCCGCAATCGCACCTTTCTGATGCTGGAGCTGCGCGCGGGCGCCGGCGGCGGCTACCAGCTGCGTGTCTTCCCGATGCAGCGCAAGTACCAGCTGGTGAAGGCCGAGCCGGGCGGGGAGCGCAGCTTCCTGGCAATCGGCAAGGGCGTGAGGCGCATCCGCGGCATCGACAAGGCAAACAAGCTTCGCCTGCGGGCCTTCAACCTGACCCACACGCGCGACCCCGACGACGCCCGGTTGCTGGTCTTCATCGGAGACAAGCGCTTCGCGAACGTCGTCGACCCCTCGGCCGGCCCGCTGCGGGGCAGGTTCGCCGGGGTGGGGGTCGGCTCGTCCCGCAACGCGAACGGCGCGGTGGCCAGCTTCGACAACATCGCGGTCCGCGTTCCGAATCCCTTCTAGGTGAGCGTGGCCTTCGCGACGGGGGATGGACTCGGCGTCGCTGGAGCGCAGGTGGCGGACGATCGTGAAGCGTTGATACGCGAAGCCTGCGAGGTGGTTGACGCCACGGCGCGAGGACGCGTGCTGGTCGTCGGTTCGCCGCCGCCAAGCGGCACGGACCTCGACCTGCTGGTGCGTCCGCGGGAAGAACAGATGGTGCGGGCGGGGCTGAGGGATGCCGGCTTCCTCGAAGGCGGGCGGCGATTCGCCCGCTTCGGACTCGGCTGTGGATTCGAGATAGAGCTGCTCGCGGGCGAAGATTGGGCCCTGCCCCGATCCGAGATCGAAGCGCTCTTCGCCGAGGCGACGCCGTTGCCCGGCCTCAACCGCCTCGTCGAGCCTGCCCCTCACCACCAACTTTTGATCCTCGCCACCAAGCTGGTTGGGTCGGGAGATCTCCTGAGCGATCGGCGCAAGGCACGGATCGACCGCGCCCTCGCCGAGGATCCGAACGCCTGGCAAAGGGCAGGGGAACGGCTTGCCGCATGGGGAGATCGGACCGCGCTCAATCGCCTGCAAGTCGCCCGCCAGGCCCAGCGCCCGGGCCCCAAGACCCGGGCGCGACTCAGACCGGGGCAGCTGCGACAGGCGGTTTGCGGGCGCCGGGGGCTGGTCGTAGCTCTATCGGGCATCGATGGATCGGGAAAGAGCCTGCAGGCCAGGGCTCTCCAGACCGCGCTTGGTGACATCGGAATCGCATCTGAGGTTGAGTGGATCCCGCTGGCCCACAACCGGTGGATAGAGCGAATCCGCAGGGCGTTGAAACGCGTGCTGGCGCGCTTCGCCACATTTCAGCCCACCCGGAATGAGCCCTCGGCCGCCGAGCGCGGATTGAGGCCAACCCCCAGCTCAATCTTGAGGGAGCGCAGCTCGATCCTCACCTATTGCTGGGTGACGATGGTTGCTCTCGCGAACGGCTCCTCGCATGCCCGCCGCATCGCACTGAACCGCATGCGAGGGAGGGTCATTATCTTCGACCGATACGTCCTCGACTCGATTGCTCGCCTGCGATTCTTTTACGGTGATGATCAGGCTTTCGGGTTGCCACGGGCAGTGATCCAACTGCTGTCCCCGCGGCCGACCGCGGCATTCTTCCTGGACGTGCCGGCCGAGGTGTCCGCGGCGCGAAAGGACGACGGATGGCACATTGACGAGCTCGGCCAGCAGGTGCGGCTCTACCGTGAGGAGCAGGCTCGCCTGGGTGTCGCCGTTCGCTTGGACGGAGAGCGCCCGGAGGCGGATCTCGCGGCTGAGATCGCGGCCTCCGTGTGGCGTGAGCTTCGCTGAGCCCCCGCCCGTCGAGGTCTTGTTCACCCATGTCCGGCGATCTCGCATAATCCCCGCCGATGCCGACCACGATCGAACGCCCCCGCAGCGCGGACCCCGGCTCGGGCCTGGGGGGCAACTGGCGGGTGATCGTCCGCAATGACAACCACAACACCTTCGACCACGTGGCGCGGACGCTGGCCCGGGTGATTCCCGGCGTCACGGTCGAGGGCGGCCACCGGATCGCCGATCAGATCCACAACTCCGGCCAGGCGATCGTCTGGTCGGGGCCGCGCGAGCCGGCCGAGCACTACTGGGAGCAGCTCGACGCGGCGGGGCTGACGATGGCCCCGCTCGAGCAAGGTTGACGATCGCGCGGCGGGCTCAGCCGGCGGCGATCAGCGTGTGCCAGACGGGCAGGACCGGCTTGTCGTAGAGGTCGATCGCCTCCTCGCGGGCGGCGGCGACCACGTCGGAGTACCAGTAGCGCTCGAAGTCGGCGCGGTCCTCCCAGACCGCGGTCTGGACGAATGACAGCGGGTTCTCCGTCGAGCGGATCAGCGACCAGCTTTTCGCCCCGAAGGCGGGCATGCGGGCGGCGACGGGCTCCCAGATGTCGAGCCAGCGGTCGGCCCGGAAGGGGGTGATTTTCCACTCGATCACAGAGACCTCGGCCATCAGATCGCCCCCCCGCCGTTCGCCGGCCTCACGCGCCGACCTCGGCGCGGATCGCCCCCGGGCCCTCTTGCATCCGGCCTTCTTCCTCGGACTCCGCCCCGACCAGGATCGAGATCTTGCCCAGGTGCTTGTTCTCGTGCAGAAGCTGGTGGGCCTCCGGGACGCCCTCGAAGCCCATCGTCTTCCACAGCACCGGGCGGATCTTGCCCTCCGCCATCAGCTGGTTGGCCCGCATGCACTCGTAGGCGTTGGCGAAGTGGGAGCCGATGATCTGCTTCTGGCGCATCCACAGGTAGCGGACGTCGAAGTCCAGCGTGTAGCCGGAGGTGGCGCCGCAGATCACGACCTTGCCGAACGGCTTGACGACGAAGACCGAGGTCGGGAAGGTCGCCTGGCCGACGTGCTCGAAGACGATGTCCGGCGCGTCGCCGAGGATTTCCTTGACCCGCTTGGCGAAGCCGCGCGAGGCCTTGAACCGCTCCTTCTCCGCCGCCTTGTCGGCGAGGTTCTCGGGAGTGCGCATCATCTCTCCGAACTCCTTGCGGTTGACGTAGTCGACCGCGCCGAGCTGCTTGACCAGCTCGCCCTTGTCGTCGGAGGAGACGACGCCCACCGCGTTGGCGCCGGCCGCCGCGCAGAGCTGCGTGGCGAAGACGCCGAGGCCGCCGGCGGCGCCCCAGATCAGCACGTTGTGGCCGGCCTGCAGCTTGCACTGGTCGAGCAGCATCCGGTAGGCGGTGAAGTAGGTGAGCCCGTAGGCGGAGGAGTCGACCCACGAGAGGTTCCGGGGGCGGGGGAGGAGCTGCTGCGCCTGGACCTTGGTGAACTGGGCGAAGGACCCCCAGGTCGTCTCGTAGCCCCAGATCTGCTGGCTGGGGGCGGCAAGCGGGTCCAGCCCGTGCACCTCGACGTCCTCGTAGGAGGCCTGGTTGCAGTGGATGACGACCTCGTCGCCGGGCTTCCAGCGGGTGACGCCCTCGCCGACCTTCCAGACGATCCCGGAGGCGTCGGAGCCACCGATGTGGTGCCCGTACTCGGGATGGTCGCCGTAGCCGAAGACCGAGACGGGCTTGCCGAGCGCCGCCCAGACGTTGTTGAAGTTGACGCCGGCGGCCATCACCCGCACGATCACCTCGAAGGCGCCGGGCTCGGGAACCTCGATCTCCTCCAGCTGGAAGGCGTCGTTGGGCTCTCCCTCGCGATCCTCGCGGATCACCCAGGCGGCCATCGTCTTCGGCAGCTCGCCGGGCTCGACGTCGAGCTTCGCGACTGCGCTGGTGTCTACGGCCAAGTGGTCCCTCCGGGGCGTCGTTTACGGGCGCGGCGGCCATCCTAGACAACGATCTCGTCCGAGGGCGGGGCTACCTTCGTTGGTTCGACGACCGAAGGGAATGCGATGACCGTCCTGCTGCTGACAGCCCTGCTCGCCGCCGCCGGCCTCGCCGGGCTCCTTGCCGTGCGCTCGACCCGCCTGGGCCATGAGCTGCGGCAGGCGCGCAGCGAGTGCGACGCCGCCGCGCAGGAGCGCGACCGCCTCGCCGCGGACGCCGAGGAGCTCCCCGCGGTGCGCCAGGAGCTGGCGGCGACCGCCGCCCGGCTGCAGGCGGTCGAGGCCGAGCGGGACCGGATGCTCGGCAAGGACGGCGAGCGCGCCGAGCAGACCTCCCAGCACGTCGGTCAGCTGCGCCGCGACCTGGAGGCGGTCAAGGGTGAGCTGCCGAAGATCCTCGACCACAGCTCCAAGGCGGCCTCGGGCGCGGAGCGGGTGGAAAGCGGCATGACCGGCTGGATGCGGACGATCGCCAACCCGCAGAGCCGCGGCGCCTTCGGCGAGCTGGCGGTCGAAAACCAGTTGCGCAACCTTGGTCTGGAGCGTGGTCGCGACTACATGCGCCAGGTCGCCGGCGACGACGGCCGCCTGCGCCCCGACTTCGTCGTCAGGACGGGGGAGGGGAGCGTGGTGATCGACGCCAAGTTCGCCCTCGAGGACGAGCTGGGGGGCCTCGACGAGGCGCTCGAGGGCGAGGACTCCGAGCGGCTGGTCGCCTACGGGCGCAAGCTGCGCGCCCGGGCGGAAGAGCTTGCCAAGCGCGACTACTCGAAGATCGGCGCCGGGGCGACCGCGGTGCTGCTTTACGTGCCGATCGAGGGGGCGCACGAGGCGCTGCGGGCGCTGCCCAATTTCTCGATCGAGAAGTTTGCGCAAAGCAACCGCGTCTACCTGGTCACGCCGTCGCAGCTAGGCCTGGCGCTGGGTCTGATCGCCGAGGTCACCCACAAGGCTCGTCACGACGAGCAGGTGGGCGACGTCGCCGACTCCCTGGTCGAGGTGGCGGAGCAGATGGCCAACCTGATCGACGGCCTCGATCAGCACGGCAAGCATCTGGCGACCGCCTTCAAGAGCTACGAGGGACTGCTCTCGATGACCAGCACCCGCAGCAAGCTCTGGCGGCGCGCCTCTACCGTCTGGGAGTTCGCCCGTCGCAGCCCGAAGATCGAGGGTGAGGTGCGGCAGATCGCCCCGCCCCGCCAGGACGCCGGCGAGATCGCCGAGCATTGGCGCGAAGTTTCAAACGGATAAGGCCTAGGGCAATAAGAGGTCGTTCTCTGAGGAGGTGCGGACCGGGCCGACGCTGAGGCGGGCGGTGCCGGCGGCCGGGATGTCGGCGGCGCGAATCACGTAGGCGCCGGTCGCCAGGTCGACCTCGAACTGGCCATTGCCGCGGGGGACCATCGGTTCCGAGGTCTGGTCGCGGCCGGGGCCGCGGATCTCGATCCGGGTGCCGGTGTCGGTTTGGTTGGCGATCGTGAAGAGGACGTTGAGCGGCTCGCCGACGGCTCGTTCCGGCTGCGGCTGGCCGGCGTTCTGCGGCAGCTGGGCCTGGCGGTCGCCGATCCCGATCAGGTCGGGGACGATGTCGATCCCGGAGTCGGTGATCGTCATGCTGACGTTGGCCGGAATCTGCGGCCGGGGCTCGTTCGCGTGCTCTTCGACGCCGCAGCCCGCAGCGGCGATCGCCAGCGCCCCCAGGACGCAGGCCAGCGCCGCCCTCTTGCCGCTCCCGGGACCCATCGGGCGCTGAATCTAACGGAAGGGGAGGTCGGTCACCTCGCCCGTAACACCATCTTCACCTACCGCCAGCTCGACTCCCGGCTCGGCCTCGCGGCGAACCACCGCCAGGGCGATCGGCCCGCTGGCGGGGGAGACGCAGGCGGTGCCCACCTTGCCGACCTCCTTCTCGCCCAGTCGCAGTGGCGAGCCGGCGGGGACGGGGTCGCTCAGCCGCAGCCCGCGCAGCCCGCGGTTCGGCTTGCCCCGGTAGTGGAGGCGGGCGACCGGCTCCTGCCCGATGTAGCAGCCCTTATCGAAGTTGACCGCCCGGTCGACGATGCCGGCCTCGGCGGGCATCGTCTTCGGCCCCATCTCGCGGCCGAAGCGCGGCACCCCGGCCTCGACGCGGAGGATCTCCGCCGCCTCCTCGGCGACCTCGGTGGCGCCGGCGGCAAGCAGCGCCTCGCGCAGCTTCGCCCCGTCCTGGATTGCCGCGAACAGATCGATGCCGTCACGCGTGCCGGCCGCGAGGCAGGCGACCCCGCCGACGAGGGCGTCTGCGCAGGCGAACTCGGGAAGCGGGCCGACCCCCGAAACCGAGCTGCTGCCCGGCCCCAGCAAGGAGTAGAGCACGTGCTTCTCGGTGCGGTCGAACAGCTCCAGGTCGCGGCCGACCTTGTACATCTCGAGGTGCCGGACGACCGTGTCGCGCGCCTCCGGCTCCGTGCCCAGCCAGATCTCTTCCGGCGCGATGCGCAGCACACGCATGTCCGCCTGGATCCGGCCCTTGCGGTCGAGCAGCGCCGCGTAGCACCCCTCGCCCGACCCCAGGCCCTCGATGTCATTGGTCAGCTGGCCCTGCAGGAATTCGGCGGCCTCGGCGCCGCGGACGAGCAGCTTGCCCCTGGCGGAGCGGTCGAGCAGGCCGCACTCCTCGCGCATCTGCCTGTACTGGGCATCCAGCTCCGGCGCCTCGGCATCGCTTCTCACCCGATCGATTCTAGGAGTAAGCGCCCTCAGCGGTTTAGGTGCTTCAAAAAATAATTTAGATGTGCCAAAATCATCAACCGCGATGGACGACGGGAAGATCAGCCGCCGCAGCCTGCTGGGTGCCGCCGCGGCCCTGCCGGTCACCGCCGGGCTGAGCAGCCTGGTGAACAGCCCGGGGGCGCGGGCCGAGGAGAGCGCGGCCGCCGGGGGCTCTGCGGCCGCCGGCCATGGGGGGCACGAGGGCTTCGTCCACGCCGGCTTTGCCGCCGGGCGCTCCGTGAACCACCGGGCCAACGGCTTCCACCCGACGGAGATGCTGCGCGACTTCGACTACGGCAAGACGCGGCGGCTGGCCAGCGGCCGGCTGCTGCGCGAGTGGGAGATCGTCGCCCAGGACCGCGAGATCGAGGTGGCTCCGGGCGTCAAATACGAGGCCTGGACCTACAACGGCCGCGTCCCGGGCCCGACCCTTCGCGCCCGCGAGGGGGACAAGCTGCGGCTGCGCTTCGTCAACGGCTCCGACCATCCGCACACGATCCATTTCCACGGCATCCACACGGCGCTGATGGACGGCATGCCCGGGATCGGCGAGAACCGGGGCGGCGGCCAGATCGAGCCGGGGGAGGAGTTCACCTACGAGTTCGACGCCGAGCCGTTCGGCCTGCACCTCTACCACTGCCACACCGCGCCTCTCGCCACCCACATCGCCCGCGGCCTCTACGGCGCCTTCATCGTCGACCCGAAGCAGGGTCGTCCAGAAGCCGACGAGATGGTGATGGTGCTGAACGGCTTCGACACCAACTTCGACCTCGGCAACGAGATCTACGCGGTCAACACGGTTGGCTTCCACTACGTCAACGAGCCGATCCAGGTGCGGCGCGACGAGCTGACGCGGATCTACCTGGTCAACGCGCTCGAGTTCGACCCGATCAACTCCTTCCACGTCCACGCGAACTTCTTCCAGCACTACCCGACCGGGACCTCGCTGGAGCCGAGCGAGTTCACGGACACGGTCGTCCAGGGGCAGGGGCAGCGGGCGGTCCTGGAGATGAAGTTCCCCTTCGACGGCGACTACATGTTCCACGCCCACGTCAGCGAGTTCGCGGAGCTGGGCTGGACCGGGTTCTTCCGGGTCGGTGACCGGGCGAAGCTCAGCTCGGCTGCCGCGGCCGCCGCCTACTGCAAGCTGCCCTGGGGCGGCGGGAGCCCGGCCTGATGGAGGCCGGGGCGCGCGCGCAGTGGGGCGGTGGAGCCGGCGACCGGCTGCCGGCCTGGGCGCTGGGGCTGATACCGCTGGCGCTCATCGTCGTCGCGATCGGCGGCTTCGCGCTGCTCGGCGGGCCGGGTCTGGGCGAGCGCAGCGGCCCGCCGGTGGAAGAGGTGTCGGTGGAGCGCACGGTGCTGCGGCCGGGGACGATCGAGCTGACCCTGCGCAACGACGGCCCCGACCCGGTGGAGATCGCTCAGGTGGCGATCAACGACGCCTACGCGCCGTTCGCCGCCGAGGACGGGCGGGAGATCGGCCGGCTCGGCTCGACCGTGGTCGAGGTCACCTACCCCTGGGTCGAGGGCGAGGCCTACGAGATCTTCCTCGTCACCTCGACCGGCGGGACGATCGACGCCGAGGTCCCGGTTGCCGTCGAGTCGCCGGAGGCTGACGTCGGCTTCTTCGGCCTGATGGCGCTGCTCGGCATCTATGTCGGCGTGATCCCGGTCAGCCTCGGGATGCTCTGGCTGCCCTTCGTGCGGCGTATCGACCCGCGCTGGATCCGCGGCCTGCTCGCCTTCACCGTCGGCCTGCTGGCCTTCCTCGGCATCGACGCGGCGCTCGAGGGGCTGGAGATCGCCGCAGAGGCGCCAGGCGCCTTCGGCGGCGCCGAGCTGGTCTTCGCGGGGGGCCTCGCCGCCTACCTCGCACTGGCCGGGATCGATGCGCACCTTTCGCGGCGCGGTGAGCGTGCGGCGGCGGCGGGCGGCGCCGGCCGCGGCGCCTACCTGGCGCTGCTGGTCGCGATCGGCATCGGCCTGCACAACCTGGGCGAGGGGCTGGCGATCGGCTCCGCCTACGCGACCGGGGCGCTGGCGCTGGGCGCCTTCCTCGTCGTCGGCTTCGCGATCCACAACACGACCGAGGGGCTGGCGATCGTCGCGCCGCTGCGCGGCGCCGGCGCGGGCGAGAGCGCCCGCCCCGGGCTCGGCCGGCTGGTCGGCCTCGGCCTGCTTGCCGGTGCGCCGGCCGTGCTCGGCGCCTGGATCGGCGCCGCCGCCTTCAATCCGAGCCTCGCGGCGCTGCTGTTCGGCGTCGGGGTCGGCGCGATCGCTCGGGTGATCGTGCAGCTCGCTCCGGCGATGCGCGACGGTGCGGGTCGCACCCTGCACCCGGACGCGGTGATCGGCCTGCTCGCGGGGGTCGCCGCGCTCTACGCGACCGGCCTGCTTATCTCCGTCTGATGGAGGGGCACGGCGGACCGCGGGCAAGGCACTCGCCGAGCACCGAGGCGATAGAGGACTACGCGAAGGCGATCTACGCCCTCTCGCTGAAGCGCGAGGGCTCGGTGCTCACCGGCGAGGTCGCCGAGCGACTCGGTGTCACCCCCGCGACGGCTACCTCGATGTTGAAGCGTCTCGACGGGCTGGGCCTTGTCGACTACACCCCCTACAGGGGGGTGACGCTGAGCGATGCGGGGGAGAAGGTCGCTCTGGAGGTGATTCGCCACCACCGGTTGATCGAGTCCTACCTCTCGGAGGCGCTGGGGATGCCGGCCGATCGCGTCCACGAGGAGGCCGAAGTGCTGGAGCACTACATCTCCGAGGACCTGGAGCTGCTGATCGCCGCCAAGCTCGGGGAGCCCAGCCACGACCCGCACGGCACGCCGATTCCCGGCCCCGACCTGCGTCGACCGCAGGGGGAGTGAACGGCTACGCTTCGCGCGTGGGATTGGCCGACGACTTCCAGCGGGTTCTCGAATCGTTGCCGGGCGACTGGACAGACCTCGAGCTGGACCTGCGGATCGATGACGAGAGCCACTACGTCGACACGGCGGTTGCCCTCAGCCAGGTGAACGCGGAGCCCTACTCGCAGGCGGACTGGCACTGGCGGCTGCTGGTCGCCCACAGCTTCGGCCACGCCGCCGCGGCGGAGAGCGTGAAGGGGGTGCTGGCCGGGCTCGACGCCGACGGCGTGAGCGGCGAGCTGCGCGCCCACGACGTGCGCGAGGGGCGTGCCGAGGTGGTGCAGATGTGGGGCCGGCCGGAGAGCGTTCGCGAGGAGTTCCGCGAGCGGCGCTCGCTGTAGCGATGGCGCGGGTGCTCGCCGTCGCGCCCGACCTGCTGCTGGGCAGCAGGGTGGAGACGGCGTTGCGGGCGGCGGGCCATGAAGTGACGCTGTCGCCCTCGTTGGCGGAGGCCCCGTTGGGCGAGGCGGAGCTGCTCGTCGCCGACCTCGACGTGGAGGCTCCCGAGGCGCTGGTCGGGCTCGGCGTGCCGGTGCTCGGTTTCTACTCCCACGTCAACGCCGAGACCCGGCGCGCCGCCGAAGCGGCCGGGGTGGACATGGTCGTGCCGCGCTCGCGGATGGCGCGGGAGCTGCCGGACCTGGCAGCTGGGTTGCTAGCGGAATAGCGCGTCGACGTCGGGCGGACTGCCGAGGATGCCGTGCTCGACGTCCCAGGCGGCCCAGGCGCGCAGGACTCTGTGGTCGAAGGTGGCCGGCATGAGGATCGGCAACAGGGTGCGAAGCTGGGCCTGCTGGGAGTTGCGGTTGAGGCCCGGGACCGCCGCGGCGACGGCGTCCAGGGCCTGCGTCGGATGCTGAGTCGCAAAGCGGTAGCCGCGCGCGGTCGCCTTCCTGACTGCGTCGACCAGCTCGGGGTCGTCGCGGAGAGTGCGGCGGGCAGTGGCGAGGACCAGCTCCGGGTACGGCGGAGCGCCGAAGCGGTTGACCCTGAAGATGCGGGTGGGGACGCCGCGGCGGCGCAGCGCCACTCCCTCCGCGCTCCAGAAGCCGGTCACGGCGTCGACCTTGCCGGCGGCCAGCGAGGCGACCGCGTTGAACCCGATCGTCACTCGCTCCACCGATGCCGGATCCCCGTCGTCGGCGGCCACCTCCGAGTCGACCACCGCTTCGTCGGAGGGCAGACCGGTCACGCCGACGGTGCGGCCCTGCAGGTCCCGGGGCCGGCGCACCGGCCCGTCACCGCGGGCGATCACCGCGGCGAGCGGTCGCTGGACGATCGGCAGCACCCCGACGACGCCGAAGCCGCGCTCGGCGGCGATTCCGAGATCGTGGATGTCGAGGATCGCGAAGTCCGCCCGACCCGCCTCGAGCAGCTTCGGGGCGTCGGTCGAGTCGCCGGGCTCCCTGATCTCCAGGTCGACGCCGGCGTCCTCGTACAGCCCCTGCTCCTGCGCTGCGTAGATGCCGGAGTGAACGGCGTTCGGCGTGAAGTCGAGCACCAGCGCCGCGCCCTGTGGCGCGCCCGGTTCAGCGCCGTCCCCTCCGCAGCCGACGACGCCGGCGAGGATGAGGGCGGCCGCCAGCAGCGCGACGACGACTTGCCTCATACCGGCGGCGGACCCTATAGCCCGGGACGTTGACGGCACCGCCCCCGTTAGGGATAGACTGCCGCCGCCAAGCGATCGAGGAGGTACTGAGCGGTGCAGGAGAGAGGGATTGCGGCCTACCTGGCCGAGTTGATCGGAACGTTGCTGCTGGTGTTCTTTATCACCAGTGTCGTCGTGCTCTTCGTGGCGACGGGCAACCAGGCCCAGTTCGGCTCCGACTTCGCCGTCGTCGGCCTCGTCCATGCCTTCGTGCTGTTCGGCTTGGTCGTCATGTTCGGCGTGGTCAGCGGCGGCCACTTCAACCCTGCCGTGACGCTGGCGGCGATCGCGATCAAGCGGATCAACCCGGTCGATGGAGCGATCTACATGCTCGCCCAGCTTTCCGGCGGCGTGCTCGGCGCGCTGCTCACCAAGGGCCTGCTGCTCGACGAGGGCCGTGCCACCGACTTCGGCACCCCGGCCGTCAGCGGCCTCCTCGGAGGCAACTTCCAGGGCTTCATCGTCGAGGGGGTCGGCACCTTCTGCCTGGTGCTGGTGATCCTCGCGGCGGTCTACTCGAAGAAGAGCTTCAAGGACTGGGCCCCGATCGCGATCGGGGCGACGCTCGGCTTCATCGTCATGGTCGCCGGCCCGCTGACCGGCGGCTCGGTGAACCCGGCTCGCTGGTTCGGCCCGGCGCTGGTCGGCAACGCATTCGAGGGTTCCTGGTGGCTCTACATCCTCGGCCCGATCGCCGGCTCCGGGCTCGCGGCCGTCGTCTTCAGGTTCGTGATCGAGGCAGGCGCGCCGGCGCCGACCGAGCCGCCCGAGAAGGTCAAGCCCTCGGCGCCCGCCTCCAGCTGAGGCCGTCGCCCGCGTGCGCCGGCAAGCGCCGGCGCGCGCGGGGGCGTAGTTTGAAGGGCGTGCGGCGGGTCACCTTCTCGCGGAACTACACGCTCTCCCTGTCGCGGACCTGCCAGTGCTATTGCAAGTACTGCGCGTTCGCGACGCACCGGGCGCACATCCATCCTCCGGATGAGGTCGAGCGCCGCCTCGACGAGGCAGCCCGCCACAACGCCAAGGAGCTGCTGATCCTGACCGGGGAGCGGCCCGAGGTGAACCCCGAGGTCGCCGCCCGCTTGGAGGAGTGGGGCCACGAGGACTTCACCGCCTACGTCGCTTGGGCCTGCGAGAGGGCGCTGGAGCGCGGCATCCTCCCGCACACCAACATCGGTGTCCTCGACCGCGAGGACCTGGCGCGGCTGCGCGAGGTGACCGCTTCGCAGGGGCTGATGCTCGAGTCCGCCTCCGAGCGCCTGATGGACACCGTCCACGCCGGCTCGCCGACCAAGCACCCGGCGAAGCGCCTGGCGACGATCGAGGCGGCGGGGGAGCTCAGGATTCCCTTCACGAGCGGCATCCTCGTCGGCATCGGGGAGACCGAGGAGGAGCGGGTCGCCTCGCTGGAGGCGATCGCAGAGCTGCATGGGCGCTACGGCCACATTCAGGAAGTGATCCTGCAGAACTTCGTGCCGCACCCGCGCTACTACGGGCGGGAGGTGGCGGAGATCGCCGATCTGGCAGCGCGCCGGCGATGGGAGGACGGGGCACCCTCCCGCGGAGCAACAGCCGTGGAGGCTCCGCGGGAGGGCGCCCCGTCCCCCCCGGTCACGCCGGATGAGGGACCGCTAGAGATGCCGAGCTGGGCAACCCCCGTCTCGATCGAGGACGTCAAGCGGCTGATCGGGGAGTGCAAGAGGTTGATGCCGGACGTGGGGATTCAGGTTCCGCCGAACCTGTCCGACTGGTGGACAGAGCTTGTGGAAGCGGGGGCGACGGACTTGGGCGGGCTGTCGGCCAACGGTGACCACATCTCTCCCGAGGAGCCCTTTCCCAGCCCGCATGAGGTCCGCAAGGGGTTGGCGCCGCGGGGCTACGCGCTGACCGAGCGGCTCTGCGTCTACCCCCAGTACATGGACCCCGACTGGATGGAGCAAGGGGTCCTCGACGTCGTCAAGCTCAAGTACTGGAGCTTCATCCCGCGGCGCGGTTCCGGGCGTCGGTGCGACGAGGACCTCGACACGGGCCTGGCCGCCGCGGCGATCGCCAAGGGTCGCGAGGGGGAGGAGCTGAGCGAGGACGAGCTGACCGCCCTGTTCAGCGAGCGGCGGCCCGAGGCGATCGAGGAGATCAGGGCCGCTGCCGACGAGCTGCGCGCGGAGCTGGCGGGCGATCGCGCCACCTTCGTCGTCAACCGCAATATCAACTTCACCAACATCTGCGTGGTCGGCTGCGCCTTCTGCGGCTTCGGCCAGGGGCGGCGCTCCCCCGACGCCTACGAGGTCTCCGAGGAGGACTTCGCCGCGCGGGTGGGGGATGCTGTCGAGTTCGGGGCCACCGAGATCTGCATGCAGGGCGGCATCCATCCGGACCTGACGCTGGAGGAGTACGGCAGGTGGCTGCGGCTGGCAAAGGAGGTCGCGCCGCAGCTGCACCTGCATGCGTACTCGCCGATGGAGGTCCACTACATGTGCGAGCGCTCCGGCAAGTCGCCGGGAGAGGTCTTCGCCTACCTGAAGGACTGCGGGCTGGGGTCCACCCCCGGAACCGCGGCCGAGGTGCTCGACGACGGTGTCCGGCAGCGGATCTCCCCCAACAAGCTGCCTGCCGAGCGCTGGGTGGAGATCATCGAGGCTTCACACAGGGCGGGGCTGCGATCGACCTCGACGGTGATGTTCGGCCACATCGAGGAGCCGCGCGAGCTGGCCCGCCACATGCGGGTGATCCGCGCCCTGCAGGAGCGCACCGGAGGGATCACCGAGTTCGTGCCGCTCAGCTTCATCCCCTTCAACACGATGCTCGGCCGCACCCATGGGATCGAGGAGATCGCCGCCGACGAGAACCTCAAGCACACCGCGGTCTTCCGCCTGGCGCTCGGCCGGGCGATCCCCAACCTGCAGGCGAGCTGGGTGAAGATGGGCCTCGGCGCGGCGACCGAGGCGCTGCGCTGGGGGGTCAACGACCTCGGCGGTACGCTGATGGAGGAGAACATCTCGCGGATGGCCGGCTCCCAGCACGGGGTTCGGCTCGAGCCCGAGCAGCTGATCGCGGCCGCCCGCGCCGGCGGCCGCGAGCCTGCCCAGCGGACGACCCTCTACGAGATTCTGGAGACTTACTGATACGCCGCATGGCGGCGTCAGGAGACGCGTCAGCGGAAGAGGTCCTCATCCGGGGGACGGCGGAGGGCGGCGGCGCCGGGGCCGTCCTCGGCGGTGACGTGGCGGTCGAGGCCGCGGACGATCGCGGCGGGGACGCGGCTGTCCTTGGCACGGACCAGGTCGGCGGCGGCCGCGGCCTCGTCGGCGATTGCGATCAGCGTCGCGTCCAGCCGCCGGCCGGAGGCGTCGTGACGGCCGCGCCAGTCGTCGAGCGGGGCGATCCCGGCGCAGCCGATGGAGATCTCGGCCTGGCCGATGCGCCAGGCACGGCCGAGGCTGTCGGCGACGATCACCGCCGGCAGGGTGCCCGTGCCGGCGGCGATCTCCGCCCGGATGCGGCGTGCCGACGCGTCCGGGTCCTCGGGGAGCAGCGCCGCAGTGCCAGGCTCGGGCAGGTTGGAGGTATCGACTCCGGCGTTGGCGCAGACCAGGCCGTGACGGGTCTCGACGATCAACACGCCGCGCTCGGCCCGTAGCACCTCGCGGCTCTCGGAGAGGATCAGCTCGACCAGCGCCGGGTCCTTGCCGAGCCGTGTGGCGAGCCGCTTCGCTTCTTCGCCGGGGATCACCGAGGCGAGCCGTCGCACTCTGCCCTCTGCCTTGGAGACGATCTTCTGCGAAACGACAACCACATCGCCCGCGCGGATCTCGGCCACGCCCGCGATCAGCTCGCCTACGCGTAACCCCTCCTCGACTTCGGGAAGCCCGATGACCGGCAGCACCCGCAGCTCAGCGGTCATATTCCGAGCGCCTTCGCGGTGCGGCGGGCGCGACCCGGGCGTTGCTCCAGCTCGCGGGTGAGCGCGATCAGGTCGGCGGGGGTGTCGAGGTCGAGGGCGAGCGAGTCGACCCGCTCGATCGAGCAGGGGACCCCCGCCTCGCGGGCGAGGTCGCAGTGCCGCGCGCGGCTGCCGGCGCCGAAAGCAGGGCGGATCGCATCGGGAGGAGCCAGCAGCAGGGCGTTGGTGCCGGTCCCGTGGCGATCCGGAACCACGATCGCGCATCGCTCGACCGCGGCAGAGACCAGCCCGTCCAGCTCGCGCGGGTCGAGCAGCGGGCAGTCGCCCGGCAGCAGCACGACGCATCGGGCGCCCAGCTCGGCAGCGCGCAGGACGCCGCGCAGGGCGGCCTCGACGTGGCCCTCGTCGGGATCGTCGATCAACTCCGCGCCGGCGGCACGGGCAGGGCGGGCCGCACCGCGCTCGCCGCTGACGACGATAGTGCGCTCGATCGAGCGTGCCGCTCCGATCGCTTCCAGCGCGTCCTCGAGCATCGCCGCCGCGAGCGATCGTCGCCGTCTGCCGCTGAGGCTCTCCAGCCGCGACTTGGCGGCGCCGAAGCGCTTCACGGGAAGGACCGCGGTCGCCCTCACAGCGTCGCGGCGAACTCGAGGACGGTGTTGGCGACACCCAGCCGGCCCGGCGCTCCCTCCATCAGGATCGGCGCGGCGAGCGTCTCGACATCCGTGGGCGGCGGGTCGGGGTCGGCGGCGTCGGTGACCATCGCGTCGATCAGCCCGGCGTAGAGGGAAGAGACCCCGGCGGCGGTCCGCGGCCGGCCGACGGCGTCCATGAAGCGGTCGGTAGGCCCCTTGACCACCTCACCCCCCACGTAGGGGCTGACCGCCACGACCGGCGCGCCGGCGGCGGCGATCGCCTCGCGCATGCCCGGGACCGCGAGAATCGGGCCGATGCTGATCACCGGGTTGGAGGGGCCGATCACGATCAGCTCCGCCCCCGCGATCGCCTCCCGAACCTCAGGCGTCCGCTCCGCTGCTTCGATCCCCTCCAACTCGACGCCCTCGACCTCAGGCTCGCCGCGGTCGACGATCAGGTACTCCTGCAGGCCCCTTGGGCCGGCGCCGGTGATCACCCGGGTGCGAACCGGCTCTTCGCAGGCGGGCAGCACCCGCGCCGCAATGCCCAGGCCGCGAGCGATCTGCGCCTGGGCGTCGGTTTTGCGTCCGCCCTCGGCGAGGAAGTGGGTCCGGTAGAGGCAGGCCGCGAGGTCGCGGTCGGAGAGTTGAAACCAACCCGGGGCACCGAGCTCGACGAGCCGCTGGAAAACCGTGAAGGAGTCGTCGTGGATGCCCCAGCCCCTCTGCTCGTCGATCTCGCCGGCGAGCCAGTAGGTGACCAGGTCCGGGTCGGGGGAGACATGGACGCCGAGGACCTCGACGTCGTCGGCGACGTTGGCGATCACCGCCAGGTCCTCGCCGAGCAGCTCCTGCATGCCGGCGGCCAGCTTGCCGCCGCCCGTGCCGCCCGCGAGCAGCGCAACCTTCATCCGCTAGGCCCAGTGATCGGCCTTGGGCAGGCCGGTGAAGCGGATGCCGGAGTGCGTCCTGTAGCGGCTGTTCACGGAGATCAGAAGCGGCGTCAGCTGTTCGACGATGCGCGCCGTCTCGAGCGGCCCGGCGTTAACGGCCCGCAGTCCGGGTATCAGCTCGACGAGTCGCGCCACGCGCGCCTTGTCGGCCTTGCGATCGCCGCAGATCGGCACGTCCTGGTCAAGAGGGTCGTCGCCGGCAAGCGTCGGAGCCCCAACCGTGTGCAGGGCGGCGACTACGGTTACCCCCTCGGGCACCATCTCCTGCGCCTGCTGGGCGGCCGAGCCCTGCCAGACGCCGAGCGAGCGGGTCGCCTTGCCGCTCACGGCCGCGGCGAGCGGCACCGTGCAGTCGACGAGGATCTGTCCCGGGCGCAGCGCCTCGCGCAGGTTGTTGAGGTTCTCCGACTGGGCCCGGAAGGGGACGGCGAGGAAGACGATCTCCCCACGCGCCGCGGCCTCTTCGTTGGCCAGGCCCTCGACTCCGGTTGCCCCGGGAACCGCCTCGCGCAGCTTCGCAGCCGCGTCGCCGGCCCGCTCGGCCGAGCGGGAGCCGATCGCGACCGGCACGCCCGCCCGCGCCCAGCGCAGCGCCAGGCCGGCGCCGAGAGCGCCGGTGCCGCCGATGATCGGGATCGTCTCGCTCATCCGCGCCAGTCTAGAGTTCGACTCGCGATGGGGTCCCCGATGCCAGAGCAGGTGCGGATCCGTGAGGTCGGGCCGCGGGACGGCTTTCAGAACGAGCCGGAGACGATCGCCACCGACGACAAGGCGCGGCTGGTCGACATGCTGTCGGCAAGCGGCCTGACCCGGATCGAGGTCGCCTCCTTCGTGCGCGCCGATGTGGTGCCCCAGCTCGCCGACGGCGCGGCGGTGCTGGCCGCCGTCGAGCGGCGCGAGGGCGTCTCCTTCTCCGTGCTGATCCCCAACGAGCGCGGCCTGGAGCTGGCGCTGGAGAGCCGCGACCGCTTCGACGAGGTGAGCGTCTTCCTCTCCGCCTCGGAGACCCACAACCGGCGCAACGTCAATCGCTCGATCGAGGAGTCGCTCGCCGGGCTGGAGAGGGTGCTGGCCGGCGCCCGCGGTGCCGGGCTGCGCTGCGAGGGCGTGATCGCGACCTCTTTCGGCTGTCCGTACGAGGGAGAGGTGCCGCCCGAGCGCGTCTTCGCGATCGCCGAGCGGCTCGCCGCGGCCGGCTGCGAGGAGATCGGCTTCGGCGACACGACCGGCATGGCCAATCCGCGGCAGGCGCGAGTCCTGTTTGAGTCAGCTCGCGAGCGGCTGGACGGTGTGGAGTTGACCGCGCACTTCCACAACACACGCGGCCAGGGCCTGGCCAACGTGCTGGCGGCGCTGGAGGCGGGGATCGACTCGTTCGAGTCGAGCTTCGGCGAGCTCGGCGGCTGCCCGGTGCCGCCCGGCTCGACCGGCAATGTCTCCACCGAGGACGTCGTTTCGATGCTGCACGAGATGGGAATCGAGACAGGCATCGATCTGTCCCGGTTGATCGACGCTTCGCGCGCCGCGCAGGAGGTGCTGGGCCGTCCGCTAGGCGCCCACGTCCTGCGCGCCGGCCCCGTCGACTGGTCGGGAGCCGGGGCAGAATAGGCTCCCGCTCACTGTGACGGACTTCGCCAAGGCGGTCGAGTCGGCGCTCTCGGGCGGCCCCCGGCGCCACCACGAGAAGACGGCGGAGCAGGGCAAGCTGCCGGTGCGAGAGCGGGTCGAGCGGCTCGTCGACCCCGGCACGTTCGCCGAGGAGGGGCTGCTCGCGAACTGGGCAGAGGAGGGGCTCGGCGCCGACGGAGTGGTCACCGGGCTGGCCGAGATCGGCGGCCGCCGGATTGCGCTGATGGCCAACGACCCGACCGTAAAGGCCGGCTCGTGGGGGCCGAAGACGGTCGAGAAGATCCTTCGCATCCAGGAGCGGGCGCTGTGCTTCCAGGTCCCGCTCGTCTACATGGTCGACTCCGCCGGGGCGCGGATCACCGACCAGGTGCAGATGTTCCCGGGCCGCCGCGGCGCCGGGCGGATCTTCCACAACGAGGTGCGGCTCTCCGGTCAGGTGCCGCAGGTGTGCCTGCTGTTCGGCCCCAGTGCCGCCGGGGGCGCCTACATCCCCGCCTTCTGCGACGTGGTGATCATGCGCGAGGGAAACGCCTCCATGTACCTGGGGTCGCCGCGGATGGCCGAGATGGTGATCGGCGAACGGGTGACGCTGGATGAGATGGGCGGAGCGAAGATGCACACAGGCGTCTCCGGTTGCGGTCACTTCCTGGTCCACAGCGACGAGGAGGCGATCGATCTGGCGAAGCGCTATCTCTCGTTCATGCCGGGCAACTGGCGCGAGCAGCCCCCCGTG
>Ga0214469_1000162_pt1 | contig 20754 bp, 28 predicted proteins | sample RVTome_10_FD_187340 | JGI IMG/M metagenome (GOLD analysis project Ga0214469, IMG submission 187340) | Soil microbial communities from uranium-contaminated site in the Upper Colorado River Basin, Wyoming, United States - RVT153D57 HiSeq ... | reverse complement strand
GGGAGGCGACTGTGGCGCCGACCAGGCCCATGACGATGAGGAAGGCGGCGTGGCCCAGCATGGTCCAGTCGACGATTCCCAGGGTGAAGCCCCGCAACAGCTCGGCGCCGTGATAGAGCGGCGACAACTTGACCACCGACTGGAGCCACGTGGGATAGACGTCCAAGGGGAAGAACGTCCCTGAGAAGAGGAACAGCGGCATGGTGACCAGTGTCACCAGGTCGAAGTCCTGCCACGACTTCATCCAGGTGGCCGCAGCCAACCCGGCCGCCCCGAAGGCGAACCCGACCAGAGTGGCTGCGGGCACGGCGAAGATCGCCAGCCACGACTCGGTCATTCCCAGCGCCCACATCACCCCCACAAACGCCGTCGAGTAGAGCAGGCCCCTGAGCAGGGCCCAGCCGATCTCGCCGATGGCGATGTCGGAGGGCTTCATCGGGGTGGTCAGGATCCCCTCGTAGACCTTGCCGAACTGCAGCTTGAAGAAGATGTTGAACGTCGTTTCGATGACGGCGCCGTTCATCGCCGAGGCCGCCATCAACGCCGGAGCCACCCAGACGGCGTAGGGCACCGCCGTCCCGCCGGGGAGGACCACCTCATCGACCAGGGCCCCGACCCCGACACCGACGGCGAACAGGTAGAACACCGGCTCGAAGAACCCGCTGAACACCACCTTCCACAGCCGCCGATAGGCGAGGTAGTTCTTCTCCCAGATCCGCTGGGCACGGAACGGGGTGAACTTGCCCACCGGGGTGAGCCGGCTCGGCGCCGAGACGCTCACTGTCTGATCCTCTTGTCGAGGAGCCTGATCGCCAGATAGAGCCCGACCAGCGCCATGACGACCAGATAGGCGAAGTGGATCCAGGTCGGCATGCTGGTGGACTCATCGATCCCGGGCAGGGCGAGCTTGCGGACCAGCTCAACTCCGTGGAACAGGGGGGTGAAGTAGGCGACAGGCTCCAGCCAGTCGGGGAGCTGGCTGATCGGGAAGAACGTTCCGGAGAAGAGGAACAACGGCACGATGAGAAACCGGAACAACGTGGAGAGGCTGCGCCCGTCCTTCTGGGTCAGGGTCCAGGCGGTGATGGCCAGAGTGAAGGCGACGCCTGTGAGCACTGCTGGTGGGATGGCGGTCAGGGCCGGGCCCAGCTCGAGAGCACCGAAGAGCACCGCGATCACGGAGAACACGACGAGGACGAACAACAGCCGCCCCACGCCCCAGATCAGCCTGCCCAGGATGATGTCGGCCGGCCCCAGCGGGGTGGTGATCGTCCCCAGGAAGTTCTTCCGCCACATGACCCCGGCCATCACCGGGAACGAGCCGTCACTGGCACCGTTCTGCATCGCGTTGGCCGCCATGAGCCCGCTGGCCACGAAGGTGATGAACGGGATCGAGAGTGGCTGGCCCGTGCCGCCGTCGACCATGCTGCCCAGTCCGGCGCCCATGGCGGCGAGAAAGAACACCGGGTTTACGAATGAGGTGATGACGGTGCCCCGCCAGGTGCGGCGATAGGCGATCACCTCCGACTCGGCATATCTCAGGGAGCGGCTCAGGGTGGTCGAGGTCATGTCAGTCGATCAGCCCTCGACCGGTGAGCCTGAGGAATACATCCTCGAGCGTCGAGCGCCGCACCAGCACCTGCTCGGGGTCGATGCCACGCTCGTGGAGACCGTGCTGGGTCGCCTCGGCGTCGTCGGTGTAGAGGAGGACCCTGTCGGCGAGAACCTCCGAACGCTGGGCGAGGCCCTCCATCTTCAGGACCGCGTGGTCCTTCTGGCCGTCGTTGAAGCGCAGCTCGACAACTTCACGAGGGGCGTAATGCTGGATGAGCTCACGCGGGGATCCTTCCGCGGCGATCTTGCCCTGATCCATGACCACGAGGCGATCGCAGAGCTGTTCGGCCTCGTCCATGTAGTGAGTGGTGATGATGAGGGTGGCCCCCTCCTGCTTGAGGCGGTAGAGCCGGTCCCAGAGCAAGTGGCGGGCCTGGGGGTCGAGCCCCGTCGTGGGCTCGTCGAGGATGATCAGGTCGGGGTTGTTGATCAAGGCCCTGGCGATGGTGAGACGGCGCTTCATGCCGCCGGAGAGCGGTTCGACCTCGGAGTTCTTGCGCTCGGTCAGCTGGGCGAAGTCGAGCAGCTCATCGATGCGCGGGTTGATCTCCGACTTCTTCATGTCGTGATAGCGCCCGTAGATGTAGAGGTTCTCGGCGACGGTCAGCTCCAGGTCGAGGTTGTCCTCCTGGGGCACCACGCCGATCCGCTGACGGATCGCCCTGCTGTTCTCGTTGGGGTCGATGCCGAAGACGGTGAGCTTCCCCTCGGTGATCGGGCTCACCGTGGTGATCATCTTCATGGTCGACGTCTTACCGGCGCCGTTGGGCCCGAGGAAACCGAAGGCCTCGCCCTTGCTTATGTCGAAGTCGATGGCGTCGACGGCGGTGAAGTCGCCGAACCGCTTGGTCAGGCCTCTTGCCTGAACGAGAGATTCAGTCATCAGTCGATCGACGGTAGTGCCGCTAGGTGACAACTCTCCAAGCGATTACGACTCGAAGTCGAAATGGGGATTCGCCTCTGAGAGGACTGCGTGAGTCGACCTCGAGTCGGGCTGATGGGCGGCGAGGAGTGTCAGTAGGTCGTCGAGGGCCGCGGCCACATCTGCGCCGGCCGTGTCGTGGTGGCCTTCGACGGTGATCACCGCCTCGGTGGTCTGGAGACCAGCCGCGCTTTGAGCGCTCTGCCTCCAGCACCAGCGACGGGCGCTGACCAGGGGCGTCTCGTCGACGAAGATGACCTCGCCCTCGATGGGGTAGGTCACGGTGTCGCTTCCCAGATCGGTGAAAGGCTCGTCGCCGGTGGCAAACCGAACCGTGGTCATCCCGGTCACGGCCGCCTGGTCGAACACAGCCACCGGCATTGCGTGGCGGATGCTGACCAGGTTGGCCATGTCGACGAGGGTGTTGATCGACGGGATGTCACCCTGCTTGGTGAGACGTCTCAGCAGCGACTCGGCAGCGCTGCGGTACTGGGTGGGCTTCACCCCGAAGCCGCTGAAGACCCGCCGCCATGCAGCCAGGCTGGGCATCTCGGAGAGCGGTCTGTCGCCAAGACGTGTCTTCACCTCTTCCTGCTGGGCCGTGAACGCCTCCTGGAGCCCGGGTGATGACGGGTAGTTGCTCAGACCGGTGACGTGGATCACCCCGCCCACCACGCCGGGGAAGGCAGCGACGATGGCCTCGTCGTAGCCGAAGCCGGCCATCAGTAGCGGTCGAGTCTCACGACGTCGGCCGCCGGCTTCCGGCCGCCGAATCTCCGGGGTTGGGCGGTGTCCGCCGGGTAGCCGAGGGCGACTGCGTAGCGGGCGGCGGCACCTTCGGGTATACCCAGGAATGCGGCGGCTTCGCGCTCTCTGTGCAGGGTGATCGGGCACGACGCCACCCCGATCGCCTTGGCCGCCAGCATCATGTTCTGGGCGGCCCGGCCGATGTCGAAGTCGTTCCCGCCGGGCTCGCGGACGAGCACGATCGTTGCCGCCGAGTCTCGTATCGGCTGGGTGAAGTCGCCGTGCTCGGCGAGACCCTGGATGCGGTCGGGGTCAGTGACGGCGATGAACGACCAGGACTGTTGGTTCTTCGAGCTCCCCGTCCAGCGGCCCGCTTCGAGAATGGCGCCCAGGTCGTCGTTGCTGAGCGGCTCTCGCTCGTAGTCACGGATGGCGCGGAGCCCTTTCACGAATTCGTAGTTGTCGGCCATGGGCCGAGACTAGGTCCGCGGGTAGAGGATCATCTGCGTGGCCCGGAAGAGGGCCATCTTCTTGCCAGCGGCCTCGTCTCTGACCTCGACGTCCCAGACCTGGGTCGTTCGCCCTGAGTGGACCAACTTCGCCTCGGCCACCATCACCCCTTCGACCAGGGTGCCGGTGAAATTGGACTTCAGCTCGATCGTGGTGAACCCGGTGGCTCCTTCGGGAAAGTTCCCGACACATCCGTACCCGGCCGCGGTGTCGGCGAGGGTTATGACCGCACCGGCGTGCAGGTAACCGTTCGGGGCGAGATGGAAAGGCTTGACCTCACAGCGCATCACCGCACTTCCCTCGCCGATCTCCACCAGCTCCAAGCCCATGTGGCCGGGCAGGGTCACCTCGCTGGCCCGGCGGAGGATCTCTGCGACCTTGTCGCGATCGGTCTCTCCGTACATCGCCGGGCGACGTTAACCCTTCGGATGGTGAGCGGGCCCGGTAGTCAGATAGGTTGTGTCCCATGCCCACGCCACACATCTCAGCCGAGCCCGGCGACTTCGCCCCGTCCATCCTCCTCCCCGGAGACCCGCTCCGGGCGAAGCACATCGCGGACAACTTCCTCGACGAAGCGACTCAGGTCAACGAAGTGCGCAACATGCTGGGATACACCGGCACCTATCAGGGGATTCCGGTGTCGGTGATGGGCACCGGGATGGGCATCCCCTCGGCCTCCATCTACGCCACGGAACTGGTCAACGAGTACGGCGTGGAGCGTCTCATCCGGGTCGGGTCGTGTGGGGCAGTCACCGAGAAGGTCGCCGTCCGCGACGTCATCCTCGCCATCGGGGCCTGCACCGACTCGCTGGTGAACAGAACTCGGTACGGGGGCCTCGACTTCGCCGCAGTCGCCGACTTCTGGCTGCTGGAGGCGGCCGCCGAGGCGGCCCAGGCCAAGGGGATCGACGTCAAAGTGGGCAACGTCCACTCCGCCGATCTCTTCTACAACCCCGATCCCGAGGCCTTCAACCGGATGGAGGCCATGGGTGTCCTCGCCGTCGAGATGGAGGCGGCCGGTCTCTATGGTGTCGCCGCCGAGCACGGCGCCCGTGCCCTCACCATCTGTACCGTCTCCGACCACATCCGCACCGGTGAGGCGACCTCGTCGGACGAGCGTCAGCAGACCTTCCACGAGATGGTCGAGATCGCCCTGGAGACGGTCAGAGTCGATGTCTCTCGAACGAAGCTCGATAGGTAGGGGTCTCCTCGCAACCACCGATCCCACCACACAGTGGCGGTCTGTAATAGGTGTACCGCCGGTTGATCCTTACGCTAATCTAGCGGGCTCATGTCTGTGGACCGTTCCGTCGCCCGTCGAGGCATCCTCGACGCCTTACCTCTCTACGTGCCTGCGATGCCGTTCGCGCTGGTCATCGGGCTGGCCATCGTCGAGGCGGGCATCAACCCGTTCGCCGGGTGGTCCGGGTCCTGGTTGATCTTTGGCGGCGCCGCACAGCTGACGGTGGTCTCCTTGCTGGGGACGGGCGCCGCCTTCTTCGCCGTCGTCACGGCCGGTCTCGTTGTCCAGGCACGGCACCTGATGTATTCGGCGGCTTTGGCCCCCGTGTTTCAGAGACAGCCATCCTGGTTTCGCTGGGTAGGCCCGTATGTCCTGATCGACCAGATGTTCGCGCTCGTGTCGGTCAGGACCGACGATGACCCTGACGAATTCCGCACCTACTACCTCGCGGCCGGAGCCACCTTCTGGATCCTGTGGCAGCTGACCACGGCCCTCGGCATCGCCATCGGGCCAGCCGTGCCATTGGAGTGGAATCTCCAGTTCGCCATTCCCCTTCTCTTCATCGGGCTCCTCGTCCTCGGCATCGACAAGCCCTCGAAGCTGGTCGCAGCCCTTGTCGGGGCCGGAGTCACTTTTCTGTTTGCCGGTCTCCCCAATCGATCCGGTCTTCTCGTGGGGGCCTTCGCGGGGATCCTGGTGGGCACTCTGATGGAGAGGCTGAAGCAGTGACTGCATTCCTGGCGACACTCCTTGTCGGCGTGGGCACCTACGTCAGTCGCGCCCTCTTCATCCTCGTCCTGGCAAATAAGAGGATTCCCGACCCGATCCTGGTCATGCTCCAGTTCGTTGCGCCCGCGGTCCTCGGCGCTTTGATCGTGGCCCTTCTGATCAATGGCGATGGATCGGTGGCCATCGGCGTGCCCGAGGCCACCGCCCTCGCGGTGGGAGGGTTCGTGACCTACAGGACCCGGAACCACATCCTCACACTCGTGGTCGGGATGGTCGTCTACTGGGTCGTCCGAGCCCTCGTCTAGTCGATGAGTGCACGGCCGTGTCCACGGGAGAGCCTTCGCACCTGGCGTCCACCCGTGCGAGGTGACGTCGCCGGAGGATACGCTGGTTCCTCGTGGAAGTGGCCGATGGAGGCGGTGGCATGAGAAAGATCGGGTTGCTGGTTGTCGTCGGGCTCGTCGTGTTGGCGGCGTGCACCGCCGGGGCGAACCCGGCGGTCGACGCCGGGCCCGACCCCGCCGGCTTCTTTCTCGGGCTCTGGCACGGATTCATCGCGCCGGTCACGTTCTTCATCTCGCTGTTCAGTGACAACGTCAACATCTACGAGGTCAACAACAACGGCAACTGGTACGACTTCGGTTTCGTTCTCGGCGCTGGTCTTCTCTTCAGCGGTGGTCTGTTCGGGCGTCGCTCCTACCGCTGAATCCCCATAACAGGGTTGTGTCAGCCCTCGAACAGGATCGACATGCAGGTGAGGCCGCCGTCGGCCGCCTGAATCTCCGATACGTCTATGGGGACGGGGCGCATACCGAGGTCGGACAGGATCCCCGCCGTGCCCTCGGCGTTGGCCGTCACCAGCAAGCTGCCGTCGACTAGCGGCAGGGCGCTGAACCGGTGACGCTCGTGATCGGCTTCGTGAACGATGCGAAGCCCCTCGAGGAGGCTCTCGTCCACGGTCCCCGGGGTGACGACCACCGTCTCATGGTCGACCGGGAGCACCGCAGACTTGAGGTGGAGCACTTCACTCACCGGCACTGAGACCAGAGACATGCCCTGGGTGGCGGCGATGTCGGCGAGTCGGTCGATGCCGGAGTCGTTGCTCCGACTCGAGCGCCCCACGTAGACGGTCCCGTTCATGACCATGACGTCTCCACCGTCGAGGGTCCCCGGCTCCTCCATGGCTCTGACCGGCAAGGACTGCGCAAGTCGATCTGCCACGGGACCGACCTCGCCTCTTCTCTCCTCGGCTCCGGGTCGGGTCGCCACCGCGACCTCACCGATCACCACCGCGGTGTCTTCGATGAACACGCAGTCCGGGTGGTCAGGGTCGCCTGCCAGGACCTCGGTGGAGTACCCGGCGGCCTCGAGGGCCCTCCGATAGAGGGAATGCTGCTCGATCGCGAGCGCCACATCGGGTTGACGCCCGCCGTGGGCGACGATGGCGTCGGCGAAGCTCGGTGAGACCTCACGCAGCAGTGCAATGGGCATCACGTGATCCTAAGACGGCGAACCCAGGGTTGGAGACACCGCTCAGCGAAGTCGCGTCTCGAGCTTCGCTCGAGTCGCATGGAGTTCTCTGCGAGAACTCCAACCTGCCCGGAAGGCAGGCTGGGCCCTGGGTTGCGCGAAAACACCCGCTCCGGGCGACGCGGCCCGGGGTGCCAGGTCTAGTTTCTGTCCGCCGGCAACGACCGCAGTGGTCGTCGGCGGGAGGAGCGCATGACAGACACACAAGAGCGGGCCCCGGCCCCGCCGTCGGGCGGCGGATCCGGCCTCGACTCGTACTTCAAGCTGACCGAGCGTGGAACCTCGGTCGGGACCGAGGTGAGGGCGGGTCTCACCACCTTCCTGGTGATGGCCTACATCATCTTCGTCAACCCTTCGATCCTGTCCGCTGCCGGCTTCGACGGTGTAGCCGTAGGAGCCGCCACCGCCCTGGTCGCGGGTCTCCTCTCCATCATCATGGGTGTGGTGGCCAACGTGCCCATCGCCATGGCGGCGGGGCTCGGGATCAACGCCGCGGTCGCCTTCGGGTTGGTGCTGACCGATGGGCTGACACCGGAAGGTGCCATGGGCGTGATCGTCCTCGAAGGTCTCATCGTGGCCGCCCTGGTCCTGGTGGGTCTGCGTGAGGCGATCATGAACGCGGTGCCACTCTCGTTGAAGAGGGCGATCGGGGTGGGAATCGGTTTGTTCATCCTGTTCATCGGGTTCACCAGCGGTGGGCTGATCGGCACGCCCGAAGGTGGGGGGACTCCGGTGGAGTTCATCTTCCCCAACACTCCCGGCGCATGGGTGACCCTGATCGGTCTCCTGATCACAGTGGCTCTCTATGCACGCAAGGTGCCCGGCGCGTTGATCCTCAGCATCCTGGCCACCACGGTCGTCGCTCTGGTCTGGGATGTCGCCGCGATCCCCGAGAACCTCTCGGTGACGCCGAGCTTCGACACGCTGGGCGCCTTCGACCTGGGCAACGTGTTCACCCAACTCGGGTTCGTCGCCGCGGCGTTGACGATCTTCAGCTTCATGCTCACCGACTTCTTCGACACGATGGGGACGGCGACGGCGGTCACGGAGCAAGCGGGTCTCACCGACGAGGACGGCAACATCGACGACATCGGCAAGCTCCTTTTCGTCGACTCGATCGGGGCCGCAGCCGGTGGAGCTGCCGGGGTCAGCTCCAACACCAGCTATATCGAGAGCTCTGCGGGTGTCGCCGAGGGAGGGCGGACCGGGCTCACCTCGGTGGTGGTCGGGGTCCTCTTCCTCATCGCCATATTCCTGTCACCGTTGGCAGGGATCGTTCCTCCCCAGGCGACGGCTCCGGTGCTGATCCTGGTCGGGTTCCTCATGGCGGGCCTGATCAAGGGCATCGACTTCGACGATCTCGAGGAAGGCTTCCCCGCCCTCCTCGCCATCGTGCTGATGCCGTTGACCTTCAGCATCACCGTGGGCATCGGGGCCGGCTTCGTCATGTACACGCTGATCAAGGTGGTCAAGGGCAAGGCAGGGGAGATACACGCGCTGATGTGGGTGGTTACTCTCGCCTTCTTGATCTACTTCGGCCAAGCCGTCCTCGGAGCGGCTATCGCGGCCTAGAGGCAGGCGGAGTCAGGGGCCAAGAGGGGAGGGACCGCGCTGGTCCCTCCCCTTCTCGCGTCCCTGATCCTCTGCTCGCGAGCATTCCGTGGCGCTCAGCGACACGCTGTGCTCGCGAGCAGGGGACCACACGGCCATCACAGCTCGCCGGCAGCGTCTCTCAGAGCAGAGATGACCTCGTCGACGTCGGGAATGTCGTGGGCGTCGTCGGTATACCAGCGGTAGGTGATCGAGCCGTCGCGCCCCACCACGAAGACCGAGCGCTTGGCCAACCCGGCGTGTCCTTTCCATACGTCGTAGCGGACGCCGTAGGCCGTGCTGACCTCCCCGTCCCAGTCACTCAGCAGGGGGAAGTCGATCCCGAGCGTGTCGGCAAAGGCCATCTGGGCGAAGGTCGGTGTCACTGCGATCGCAACGATCTCGGCGCCCATTTCTCTGATCTCACGAATCCTCGCCCCGAACTGGGACAGCTCGTGACTTCATATGTCCCCGAAGTCGAACACGTAGAAGACGATCCCGACCGGGCCCCGTTCCAGGAGATCGATCAGTGCGACGTTCTCGTGGAAGGTTCGTCGCAACTCGAACACTGGGGCGGTGGCTCCCACCGGGAGCGGAGTCAATGACGTCATGATTGGATTACACCTCCGGACAGGGGTCGCGTGGGCCAGGAAATCCCTCTATTCCGCTGCATCCGACATCCCATATCGTATAGGATCGCCGCCGTGGATGGTATACCGTCGGTCTTGGACGACCCCCCTGGGTCCTCGCAGGAGACGTCAGGACAGACCGCCACACGCATCCTCCGCGACAAGATCCTCGCCGGAGACCTCGATCCGGGCACCAAGCTGAACCAGCACCATCTCGCCGCCGAGCTGGGGATGAGCCGGATCCCCGTCCGCGACGCGCTCCGATCGCTGGCATCGGAGGGTTTGGTCGAGGTCCGTGCCCATACGACGGCGGTCGTCTCCAGTCTCTCCACCCGCGATCTCCAGGAGCTCTACGAGTTGCGCATCGCCATCGAGCCATCACTCGGACGGCTCGCCGTGCCCGAGCTCACCGAACGCCACCTCGACGAGATGCAGGAGTTCCTGCATGCTCTGGAGCGGACGGAGGCGACCACCGAATGGCTGGCACTCAACAACCGCTTTCACGAGACGATGTACTCCGCCGCCGGCCGGAGACGATCCCTCGACATGGTGCGCACCATCCGCAGGCAGACGGATCGATACACGGCCGTCTATGTCGAGCTCAACCATCCCGTGGTCGACGCCGAGCACCGGATGATCTACGAGGCGGCGAAGCGTGGGCATTCGGTCAGGCTCGAAGCCCTGCTGACCGCGCACATCTCAGGTTCATACGAGCAAATGCTCCGTTACCTCTCCGAACAGGAGACAGGTTGGGAGCTTCGAGGTCACACGGGCGAGACCCGGTGAAACGAAGAGGAGGAACAGAATGAAGAGGAGAAGCCTGCTGGTCGCCCTGGTGATTCTCGGGCTGATCGTGGCCGCTTGCTCAGGTGATGAGGAAGGTGGCGGCGAAGAAGGAGGCGGCGGTGAGGGATGCGAGAGCGTCATCCGGTTCACCTTCGCCCCCGACCCGGTCTGGGATTTCCTGATCGACAGTGGCATCAAGGACGAGATGGAGCAAGAGGCGGGGATCTGCATCCTGTCCCAGGTCACCTGGGACGAGTTCGGGATCTATGCGGGCGGCTTCGCAGACATCGTGTCCGTTGGTGACTTCGAGGTGCCCACCCTCGACCAACAGGCGGGGACCTCGTCTGTGGTGTTCGGCAAGTACAACATCGATCGCTCGGTGGTGGCCGTGCCCGCATCGGACACGACAACGCAGAGTCTCGAAGACCTGGTGGGCGGCACCGTCGCGGTTTGGGACTCGGTGTCCTCCACCCTGATCTGGGGTGTCATTGCCCAGGAGATCCACGGTCTCGACTTCCGCACCGGTGGTGGAGACTTCGAGTTGGTCCAGGTCGACATCACCAACACCGGGCCCACGGTGGCGGCGATGGAGACCGACGCCGCGCTCGTGCTCCCCGACTTCGCGGTCAACGAGTTGATCAACGAGGAGATCCGCGTGATCTACGACGGGCGCACCTCTGCGGAGCTCTATGCCTCCGAGATCGCCGGGAACCCCGGACACGAGGGCCCGATGATCAATGTGTTCCTCGCCAACGAGGAGTGGTACGACGAGCACCCTGATGAGATCGACTTCTTCATGCGGCTGTGGCAGCGGGGCATCGACGAATGGCAGGCGAACAAAACTGACATCATCGCCAGCTATCCGCAGCACTTCGCGGTGGAAGGCGACGAGCAGGTTCAGTTCATGCAGGACTGGCTGACTGAGCACGACTGGTTCGTGACCAGCGTCTATCTCGACCAGGAGTGGCTCGACGCCGAGCTCCCGCTGTTCGACATCATGCGTGAGAACGGGTTCATGGAAGAGGACGAAGAGAATCCCCGCTTCGAGATACTCGAGCCGTAGAAAGGCAGCCCTTTCTAGATGACGGACACTCTGACCCAGCCGAGCCTCGACGGAGACCAGCTGGCACGAGAGTTGAGACGTACCGCCGCCGGCACTCGCCGGCGGCGGTACCTCGCGGTGATGGTGGGATGGGTCGCCTTCTTGCTCGTCTGGTGGGCGGCGTCGGCTCTCATCGGCTCCGAGGCGCGTCTGCCCTCCCCTCCACGAGTCCTGCAGGAGATCCGGGACATCCTCTCCGGCGACTTCTGGACCCAGTTCTGGGCCAGCATCGTCAGGGTCTTCGCCGGGTTCTTTGCCGCCGTCGCCATCGGCACCCCCCTCGGCTTCATGATGGGGAGAAGCCGCTATTGGGGGAACTTCTTGCAAGGGCCGGTCGTCGTGGCCGGATCCATACCGGGCCTCACCTATGCCGTGATGGCGTTCGTCATCTTCGGGATCTCTTTCTGGGGGCCGGTGTTCGCCGTCGGCCTCATCTCGATGCCCTATGTCGCCATCAACGTCGCCGAAGGAGTCCGTGGTGTCGACCGGGGGCTCATCAACATGAGCAAGGCATATCACCGCAGCGAGCAGCAGATCTTCAAACACGTCGTGGTGCCGTCCGTGCTTCCCTTCGTCTTCGCCGGTGTCCGGCTCTCCTTCTCCCTCGCCTGGAAGGTGGGGACGCTGACCGAGGTCTTCGGCTCATCTCAAGGCATCGGCTTTCAGATACGCCGCAACTACCAGCTGTTCAACATGCCGGCCGTGATCGCGTGGGTCCTGTTGTTTTGTGCGTTCATGTTGTTGTTCGAGCGTCTCGTCCTCGTTCGGCTGGAGCGCAGGTTGTTCCGCTGGCGCCAGTGGGAGCGTGACTGATGAGTGTGGCCACCGCCCCCGTCGAGACCGGATTCGTTCCCAGGGCTCGACGTCTTCTCACCACCCCGATCGGAGCTCAACTGACCGCCCTGGTCACCTTCCTCCTCCTCTGGCAGCTGGTCACCGTGATCGCGCCCAGAGTCCCGACGCCCGCGTCGGTGGCCAACTTCCTCTGGGTGGAAGTGACCGGTGGCTCCCATGGGGGCATCATCACCGGTGAGTTCTGGGAGCATTTCGCCGCCACCCTGCGCTGGTTCTCGTTGGGGCTCCTGTTCGGGTTCGTCCCCGGCGTCATCGTGGGAGTGATCATCGGGTCCTCGCGCGTAGGGCACGCTCTGCTCAATGACACGGTCCTGGTGCTCCTGACCATGCCCGCCTTCGTTTGGGCCTTCCTCGCCACGATGTGGTTCGGGATCGCCTGGCAGGCCCCGGTGATCGCCACCGCGGCATCGGCGTTCCCGTTCGTGACGGTGAACGTCGCCCAAGGAGTCCGGGCGATCACCCCGGAGCTCAAGCACATGTCGCGAGCATTCGGGGTCTCTCGCTGGAAGCGTTTTCGCCATCTCACCCTTGCCGCGGTCACCGGCTATCTCTTCGCCGGGCTCCGCTTCGCCATCATCGTCGGCTGGAACGGCATCCTGCTCTGGGAGTGGTTCAGCGGCCAGGAGGGAGTGGGCTTTCGCACTCGCTACTGGTTCGACGCCAACCGATATCGCGGGTTCGTGGGCTGGGTCATCGTGTTCATCGTGTTCATCGTCGTCATCGATCGGGTGATCCTCAACCGGATCCAGGCGAGGGCGTTCCGGTGGAGGGATCCGACGGTGGGACGAGACGAAGATCGAGAGAACGGCGGTTGAAATGGCCAAGATCGACATCCAGAAGCTGAAGAAGGTGTTCCCGCCGCCGAAACGGGACGCCGAACCGGTCACCGCCATCACCGACATCTCGATGGAGATCGAGGGCAACGTCTTCGTCTCGGTGGTCGGACCCTCGGGATGCGGCAAGAGCACTCTGCTCAACATCCTCTCCGACGTCGAGACCCCGACCAGCGGCTCAGTGTCGGTGACCGAGGGCGACCGGCCTGCCCGTCTCGGCTACGTCTTCCAGGATGCCCGCCTTCTGCCCTGGCGCACGGTGATGGAGAACATGATGTACGTGCGCGACGACGAGGGCGCCGCGGCCCACGGCGTGGCCTCACACTATCTCGACATGGTCGGGTTGGCCCACACCCACGACATGTTCCCTGGCCAGCTCTCCGGGGGCATGCAGCAACGGGTGGGGATCGCCCGGGCCTTCTCGGTCGAGCCCGACCTGTTGTTGATGGACGAGCCGTTCAGCCACCTCGACGCCATTACGGCACGATCACTCCGTGACCATCTCCAGGTGCTGTGGGCGGCCACCCGCAAGACGGTCCTCTTCGTCACCCACGACGTGGTTGAGGCGGTTCAGCTCTCCGACCGGATCATCGTCCTGGCCCCCGGCGGCACCGTGTTCGACGATATCTCGATCGACCTCGAGCACCCCCGAAAGGTCACCGATCCCAACGTCGCGACGTTGCAGGCGGAGATCCTGGCTCGCTTCGAGGAGATGCACCCGGAGCCGGCTCCAGCCGACCTGGGGACTTGATGCCAGGTCGCTGACGGCTCACAGCGCCCGCATCCGGTTGCCCCGGGCGTTGTGCTCGACCTCGGCGAGGCCGAGCGCCTCGAGAACGGGTGGGACGTAGTTGCCGACCCTGCCCCTCAGACCCTTCTTGAGCCCGTACCAGCCACCGATCGGGTTGTCCTCCGAGCGGGCCCAGGCCTCGACGGTTCCCTCCTTGGCCGGCTTTTGCTCGTCGGCGTTGCCCAGCTCGACCCAGTCGCCCCGATCCTGGAGCATCTGATGGAGGTCGTCGATGATTCGCAGGTCGTAGTGGAGGACCGTCTTGCCCACGGTGCACACCAGGATCGGCGGGTCGTGATCCTCATCGCGGTGCATCTCGATCTGTGACCCGAGACTCGGGGTGTACAGCACCCAGGGGTCGTCGCTGGTGCCGGTGCCGGCGAACTCAGCCTTGGTCATGTCCTGCCCTCTCACAATCGGTAACGATTTGGTTACGATAGCGACACCCCAGAGGAGGATGAATGAGATACAGCGTCACCCGTGAGATCGATGCGGCCCCCCAGGCCATCTGGGACCTGCTCACCCGGGCTTCGGGATATCCCGAGTGGAACCCGGCCGTTCTCGGGATCGAAGGCCAGGTCGCCGAGGGAGAGACGCTACGGCTGACCTCGATCGTCAACCCCGATCGACGATTCAAGTTGAAGGTGTCGGAGGTCGAAGCGCCCCGCCACATGGTCTGGTCCGACGGTATGCCTCTCGGTCTGTTCAAGGGAACCCGCAGCTTCGACGTCGTGCCTCACGGCGACGCGAAGAGCGAGTTCCGAATGGAGGAGGTCTACACGGGGCTCATGGCGCCGCTCATCACCCGGTCGATCCCCGACATGACCGAGTCGTTCGAGCTGTTCGCCGACGGGCTCAAGCGCGCCGCCGAGTCGAAATGACTCCAGCGAGCCAGCCCGACCCTTTCGCCGCTCTCGGCGACGCCTCCCGCCGCTCGATCGTCGAAGCCCTGGCCGCGGGGGAGAAGTCGGTGCAGGAGTTGGCCGATGTCCTCCCGATCAGCCGGCCGGCGGTCTCACGCCATCTCCGTCTTCTCAAGGATGCCGGGTTGGTGAGTGACCGGCCCGTCGGGGTGAAGAGGTTCTATAGGCTCGAGGATGCCGGCATCGCCGAGGCGCAGGCGTTCATGGAGGAGGTCTGGGGCTCGGCGGCGTCGCGATTCACGATCGCAGTCGAGAACACGGAAGAGGAGTGAATGGAGCCCATCGTCGTCGAGTTCGAAGTGGGAGCGCCCGTCGACCACGCCTTCTCGATGTGGACCAAGCGATGCGCCCTGTGGTGGCCCCGCTCGCACAGCATGAGCCAGGCGGAGGGCTTCGACGTGGTGTTCGAGCCATTCGCCGGCGGTCGGGTCTATGAGCGAGGCCCGGACGGGGCCGAGCACGAATGGGGTGAGGTCGTGGTGTGGGAGCCGCCCCGTCGCCTCGAGTATTGGTGGCACATCTTCCTCGACAGGGACAAGGCGACCAAGGTCAGCGTGAACTTCACTCCGGGCGTGGCAGGCACTTCAGTGCGACTGGAGAACTCGGGGTTCGAGGTCTTCGGAGACGGCGCACGCGAGCGCATGGAGCGGGTCGGTGGGGCGTGGCAAGGTATCAGCCAGAACTACCGCGACGCCATCTAGCTCGAAGTGTCTCCGTCTGCGAGGTGGGCCCGGTAGGGCGCGGTGGAGACCACGGCCCGGGTAGGTAGTGGCCCGTAGACATGGGGGAACAGGTCGCCGTGGTCGTACAGGTCTTCGTAGACCAGAGTCCCCTCGACGAGCCGGTCCGGGTCGATGGTGAGCAGGACGAGGTCGTCACGATCGGCATAGACAGCGCGGGCGACCTCGATCAGCTGGTCGCGGGTGGAGCAGTGGACGAACCCCTCAATCTCGACACTCGCAGGGCTGTAGGCCGACGAACTGGCCGACCACGCAGATGGGTCGGCGAGATGGAAGATGGGCTCGGTCAACTGCCCATCTCTTCCATGCGCCGTCGGATCTCCTCGTCGGAGACGTCTTCGATGTGCGTCGAGATCCACCACTGGTTGCCCTGATTGTCGAGGACGCCGCCGGTGCGGTCGCCATAGAACTGGTCGGTGGGCTCCCGCAGGGGAGTGGCCCCGTGCTCGATCGCCTTGGCGAACGTGGCATCGACGTCGTCCACGTACACGTTGAGCATGAACGGGAACGCCGGGAAATCTTCGCTCGCGGTGGCGATCATGATCAGTGAGTCGCCAATGCGTGCCTGGGAGTGTTGAACCACTCCGTCGCCTTCGTAGACCTCTTCGATCGATGCTCCGAGCACCTCTCTGATGAATTCGAGGGTGGCGTGGGCATCTTCGACGATTGTTTGCGGGGTGATCGTGTGAGACCCCTTCGGCGGGTTCTGAACCATGATCCTCCTCCTTTGATTCAGTCGTCGACTTCGAGGATGAGAAGCGCTCTGTCCGACGATTCCTTGGCGATCTGGAGCATCGCCTGGTACTCGTCGGATTCGTAGGCCTCCAGCGCCCTCTCATAGGTGGGATATCTGACCAGCACGTTCCGGGCGTATTCCCTGCCCTCCTTCTGTTCGTATCGCCCACCGCGTGCGATGAACTCACCCCCGTACTCGGCGGCCACCTCGCTCGATCCTCGGATGTACTCGGCGTAGCGGTCGTCGTCGCTCACGTCCACATGGACGATCCACATGCCTGCCATGTCAGTCTCCTGGTAGGTCGTCGATGCGACGCTACTTGCCCGACCGGCGGGCGGGGTAACGGCCCCGCTCAGCCGATGCAGGGGACGAGTGCGCCGGCGACGGGGGAACTGCCGCGCAGGGCTTCGATCGCCTCCGAGAGGGTGGCCACCGGGAGCATCTGCATGTCTCCCGGGGCGACGGCGGCTTCGAGCTCGCACTGCTGGTCGGCGGGATAGATCATCACATCGACTCCGGCGCGGTCCGCGGCTCGGGCCTTGGCCACGAGCCCGCCCACCGGAGCGACGGTCCCGTCGGCGCGGAGGACTCCGGTGGCGGCGATGACCCGGTCCCTGGCGAGGTCCTCCCGAGTTGCCTGCGAATACGCAGCCAGCCCGAGGAGCACGCCATGGGACCTCCCTACCGCGAGCTGGCGGTACCAGCTCTCCGGGACCAGGCTCAGCCAGCCGGCAGGAGACACTTCGAGGCCGGTTGGGGCGTCGACGAGGTCGACCACCCCGTAGGGAAAACTGCTCCCATCGAAGGCGTGGGGATGACCGTCGACGGTGACGAACTCGTTGTGAACGCCGAGTGTCGTCAGGGAGTGCGCCCAGTCGTCACGGGTTGCGATTGGGAGGCCATTGACTGCCGACACCCAGACGAGGTCGGGCAGTCCCATGACCAGCGGCTCCCGAGCCTCCACGATCATCGAGCGGGTCACGGCGACTCCGGCTTGGGCCAACCCGACTGCGATGGCGGCGGGCTCGGCGAGAGCAGGGGTGTCGAATCGAGACCCCTTCCTCATGTCCCTGGGTCTGGCAGGTTCGGCTTCGAACCAGCTCCAGACCACCTCGGCGACCAGGGGCGGCCTTCCCGCGGTCATCCCGTACCAGGTCCCGGGTGGATCCAGGAGAACGTCGTTGACCGCGAGACGGCCGTCGAGACGCCAGGCCATCCCCGGTGGGTTCGACGTCCGGGCGACCAGCCAGGGCACCGGCAATATGGCGATCAGGCACAGGATGGCGGCGATGGCGAGGAGCTGCGCCCACCAGTGGCTGCGGATGGATGTGAGCATGCGGCGCACGGGACCAGTCCGGGCCCGATCGCCCGGAGCAGGTCTCTCGGTTCGCCTGGCACTCCGCATCGTCTCAACTCAGATCATCGGTCTTCGCGCCGACCTGTTCGATACGTCGTCCGACCCATTCGCGGATAGGGAAATCTGTCGGGGGTGGGTTGTACGTTTCGGATATGGAGAGGGAGACGCACTCGCGGAGGGTGATGCCGATCATCATTCCCCGGCTCGACGACCCGACCGCAGCCTCGGTCGACGAGCGTGATGACCATCTGATGCTCCTCGAAGCCGCCCGCCAGAGCCTCGACGTGGAGTGGACCGAGACGCTTTCAGCCGCCGAAGCCGCAGGCGATCACGATGTCATGGGTTATCCGTCGATGGTCGCCTATCTGAAGCACAGGATGCGCATGGCCGGTGGTCGTGCTCATCGGTATGTGAGGAACGCCCGAATGGCGGGAAGGTTCCGCGCCACCTTCTCGGCGTGGCGGCATCGCCGGATCTCTGGAGACGAGGCGGAGCTCATGTTCGGCGCCGCAGAACGGACACCCGACCGCTACCCGGAAGCCGAGAACGTCCTCCTCGAGTTGGTGGGCGATGGAGTCGACGAGACCCGTCGGGTCCTCGACTACTGGCGGAGCGATGTCGATCTAGCCGGGGTGGCCCTCGATGCCGAGGAGCAGATGGCCCGTCGTCATTTCGACGTAAGCCGTCGTGCGAACGGGATGCTCGCCGGCAATTTCGAGCTTCCAACCCTGGAGGGTGAGGCTTTGCTCGGTGCTGTGGACGCCCGGATGCCACCGCCGGCCGATGACGACGACCGGACGACGTCGCAGCGCCGCGCCGACGCGCTCGGTGATCTCGCCCGTGATGCGTTGGAGAGCCCTACCGGGCCGATCGTCGGAGGGGAGCGACCTCAAATCAACGTTCACGTCGACCTGGCTGCGCTCCAGGGCGGGGTCAGCCGTCTCCACGAGACGGAAGACGGGTTCGTGCTGGACCCGTTCGCCGTCAGCCAGCTGGCGTGTGACGCCTCGGTTTCGAGAATCGTGTTCGCTCCAGGATCAGAGGTCCTCGACATCGGCCGCAAGACGCGGGTCATCCCAGCGGCCCTGCGTAGGGCGGTCGTAGCCCGGGATCGTCACTGTGTTCGACGTGGCTGCACGCGCAGTCCCCGCTGGTGTGACGTCCACCACCTCGTCCCCTGGTCGGAAGGCGGCGAGACCGTGATCGACAATCTCTGTCTCCTATGTCGATACCACCACAGTCAGCTCCACCTCGACTTGATCACCCTGGACGATCTCGAGATCCGGCCGCTGGCGGGTGCGGCGAGGTCTCGAAGTACCTAGGGGCGGTCGCGCCCCGACAGCACATCACCTTCTAAGCCCGGATCCTCTCCCAAACCGAGACATGTTGTCTGCTGTCGTCCATGAACGGGCTTCGGTCCCAACCTCCATAGCGACCCAGGAGACGCATGCCCGCCATCTCAGCCATGAGGTCGAGCTCGGCCGGCCACACGTACCGGAACGGAACCGAGAAGCGGTGGACGATGTCGCCGTCGATGTCGAGATGGTGGGATGTGAGGCCTTGGTTGGTGACGTCGTACTCGTCGATGCCCCATCCGGATTCGCCTGAGCTGAACACCAGACTCGTCTGCCCGGGTGGGAGCCGTCGCAGGTCGGGGACCATGACCTCGACCACGAAGCGTCCTCCCGGGACGAGATGGGCGGCCGCATTGTGGAAGCAGGCGACCTGTGCCGCCTGCGTCGTGAGGTTCATGATGGTGTTGAAGACCAGATACACCAGTGAGAAACTTCCGTTCACCCGGGTAGTGGCGAAGTCGCCCCTGGTGACTTCGATCGACTCGGCGCCAGGCTTCTTGGCGAGCTGGTCGAGCATCGCCTGCGATAGGTCGAGGCCCGCCACCGTCACCCCGCGATCGGACAGCGGCAGGGCGACCCGCCCGGTCCCGACGCCGAACTCCAATGCGTCGCCACCACGGCTCTCTTCGAGGAGGAAATCGACGGTGGCGCCGATGACCGTCGGCGAGAACATTTCGTCAGACGGATCGTCGTAGCGTTCGGCGACCTTTCGATCGAAGTATCCGTCACAGTCCATGATCCGAAGGTACGGGCTGACGCACTACCCACGCGGGCCATTTATCGCTTCCGGCGGCTAGCTTCTACGGGATGTCGGCACACAAGTCAGGACGTCGGCGGCTACGCATCCCGGTGCTCGAGAGTCTCCTCGACCGGATGTCCTTCGTCATCTTCGGGCAGCGCGCACCGGAGAGTCGCCCCGTGGGATGGGTCCCCGGCAACGGCAGCCACGGTGGCGAGGGTGGTCAGACGCCTCCCTGGGTTCCTTACAACCCCGATTGGGACCCCGACAACCGGATTCGCTAGTCGGCAATTGCCGTCGCCTGGTCTGTACGTGCAAGAGGTCTCGGAAACCGAGACCTCTTGCTATAGCAACGCTTTTCGGCTCTCAGCTGCAGCCCGTGGTGTCACCGCAGGTGAGGCAGACGTAGCAGCTGCCGTTGCGGATGGTCATGTGGCCGCAGTTGGAGCAGGCCGGGGCGTCGCCCATGTTCTCTCGCAGAGCCACGTCGGCGACGCCGGCATCGCCGCCGGCGGCTGCCACCGAGACCTTCTCCCGCTCCGGGGCCCTGACGTCCTCGTCGGGGCCGTCGAGGAACTCGACTGCCAGCTTCACCGCGTCGACGTCGGAGTCGGCGGAGGCGTCGTCCAGCTCGAGCTGGATGCCGGCTTCGACTGCCAGTCCCTTCGGAGGTGCGGAGAGGTCGCCTTCACGGTCGGGCGGCACCTGGGCGAGCTCATCCCTCTGCAGGTACTCGACACCGAGGGCGCGGAACACGTAGTCGACGATCGAGTTGGCCATCTTGATGTTGTCGTGGCCCTCGACCATGCCGCGGGGCTCGAAGGTCTGGAAGGTGAAGGTGTCCACGTACTCCTCCAGCGGCACGCCGTACTGCAGGCCCTTGGAGACGGCGATGGCGAAACAAGACAGGATCCCCTTGAGTGTGGCTCCTTCCTTGGCCAGGTCGATGAAGATCTCGCCGAGGGTGCCGTCGTCGTATTCGCCGGTGCGCAGGTAGACCTTGTGACCGCCGACCCTGGCCTCC
>Ga0214469_1000161_pt1 | contig 20818 bp, 15 predicted proteins | sample RVTome_10_FD_187340 | JGI IMG/M metagenome (GOLD analysis project Ga0214469, IMG submission 187340) | Soil microbial communities from uranium-contaminated site in the Upper Colorado River Basin, Wyoming, United States - RVT153D57 HiSeq ... | reverse complement strand
GTTCCCGGCCCGACCGTCGGTGGCCGCTCGTCCATCACGTCCCCGACGGCCGCGCCGGCCCGCGCCGCCAGGAGTCGCTCCATCGTCACGAGTCCGACGAGCCGGCCGGCCTGGCAGACGGCAACCACGGCGGCGCTGTCGAACCGGTGTCCCCGCATCGATTCGAGGACCCGGTCGACCGCGTCACCCGGATCGGCCACCGGCACGCGGAGCGTGGCGTGCTCGGCGGCGACACCGAGACCGTCGACGGGTGGGGCGGGCTGCTGGTCCAGCATCGTGACGGCCCTCCGATCGCATCGGCGCGCGCACCCGCCCTCGCGCCGGTGCAGGCGACCGTGATCGTCAGCCTGACGTCATCGCGTGGCCGAGTCGAGGGACCTTCGGCCTGGATCGCAGGCTTGGTGACCACCGGCCTCCTCGGCCGGGACCTACGACCCTGCCGGGGTTGAACCCTCCGCGATTCGCTGAACGTGTCGCGCCTGGCACGAGGGGTGGTACGGATGGCCGTTGCGGATCGACACCAGTCATGGCTGGTCGACGACGCCGATTTCCCGGCAGCCGGCAACACGGCCGACCTGCTGCGGTTCGCGCTGCGGTACGCGGTGCTCGCGCCGAGCAGCCACAACAGCCAGCCGTGGCTGTTCCGTGTCGACGGCAAGGCCGTCGAGGTGTACGCCGATCGCCGCCGGCGCCTGCCGGTGGTCGATCCCGATGACCGTGAGCTGGTCATGAGCTGTGGCGCCGCCCTGTACAACCTGACGTTGGCCCTGAGTCACATCGGCGAAGGCGTCGACGTCTCCATCCTGCCGAACGGCACGGACAGCGACCTGCTCGCCCGGCTGGAACTCACCGGCCGGTCCGCGACACCGAACGCCGAGACGGAGAACCTGTTCCCCGCGATCACCAACCGGCACACCTGCCGCAGTGCGTTCGACCAGACACCGGTCGATCAGAAGACCGTCCACGACCTGCGCAACGCGGCATTCGCCGAAGGTGCGTGGCTGTTCGACGTCCCCGACGAGCAGCGTCACAAGGTGACGTGGTTCGTCACCGATGCCGACTTCATCCAGATGTCCGAGCCGGCCTTCCGCCGCGAGCTGTCCCACTGGATGCGCACCAGCTACCCGGTGCGCGACGACGGCATGCCGGGCTACGCCCTCGGCCTGTCAGAGCTCCAGTCCGTCGTCGGCCCGCTGATGGTGCGCACCTTCGACGTGGGCACGTCGCAGGCCGCCAAGGACGACGAGCTGTCCCGGTGGTCCGCACTCCTGGCACTGATCGTCACGTCGACCGACGAGAAACCCGACTGGATCGCCGCCGGCCAGGCACTGCAGCGGGTGCTTCTCACGGCGACGGCGGCAGGCCTGCAGGCATCGTTCCTGAACCAGCCGATCGAGATCTCGTCGATGCGGCTCCAGCTGGCGCGGGAGCTCGGTCTGCCCGGGCATCCACAGTTGCTTCTCCGCTTCGGCTACGGGCCGAACGCGGCGCCCACGCCACGTCGCGAGGTCAGCGACGTGCTCGTGACCGAGCCGCCCACTCGGGTATGAGCCGACCCCGCACTCGACAAGGAGGCTGACATGAGAGCGCTGGTCTACCACGGTCCCGGCCGGAGGTCCTGGGAGGACGTCCCGGATCCCGTGATCCAGGACCCGGAGGACGCCGTCGTGCGCGTGGACGCGGTCACCATCTGCGGAACGGACCTGCACATCCTCAAGGGGGACGTGCCCACCGCTGAGCCGCCGCGGATCCTCGGTCACGAGGCCGTCGGCACCGTGACCGAGGTCGGCGCCGGGGTCCGCCGGGTTCAGGCGGGTGACCGCGTGCTGATCTCCTGCATCAGCGCCTGCGGCCGGTGCCGCTTCTGCCGCGAGGCGAGGTACGGGCAGTGCCTCGGCGGCGGCGGGTGGATCCTCGGGCATCGCATCGACGGCACGCAGGCCGAGCAGGTTCGGGTTCCGTTCGCGGACACGTCGACGCACGCGCTGCCCGACTCGGTCAGCGACGAGTCGGCGCTCATGCTCGCCGACATCCTGCCCACCTCGTTCGAGGTCGGGGTGACCTCGGGTGCCGTCCGCCCGGGTGACGTGGTCGTCATCGTGGGCGCCGGCCCGATCGGCCTCGCTGCCATCATCACGGCACGGCTGCTGACACCGTCGGCAATCGTCGTCGTCGACTCCGCCCCGGCGCGCCGAGACGCCGCCAAGCGATTCGGTGCCGATGCGGCCCTGGACCCGGGTGACGACGTGCTGGGCGCTCTGAACGAACTGACCGACGGACTGGGTGCCGACGTGGCCATCGAGGCCGTGGGCATACCGGAGACCTTCGAGATGTGCACCAGCCTGGTGCGGCCCGGCGGTCACGTCGCGAACGTGGGCGTGCACGGCAGCCCGGCCACGTTGCACCTGGAGACCCTGTGGATCCGCGACGTGACCGTGACGATGGGGTTGGTCGACACGAACACGACGCCCACGCTGCTGCGCATGTTGGCCAGCCGGCGGCTCGACGTCGACGGCCTGGTGACGCACCGGTACGGCATCCACGAGATGCAGGACGCCTACGACGCCTTCTCCCGGCCGGCCGATACCGGCGCGCTGAAGGTGGCACTGTTCCGGAGTTGAGAGCTGGGCGTGGCATCTCGGCTGGTTGGTCGCATCGTGGCGGTGCTCAGCCCGACCAGGTGAGGTCGGCGAAGTTCAGGCCGGCGGAGGAGATGAGCGGGTCGTCGACCAACCGCCACAGCGGGACCGCGTAATTGCCGACGCCGTAACGACCGCCGAAGTGCAGCCCGACCACGGTGTGGCTGGCCAGGTCGAACACCGGTGAGCCGCTGTTGCCGCCCAGGGTCGAGCAGTCGTGCCGGAGAACGGTCTCGGGCGTCTGCGACGCGACGGTGACCCCCGGCTGGAGCCGCTTGACGTTGTAGACGTCCATGAAGATCCGCCGCATCGGCTCTGGCTCGTTGCGTCGCCCGTCCCAGGCCGGGTAGCCGATGACGTACACCGGACGTCCGACGAGATCGTCGGGTTCGACGGCGGCGATCGGAAGCGGCTGCGGCAGGGACGCCTCGCCTGTTCCGGTCGCGGCGACGCGCAGCAGCGCGAGGTCGACGTCCTCGTCCTCGTGGATCCCGATGACCTCGGTGACGTCGAACTCGAGCGCCGGCGAGCCGCCGAGCTCTTCGAGCAGGTCGATCCGGGCGCTCCGCCCGCTGCTGAACGTCCAGCTGTCACCGTCGCGGCGGCTGAACTCCGCGGCGACGTGACGGTTGGTCATGACGACGTCGTCCGCGACCAGGAAGCCGGTGCCGATCCAGTCCAGGTCGGGGTGGCCGGTCACGTCGATCCGGCCCACCCGGGCGATCGACTCCCTGATCGCGGCCCGGTGGTCCAGCAGGCTCCGCCACTCCTCGGGAGGGTTCCAGAAGTCGCCTCCCTGGACGGGGAGAGCGGGCCGGCCCTCGAGCAGGACGATGGCCTCGACGCCGAACCGCTCCTGCGCGCTCAGGTCCGTGTCCGGATCCTTGGCCAGCTTCTCCAACGCCGAGGCTCCGTCCATCAGTGCCGTGCCGCGTGCCTCCCGCACCGCACGGCCCACGGCGACAGACGCTGCTGCTTCGGGCGGGATCTCTTCGACGGACTCCTGCTGTTCCAGCTCCGCCTCGGCGCGCCCGCGCGCTCGCTGCGCGACCGCCTCGAGGTCGGTGAAGATCGTGGCCGGGTCGGTGGCCACGGGTGAACGTGTGGTCATGGCTGCTCCCCCTCCTGTGTCATTTCAGCGCTAGAACCTCGTCGTAGGCTGTCGGGCTGCGCTCCGCCAGGTCGGCGAGCACGGCCGAGATCTGTGTGCCGACGTTGACGTGCGCGCTCGTCTTGCCCTGGAACTTGACGTCGACCTGGCGCGAGCTCCGGTGCAGTGCGCACACCACCCAGTCGTCGGTGAGCACCGGTGAGCCCGACGATCCGCGCTGGGTGTCGGTGAAGTACCGGATCTCGCGCTCGGTGGTGCCGTGCACGACGTTGTTGCGCAGGCCGATGCGCTTGGCCATGCCGTTGGGATGCTGGATCACGTTGACCGGCACGTTGTCGTCGATCTTCGCGTCCAGCGCGGCCCACCGGAGCGGGAGGCCGGCCCGTCCGGGGGACTCGGCCAGCCGCAGGACCGCGTAGTCGAGATCGACGGACCAGGCCTCGACACCGGAGCAGGCGACCTCGACGCCGTCGGCCGATTCCGCGTCGTAGTCGAAGCGCACCACCGTTGCCGCAGCCTGCAACGACAGATCCTCGACACCGGCCTGTGGCGCCGGCCCCTCGACGGCCGACCTGGCGTTGAGCACGTGGTGGTTGGTCACCAGAAGCGTCGGGGTGATCAGCCAGCCGGTGCCGCCGTGTGGGAATGCGGGCGCGCCCAACGGCGTGGTCCGCCGAGCGCCGTCCTGGTACGGAGGGACGGTGAGGCGGGCGACCGACGCGCCGGCTGCGGCACCCCGCGCCAGGAAGTCGAACGGGACCGTGTCGTCCTGAAAGACGATCTCTTCCTGCAGCTCGGCCGGGTCCGCGATGGGTCCCAGGGCGGGCTCACCGGATGCCTGACTCGCCACGCTGTCCAGGGCTCGCTGAAACGCGGTGCGGCGTCCTGCCTCGAGAGCCATCCTGGCGGCGTTGTACAGCCAGTTCTGCAGCGGTACCGATCCGTCGACGAGCCGCTCGACCCCGTTGAGCTTCATCAGGTCGGAGGTGATCTGCAGGGCCGGAGACGGCAGGTACGGCAGGGTGGCGACGTAGTCGGGGAGGACGCCCTCGAACAGCAACGGGCGCACCTGTGGATCCGCGAACGACGCGATCGCGGCTTCACGCACGGCGTCGAGCTCGTCTGAGTCGAGATATGTCGCCATGGCCGGCCCTAACCTCGCGGCGGCCCGGCGCCGACGCCGGAGCCGGTCGGGCGAACAGTTGTCCCGGGTGCCGGATCGAACGTTGCCGGCGTGCTCGACATCGCCGCCGCGATGCCGGACCGCAACCGCCCGCTGTCGTCGCTGATCGTGAGCAGCTCCTTGGCCAGCCGCTCGAGAGTCCCGGTCCGGCGCGCCTCCTCCAGCACGCTCAGCACCTCCGGTGCCTTCGCGTCGTCCTCCAGCTCCGGAAGCGGGACGGTTCGGCCCAGCCGCTGCAAGGCCTCCGCCACCGCCGGCTTGGCCGCCAGTGCGCCCGCGATCGACTCGGCCAGCGTGGCCAGCGGCCGGTTCGATCCGGCCGGCAGCCCGACCAGGTCCAGGGCGTGTGCCAGCACGCGGGGTGCGCGTTCGCCCACCTCGGCCGCGATCGCGCGGAACAGCATCGGCCGGCTGGCCAGGGTCTCCTCGGGCATGGCTTCGACCCGCCGGGCCAGCGCCGCGTCCGCCGCCTCCTCCTCCGGGCTCCGGATCGATCCGTGCAGCTGAGCACGCTGGAGCATTGCTCCGAGCGCGTCGAGATCTCGGCCCAGGCTGGTCGCGACGCGCTCGGCCTGCTGAAGGTCGGTGTCGGCCGCCTCGGTGTTCCCGGCCGCCGCCGAGGCCTGGGCGGAGACCAGCAACAGCTCGAAGTAGGCGTCGCCGCACCGGTCCACCTCGGGCTCGTCGAGTGCGTCCGACACGGCCTGCTGGGCTTCGGTCACCCTGCCACTGCGGATCAGTGCGTCGGCGAGGAGGGCGTGCAAGGGGCTGCAGGTGGTCCACGGCCGGCGCGCTTCCAGCGTCTTCAGGGCGTAGTCGACGTGGCCCTGGGCCAGCAGGTTCTCGACCTCGGCCGCCGTGGTCCTCTCCCACTCGAGCTGCTCGGCCTCGTCGACGAGGTCGTCCGGGACGTCCTGCCGCAGCCGGGCGAGCAGGCGGGCGCTCCGAGGCGGCAGCTCGGGGTCGGCGGTACCGAGGTACAGCGCTGCCGCCGGGATCCAGCGCTGCTTCACCGCACGCAGGTCGTCGGCCAGCCGCAGCCGGTGATAGATCTCCTCGGCCCGATCCATCGGGTCGTCGGATGCTGCGTAGTAGTCGACGGCGCTCTGCTCCACCGCCCGGCTCACGAAGGTCTTGTCCTTCTCGAGCAGGCGCAGCATGACCCGGCGGACGTCCGGTCGGTGCTGCAGGACATCCGGTGCCACCAGGTCGACCAGGTCGAGCTCCCGGGCCATCTCCGCGAACAGCTCGCGGGCCTGATCCAGGTCCGGAACCGACACGCCGCAATGGGGGGCCAGCACGTCGCGGATGATCTCCGGGGTGATGCGGCGCAGGACCAGTCCGGGGTGGGCCAGGCGTCGCACGTCGTCGTTGGCGATGTGTTTGAGCAGCCGGTCGTACAGGACGCCCTGGATGAGCATGTCGTCGACGGTCCCCAGCAGCCGGCGCCGCCGCGCCGGCACCGTCCGGATCCAGTCGCCGGAGTCGCCGGCCATGCCCATGCGAATCGCGACGTTCGCCGCGAGATGCAGGCTCAGCGGGCTGCCGCCGACCCGCTCGACGAGGGCGCCGGCGACCGGTTGGGCGATACCGCGCGCTGACAGGAAGCTCACGGCAGCGTCGGGATCGAGCTCGCCGAGCTCGATCGTCGGGATGTCGTCGACGTCGACGTTGGGATGCGCGACCGGCGCCCGGCCGGCGACGACGACCCTGGTGTCCGGATAGATGTCGGTCAGGGCGTTGAGCATCGTCCACAGGCGGTCGAGCACGGGAGAAGCTCGGTACTGCGCCTCCTCGAAGGAGTCGAGGACGATGAGGAACGGCAGGTTGCCCTCCGGAGTCGCCTCGGTCGCGATCCGGATCGCCATGCCGAGTTCGGCCGCGGCGCGGGCGTCCTCGTCGCGGGCGCTCACATGGAGGTGGTAGTGGACTCCGCGACCGAGCGTTCGCGTCGTCGCGATCGCCTGCCACTCGTCGGTCTCCGCCTGGTCGTCGCTGTGCCGGCGGGCGGCGTCGCGGAACCGGGCCGCGAGCGCGGTGAAGATCGCAGCGTGCCGCGGGTACTGCACCGCGAGCTGACGGGCCATCTCCTCGACCATCGTCAGGGGCTCGTGTATCGACACCGTGGCCCGTTCGAAGTCCACGTAGGTGAAGGGGAAGTCGACCTCGCGGCCGGACACGTGGTCGAGCAGGAAGCGGGCGACGAGCGTGCTCTTGCCGATGCCACCGGGGCCGAACACCACCAGCGGGAGCGGTGTCTTCACGCGTCCGGCCTTCGCGGACAAGGCACGGCGGTATCCGGTGACCCGTCCGCGCCACGTCGTCGGGGGCAGGACGCCGACATGGGCGCGTAGGCGCTCCAGCTCGCGGGTCCGTCCCTCGAAGCGGTGGCGCAACAGCGACTCCAGCGGTTCCAGCAGCCTGCGGCTCTCCAGCAGCCGCGCAAGATCGTCTTCCGCGGGCAGGCCGGTCATACCGGGAACGAGAGAAAGCCAGCCGACGGCCTCTCGGATGTGGCACAACGTGTCGATGTCGGCCGCTTCGAGCGCGGGCGCCTGCCCTCGCAGGTAGGCGAGAGCGGCTCGCTCGGTGCCGTGCTCGGGACTCGTCCCGACGTTCTCCTCCAGCAAGCGCAGCGCTTCGCCCGGCCCGGACAGCGAGCGCAGCGTCTGCTCACGGATGTCCTGTCGCAGCGACCAGGCCGGACCGGAGCGTCCGCCGCGCGTCTCGCAGTCGTCGACGAGTTGGAGGACCGCTCCGCCAACCGACTTCTCCCCGGGACGTCTGAGCAGGGTGGGGTCGAAACTGGTCAACAGCGCCGCCGCCTTGCGGTACTCGACCCGGTCGGACGCCGGTTCGGCATCGGCCGACCGTTGAGCATCGAGCCGCTCGCGCAGACGGGCGGCGAAGTCGTCCGGAGACCGGTCAAGCGGCGAAGACATCGACGGCCCCCTCAGCCGCCCTCGACAGTGCGAGCATGTACGAGCGGCCGGCCCGCTCGGCTTCGGTGGCCTCGCGCAACACCTGCTCGGCGGCGATCGCGACGTGCTGTCCCAGCACGGTCTCGTCGATGGTCTCCACGCCCTGGGTCCGCTTCGCCGCCTCCCGGAAGTACTGGGCGAAGAACGTCTTGACGTCCGCCTCGCTGGCCCGGCGAACCTGGTCGGGGTGAACCTGCTTGCGTGGCAACGGCAGGTCGGCGAGGTCGTCGCCGTAGCCGAGCAGCACCAAGCGCGGCCGACGTTCGGGCGGACGAAGGGTCGCCTCCTTGACGGCCTTCGCCAACTGGGCGATCAGCTCGACGACCTCGGATGTCGGGTCGAGGTCGTTGCACTGGTCGATCACGAACCACCACGGCCGGGTCGGCGACGTCCGCTTGGCCTGCTCCACCAACCACAGGGCCCAGTAGCGCAACCGCTTCGTCGGGTCTTCGACCGGATCGGGCCGCGCGCCCGCTGCCGCCACCCGGACGGCGAAGTCACGCAGGACGTCCTCGGCGGTGCTCGTCTTGCCGACGATGACCTTTGCCGGTTGTATGCCGCACCGGTCGGACAGGTGCTGGAGCAGGGAGAACGTGTAGGACTTGCCGGCGCTGCGCTCACCGCTGACACGGAGCACCAGCGGCTCGGGAATACCGGCGGGCGGGTCGACCAGCAGCCGCACGGCGGCACGCAACGGGACTCGGTCGATGAACACCTCACCGGATCCCGGGAGGATGCAGGCAGTGAACGGGTCGTCGTGGTCGAGTGCGGCCTTCTCGGCGCGGAGCCGCTGCAGGTAGGCGGTCACCTTGTGGATCTCGGGCAGCACCTTGATCGTCTGGAGCTTGGAGAGTGTCTCGAGCAACTGGATCGACAGCGGCGACGGGTCGGTCAGGTTGGCCGCCTTCGCATCGTTGACGACGGTGTCGGCGTTCTCGCTGGCCACCGGCGTGACCGGCCACACGTCGACGTGGTCGGGGAAGTAGTCGTGGAGCACGGCGTACGGGTTCGCCGTCGCAACCAGATGGTCCACGACGAGGCACCGGACCAAGGTCCACTCTTGTTCGGTAAGAGGCATGTCGAGCCCCCTGCTTCCCCCGACGAACCGTCGATAGGGAGAGCACGCGAGGCGCCGGTTGATACACGCGTGCGGCCTCCGCCCGTGGGCGGAGGCCGCACGAGACGTGTCAGGTCACCAGTGGTGCGCCACGTCGATCACGATTCGGCTGCCGGTCCCTGGGCCGTCGAGCGTGAACACGCGGAACGGGAGCCGCGCGCGAACGCCGAGGCCCAGCGTGGTCTGGCCTTCGTAGGATCCCGCGAAGACCACCTGGCGGAAGGTGTTCCAACCGGCCACGTCGACGACCTCGTTGCGGTTCGCCGGGCGGAATGTCGGCCTGTACTCGGCGTCGTGTGCAGGAGCTTGGACCGTGATCTGGAGCCGGGCTCCACCGCGCACCGGGATCACCTCTCCGGAGCCATCGGACCGCACAGCGGACACGTATTCGACCCGGTAGCCGTCGGCCTTTCCGCGGAAGTCCAGCACCAGCCGGTCGAAGCACTGGTGCCTGCCGGCTCGCACGTTGACGAGAGGCCCGGAGCTCATCTCGTCGTGAATCTCGGGCAGCGACCCCCACCGGATACCGCAGTACGGCTCCGGCGCCGCCACCGCCGGTGAGACCAGCCCGAATGCCGTCGCCGCGACGGCGGCCGCCAGCAAGGCGATCCATCTGCGCATCTCGTCCCCCATCCCCTGTGCCGATTTGGCACCAAGAAGACGCTGTACGGCCGGCGCCGGTTTACGCCCGGACTCGGCGGGCCAGTTGGGCGAGCTCGATGCGGTTGGTGGTGCCGGTCTTGTGCAGCAGGTGGGAGACGTGCACGCTGACGGTCTTCTCGCTGAGCACCAGCTCACGGGCGATCTCGCCGTAGGTGCGGCCCGCGACGATGTGAGTCAGCACCTCGCGCTCGCGGGGCGTCAAGCCGGGTAGGGCATCGGTCTTGGGCGGCGGGCCTTCGTCGACCGCAGCCAGCGCGATTCGGGCGCTGTGTGCCAGCGCTTCGACCTCGCTGAGCAGCGGCGCGGCCTGCAGATCCACGGCCAGCTCGTGCGCTCGCCGCAGGGCCGCGGCGGCCGCGTCGCGGGCGGTGCGGTCCTTCGCCAGCGCCTCCGCGGCTCGCCACCAGGCGTATGCCTCGTCCCACATGAGTTCGGCATCAGCGCACGCGTGGACAGCACGCTGCCACGCCGTAGCTGCGCCCGGATCGCTAAGGCCACGGAGAACTTCTGCGTCGTACCACGCCTGCATCGCGCGAACCTGAGCTTGGTACATCGGCCCGTTGCGGAGCTGTGCCTGGTCGGTCGATCCGGGCCCAATTGCGACAACGGTTGGAAAGCGACGTTGCAGGTTGCGGAGGCGCGCCAAGGCCAGCGCAGTGTCCTCGCTGCGGTCGCGGAGTGCCTGCGCCTGGTCGGCTGCCGCCCGCCCGGCGAGTGGGATCAAGCGCTCGACCAAGTTCAAGGTGTCTTCGTCTTTCACTCCGGCCATTGCAGCGTCGATCGCACGTTCGGTGTCACCGGTGGCCAGGGCCAGCTCAGTGCGGACCGCGTCGAAGCCGTAGAACAGCAAAACAGAGCGAGCGGCGGACAGCTCCTCTGCGCGCGCGAGGTGACCCTCGGCCTCCGCCAACCGGCCCTGCCACACGGCCAGCAGGGCCGCGGTTAGTCGGGCAATCAGGTCCCCCCGCGGCCCAGGCGTTGATCCCAGCGCCACACGTAGCCGTCCGACGCAGATCCGCCAGTCCCCGCGCAGAAGCAGCCCGAACGCCTCATATGCGGAAAGCTTCGCCACGTAGCAATGCGGCGCGCCTAGGGCTAGGAGCTCCTCCCGGCTGCGGCGCGAATGCTCGATCACGTCGCGGTTAGCGGGACTGGCGTCTATGCAATTACCGGTCCAGCTGGCAGCCCGGGCGAAGGCGAAGAAGTCCCCTGCCCTCGCGGCTGCTGCCTGTGCCTCCTTCGCTTCGGCCAGTCCTCCCCGATCGCCAGAGAAGAGCCGCGCCGTAACCTTGGCGATGAGCGCGTGCGCAAGTGCCTTGGCCGACCCGCAGGCGCGGGCCATGCGGACGGCATCGCTCGCACGCGCAGGACCGCTCGGTACGCCATGCCACAACTCCTGGTGTGCGAGTTCGGCCATGGCCAGCGCGTGCTCCGCGCTGTGCGGGTGCCCGGCCGAGATCGTCATTGCCTCCCACGCGTCGTCGAGGGTTGTGGACGCCCGACCTGTCTCTTCCTGGAGGTGATCCCGCCGTACGAGGAGCTCCGCAGCAAGCAGGGGTTGCTGGCCCCGGTCCACTAGTGTGAGAAGGTCGTCGACGGCGGCGAACTCTTCTTCCTGCTCTCCGGCTTGCTCGGCGGCCGTGCGGATGCGCTGCAGCAAGTCGATCTCGGACACTTCGGCGCTGGGCACTTTCGGCAGCAGATCCAGGGCGCGGCGTAGGAGCCGCAGCATCTCCGTCGCGCCGCCGGCCCGTTCGGCGGCCTCGGCGGCGAGCAGCGCCCACCGGTAGGCCTCCTGCTGGTGCCCGGCCAGGTAGTGGTGGTCGGCCAGGTCCACGACGCGCTCGACACCCATCTCGTCCACGTTCACCGCGGGCTCCAGCGCGGCGGCGAATGCGGCGTGCAACTTGGCGCGTTCCTCGGGCAGCAGCCCTTGTTCGAGCACCTCGGCGAGTAGCGGGTGCACGAACCAGTAGGTGCCGTCGTCCCCGACCTCAAGCACGGCGGCATCCACCGCTTCCCGCAGCAGCGGCACCACGCCCTCGCCCACGCCGGTCGCGGCCGCCACCCCGTCGAGCTGGTCGGCGCGCTGCGGGTGGCCGGCCACGGCGATCAAGGCGGTCATCGCCCGCGCCGGCGCCGACAAGCCACGCCAGGCGTGGGTTGCGGCGTCGCGCAGTCCGGTGGGCAGCCCGGCCGGCAACGATCTCGCGTCCGGCGACAAACCACGCACTAGCAGAGCGGTCAGGTAGGCGTTGCCCCGGGTGCGCGCAAAGACATCGTCCACCAGCGACTGGCGCGGCGGGCGCCCCAGCAGGCCGCCAAGCTGTTCGCCGGTGGCCACCCGATCCAGCCGACCCAGGTACAGCTCGGTAACGCCCGGGAACCGGCGCACGTCGGCCAACCACCGCCGCAACGGGTCGCCTTCCTCACCGGTGCGCACCGTCGTCACCACGGCCAGCCGGCGCGCCGCCAACCCGGCGATCACGTACATCAGCACGTCCAGCGAGCTCTGGTCCGCCCACTGCAGATCATCGACCACCAACAGAACCGGACGCTGCCGGCCCAGCTCGCCCAACCAGGTGTCGAAGCCGGTCGGACCCTCTCCAGCCGACCCGCTCAGGACCGGCACCGGCGCATCCCGGCCGGCGGCCAATTCCCGCAGCGCCGAGGTTAGGGGCAGGAACGGCACCGCCAGTGATGTCAAAGGCAGACACGGCGCCCACAGCACGTCGGCATCGCTGCCGACCCGGGCGCATGCGTCGCGGACCAGCGCGGTCTTACCCACCCCGGCCTCACCGGCAATCAGCAGCGCTCCGGCCTCACCCCGGGCGGCGCCCCGCACCAGGCCGATGACGGCGTCCAATTCGCCGGCACGCCCCACCAACGGCCGGCGGGCCACCCTGGCCCGGTCCGCCACGCTCGCGAGTCTGCCACCGCAGCCCACCCAGCACCCGCCGATCCCAACGTCGGCACTGCGAGCAAGTGCGCGGCAGCGTTTGAACGCCTCACTGTCAGGACAGCCGAACCGAGGTCAGGTCGACCGTCGAGAAGGGCGTGAATCGGACCTCGGCGATGTTCTCGGAGTAGCCCGCGATCGTACGGCCATACCAGAGCGGGATGACCGGGAAATCCTCGGCGAGGATTGCCTCGGCTTCTTGGTATTTCGCGATCCCCGCGTCCCCGGTGAGCGTCGCTGCCTCCGCGACGGCGGCGTCGAAGTCCGGACTGGAGTAGACACCATCGTTGGACGAAGCACCCGTCGCGTACTGCGGCACGAGGAAGTTCTCGATGCTCGGGTAGTCCATCAGCCAAGCCCCCTTGAGCAGGCCGGTGGCCTCGTGATCCCTGATAGCCGCGAGGAACGTCGCCAAGTCGGCGAGGGGCAGCCCGTCGCATTCGATACCGAGGACGTTGGAGATGCTGTTGCACGTGGCTTCGATCCAGGTCTTGTGGTCGCCGTCGGCGTTGTAGGTGATTGTGATCGGACCAACGAAGCCGGTGGTGTCGAACAACGCCTTGGCGGCCACAGGGTCGTAGGTGCAGTACACACCGCAAACGCCCTCGGTGTAGCCGTCCACGACCGGTGAGACCCAGCCCGTGGCGGGGGTCCGCGCGCCGTTGAATGCCACCTCGATCACGGTCTCCCGGTCGATCGCCATGGAGATTGCTCTGGTCAGGTTCGGGTTTGCGTAGGAGTCGACATACTGCGGAGCCGTGATGGAATAAAATGAGCCGTCTGCTTGGTCGACCACGCGGTCGCCGAGATCCTCGAGGTAGACGTCGCCAGCCAGAGCAGACGCTGGGATCCTCCAGAGGATGTCGAGGTTGTTCGCGATCAAGTCGGCGTACGCGGCGTTGAAGTCACGATAGACCCGATACTCCACGTCCTTGATCTCGAGTTCGGTCTGCGGGTAATCGTCGAATGCCGTCAGCTTGATCGATACCTGCGGCTCGTACGAAACGAACTTGAACGGGCCGTTGCCGACTGGGGCGTTGCCGAAGGCCTCCGGGTCGTCGAAGAACGACGCCGGGAGCGGCGAGAACGCGCTGTAGCCGAGCATCACCGGGAACACCGACGACGGCGCCTCGAGCTCCACGGTGAACTCCGTGTCGCTGACGGCGGTCAGGCCGGACATCTCGGTGACCGGAGCTTCGTTCTGGGTGATCTCCTCGTCGCCGTTGGCGTCCTCGCCTTGCGCGTCGGCGTAGCCCTTGATCGGGGCGAAGAAGTAACTGTTCACCTGGGCGTTCGGCCCATAGGCGCCCCAGTTCCAGGCGCTCACGAAACTCTCGGCCGTGACATCAGTGCCGTCGTGAAACTTCCAACCCCCGTTGAGGGTTATGCTCCACGTGATGTTGTCGTCGGAGGAAATGTCGGAGGCGACCGCGTTCTCAGGCTCCGCAGTGTCGGGGTTGTAGCTGACGAGACCCGTGAACATCTGGTCCATCGGGCCGCCACCGCACGGCTCGCTCGTGTTGGTCGGGATGAACGGGTTCTCGGGGTCACAGCCGCTGATCGAGATAGACCCCGCTTCCCCGTTGTCGTCCCCTGTGCCGCCGTTCGCGCACGCCGCCAGCAGGACGGCCAGGGTTACGGGTAACAACAGCCGCCTGATACGTCGCGCTGCGTTCATTGGTGTCCCCGTCACGTTCTGTCAGTGAACTCATCAGTGGTCACTCGGCTGCAGACCGTGGAGACGGCGCGCCATCTGGGCCAGCTCGACGCGGCTCTTCGTCCCGGTCTTGTGCAGCAGGTTGGAGACATGCACGCTGACGGTCTTCTCGCTGATCACCAGCTCGCGGGCGATCTCGCCATACGTCCGCCCCGCCACGACGTGGGCGAGTATCTCTCGCTCCCGCGGCGTGAGGCCGGGCATGGCCGCCGCCGTATCCGCGGGTGCGGCCTCGGGCGCTGTCAGCGGTACACGTGCGCTGCGTGCCAGCGCCTCGACCTCCGCAATCAGCGGCGCAGCCTGCAGGTCGACCGCGAGGTCGTACGCCCGCCGCAGTGCTGTCGCCGCCTGATCGCGGCGGGACCGGTCAGGTAGCAGCGCCTCGGCGGCGCGCCAGTGGGTGTATGCCTCGTCCCAGGCGAGCTCTGCGTCGGCGCACGCTTGTGCAGCGCGGAGCCACTTCGCCGCGGCGGCCGGATCCTCGTGACCCCGTTGGGCCTCCGCCTCGTACCATGCCTGCATGGCGCGGACCTGCGCCTCGTACATCGGCCCGGGTCCAGGTTCTGCAACAACGTCTGGGTACCGGCTTTGCAGGTCTTTCAGTCGCGACCGGGCAGTCGTGGGGTCTTCGCCGCGGTCGCGGACCGCCTGAACCTGGTCAGCGGCTGCTCGCGCGGCAAGCGGGACCAACCGCTCGCATAGCGTCGGTGTCGCACCCTCCCCCTCTAGGCCGGTCAGAGCGGCCGCGATCGCCCGCTCGGTGTCGCCGACGGCCACTGCGAGCTCGGCTCGCACGGCGTCGAACTCGAAGGCGAGGAACTCAGACTGCACGGTGGACAGCTCCTCCGCGCGGGCCAAGTGAGCTTCCGCGTCGACACGCCGGCCTTGCCAGCACGACAGCAGAGCTGCGGTGAGCCGGGCGCCGATGTCGGCCATCGGCCCGGGCGCCGATCCCAGCGCGACTCGCAGACGCTCCTCGCAAGCGCGCCAGTCACCCAGCAGCAGAAGTCCCAAGGCTTCACTCTCCGAGAGTCTTGCGACGTATGTGTGTGGCGCACCCAGGGCGATCAGTTCCTCTCGACCGCGGCGCCAGCGCTCGATCACTGCCCGGCTCGCTGGGCCGTCCAGGCAGTTGCCGGCCCACAGCGCGGCGTGGGCGAATGCCCAGAAGTCGCGTGCCTGTGCCGCGGCTACCTGTGCCTCCTCCGCCTCGGCCAGGTCACCGATCTCGTCGGCGTAGAGCCGCCTCATCACGTTCGCTGTCAGTGCGTATGCCAACGCCTTCGGGGACCCGCAGGCGCGAGCGAGACGGACCGCCTCTTCCGCGCGAGCCGGGCCGGACGGCTCGGCGTGCCACAACTCGGCATGCGCCAGTTCGGCCACCGCCAGAGCGTGCTCCGCACTCTCTGGGTGGCTCGCAGAGAGACGCACGGCCTCTCGGACGTCGTCGAGACCGGCGAATTCCAGACCGGTCGACAGCCGGAGGCACATCCGCCGAACCAGTAGCTCGGCCGCGAGTAGCGGCTGCGCCTCCCGGTCTATCAGCACAAGCAGGTCGTCCACGGCCGCCAACTCCTCCTTCTGCTCTCCTGCTTGGTCGGCCGCGTCGCGGATGCGCTGCAGTATGTCCTGGCGGGACACGCCGGGATCGGGCACCTCCGGCCACAGGTCCAGCGCCCGGCGCAACAGCCGCAACATCTCGGCGGCACCACCGACCCGGCCGGCGGCGTCGGCGCCGAGGAGCGCCCACCGGTAGGCCTCCTTCTGGTGCCCGGCCCGGTGGTGGTGGTCGGCGAGCTCCACTGCTGCCTCGACACCCATCTCATCCGCAACCCCCGCGAGCTCCAGCGCGGCAGCAAACGCGGTATGTAAGGTCCGCCGCTCCTCCGGGAGCAAGCCGGCTTCGAGCACCTCGGCCAGAAGCGGGTGCACGAACCAGTAGGCGTCGTCCGAGTCGACGTCGAGAACAGCGGCGTCTACAGCCTCCCGCAGCAGTGGCACTACATCGCCATCGAGCCCAGTAGCGGCGGCCATCTTGCCAAGGTGGTCCGCCTGCTGAGGCCGGCCCGCCACTGCGACGAGCGCGCTCAGTTCTTGCGCTGACGCCGACAGACCGAACCAGGCGCGGCTAGCCGCCTCGCGCAGGTCGGTCGGCAGTCCGGCTGGCAGCGATCTTGCGTCCGGCGACAAGCCACGCACCAGCAGGGCGGTCAGGTAGGCGTTGCCCTGGGTGCGGCCGTACACCGCGTCCACCAGCGACTGGTGCGGGGGGCGTCCCAACAGCGCGGCCAGCTGCTCGGCGGTTGCCACCCGATCCAGCCGGTCAAGGTGCAGTTCGCCCACCCCGGGGAATCGGCGCACGTCGGCCAGCCACCGCCGCAACGGGTGCGCCTCCTCTCCGATCCGCACCGTGGCCAGCATCGCAAGCCGGCGGCCCGTCAGCCCGGCCAGCACGTACATCAGCACGTCCAGCGTGCTCTGGTCTGCCCATTGCAGGTCGTCGACCACCAGCGCCACCGGATGTTCCCGGCATCGCTCCTCCAGCCAGGCGTCGAACCCCGCCGGAGCGTCCCCGGCCAACCCCGCGAGCACCGGCACTGGCATGTTCTGGTCGGCAGCCCAAGCGCGCAGCGCCGAGGCCAACGGCATAAACGGCACTGCCAACGACGTCAACGGCAGGCACGACCCCCACATCACATCCGCGGCATCGCCGACTTGCGCACAGGCCTCGCGGACCAGCACGGTCTTACCCACCCCGGCCTCACCGGAGACCAGCAGCGCGCCGGCCTCCCGCTGGGCAGCGCCCTGCACCAGGCCGACCACGGCCGCCGCCTCACCGGCACGCCCCACCAGCGGCCGGCGGGCCACGCCGGCCCGAATTGCCACCTGTCGAGTCTGCCACCGCAACGCATTCCGGCGCCCGCCGATTACGCCGGCCTGACCTGGAATATGAGGGGTCAGACCCCGTCATCTGAGGGGTCGCACCCGATGTGACGCGGCCGCCCTCGGCGCAGCGTGGAAGCACCACATCGGCGCCTCAGGAGGCAGTCATGAATCGCACACAGCTACGTGCCCGCTGCACTGCGGCGGCCGCAGCAGCCACCATCATCGCCGGACTCGCGGCCATCCCGGCCGCAGCCCGACCCGACCCCGGAGAGCCGATTCCCATCCGGTTCTCCTACGCGAACTGCCCGCTCAACCGCATCGACACCCAGCTGGTGCGCTGCGACAACCTGACCGGAGCAGGCGTCACCGCTTCAGCATCGGTTCCGGAACTCTGATCAGCGAGATCCGGATCGGTCGGCGTCGGGCGGTGACAGCGGCTCGGCTGACGCCATCAGGATCCGGTTCCGCATGGAGGTAGTCATGGACGTTCGCTTCAGTCGTCGCGGGATGATCAGGATCGCGACCACCGCGTTGGCAGGCTCAGCGCTGGGGATATCGGTGCTGGCCCCGGCGTCTGGAACGGACGCGTCGGTGCAGGCTGCGTCAAGGGCGGCGGCGGATTCCGTGATCGTCTGGAACGCCAACGCCGGCGAGGCGGCGCTGGCCGCGTGCATCGCCCCGGCGGATGACCCGCTGCACGAGTCGCGGATGTACGCGATGACGCATATCGCGATCCACGACGCGCTCAACGCCATCGATCGCCGCTTCGAGCCGTATGCGTTCGTCGGCCATGCGCAACGGGGGGCCTCCGCGGAGGCCGCTGTCGCGGCGGCCTCCCGCGGAGTGCTTGTGCCCGTGCTGGAGCAGCTCCCCCCGCCATTCGGCCCGCAGTGCATCGACGCCGGCGTGGCCAGCGTGGAGGCCGACTACGCCGCCGCCATCACGGCCATCCCGGCCGGGCCGGCCCGGTCGCGCGGCATCGCCGTGGGCGAGGCCGCGGCAGCCGCAATCGTCGCGCTGCGCGCCGGCGACGGTGCGGACGCCACGCTACTGGACTTCGACTACCCGCAGGGCAGCGCGCCAGGCGAGTACCGGTTCACCCCGGACCGGCCTTTCGCATTCGCGCCCGGCTGGGCCGAGGTGACCCCGTTCGCGCTCGATCACGCCGCCCAGTACCGGCCCGGACCGCCGTACACGGTGACCGGCAAGAAGTACACCGCGGACCTCAATGAGGTCAAAGCCCTCGGCGGCGACGGGCAGACGACTCCCAGTGCCCGCACGCCAGAGCAGACCCAGATCGCCTACTTCTGGCTGGAAAGCTCCCCGCTGGGCTGGAACCGGATCGCCCTTACCGTCGCCTCCTCGGAGCACCTGGACCCGTGGGAGAACGCGCGCCTGTTCGGGCTGCTCAACATGGCGCTCGCCGACGGCTACATCGGCTCCTTCGACACCAAGTACCACTACACCTACTGGCGCCCGGTGACCGCGATCCGAGAGGCCGCCACCGACGGCAACCCCGCCACCACCGCCGACCCCACCTGGACGCCACTGGTGACCACCCCACCCATCCCCGACTACGACTCGGCCCACTCCGTCGAGGGCGGCGCGGCCGCCGCCGTGCTCGCCCGCGTCCTCGGCACCGACCGCATCGGCTTCGCCGCCTGCAGCCTGACCCTGCCGGCCGGCCAAACCTGCGCCGACCCGAACCCGGTGCTGCGGCGTTACGGGAGCTTCTCCCAGGCCGCGAACGAGAACGCCCTGTCCCGCATCTACAACGGCTTCCACTTCCGCGACGCGGTCCAGATCGGCACCCGGCACGGCGAGAAGATAGGCAACCGCGCCGTCAATCTCCTGCTACGCCCCGTGCAGTAGACGCCGAACCAGCAACACCTGTACCGGCCAGCCACCCGTGGCTGGCCGGTCCTCAGCGTGGCTTGTCTACTACGCCTGCGGCTTCGATGGTCGTTAAGTGCACAGCGGAGGCGAGTGCGCACTTACGGTGGCCGTGTTCCTAGGGTGCCGTCATGAGTCTCGCCCGGTCGGTCGCTCTGTTCGCTCTCGCCGCCGCTGCCGAGATCGGCGGTGCCTGGCTGGTCTGGCAAGGGGTACGTGAGCAACGAGGCCTGCTCTGGATCGGTGCGGGTGTCATCACGCTCGGCCTCTACGGGTTCGTCGCCACGCTGCAGGCCGACCCGCACTTCGGTCGGATCCTGGCGGCCTACGGCGGCGTGTTCGTCGCCGGGTCGCTGGCCTGGGGCGTTGCCGTGGACGGCTTTCGTCCGGACCGGTTCGACATCGTCGGCGCGGCCATCTGTCTTGCCGGCGTGGCCGTCATCATGTATGCACCGCGGCCGTCATGACCCCTGACCGGATCTCCGCGACTACACCGGTGTCCGAGACAAACAAGGGGCTGGTACGCAGGCTGGTCGAAGAGGTGCTGAACGAACGCCGCCTGGACGTCATCGACGAGCTCTACCATCCCCGGCTTGCACCGGCCGCACGACGGTGGATCGAGCCGTTCCTCGCGTCGTTCAGCGATATCCACATGCGCATCGACGACCTGATCGCCGAGGACGACACCGTGGTGGGCCGCTTCTCCTGCTCCGGAACCCACACCGGCGACTGGCAGGGCCATCGGCCGACCGGCAGGCGCTTCACCGACGTCGCCGAGGTCTACATCTTCCGCATCGCGAACGGCCGCATCATCGGTGCCTGGGGCCTCGAGGACACGCTGAGCCGTCTCCGGCAGCTCGGGCTCGAGCCTTGAGCCTCAGGCTCGGACGACGTTGATGTTGAAATCGCCGGTGCCGAGCGCCTGCCACAGTGACAGCCACAACGGCAGGTACATCTCCACGCCGCGCGCCGACCGGATGCCGCCGAGGTCGACGATGTTGTCCGCCGACCAGCCGAAGCCGTGGAGCAGATCCATGACCGTCTGCTTGGCGTTGGCGTCGTCACCGGCCACGAAGACGCTGTGATCGCCGGGCACGCGGTCCGGGTGCACCATGACCAGTGCGTTCATCGTGTTCAGAGTCTTGACGACCTTCGCCTGCGGGAACGCGCGCTGGATCTGCTCGCCGAGCGAGTCGGTGTCCTTCACGAGCAGGGTGGGCGGCATCCCCGCGGAGAAGTCGAGCGGGTTGGCGATGTCGAGCAGCACCTTGCCGGCCAGGTTGTCCTCTCCTGCGGCCGTCAGCGACGGGAGCGAACCCGCACCGGAGGTCGCGTTCACGATCACTTCGCTCGCCGCAGCGGCGTCGGCGAAGGAGCCGACCCTTACCTGAGGGTGTGCTTCGGCCCACGTGCGGAACGGCGGATTCCCCATGCCGTCCGGTTCGGTGCGCGTCATGGTCGCCGTCGGATCGCGAGTGCCGACGACCACCTCGTGACCCAACTCGGCCAACCGCGCCGCGATAGCCCGGCCGACCCTGCCCGTACCCAGGACACCAACTCGCATCGCTCTCCCCCAGGAAGCATTGAAGGTGATACTGCGAGGTCGAGCCTATGGCGACACCGATCGACGCGCCCAGAACCGCCCACAGGCCTGGCCCCGATCCAGTCG
>Ga0214469_1000160_pt1 | contig 20867 bp, 17 predicted proteins | sample RVTome_10_FD_187340 | JGI IMG/M metagenome (GOLD analysis project Ga0214469, IMG submission 187340) | Soil microbial communities from uranium-contaminated site in the Upper Colorado River Basin, Wyoming, United States - RVT153D57 HiSeq ... | reverse complement strand
CCGGCGACCATACGCACTACGGCATGGTCAGCGAGCGGGTGATGGGGATCTTCCGCTCGTTCACGCCGCTGGTCGAACCGATCAGCCTCGACGAGGCGTTCCTCGACGTCACCGGTGCCCGCCGCTCCCAGGGCGACGGCGCAACCGTGGCGCAGCGCATACGGGAGGAGGTGTTGGCCAGCGAGGGGCTCGCCTGTTCGGTGGGTGTGGCACCATCGAAGATGCTGGCCAAGCTGGCGTCCGAGGCGGCCAAGCCGCGGGCGTCGATCGACGGTCCGGTGCCGGGTGAGGGCGTGCACGTCATCGCCCCCGGGGAGGAGCTGGGGTTCCTCCACCCGCTGCCCGCCCGCGCGCTGTGGGGCGTGGGTCCGGCAACGCTCGACCGCCTGGAGCGACTCGGCGTCCGCACCGTCGGCGACATCGCCGACCTGCCCGAGGACACGCTCGTCGCGACCCTCGGGTCGGCGCACGGCCGGCACCTGGCCCAGTTGGCGCGGGGCATCGATCCGCGCTGGGTCGAGGCCGATCAGAAGCTCAAGTCCGTCGGCCACGAGGAGACCTTCGCCCACGATCGTCACGAGCACGAGACACTGACCCGTGAAGCGGTGCGCATGTCCGACGGGGTGGCCTGGCGTTTGCGGCGCGCGGGCCTGGCCGGTCGGACCGTCACGCTCAAGATCCGCTTCGCGGACTTCCAGACCATCACCCGGTCGTCGACGCTGCCCACCACGGTCGACGACGGCCCGGCCGTGGCTCGCGCCGCTCTGGCGCTGCTGGCCGCGGTCGATCCCACACCGGGGGTCCGCCTCCTCGGCGTGAGCGTCTCGGGCCTGGTGGCGGGTGCCGCCCAGCAGCTCAGCTTCGAGGACCTCGGGAGCATCTCGTGGCACGAGGCCAGCGGAGCCGTCGATGCCATCCGGGAGCGCTTCGGCGACCGCGCCATCGGCCCGGCGTCGGCGGTGGGCGAGCAGGGTCTGCAGGTGCCCCGCCGCGGCGAACAGCAGTGGGGCCCCAACGATCGGGGGGAAGCCGAGTGAACATTTTCCCTTGGGCCCTCGCGTTGTCGTTCCAGGCGGCCTGTGGAACACTTGATCGTGCCGGTTCGGTCGTGCGACAAGGGGTTCCGGTGCCGCTATCCGAGGACGAGGAACGCATCCTCCAAGAGATCGCTCAGCGGTTCTACGAGGACGATCCTTCGTTCGCGCGTGAGGTGAGCGAGACCACGCTCTACCGCCACACGGTGGGCCGCATGAAATGGGCCGTGGTGGGCCTGGTTGCCGGGGCGGTCTTCCTGGTCGCCACGCTGTCGACCTCCTACTGGCTGTCGTTCATCGGCTTCCTCTGCATGCTCGGCAGCGCCCTGTTGTTCGAGCACAACCTTCGCAAGCTGGGGCGCGCGGGGCTCGATCAGCTCTCCAAGTCGGTCCGCGCCAACGGGCTGCGCGAGGCCCTGGGCGGCGCCGGGCGGCGGGTCCGCGAGCGCTTCCGGCGCGACGACGAACGCGACGACGAGTAGTCCTGTCGGGGTCCGCGCCGTCGGCCGATCGCGTCGTGACCTGCGAGGCGTCGGGGCTCAGCGTCCGGCGGCCACCACGGTGTGGTGCTGCGTGACCAGCCGGGTCCGACGATCGCGGCGCCGCAGCTGGCGGATGTCGACGTAGCGGAACACCTGCGGCCATCGCGGTTCCCACTGGTTGACCTCGGCATTGACCGCGGCGCGGGCGCCCTCGGCGTTGGCCACGTCGTCGGGCGTGGGCGCCTCCTCGGCATAGGCGATCCGCTCCAACGTGCGCGCCGCCTCCTGGACGGCCTCAGCCGAGCGGGGCACCGCCGCCACCAATCGGTTGGCGGTCTCGGCGATGGTGAGTGACGCCGGCAGCCGGACGCCGGCGGCCTCGGCCCGCTCGGTGGCCTCGCGCCACGCCAGCCGTACCTTGTCCGCCGGGCGCCTGGCCCGGCGCCGGCGCACGGATCGCCTGCCGACGATGGCGAGCGGGACGAGCACCAGGTAGGCGGCGATGGCCAACCCGATGACGATGACCACGTTCCGCACGCCCTCGGGGAAGCCGGAATCGTCGGTCTCGCCGGCCTGGCCGGACCCTCCGCCCTCGAGCAGACCGGTGTTGAGCCGCTGTTCGTCCCCGGCGCTGAACCCGTCGCCCTGCGCTCCGGCGTTGGTGTCGCCAAACCCGGCGGCCGGAGCGCTGGCGCTACCGCCGGTGGCGTCCTGTTCCCCAGCGGGGGACAGCCCGAGCCACTGGTCGCCCCCAACCGGGCCGCGGTTGGGCGTCGGCTCGAACGGCACCCAGCCGTAGCCGTGGAAGTAGACCTCGGGCCAGGCGTGGGCGTGGACGCCGCGCACCCGGTACAGGGTCGGTTCCTCGGGATCCTGCGCGCCCCACGTGAAGCCGACGGCCACGCGGGTGGGCAGGTTCACGGCTCGGGCCAGCGCCGCGAACGATCCGGCGAACTGCTCGCAGTAGCCCCGCCGGGTCTGGAACAGGAACGTGGCCAAGGCGTCGGCGCCGGCTCCCGGCCCCACGGTGTCGTCGTAGGTGTACCGGTTCCCGTTCCGGAGGTAGCTCTGCAGCGCGAGAGCCCGGGCGTAGGGCGTGTCGGCCCCGGCCCGGCCGACGACCGTCTGGGCCAGCCCCCGGACCTCCGGGGACACCGCCGCGGGCAGGGCGGTGTACTGCCGGCCGATTTCCTCCGGCAGGTCGGCGTCACTGACCTCGCGCAGCTCTTCCGTCCATATGGGGATGGCGGAGGTGACCTCGTAGGTCAGGCCGTCGGACGTGGGGACGTCGCGGTCGACGATCAGGGTGCTCGAGTCCTCGTCCCAGCCGATGTCGGCGTCGCCGGCGTCGAGCGAACGCGGCTCGAAGGCGGCGGGGAGCCAGACGCCGCCCAGGGTCAAGACCGTGACAGTCTGACGAACGGACTCGGTCTCCGCCGCCGAGTCGACCGCCCGCGGCAGCTCGCCCTCGGCGCCGTCGGTGCCGTACGACGACTTCCATATCTGTCCGTCGAACTCGTCCAGGGCGGTGAGCCGCCAGTACGACGGCTTCTCGCTGCGCACCGTGAAGACCTCGACGTTGGGTTGCTCGACGATCCGGGTGCGCAGGTCGACCATCGGGCTCGGCACCACCCGGGTCGGCTCGTCCTCGCCGATGTTCCGCCAGTCGATGACGGCGTCGGCCTCGGCACCGGGCAATCGGGGACCGGTCACCGCGCCGGCCACCACCGCGACGGCCGTCAGCGCCGCGCCCGTGCCGAGCAGCGACCAGCGCCCCTGCTCCCGGTGGCTCGCCGCCCAGGTCGAAGACTCCTCCTGGACGAACGTGCGGTGGAGCAGCACGAACAACAGGGCGGCGGCCGCGAAAACGGCGGCCGACGCCACCCGGCCACCGGGTGCGCCGAGGGCGGCGGCGAACAGGAACAGCGTGGTGGCCGGCAGCAGTGCCTCGAACGCCGCGCGGGCGCGGAACGCGGCCCAGTCGGCCACGAAGGCGAGGAACCAGATGGCGACGGCCGTGGCCACGATGAACCCGTTGACGACCGGGGCCGGGGCCTTCACGTCCTGGAAGACCCGCCAGGCGGCGTCCAGGTCGTCACCGGTCGCTTCGAGCGTCGCGCCGGTCGGGAACAGGTACCCGACGGTGTCGCCGAACCGGGTCCACGTGATGAAAAGCACCGCGGCCATGGCGGTGATCGCCGCCGACGGCAACAACGCCACGTGCCGCCGGCGCAGCGTCGCGACCACCACGTGCGCGGCGATGGCCTGGAGGGCGAGCGGCCCCCGGTAGGAGCCGTCGTCGAACAGGCGGTGCATACCGGTCACGGCGGCCAGCGTGACCAAGGCCAGCGCCACCTCGGTGGCCAGCAGCATGTGCCCACGCCGGCTCACTGCCCCGCCTCTGTTGGAGGCTGCGCCGTGAGCCGGGGCGCTTCGCGCCCAGGCCTGTGCTGCCTGGTTCGCTCGCTGCGCTCGCTCACCGCCCGTCCCCCAAGGGGAGGTGCGGCACCGAGGTCACCGTGGGGGCGCCCGAGGAGCCCACGCCGCGAGCGTCGGCCACCGGGGTGCGGCCGGGTCGGCTGGCGGCGATGGCCCGGTCCCACAGCTCGCCGAACGGCGCCCCCGGCCCGATCCGCAACAACGTCGCCGCACCTCCCATCGGCACCGCGGCCCGGGCTCCGCCGTCGGCGCCGTCGACCTGAACCACCAGCAGCGAGCCGAAACGGCGACGCAGCCGGGTGACGCCCGACAGCTCGGCCGACGTGGTCTGCGCCACGATCACCACCAACGCGCCGCCGCCGCTGCGGTTCAAGAGGTCGAGCATGGTCCGCAGGCTCGCGCTGCCGGCGGCGTCGATGACCGCCAGGTGCTCGAGCAGCGCCTCGCTGTGGGGTGCGCCCACGCCGAAGCCGGAGTCCGTGCCGTCGGTCGTCACGAGCCGGACCAGGTCGTGGCGCGCGCCGTTGGCCATGACCACGCTGGCCGCCGCTGACACGGCCAGCTCCAGCGACACGCTGTCGTGCGCCGCCCGACGGACGTCGAGCAGGACGGTGGTCCGTCCCTGCCAGGGCTGCTCCTGGTGGCGGACGAGCAGCTCGTCGTGGCGGGCGGTCGACGGCCAGTGGATCCGCCGCAGGTCGTCGCCCACCACGTAGGGCCGTAGGGCGTAGAAGTCGTCACCGGTCTTTCCCAGGGCGTGGGGACGGATGGCGCCCGCCATCGGGTCGTGCCCCGAGGTGAGCGGGACCGGTGTGATGTCGTCGACCGCCGGGTACACCGTTACCTCGACCTCGGGAGCACCCACGCTGCTTGCCTGCACCAAGCCGAACGGATCGCTGACCACCACGCGCAGCGGGCCGACGCGCACGATCCCCCTGCGGCTGGTGGGCAGCCGGTAGGTGGCGAGCGTGGCGGCGCCGCGGTCGAGCGGCGGCACGAGCAGCTCGGCCCCGGCGGTCCCCGACACCGGGTCGCGCAGTCGCAGCACCGGGGTGTCCGTCGCGCGGAGGTTCCGTAGACGCACGTCGACCCGGCTTACCTGGCCGGCATGGACGCGGGCAGGATGCACCGTCCGGTCGATCTCGACGTCGAGCCGCGTCAGGCGCACGTAGAGCAGCGCGAACCCCACCAGGCCCAGGGCCACGGCGCCGAACACGTACAGCTCGTTGATGCCGAGCAGCCGGGCGAGGGCGACCAGCGCCACGCCCCCCCAGACGACCAGCCACCCCTGCCGGGTCAGCATCTCGGAGCTAGTGCCCGAGCTGGGGCACTAGTGCCCCCCGGGGACCGGGACGGCGCGCAGCACTTCGTCGAGCGCGTCCGCCGGGGACAGGCCCTGGAGCTGCGCCTCGGGGGTGACCAGCAGCCGGTGGGCCAGCACCGGGCTAGCCAGCGCCTTGACGTCGTCCGGGACCACGTATCCGCGGCCCTGCGACGCAGCGCGGGCCTTGGTGACCCGGAGCAGCGCCAGCGTGGCGCGGGGCGAGATGCCGAGGGCCAGGTGTGCGCTACGTCGTGTCGCCTGAGCGAGGTCGACCAGGTACGCCTTGAGGCTCGGTGCCACGTGCACGCCCTTGGCGGCGGCGGACAGCCCCATCACCTCGTCGTTGCCGATCACCGACCCGATGTCACGGAAGGCGTCGTGGTCGCCGTGGGTGTCGAGGATCTCAAGCTCGGCGTCCGGGGACGGGTAACCCACCGACACCCGCATGAGGAACCGGTCGAGCTGCGATTCGGGGAGCGGGTAGGTCCCCTCGTGCTCGATGGGGTTCTGCGTGGCGATGACCATGAACGGCCGGCTGAGGGGATACGTCACCCCGTCGACCGTCACCTGGTTCTCGGCCATGGCTTCGAGCAACGCCGCCTGGGTCTTCGGTGAGGCGCGGTTGATCTCGTCGGCGAGCACGACGTTGTTGAACACCGGCCCGGGCCGGAAGTCGAACGAGCCGTCGCCCCGGTTCCACACCGTGATGCCCACCACGTCGGAGGGCAGCAGGTCGGGCGTGAACTGCACGCGCCCGAAGCTGCACTCGAGCGACGTGGCGAGCGACTTGGCGAGATTGGTCTTGCCGACCCCCGGCACGTCCTCGAGGAGCAGGTGCCCCTCGGATACGAGGCACAGGAGCACGAGCTCGATCACGTCGCGCTTGCCTTGGATGACGCGCTCGACGTTGTCGACCACGCTGTCGTAGTAGTCGGAGAAGGTCGCCCCCCGGGCAGCCGCGGTTTGGCTGGTGGCCACAGCCTCGTACTCCCTCCGTCTTTTTGGGTGAGCCAGGTCAGGTTAGGCCGCCGGCGACGCAAGGCGGGCGCGAGGCGCCGTGAAGCCGACGAGTAGGTTGCCGAAGACCTTGAGCGAGCGTCCCGGAGGGCGAGAGAGCGAGCCGGCCCGAGCGGCCGTGGGAGCGGAAAGCAGGGCGTCGGAGCCCGAGCGGCCCGGCCGCAGGCCAGGAGCGGGAAATATGGCGCAGGTGGTGCTGGCGGTCGACATCGGGGGAACGAAGTTGGCCGCGGGGCGGGTCGACGGCGACGGCGTCCTGACCGACCAGCGGGCGGTGCCGACGCCGGCCGCGGGGACGGCCGGCGAGCTGTGGGACGTCCTTGCCGGGCTGGTCTCGTCCGTTCGCCGTGGCGACGAGGTCGTGGTCGGCGCCGGTTGCGGCGGGCCCATGGAGCCGGGGGGCGCGACGGTGTCGCCGCTGAACGTTCCCGCGTGGCGGGGCTTCCCGCTGCGGGAGCGGCTGGGGGCCCTGACCGGCCTGCCGGTCCACATCGACAACGACGCCAAGGCGCTGGCACTGGGGGAGGGCTGGGTCGGCGCCGCCCGGGGCGTGGGCAACTACATCGCCATGGTTGTGTCCACGGGTGTCGGGGGCGGGATCGTGCTCGACGGCCGGCTGCTCGACGGGGCCACGGGCAATGCCGGCCACATCGGGCACGTGATCGTCGAGCCCAGGGGACGGCTCTGTGCGTGTGGCGCGCAGGGCTGCCTCGAGGCGGAGGCGTCCGGCCCGTCGATCCGGGCGGCCACGGGGCTCGACCCGCAACAGGTGGGCGAGCAGGTGCGCCGGTGGGTGGGGACGCTGGTCGGACGGGCAGTCGCCACGGTGGCCAACCTGCTCGACCTGCGCCTGGCCGTGGTGGCCGGTTCGGTGGCCCTGGGCTACGGCGAGACGTTCTTCGCCGCGGCCCAGGCCGAGCTCGACGCCCGCGCCCGGATCGAGTTCGCCCGGGGCGCCCGCATCGTGCCCGCCGGCCTCGGTGACGCCGGGCCCCTCGTGGGGGCGGCGGCCGTCGGCCGGCGGGGCCTCGGGCACGACCTCGGCGCCGGGACCTGATGGACGCGGTGCCGCTGCGCTGGGCGTGGCGAGCGGTGGCGGCCGTGGCCCGCCATCCCTCGCTCTGGTCCGCCGGCCTACGCCAGGCGCTGCTGCTGGCCGCTCCCGGATGGTGGCACCGCCGCCCGTTCCTGCCGCTGCCCGCGCCCGAGTACCTCCGCTTCCGCCTGCAGACCGCCTACGGCGGCGACGGGGACAGCGATCCCGACCCCGACGACCTCGTGACCTACCTCCGCTGGTGCCGCGAAGAACGGTCATCCCAGAAGTGGCGACGGAAGGGGGCGCGCCACCAGTAGTTTGTCCGCCACATGACCGAGTGTCGGCGAGCGAATCACGGGCACAGTGGCCCATCCGCGGCGATGCCGCGGCCGGTCGTCGGCGTGCCGGAGGCGCGTCGATGACCAGGGCGCTCGTGCTCAATGCCACATTCGAGCCCCTGTGCGTCGTCAGCGACCGCCGAGCGGTCGTGCTCGTGCTGGGTGAGGCGGCGGAGATGCTGCACGCCAGCGACGCGATCATGCACTCGCCCCGGTTCGCGGTCGCGGTGCCGTCGGTCGTGCGCCTACGGCGTTTCGTGCGCGTGCCCTACCGCTGGAACACGCCGCTCAACCGCCGCTCGGTGTTCGCCCGCGACGACCATCGCTGCCAGTACTGCGGCGGTCCCGCCGAGAGCATCGATCACGTGGTGCCGCGCAGCCGCGGCGGGGACCACACCTGGGAGAATGTGGTCGCCGCCTGTCGGCCCTGCAACGTGCGCAAGCGCGACCGCATGCTGCAGGAGACGTCGATGCGGCTGCTCCGCATACCGAGCGTCCCGCGGGGGTCGAGCTGGTTGACGTTTGCGCTCGGCGTGGTGCCCGAGACGTGGACGCCCTACCTGCTCAACGCCGCCGCCTGAGTCGGTGGAGCGCGTAGCGGGCTGGCAGCTGCGGCGGCTCAGCGGCCCGGCCGCCGGGCTCCACGCCGAGCCGCTCCCCGAGGCACCAGCCCGGGCGGTCTGGGTGCTGGAGGCGACGGCGCCTGCGCTGGTGCTGGGCTCCACCCAGTCGGAGGGGCTCGTCGACGGCGGGGCCGCGGGCGCCGCCGGCATCGAGGTGGCCCGCCGCCGGTCGGGTGGGGGTGTGGTGCTGGTGATGCCGGGCGATACGGCCTGGGTGGACGTGATCCTGCCCGCCGGCGACCCGCTGTGGGACGACGACATCTCCCGCGCCGCCCATTGGCTCGGCCGGACCTGGCAGTCGGCCCTGGTCGAGCTCGGCGTCGCCTCGACCGAGGTCCACGAAGGTCCGCTGGCGTGCGGTCCGTTGGGCCGGCTCGTGTGCTTCGCAACTGTCGGGGCCGGCGAGGTGACGGTCCCCGGCGGCGACGGCCCGCGCAAGGTGGTGGGAATCAGCCAGCGCCGCACCCGGGCCGCGGCCCGCTTCCAGTGTGCCGCCTACCGCCGCTGGGATCCGGAGCCGTTGATGCGCCTGCTCCGCCTGGACGACGAGGGCCGCAAGGCCATCGCCGATGCCGCTGTCGGGACCGACCGGGATCCCACCGACCTGGTCGACGCGTTCCTACGCCACCTGCCGGCCTAGCCGGCCTTCCGTCAGCACTGGGTACCAATGCGGTACGTGAGCGCTGAGAGAAGCGGCCGCGCCTTGTCTTGTGGGAGGTAGTGGGGTAGTTTCCCACGAAGTGGAGCAGCCTGGTGGACCGGGACCGGGAGTCGAGACGGCAGTCGTCGGTCCGGCGCGCCCCGGCGGCGCCCGGTACTTCATGGGCTCCTACGAGCATTCGGTCGACGACAAGAACCGGCTGGTCCTCCCCTCGACCTACCGTGGCCGGCTGGCCGGCGGTGGCTATCTCGGACCGCTCGACGCCTACCTCGGCCTGTGGCCGGTGGAGGGCTTCGGGGCCGTGATCCAGCGGTGGGAGGACGGCATCGGGCTGGGGATCGTCTCCGAGGAGGCCTACGACGCCTTCTCCGCCGCCACCTTCGAGGTCCAGCCCGACGCCCAGGGCCGCATCGTCGTTCCCCGCTCGTTGCGAAGCTTCGCCGACCTGGACGGCCCCGTCATGGTTGTCGGCGCCCGGCAGCGGATCGCCGTCTGGGCGCGGGACCGCTGGGACCAGCGCATGGACTCCATCCCCGAGGGCCCCGACCCGGCCCTCCGCCAGGCCGCGCGGGACCTGAGACTGTGACCCGGCCGCGCCCGACCGGCTCCCCCCGCGCCGTCGAGCCATCCACAGGTGCCGCCCCGCGCGCCGACCGGTCCCCGGCCGGCGCGGTGGAAGGCCCCTTCTCCGCGCGCTTCCCATCGAGCCCGTCCCGGGGAGACATCCCGGCGGGCGCCGTCGAACGGGGATCGCAGTGAGCGAGCGTCAGCGAGCGAACCATCAGCACAGTGCGTTGGTCGCCGCGCAGCGGCGCTCGCTCACTGGCGTGCCGGAGGCACGCCGGTGAGCGGGGCGGCACCTCAGGGCGGCGGGTTCGCCCACCGGCCCGTGCTCGTGGACTTGGTGGTCGAGCTGTTCGCGCCCGTCCCACCGGGGGTCGTGGTCGACGCCACCGTGGGCGGGGGCGGCCACGCCGAGGCGTTGCTCGACGCTCATCCCCACCTGTCGCTCGTCGGGCTCGACCAAGACCCCGACGCCATCGAGGCCGCCGCCGAACGCCTGCACCGTTTCGGCGAGCGTGCGACGGTGCGCCACAGCCGCTTCGACGGGTTGCGGGCCGTGCTCGGCGAGCTCGGCCTCGGGGCCGCCAGCGGGGCCCTGTTCGACCTCGGCGTCAGCTCGCCCCAGTTCGACCGGCCCGAGCGGGGCTTCAGCTACCGGGGATCGGGCCCGCTGGACATGCGCATGGACCCCGGCCGGCCGGTGAGCGCCGCCGATCTGGTCAACGGCGCCCCCGAATCGGAGCTCGCCCGCCTGCTGCACGCGTACGGCGACGAGCGCTACGCGCGCCGCATCGCCGCCGCCATCGTGGCGGCGCGCCCGATCACGTCCACCGGGCAACTGGCCGACGTGGTGCGCGACGCCGTACCGGCGGCGGCGCGCCGCCGCGGAGGGCATCCGGCCCGGCGCACGTTCCAGGCCATTCGCATCGCAGTCAACGACGAGCTGGCCATCCTGCCCGCCAGCCTCGACGACGCCATCGACCTGTTGGTCCCTGGTGGCCGCTGCGTCGCCCTGGCGTACCACTCCGGGGAGGACCGCATCGTCAAGGACCGGTTCCGCCACGCCGCCACCGGCGGCTGGACCGGGCCGTCGCACTTGCCCACGCCGCCGGATGTCCGCCCCACGGCGAGACTCCTGCGCCGGGGCGCCTGGCGGCCCCCGGCCGATGAGATCGCCGTTAACCCCCGCGCCGAGGCCGCTCGCCTGCGGGCCGTCGAGAAGCTCCAGGAGGCGGCCTGATGGCGATCGCCCGCGTCGCCCCGCTCCCGGGCCCTCGGGACCGCGACCGGCGCGACCGACACCTGCGGGTCGTCCCGCCCAACCGGCGGGCGCGACCGGCCCTCCGGCTCAGCCCGCGCGCGGGCGTGGTGCTCACGGTGTTGCTGTTCGCGGCCCTGTTCGGGGTGGCGGTCAGCCACGCCTTGCTCATCGAGGGCCAGGCCAAGGTCGACGACCTCGATCAGCAGGTGGCCGCCGAGCAGGCCCGCTACGAGGAGCTGCGACGAGATGTCGCCGAGCTGGAGGCGCCCCAGCGCATCCTCGGGGAGGCTACCGGCGAGCTGGGAATGGTGCCGGCCGGGGACCCGGTGTGGCTGTCGCCCGATGAACCGGCGCCCACCGACGACCTCCCCGACGATCCGCTCCCGGAGTCGCCCGACACCAGCGCCGCTCGCGTCAAGCCCTACCTGGAGCCAACGGGGTGAGTGGTGCCGGACCAACAGGCACCCGTTCCCGGTCCGCGGGCACGCGATCGAACACGAGCCGCCCCCGCCGGGAGACACGTCGTCCGCTCCCACGGCCGCTCGTGCCAGAGGAGCGGGCTCCGCGCTCGGGTCGGAGCAGGCGAGTCGAGTTGCCGCATCCTCGCCTGCTCCGACCCGGCGATCCCCGCTACCGCTCGCTGAGCCTCCTGGTCGCGCTCGGGCTCCTGTTCGGGGTGGTGGTGCTGCGTCTCGGCTACGTCCAGACTCTCGGTGCCCAGCGGTACGTCGCCTACGGCGAGGAGCAACGGATCGAGCCCATCGCCCTGCCGGCGGCACGAGGAACGATCTTCGATCGCAACGGCAAGGACATGGCGCTGTCCACGCCGGCCAAGAGCGTGGGCGCCGACCCCAGCGTGATCAGCGATCGGGAGCTGACGGCCCGGCGCCTGGCGCAGGTCCTGAGGCTCCCAGCGAAGGAGGTGGTGAGCAAGCTCGCCACCGACGCCCACTTCGTGTACCTGGCCCGGCAGGTCGACGACGAGGTGGCGAAGCGGGTGACGCACCTCGACATCCCCGGGGTGCTCATCTTCGACGAGTCGGCACGACTGTTCCCGGCGGGCGACATGGCCCGCTCGCTGCTCGGCAGCGTCGACCTCGACAACGTCGGGGTCGCCGGGCTGGAGCAGCGCTACGACGACCAGCTCGCCGGCGATCCGGGCGAGTACATGGTCGAGCGGGACATCGACGGCCGGACCATTCCCGGTGGGCGCCAGCTGATCGACCCCGCCGAGCCCGGCGACGACATCGTGCTCACGGTCGACCGCGGACTGCAGTACGCCACCGAAGGCATCCTCGCCGAGCAGGTGCGGACAGCCGGTGCCAAGGCGGGCTCGGCAGTCGTGATGGATCCCCGCACCGGCGAGGTCCTGGCGCTGGCCAACGTCGAGACCGACCCGAAGACACACGCCGTCGCCAACACGGGCAACAACCTGTCGGTGACGCAGAACTTCGAGCCGGGCTCGGTGAACAAGGTGATCACCATGGCGGGGGCTCTCGAGGAGGGGCTGGTCGCGCCGGACACCGAGCTCCAGGTGCCCGACACCCTGCACGTCGCCGACCACGTCTACACCGAGGCCCACTCGCTGCCGCCGCGGCTGACCGCCAGCCAGATCCTGTCCCGGTCATCGAACATCGGGACGATCGAGATCGCCCAGAGACTGGGGATGGCACGACTGGACGAGTACCTTCGTCGGTTCGGGTTCGGGCAGCGGACGGCCCTCGGCCTGCCTCACGAGGAACCGGGGATCCTGCTCGATCCCGATGACTGGTCCGGAACGTCGATCGGGTCGATCCCGATCGGCCAGGGGATCTCGGTCACCGCCATGCAGATGCTCCTCGCCTACAACACCATCGCCAACGACGGCGTCTATGTGCCCCCGACGGTGCTGCGCGCCACCTTCGACGCCGAAGGCGAGCGCCACCCGGCGGTGCCCGGCGACGGGCGGCGTGTGGTGTCGCCCACCACGGCGGCACAGGTCCGGGAGATGCTGGCCCAAGCCGTGACCTCCGGGACCGGCAAGGCTGCCGTCATCGACGGCTACGACGCCGCCGGCAAGACGGGCACGGCCCGCAAGCCCCAGGCCGGCGGTGGCTACCGTGACGCCCAGGGCGACTACCACTACGTCGCCAGCTTCGCCGGGTTCATCCCGGCCGACGATCCCCAGGCCTCGATCATCGTCGTCATCGACGAGCCGACGACGTCCCCGTACGCCAGCGACGTCGCCGCGCCGGCCTTCGCCAACATCGGGCGCCAGGCGCTGCAAACGCTGCGGATCGCGCCACCCGCGGCCAGCGGTGCGGTCGGGACACTGCCGCCGCTGGAAGAGCCGAGGGTTCGGGCCGAGCCCGCCGCCGCGCCCACGACCACGACGGTCCCGACGACCACGACGGTTCCGACGACCACGACGGTTCCGACGACCACGACGGTCCCCGGCGCCACCCTGACAACGCCCCCCGTGGCCGTGGGAGCGGACCCGCCCGCCACGACCGCTACGCCTGTCCCCGCCCGCGGCGGCTAGGCACTAGCCCGTGCATCTAGGGCAATTGATCGCCGCGTACCCCGGCGCGCGCCGCGGGGGCGCTGACGACGACCCCGACGTCCGCGCCGTGGTGCACGACACGCACGACGTGGTCCCGGGGTCGTTGTTCTGTTGTGTCCGGGGGGCGCGGGTGGACGGTCATGAGCTCGCCGCCGGCGCCGTGGCCGCGGGCGCCGTGGCGCTGGTGGTCGATCACGAGCTGCCGCTGGCGGTGCCGCAGGTTGTCGTTGCCGACGTCCGCCGGGCGATGGGCCCCCTGGCGGCGGCCTTCTGGGGCAACCCCTCGCACGACCTCGTCGTGGTGGGCGTGACCGGAACGTCGGGCAAGACGACGGTGACGCACCTGCTCTGTCCCGTGCTGCAGGCATCCGGCCTCGCTTCGTGCGCGATCATTGGCACGCTGTCGGGTGCCCGGACGACGCCCGAGGCCACCGACCTGCAGGCCATGCTGGCCGCTGAGCGGGATCGGGGGAGCTCGGGAGTTGGGGCCGTCCGGGGGGCCGTGGCTATGGAGGTGTCGTCGCACGGCCTGGCCCTGCACCGGGTCGACGGCACCCGCTTCGCCGTCGCAGTCTTCACCAACTTGTCGCAGGATCATCTCGACTTCCACCAGACGATGGACGACTACTTCGAAACCAAGGCCGCCCTGTTCTCGCCCGGGTTCACCGATCTGGCGGTCATCTGCTCCGACGATCCGCGGGGCCGGGAGCTGCTCGGGCGGCTGAGCGGGACACGATCGGGAGTGACGGCCACCGCCTATTCGCTGGCCGATGCCGAGGACCTGACCCTGTCGCCGGCGGGAGCGTCGTTCCGCTGGCGGGGCGAGCCGGTCGGGCTGGCGCTGGCGGGGCGGTTCAACGTGGCGAACGCGTTGGCGGCGGCCGCCGCCGCGGAGGCGCTGGGGGTCGAACCCGGCGTCGTGGCGCGCGGCCTGTCGGCGGCGAGGCCCGTCCCGGGCAGGTTCGAGGCGATCGATGGCGGTCAGCGGTTCACGGTCCTCGTGGACTACGCGCACAAGCCCGATGCCCTCGACCAGGCGCTGGCGGCGGCCCGCGAGCTGGTGACGGGACATGCCCCCCGCTCCCACGGCCCGAGCGGCCGGGAGAGCGGACAGCATGTCTCGGGCCGGGGACGCCTGCTCGTCGTGTTCGGCTGTGGCGGCGATCGCGACGCGGCAAAGCGGCCGCTCATGGGGGAGGTGGCCACCCGGCTGGCGGACGACGTGATCCTGACCTCGGACAACCCCCGGTCGGAGGACCCGCAGGCGATCATCGACGACATCCGGGCCGGGATACCCGCCGGCGCCGGGGTCGCCGTCGAACTCGATCGGCGCCGCGCCATCGAGCGGGCGGTGGCGGCGGCGAGGCCGGGCGACGTGGTGGTGATCGCCGGGAAGGGACACGAGACCACGCAGACCATCGGCGAGACCGTCTGCCCATTCGACGACCGTGCGGTGGCGCGCACGGCCCTGGCGGCGCTGGCACCGGGAGCTCCCGGGGGTGCGCGGTGATCTCGCTCCTGCTCGCGGGAGGCATCAGCCTGGCGCTGTCGCTCCTGGGGACCCGCTACCTGGTCGATTGGCTGCGCGCCCACCGCGTGGGGCAGCCCATCCACGCCGATGTACCCGACGGCCACACGCCCAAGGCCGGCACGCCGACGATGGGTGGCGTCGCCATCGTCGTCGCCGCCGTGGCCGGCTACGCGATCGCCCACATCCGCGGCGGCCTGGCCTTCACCCGCAGCGGGGTGTTGGTCATGCTGGCCATCGCCGGCGCGGCCGTGGTCGGGGCGATCGACGACTGGATCAAGGTCAGCAACGAGCGCAACCTCGGCCTGTCGATGCGGGCCAAGATGGGCGGCCTCCTCGTCGTGGCGATCGGGTTCGCGGTCGCGTGTGTGAGGTGGACCGATGTGGAGACCACGCTCAGCTTCACCCGCGCTTCGGAGCCAGGCTGGCCGCTGGGCGAGGCCGGCTGGGTCGTGCTGGCGGTGCTGTTGATCCTCGGCACCACGAATGCGGTCAACCTCACCGACGGGCTCGACGGCCTTGCCGCCGGTTCGTCCATCTACGCCTTCCTCACCATGACCGTGGTGGCGTTCTGGGCCTTCCGTCACCCGGAGGTCTACGGCATCAACCACGCCCTCGACCTGGCCGTCGCCGCCGCCGCCATGGTGGGCGGAATCACCGGGTTCCTGTGGTGGAACGCGCCACCGGCACAGGTGTTCATGGGGGATACCGGGGCGCTCGCCATCGGCGCCGGCCTCGCGGTGCTGGCCCTCACGCTCAACGTGCAGTTGCTGCTGCCGATCGTAGGGGCCCTGTTCGTCTTCGAGACGCTGTCCGTGATCGTGCAGGTGGGCAGCTTCCGCGCCTTCGGGCGCCGGGTCCTCCGCATGGCCCCGATTCACCACCACTTCGAGTTGGGCGGCTGGCCCGAGACCACCGTGATCGTGCGGTTCTGGATCCTGGCGATCATGTCGATGGCCGTGGCCCTCGCCATCTACTACGCCGACTTCGTCTCCACGGGGGTCCCCGATTGAAGGCACTGGTGGTCGGGCTGGGTGTCACCGGGGCGGCGGTCGCACGGGCGCTGATGGCGCACGGCCATGACGTTGTGGCCGCCGACGACGCCCCGGGGCCCGCGCCCCGGGCGGCTGCGGACGACCTGGGGCTCGACCTGGCCGCGGCCCCGACCGACGACGAGCTGGCGGCACTGGTGGCGGCGGCCGAGGCGGTTCTGCCGGCCCCCGGGTTGCCGGCGCGCCATCCCCTGTTCGCGCTGGCGCGGGTTGCCGGTGTGCCGGTCCTGTCCGAGTTCGACCTTGCCTCGTGGTGGGACGACCGGCCTCTGCTCGCCATCACCGGCACGGACGGCAAGACCACTGTGACGACCCTGGTACGCGAGATGCTGGTGGCCTCGGGAATGGTGGCGGTTGCCGTCGGCAACACCCCCGTCCCGCTGGTGGCCGCAATCGACGATCCGGCCACCGACGTGTTCGTGGTCGAGGCGTCGTCGTTTCGTCTCGAGCACTCGCAGCGCTTTGCCCCCGCGGTGGGGACGTGGCTCAACTTCGCTCCCGACCATCTGGACAGCCACCCCGACCTGACGTCGTACGAGGCGGCCAAGGCGGGTATCTGGCGCGACCAGTCGGCGGACCAGGTCGCGGTGGGCAATGCCGACGACCCCGTGGTGGCCAGGCACCTGGCCGGCGCCAGGGCCCGGCACGTGACGTTCGGGCTGGCGGCGGACGCCGACTTCCAGCTCGTGGGGGGTGCGGCGCCGGGTGGGCGGCTCACCGGTCCCGTAGCCGGCCACGGCGACGTCGTCGAGATCGCCCGGGTCGAGGAGCTCGGTCGGGCTCTGCCGCACGACATCGCGAACGGGCTGGCGGCGGCGGCGACGGCGCTGGCCGGCGGCGCAAGCGCCGAGGGCGTGCGCCGGGGCCTGCTGGAGTTCCGGGGCCTCCCCCACCGAGTGGCGCTGGTGGGCGAGGCTGGTGGGGTGCGGTTCTACGACGACTCGAAGGCGACGACCCCGCACGCGGCGGCGACCGCCATCGCCGGTTTCGAGTCGGTGGTGCTGATCGCCGGCGGCCGCAACAAGGGCCTCGACCTCACGAAGCTGGTCGAGTCAGCGGCATCGATCCGGGCGGTGGTGGCGATCGGGGAGGCGGCGCCCCAGGTGGCAGCCGCCTTCGACGGTGTTCGCCCGGTGACCCGCGCCGGCTCGATGGACGAGGCGGTGCGAGTCGCGGTGGACGTGGCCCGGCCGGGCGATGCGGTGCTGCTGTCGCCGGGGTGCGCCAGCTTCGACTGGTACGGCTCGTACGGGGAACGGGGTGACGACTTCGCCCGCGTCGTGCGAGAGGTGACCGGGGCTTCCGAGGTCCCGCAGCGGGGACCGGCGTGAGCACGGCGGTCCGCGAGCGGGGGCGGGGCGCCGCCGGCGCGCGGCGCCGCCACCCCACGGCCCGGCCGCCGCGGGTCAGCGCCACCGGCTCGGCGATGTTCCTGGCCCTGGCGTTCCTCATCGCAGTGTTCAGCCTGCTTGGCCTCGTCATGGTGATGTCGGCGTCGTCGGTCATCGCCCTCGACGAGTACGGGTCGTCGTGGTACTTCGTGACCCGGCAGGCTGCGTGGGCGGGCGTGGGTGCCCTGGCCCTGGTGGCGGTGGCCCGCATCGACTACCACCGCTGGCGGCGGCTCGCGACGCCGCTCCTGCTGGTGTCGCTCGGCTTCCTGGTCGTCGTGCTGGTCCCCGGCGTCGGGATCGGCGCCAACGGCGCCACCCGTTGGATCGGTGTCGGCTCGCTCACGTTCCAGCCGGCCGAGCTCGCCAAGTTCGCCCTGCTGGTGTGGGTCGCCGACCTGCTGGCGCGTCGGGCGGCCTTCATGCACAACTCCAGGGCCACGCTGCGGCCGGTCGTCGTCGTGCTGGCCGCCACGGCGACGCTGCTCATGCTGCAGCCGAACCTGGGCACCACCATCGTGCTGGCAGCCATCGCGCTGACGCTGTGCTTCGCGGCCGGCGCGCCGCTGGGCCCCCTGGCGGCGTGGGCGACCCTGGCCATCGGCACCGCCACCACGCTCGCCTTCGCCGCGCCCTACCGCCGGAACCGGGTCCTCACGTTCCTCGACCCGTGGGCCGACCCCCTGGACAAGGGCTACCAGAACATCCAGGCATTGGTGGGTGTGGCCTCGGGTGGGTTCTTCGGTCGCGGGCTGGGGGCCAGTCGGGCCAAGTGGGGGTTCCTGCCCTACGCCCACACCGACTTCATCTTCGCCGTCATCGGCGAGGAGCTGGGACTGGTCGGCGCGGCCGTGGTCGTCGGGCTGTTCGTGCTGCTGGTGATCATCGGCACCCGCGTGGCCTTGCACGCGCCCGACCGCTTCGGCCTGCTGCTCGCGATCGGTGTGACGGCTTGGTTCGGCGTCCAGGCGTTCGTCAACATCGGTGCCGTGATCGGCATCCTCCCCATCACCGGGGTCCCGCTCCCGTTCGTGAGCGCCGGTGGCTCGTCCCTCCTGTTCACGATGGCCGCCGGCGGCCTTCTGCTCTCGGTCGCGCGGCAGGCGCGTGCCACGAGCCTGCCCCCGCGCGCCCCGGCGTCGGGTCGCGGCTGATGCGACGCGGTCGCCACGTCCAGGAGTGCTTCTCGCTGATCGCCGGGGGCGGCACCGCCGGGCACGTGCAGCCCGCCATCGCCATCGCCCGGGCGCTGGCCGATCGTGGTCACCCGACGGCTTCGATCGAGCTCGTCGGAAGCGGGCGCGGGATCGAGACCCGCCTGGTGCCGGCGGCGGGGTTCGCGCTCACCACGCTCCCCGGCCGCGGCTTCGAGCGCCGGGTCAGCCTGCGGAACGTCCGCTCGGCGATCTCGCTGCTGGTGGCGTTCGGCCGGGCGTGGCGGTTGGTGGGCCGTCGCAGACCCCGCGTGGTCCTGTCGGTCGGTGGGTACGCCAGCGTGCCGTGCGCGCTGGCCGCAGTCCTGAGACGCGTCCCGATCGTGGTCGCAGAGCAGAACGCGGCCCCGGGTGCGGCCAACCGGTTGGTGGGTCGGTTCGCCAGGGCGTGTGCTGTGTCGTTCGAGGGCACGCCCCTGCCCCGGGCGGTGGTGACCGGCAACCCGGTGCGGCCGGAGGTGCTGGCCATCGACCGGGTGCGCGACGCGGCGTCCGCTCGGACCAAGCTCGACGTCGAGCCGGGCCGGCGGATGGTGCTCGTCTTCGGCGGATCGCTGGGGGCGCTGCGGATCAACCGGGCAGCGCTCGACGCCGCGCGGCGCTGGGCCGCGCGTGACGACCTGCACCTCCGCCACGTGGTCGGGTCGCGTGACTGGGCGGAGATCACTGCGGGCGGCCCGCCCGTCCCCGAGGACGCCCCCCTTCGGTACGAGGCCGTCGAGTACGACGACGACATGCCGACCTCGCTGGCGGCGGCCGACATCGCCGTGTGCCGCTCGGGGGCGAGCACGAGCTTCGAGCTGCTGGCCGTGGGCCTGCCAGCGGTGTTGGTGCCGTCGCCGTTCGTGACAGCCGACCATCAGACCGCCAACGCCCGTCACATCGAACGCGCGGGTGCGGCGGTGGTCGTGCCCGACGCCGAGCTCGACGGCGAACGCCTCGTGGCCGAGGTGGACGCCCTGCTGTCCGATTCGTCCCGCCTGGAGCGGATGGCGTCGGCGGGACGAGCGGCGGCGCGCCCCGACGCTGCCGACGCGATCGCTGCGTTGGCGGAGGAGCATGCCCGTGGCTGACCATCCACCGCCGGGCGAGCTCGACCCCGAGTCCCGTCAAGCCTCACCGCCACCGACGCGGGACCGCTCTGCGCTCGACCTCAGCCGACCCCGCCGCCTCCACGTCTGCAACGCCGGCGGCGCAGGGATGAGCGCCGTCGCCACGCTGCTGGTGGAGATGGGACACCGGGTGAGCGGGCACGATCCGGCGCGGGCCACGCCGTTCCTGCCCATGCTCCTCGAGGTGGGTCTGCACGTATCCACCGGTCCGCAACCGCCGACACTGGGCGAGGACGTCGAGGCGGTCATCGTGTCCACCGCCACGCCCGCCGACGACGCGGACGTCGTCGCCGCCCGCGCCCGCGGGATGCCCGTGCTGCACCGCGCCGCGGCCCTCGGCGCCATCTGCGCCCAGCGGACCACCGTCGCTGTGGCGGGCACGCACGGCAAGACCACGACCTCGGCCCTGCTGGCCACGATCCTCGCCGGCTCGGGGCGGGAGCCGGGCTATGTGGTGGGGGCGACGATCTCGCAGTTCGGCCGCAGCGCCGCCTGGGGCGGCGGGGGTCCGCTCGTGGTCGAGGCCGACGAGAGCGACGGCACCTTCCTCGCCCTCGCGGCTCACGCCGGCATCGTGAGCAACGTCGAACCCGACCACTTGGAGAACTGGGGTGGCGAGCCGGCCCTCCGCCACGGCTTCGAGCGGTTCGTGGCAGGGCTCGACGGTCCTGCCTTGCTCTGCCTCGACGACCGGGGCGCCGCGGCGCTGGTGCGTCACGCCAAGGAGCCGGTCACCTACGGCACATCCGCCGACGCCGACTACCGGTTGGGCGGGGTCGCGCCGGAGGGCTCCGGCGTCCGCTTCACGCTCGACCACACGGCGACCGGCGAGAGCGTCGACGTGGTCGTGCCGGCGGCCCCCGGGGCGCACAACGCCGCCAACGCCGCCGGGGCGCTGGCCGCGGCCCACCGGTTGGGGGTGCCCCTGGCCGAGGGGTCGGCGGCGCTGGCGGGGTTCCGGGGTGTCGCCCGCCGCTTCGAGCACCGTGGCGAGGCCAAGGGCGTGACCGTGGTCGACGACTACGCCCACCTCCCCACCGAGGTGGCGGCAGCTCTGGCCGCGGGATCGACCGGCGGGTGGCGGCGGATCGTGGCGGTCTTCCAGCCCCATCGCTACAGCCGGACCGAGGCGCTGTGGCGGGACTTCGCCCATGCGTTCCGTGACGCCGACCTGCTGGCCGTCACCGACGTCTATGCCGCCGGCGAGGCGCCGCGGCTGGGCGTGTCGGGCAAGCTCGTGGTCGAGGCC
>Ga0214469_1000159_pt1 | contig 20877 bp, 20 predicted proteins | sample RVTome_10_FD_187340 | JGI IMG/M metagenome (GOLD analysis project Ga0214469, IMG submission 187340) | Soil microbial communities from uranium-contaminated site in the Upper Colorado River Basin, Wyoming, United States - RVT153D57 HiSeq ... | reverse complement strand
ATTTCCAGCTTTGCGAGTATGTCCTCAATTGTCTGTTCGTCCTCCAGTTCTGCATCAAGTAAGTCTAGTGCCAGATGGTAGGTACCGTGATCTTTATCCTTAACGTTATTTGCAAGATCATTGTACAATTTGATAACGCTTCTTTCGAATTCCAAAGCTTTCTCTAAAGCACTGCGAAGTGTCAAATACCTTGAAGGTTGTAATTTGCCCAATCCACTTTCTTGTTCCCACAATGCAGGGTCGTCTTTGGCATTAGTTCCTAGCTGCATTAGTCTAACAGAGACTTTTTTAGCGTGTCCCAGTTCTTCATCTGCTCGTTCTTCAAAAAACTTTTGTTCCAGCACGCCTAGTCCTTCTATATTCTGAGAAACGTACCAGAAATAATGAAACGCCGACAACTCTCCAGCATATGCAGTCTTTAGCATCTCTATTGTGCCTTCTACACCAGAGCCAGCTATTTCTTTTCCCATTTTGCCCATATTATAATCAATATGTATATGGATATACTCCTATTTAATAATATTCAACAATTTAGTACGAACTAATTATAAAGCGTAGATAGAATTGTAAAAATCGCAAAATAATTCCAAATAATACTAAAATATTCTTTAGCGCTTTCGCTAGCTGAAATCACATAAATGATGATCTTTCTAAGCCTCAATATCAGATCTATATAATTTGCTTTAACATATTCAAAGAAGTGGATAATTTAACTTCAACACGTAAAACAGGAAAACTTTAGCCTTTAAAAATAGACAACAGATGCCTGCATTTAAGATTGATTCTGGGATATATCCTTTTCTTTCTTCCTATGGGGAAGTTCCAATCCAACGGTTCCCATTATAGAGTCACCTATTGGTTCGAAGATAATTCTAAGAGATTCGGTGTCATAGTATTTTATTAACTCATTCAACTTATTCTCGATCTTTCTTTGTTCGATTTTTAAGAGCATATATCTAGATATTAACGCCTTCACCTCATCGGCCTTATCATCCTCGATTGGATTTTTATCCGAGCCGGATACATCTTTCATCAAGGTGCATCTTTCAAGACTACAACATTGCCATACGTAACCTGTACCTCGTTCATTCCATAGGTGATCTGGTCCAATGGATCCAAAATCCCATCAGTATTGTCACAAATGTAGGTCGTTAAATCGATTTCTTCAACTTTTTCGATTTTTTCAATCTTACTTACACTTTCGGGAAATTTGAAAGCCTTTTCCATTGTTAGACTTTCCTAATTAGGATATCCTAATATTTAAACAGTATCTTTTTCACATGACATTTTTGAAGGTTATTAAGAGAAATCTATTTATTTACGATCTTAGGTTAGCCTAATATATGACGAGTAATCGCCTTACTAGAATTTTCTTTTTACCGTTCCTGATTATTGTTGCAGGAAATACAGTCCTATCTTCATCGTTTATCGATAATGGGGCCGCTCAACAACCAATTGATAACCAACAATCGGCCGAACCGCTTATAGTTTTTATCAATCTTCAAAGGATTGGGACGCAGCTTAACCTCACCGAGTATAGTTTAGATAATGGCAATCTTGAGACGGCATTCGAACATGCTTATATTCCTCATTCAGTCACCTTTCCAGTATTAAAGCCTATATTAATCGAAGCAGATTCCTCATTGTCTAGGAATTTAGAAGGGCTGCTTACCGATCTTCCGATAAAAGTTCGAGCGTCAGCATCTGCGGAAGAGGCTGAATCCAACATAAGCCCTGACATAGTCACGATAAACGATATGTTGAATACGATCTCGAATTCAACTGCACAAGCGTCTGTTGAGGATTCGGGATTTTTCCTTCAAGCCTCAGCAGTGCTTCTGGAAGACGCCGTTCAATCATACCAGCTTTCTAATGCATCCGACACTCAAGGTGGCTCTGACATATTTAATATTCAGAACTCACTGGGTTTGGTAAATAGTTCTATGGCAATTTTTGAAAGAGTTGCAAATTCAATTGAAGAACCTAGACGGGAAGAGATCAGATCCTTCTATCGTCAAATACAGGAAGGGATTAGGAATGATATACCATTTGACACTCTTGCAAGTGTTGCTTCCGCTATTGAACGAGACTTTTCAGAGGAACTTAATTTAAGTAGTGGCAGTGAGAGCGGATCTGAACAGGCAAAATACTTTGCTACTATCAGAGAACTACTCAATAGTACTATTGCTTCAGTGACCGCTGGGGACTATGATGCGGCTGATGCAACGGCGATAGAAGCATATCTAGATAACTATGAGTATCTTGAAGCACCTATCGAAAAACACGACGCTGATTTGATGTTAGACATTGAAGTAGAGATGAGAGAAGAACTTCGTCAGATGATAAGGGAGGAACGTTCTCCACAAGAGATTAGTGGTTTTATTACAGCTATCCTTGGCAAATTGGATCAAGCTGAAGATTTGCTAAGAAATGATCCTGAATACCTCTCAAATTTAAATGCCACAGCAACTACGGCTGGATCACCACTTGCAAATATTCAAGGATTGAGAGAAGGCTTCGGGACTTTCACAGGAGAAATCCGACAGATGGGAGAGGCTGATGATCCGGCCAAACAATCAGTGAGAGATAACATTGACCAGATTAGACTCAAACTGAGCGAGATGCTTAGACTCTATGAGAATGAGAACTTCGAAGGTTCATCGGTAGCCGCACGTTCCGCATATTTGGATAGTTATGAAATCGTCGAAATTCCACTCAGACCAATAGACCCTGATTTCACTCTAGAGACGGAAATTAAGTTTGCTGAACTAAGGAATTTGATTCAACAGCATGTACCACTGCAAGAAGTTGAAGCAAAGACTATAGAAATCAGAAGAGCACTAGACGAGTCCGAACGACTTGTGTCAGGAGTGGGAGTTGTAGCCCCGGCAATTGCTTTCTCAACGTCATTCTCTATCATATTTAGAGAAGGCCTTGAATCAGCTCTAATAATAGGTGCGATTCTCACATATCTGCGTGCTACTAGAAATATACGCTTCATAAAGCATGTTTACTATGGAATTCTAATTGCAGTGGCTGCTACCGCTGCAACGTGGTTCGTGGCACAATATATCATAGAAATATCAGGGGCAGACAGAGAACTAATAGAAGCTATAGCTGGCCTCTCTGCTGTTGCAGTTCTTTTCTGGGTTAGCTTCTGGGTTTTGAATAAGATTGAAACCAAAAAATGGATCGAATTTGTAAAAGCGAAGGTTTGGAAGGCTACAACGACAGGAAGCGTGATCGTTTTTACGGTGCTAGCATTTGTCACGGTATATAGAGAAGGTTTTGAAACCGTTCTGTTCTATCAGGCTATGTTATCATTTGCAACGTACATGGAGCTGTATGTTATAGCTGGCATGATCATAGGATTGGCGGTCATTATTGGAGTAGCGATTTTAGTCAATAAACTTGGGAAAAGATTGCCCCTTAGAGCTCTCTTTGCATTAACTATGGGAATAGGAGCATATATGTCCATCGCATTCATGGGAAATGCAGTGAGAGCATTACAAGAACTGGGAGTTATAGCTACAACTCCTATGTTTGGAATAGTTCCTAGGTTAGATATTAATTTGGCAACGATGACAGGGATTCACCCTACATTGGAATCAGTTGTAGCTCAAGTTATCCTTCTCGCTGTATACCTAGTTGGATCTCTCTATATATTGGTCCTGAAGCCCCGACGACAGAAAGCTATTGAAAGTGCGCGCAAATCCATGGCTGATCTTCACGGAAAGAAAGAGGGATGAACTCGACTAAGGCTCGAAAAGTCAGTATCACATTCTTGTTGCCGTGGACCGACCACGGAGGTAGATTGTCTACCGCAAGATTGTACATGGTTTATTCGTAATACAAACGCCTTTGGCTCTGTTGGTGGGTCTATGACTAGGACCCTATATTATTTACGGTGCTACGAATTCAACCATTAAAGAGTTGGTCAATCAAAATGTACTGGGCGAATATGGTCAGAATTTCAGAAGGTACTAAGTTATCGGCTAAGTCAATCAAAAATAATAAATTAACTCCTGGTATTTCATTTCCTATTACCCCCCTGCGTATGATACGATCACGAACCAAGGAGAAAGGAAAGCATGCTCACTCTACTCACTATCGGAGATTGGTATGGGAGAATATAGTATGGCCTCTCATCGTGCAAGTAAATCGTCCTTACTTTACACTTGAAGAATATCAGTTCAAAAGGAATGAATTTTGTAAAATTAATAATATCCCTGTGTCTAAGCTATCCGGCGGATTAGTGTCATTAATTATAAAGGATATCCTGAAAAAGGATTACGAGCATAGAACTTGGATCTACTCAATTCACTATAGGCTCATTCCCTATATGCGCAAAAAAGCAAGGCTTGAATATGGTCTTGCAGTCAGGGAAGCATCTGGAAAACGATAATATTGATATCTAAAAGGATCCGTGTTTTCGCTGATCACAGTTTAACGCTAGTGAACTATATTAAAAGAATTGAAATTATATTCTATCATAAGTACTTAGTGACTACTGGTATTCTTTTCTGAAGTACTGGAATAGTAAAATTAATGACGCATGCACACTTTAGGCCAACTATCACACTACAGAACGATTGAGAGATAAATTCATTTTCAATGGTCGCTTTCATCTCTATTCACAAAGAAACCAACGCTAGGTTTCAGAACAATTTTTGTTTTAAGATCCGAGTCTTAGCGGATCTAGTTCCAATAACAATCTCAAAATATTTCAGGTTCGAGGACTTACTAAGTAATCCCGATCAAATTGTCGAATATGCCATTCCACTGATTGGGCAGCTGGAGGAGGCCATTATCTTTAACTAGTATGCACTAGTATAAAATGTGAACAGAAGGTGTACTCTACATCCGGAACTCCTGAAGCACGACATGGACGCAAGAAGACAGTTTGTGGTATATGTGGAAAAGATTTTGAATCAGATGAAGCTTTGATTACCCACAAGAGAATGGAACATAGTGAATCGAGCCACGCTCCAGCTGGTGTAGCCTAAAAATCTTCTATATTTTTATTTTTCGTATGGGAATTTTGACTTCCTCCTTTTCAAATCTCTAGCTTGAGCTCCATTAAATGCGCATGTGTACCCATTTGAGTAGATTGCCCAATTACCCATGATCCAACTCTCATGAGGCAAACGACGGGTTCAGACTACAATTTGACAGTCATTTGCAATGTAAACTGACAGTTTTGAATTGGGAGCATTAGCCCTTATTATTTTGGATGCTGTATTGATTAGTGTTACTTAGTACTATCCATTTCTCCAGGGTCTTAGTATTGACATGTTAGCAAAATAACATGAAGTTAGAACAAAAATGATAAATACTTAATGTCTAGAATGTAACGTAGTGGAGTCCCGTTCAGTTGGTACTATAATAGTTATCAATTGTATATTTCTTACTTACTTCTGCATTTATGAATCAATTCCCAGTTTCGCTTCCACAACTTCAATACCCGTTGATAACGGGGAAAATGTTACTTTGAGGGTACTTTTTGATGAGTTTAATAGAAAGGGGATGGGAAAATCTCTTGTAGATACGGCTCTTGAGAAGTTGAGGTTAAACCATCCTGATCTCAATATTGAAGTTGAATACACGGATACCCCATACTCTCAAACAAAGGGGCAAATAATGAACTCTATAGCTAACAGAACCCCGTTAGATGTAGTAAGCGTGGATCAGATTTGGTTAGGAGAACTTGCTGATAAGGGGTTATTAACGGATCTTACTGGGAAGACTGAGAATTGGGGAAGACTCTCCGATTTTTACCAGTCTAATATAGATGGTATGATTTACAATAACACAATATACGGTATTTGGGCTTGGACTGATGTCAGAGGAATATGGTATTGGAAGGACTTACTTGAGGACGCTGGTGTAGAGCCTGGATCATTAACTACGTGGGATGGATATATCGAAGCTGCAAAGAAACTGAATTCCACGCTTGGACCTAAAGGGATTGAAGGCGTACACCTCACTGGGGCCAATCATTCTGCGGATATGTGGTATCCGTATCTGTGGATGCTCGGTGGTGAGATACTCCAACAGAAGGAGGGATATCCGTCAGGAGGCGCTTATTGGTTTCCAGCTTTCAATAGCACTGAAGGCCTTAAAGCTCTTTCATTTATCCAAGAACAGGTGAAAGATGGAATAAAGCCACAGATGACCCACAGTTGGGGAAAGGAATTCTCAGATAGGAATTTTTCGGTAATGATTGAAGGTTCTTGGTTACCCTCAAATCTTGATGTAGCGAACTTCTCAAAAGTGGGTTTTATACCAAAATTTCCTACGCCTGACAATGATACCTTAACAGCAACGCTGATGGGTGGTTGGGAATTTGCCATCCCGCAGACCTCCTCCAATAAAGATCTGGCATGGGAGCTTATTTCATTGATGCTAGAACCTCCTATTCTGTCTCCTTGGTTAGCGAAGAGTGGATACCTCCCTACGCAGCTAATCATAGGTGAAGGACCATTTTCTGAACAACTAAGAAGAATAAACCCATATTATGATGACATGGTTTCAATGATCCCATTAGGCGGAAGTAGACCAGCTATACCAGCATACCCTGTTGTTGCAGATGATATTCAAGAAGCTCTCAATAAGGTTTATTACCATAATATAGACCCAAAACAAGCATTAGATGAAGCAGCAGAGATGTCGGCCAGAAAATTGGGATGGTGATGGTAGTTAAGATACTATGATTAAGACTATTCTAGCAGGTAGGAACATAAGAAAGATCGCACTTATTCTAATAGTGCTGATAGTTAGCTTTTCGTTTGCATCACTGTTTTTTATACAGGACATTACTAAGCATGATATTGAGACCAGAATATTTGAACAACAGAAGGGACGGCAGATGGAGTATACGAAGATAATTAGCACACATATGAGCTCCGATCTGGAAAGGGTAATTGCCATGATGAATGGCCTTGGTAATTCGATATATGTACAGCAGAGGGAATACTCATCTCCTGAACTAAATGAATTGATGCAAGAAGAGTTTGATAAATATGATAACATCATAAATCGACTTTTCATTCTGGACAATAACGATGTGATGACTGTTGGACTAGCCCAAGAGAGGGAACCACTTATAGGCAGTGATCTGTCTTTCAGAGATTGGGTAAAGCAGACAAGAGAGAGCAATACCACCGTCTTCTCTGACGGTTTTGAACGGCAAGGTTTATACAGGATCTTTATCTCATATCCGGTTTTCGACAGACTTTCAGGAGAATATATAGCGACGATAGGAGCTTCAGTTCTCGCCGATCCTTTTTTTTCTCACTATAAAAATATTGAGAACTTTGAGGAAGGATTTTTGGTTTCATATAACAAGAACGGAGATTTGTTATATAATGGGCTAAATAAGAGCCTAGTCGGCCTAAACTTTTTTGGTCCCGAGGTTCAGGATACTGTTAACCACAACAAGGTTGTAAACAATTTAACAAAATCACTGATATCATTTGCCCAGCCTTCCTATGCCGTTTACAATTACGGTGAGGGAGAAAGGATTAACACCCAACAACCCGTGCTAGTGAACGACGAACCTCAGTATTTTTTGCAGGTGATTACGCCAACTACTCAAATATATTCTCAGATTCAAGATGCATTATATTTAGAAGAGGTCAAGATCTATCTCTTACTTGCAGGCACTCTTGCGGCTATTGTTGTTTTAGTATTTATTCTTGTGGAATGGAACCACATATTACAGAGAGAGGTCAAGAGGAGAACGACTGAATTGCATGAATCAGAGACGAAAGCAAGAGAACTGGAAGACTCTTATGATGCAATGAAAAGTTATTTGCAGGAGGTAATGAAAGAAATTAAAAGAGAACAAACAGGCTAATCTGATACTCTTACCTTTTTCTCAAATTTACTCATTTTCTAACTATAATTTATCCTCGGCCCCTGGCATCACCAGTGACTTAGTTTGGACTATGGGATAGAATCACGTTTATCTTCAAGGCTAATACTTTTGAAATTCTACAATAATTTGAAATGAAATCTAACCAAATGCCGATCATAAGAGGAGAATAGAGGAACAATGTAAGGATAGTAACATGTAATGGGGCCGCTGCTTCCCCTTTGCATTCCTGCAGCCTTTGTAGCCTATCTCCATTCCCACTTAGATAGAGTGCAATTCCTTGAGGACAATTGATCTCTAGAAACCCCCCAAGTTCTCCTGCTGATCTATTCTTTTTCGTCATCTGCTGATACGTATAATTTGATTTGGAGGTACCTTTCAAGCTTCTTTGCTAGCAACTCATCTGGCTTCAATGCCCCTGTCTCCACCTTCTTAAGGAGTGAAGCCTTTTCACTCATCTTTATGGCTAACTGTTCATGGGTAAACCCCTTTTTCATACGTGCTTCTCGAATCATTTTTCCAAAATCATGTGATAGAAAAGTTTCGTCGGTAAGTTGGATTCTGTTAGTAGGATATCCACGCTTCTTGACTACTGGTTGGTTTTTTGTAAGAGGTTGGCGAAATGAGGATTGCATTGAAGAACGAGTAGATGGCTTTATATTCTTGGGAATCCCTGGATTGTAGGGTTTTCCTCGTTTAGAACATTGAGTACATACTCTAAAGATTGTTCCTTCAATTACCACAGCAGTACGATTTTCGTTAACCTGTCGTCCGCATACTTCACAAAATGATGATGACGACGATGTTGGCAATTTTGACAGCCCCCTTTGGATAAACCTGTTTATCCTTTCTTTAAAGTTTGCTGCACCGTCATATTGAGCACAATTTCTGCGATATCACTAGAATATTCTGCAACTCGTCGAATGTTTTCAGTAATTATTTTTACTCGATAAATATCATTCATGTTCCTTAAATTGCTTAAACCATTCATAATCGACTTTTCTAAATAATCTATTTCTCGGGCCTTCTCAATTGCCTTGTCTGCCGAATTGTAGTCCTGTTTGAACATAGACAAGCAAGCTTCATCCAAAACCCCCAAAGCAAAATTACTCATTGCTGTAATCCTTTTCACAATATCTAGATTGACAGGTCGCTTAGAGTCTATAAGCTCTTTAGCTATTAACACCGCATGATCTGCTATCCTTTCTGCAAATTTAGTAATTAATCTATAACCCAAGCAGCTCCTAGAGTCCTGCAAACCAATTTCACTGAGTAGATATTCGTTCTTAATCGCAATATTTAGTTGCCTAACTATGTAAAAGCTAAATCGATCTACTTCATCATCTGACTTCAGTACTTCTCTAGCTAATTCTATATTATTTTCCATCAGTGCCAGCATGACGTCTGCGTGCATCGACTTTGCAATAAGAATCATTCTCTTAAAAGCTGCGTCAACCGATAGATCCAATAAATTGATTAGGACTTGCAAAGTCATGCCACTAGCCGAGTCCGCAATAATCTCCGTCCCCATCAAAAGTCGGCGCACCAAATCTTTGATTACTTCTCGTTGATCACTGGTTAATCTGTTGTTTTCTTTTGGAAAAATGTGAATCATGTGGTAGCCTAGAAAATAAAGAGAAACCAATTTTCTAGCAAGATAGTATGGATTGTTCTCCTTGAGTACTTCTACAGTAGCTTCCCTTTGCTCCTTAATTGATCTACGCGAGGCAGGCGAGATCTGCAAGAATGAGTTTCCTTGTCTAGTAATCAAGACATGATCTCCTTGTTTGAGTCCAAATTCCTGAATCCATCGCTTAGGTAAAGATACGATAAACGACGAACCTCCTGTATATTGTATCTTCCGGGTTTCTTCCCTTTGATCAGCAGTTTGTTTGTTTTCCGTCGATGCCCACCGCCAACACTAGTTAGATTAACTATATATTTGTATTTTTTCCTATATAGATCAATCAATCAAAAACATATTTATCCATTTTTATAGTAGAATTTCCATTGGATAGTATTTCTGTTGACCCTCGAGAGAAAATTCGCCATCATTTGAATGCACTATTTGGTGCATATTTTGCCCTCCCAAGATCGACTACCTTCAGTTATTCAAGAAGAACTGGGCGGATAAAGAGTTTTAGCTTTGACAACCAGCTGGCTGGAACTTTAAGGACAGACGGTGGAATAGCTTTAACGCCCTCAGGAGCTGAGACATTAATGAAGAACCCTTTATTCAAAGCAAATTGTGTTGTTCCAGTTGAAGAAGCTGTTCCATTTGTTAGCGAAGGGCGCTCCCTTTTTTGCAAACACGTAAAATGGTGCGGCTCTAACGTCAAAGTTGGGTCAGATGTCGTAGTTATCGATCATTATGGAAAGATTTTGGCTGTAGGACGTGCTAGAATTGCGTCAAATATGATGAAAGGGTTTGATTCCGGAGTTGCTGTAAGGGTTAGACAAGGAATAAAAAGCGGGACCAGTATAGAAGGATTTGTATGATGCGAGGCGGTAACCGCGAAATGAGACGGATGCTAGACAAGATGGGGTTAGAGATGAAAGATATGGGTGAAATTGAAGAGGTCGTTATTCGAACAGAAACTAAAGAACTTTATCTCATAAAACCGCAAGTGGTTGAAATGAAAGGTAAGGATAGCACCATCTTTCAAGTAGTAGCAACAGATATCGAAGAAAGACAAAAAGAAGTCCCATCATTGAGAGAGGAGGATGTTGTGTTGGTAATGCAGCAAGCGAGCGTCAGTAAGGATAGAGCTGTCCAAGCACTTACAGATTCGAAAGGCGATCTGGCTCAAGCAATAATCAATCTAACGACGTGATGATATCCTAATCACCATCAAGCGTTGATACCTCCAGGTAAAGACAAATTGGATTTCATAATTCTCAATACTTTTCAGGATTTCAACAGCTTCTTATTAATTAGACTTAACGCGCGTCCTGGATCAACTCTTCCCTTAGAGAGTTCCATCACCTTTCCGAGTAGGTAGTTTGCTACATTAGGATTTTTTTTGGCATCAAGCACTGCAAGTGACTCAGTCTCGAAGACATTTTCTATTGATTGTAAAATTAGGCTTTCATCATCTATCTTTCTAAAATCCTTCTCATTTTCACTTGAAGTGATCAGTTTACCTGATACTACAGCTTCGTAGAGAATCTGCTTTGCAGTTTTTCTGTTGACGATTCCTTCCTTTATCATTCGGGCAATTTCAGCCAATTGTTTAGGTGTCATCTTTATGTTCCTTATTGTAGAACCAAGTTTCTTAGAATTGTCATCTGCATAGCTCATCAAGTCAGTCACGATGATATTTGAAATTTCTTTGGGGGCAAAATAGATCTTGACCGATTCCTCGAAGTAATCAGCTAGATCTTTATGTTCTATCAATACCTTGGAAACGTGTTCTGTGAGCTTATAATAATTGATGAATCGTTCTTTTCTTTCATCAGGGAGTTCGGGCATTTTTGAGTGTAATTCTTTCAAATAATCTTCATCGATCTGAATTGCTGGTATATCTGGCTCGTAAAAGTATCTGTAGTCCTGTTCCTCTTCCTTACTTCTTGATTGCTTGGTAATTTTTCTTTGTTCATCCCAATGTCTAGTTTCACCCTTGATTTCCATTTCATAATTAAGCATAGCTTTTTGTCGGGTCATTTCAAATTTGAGTGCCTTTTCGACGTCTCCAAAGGAGGAAACATTTTTTATTTCAACTCTTCTTGAACCACCGATGGAGATATTCGCGTCACATCGGACCGCCCCTTCAAGACTCGTATCACAAACTCCCAGATGTTCAACTATTGAGGCTAATTTATTCAGGAATAATCTGACATCTTTAGGATCATGAAAATCTGGTTCGGTGACGATTTCCACCAGAGGTACTCCTGCCCGATTATAATCAATCAGTGAAGATGAACTTCCATTCATGTACACTAATCTACCAGGGTCTTCTTCTAGCTGAACTCTACGTATTCTAGCTTCTCCTTGCCCATACTCCAATAGCCCTTCTACACCAATGCTTGTAATCCCGTGGGCATTATATTGGGTAAGTTGAAAATTCTTTGGTAGATCTAGATAAAAGTAATTCTTTCTGTAAAACATTATAGTATTTGTGATACTACATTTTAAAGCCATGCAGACCATTGCTCCTTTTTCTATTGCTGTCTGATTGAGTAGAGGTAGAGTACCTGGAAGCCCTGTGCAAGTTGGACATATGTTCTCATTAGGGATATACTCACGATAGTTGCAATGACAAGAACAGAATAGCTTACTTTTTAAACCAGTAAGTTGACAATGGATTTCCAACCCAATTTTGGGACCGTACATAGATATCATAAAGGAGATCTCACCTGGATTTTGGCTGTTCTTTCGAAAAGTAAGGCAGCATCAAATATCTTCTGTTCTTTAAATTCATCTGACATAATCTGGAGGCCTATTGGAAGACCATTGCTAAACCCTGCTGGGACTGAAATTGCAGGCATTCCTGTAAGATTGGATACAACCGTGTCGATATCCACGTAATAAATCTTAATGGGATCGTCTATTTTTTCACCAATTCTAAAGGGTAGTATAGGCATGGTAGGGGCTATTATAACATCGTATTTGGAATACAACGACTTGAACTCTCGTCTTAGTAAGGCTCTCACTTTCTGTGCTTTAAGGTAATAACGACCATAGTATCCTGAAGAGAGAACATATGTCCCGATGATAATCCGTCTTTTAACTTCCTCGCCAAAGTTACTTCTTACTTTCGAAAAATACGAGTTCCACTCATATCCTTCCGGATCCATATCGAATCCATAGCGAATGTTGTCATATCTTGCGAGATTGCTACTCGCTTCTGCCATAGCGATAACATAATAAGAAGCAAGTGCATACTCCAACGAGTCTAAAGATATTTCTTCGCAGATGCATCCTGCTGAGGAAAGAGTATCCATCGCAGAATAGATACACTTGGAAACTTCTGGTTGGGCATTGACGGTTAAATTACTTAGTAACGCTACCCGTAGACGATTCGTAGAAGCTTCTGCAGAATACGGCGTATTCACCGTGCGTGCGGTATCATCATTAGGGTCAGCTCCTGAAATCGCGTTCATCATTCTAATAATACCTTGTACTGTTCGAGCTATCGGACCTACTTGCTCCAGGCTATTTGAATATGCTATTAAACCGTATCTACTAACCGAACCGTATGTGGGCTTAAATCCTACTACAGAACAAAAACTTGCAGGGCATCTAACCGAACCACCAGTATCTGATCCTAATGATGCTGTGCACTCGGCTGCTGCAACAGCAGCCGCGCTACCCCCCGATGACCCGCCAGCAACATAATCTAGATTCCACGGATTTCTGGTAGGTCCGAATTTACTGAACTCTGTTGTTGAACCCATTGCAAACTCATCTAAATTCAATTTTCCAATGACGATTGCATCGCATTCCTTCAATTTTCGAATCACAGTCGCATCATAGGGTGGAACATAATCCGATAGAATTCTTGAGGCACATGTAGTTCTGAGCCCTTTTGTGCTTATGTTGTCTTTTATACCCACGGTGATACCGGCCAAATAGCCAACCTTCTCTCCCTTATGGATCTTGTTATCTATTCTTCGCGCGGATTCTATAGCATCATCAGTGTTTACACGCACAAAAGCTTTGATATCGGCATCGATCTTTGCTATACGTTCTAGAGTTTGTGATACGTATTCCTCAGCGGAAAAATGCTGATTTCTTATACCTTCTGTAACCTCATCGATAGAGAGATCACATAGTCTACTCATGGTTTCACGTCACTTTTAGGGCCTTTCAGATATCCATCCTTTCTATTTCTTGTTTCAGGAAGAATGTCCGCGCCGAAGTCCTTTGCTTGGTCGATACGCAAGCCGCGTACGGACTTCTTTAAGTAGATGGGTTCCAGATCATCTAATGCTAAGCTATCCAAGATATCAAAATGTTGAATAATTCGATCAATCTGAGATTCGTATTTTGATATCTCTTCCTCCGACAGCTCTATCCTCGCAAGCCAACCTAGGTGCCTTATCTCGTCCTTTGAAACCATTCCGACTGAATTCTCCTCATTCACGGGGTTAGACGATCAATATCCCTTGGATAGAATGTAGCGTCTCTGATATTCTCGATATTCATCAGTACCATGATCAGTCTTTCCAAGCCTACTCCGAAACCTGCATGAGGGGGAACACCATAGTCAAAAACTCTTAGATGGAAATCAAACAATTCCGTGTTTAGTCCTTGTTTTTTCATATTTCCTAGAAGAGATTCCTTTCTATTTATCCTGGTACTACCAGAGGAGATTTCAAGAGAACCAAACATTAAATCAAATGATTCACAAAACTTCTCAGATCTGGAGGTTGGCTTAACATAGAATGGTTTTACAGCAGTGGGCCAGTCTACTATATAGTAAAAAGTATCGTCGTTAAAGACCTCATTTGAAAGTCCTTTCATAATTTGAGGGTTGATATCGTCACCCCACCTAATACGTTCTCCCTTTGCTTGAAGTTTATCAATTATCTCATCGTATTTGTATTTTGGGAAGGGTGTCTTTATCTTTGGCAATGTGCGATGCATACTCTCCAGATCATCGCGATGTCTTTCATTGATCGAGGCGATAATATGCATTATCATTGCTTCTAGTAAATTCATTAGGTCATTGTAATCTGAGAAAGCCTGTTCAACGTCGATCGAGGTCGCTTCTGACAGGTGTCTTCTTGTCCTCGAGGGTTCAGCCCTAAAAATAGGTCCAATCTCGTAAACACTCTCAAAGGCCATCGTGAGCTGTTCCTTATACAATTGGGGACTTTGTGCCAAGTAGGCCTCTTTATTATAATAAAAAATTGGAAACAGGGCAGCTCCCCCTTCGGTGGCCGTTGCGATCATTTTAGGTGTGTTTACCTCAATGAAGCCTTTCGCATCAAGGAACTCTCTAACAGAACTAAGTGCCGTATGGCGAATCCCAAATAAGCTTCGTAAAAAATTTCGCCTTAAATCTATGGCTCTAAGATCAAGGCGCGTGTCAATACCTACAGTTGATTTATTAGCCTGGATCGTGAAAGGTGCTGCTTGCTTAGCTAACGAGAATATTCTTACCTCAGTTGGAATTATCTCTATACCGTTAGGTGATCTAGTTTGTGCTCGAACTGTCCCTCTGACCGCTAGAGACGTGTGCTCCTTTATACGTGCGAGCTGATCCAGAACCTTATCTGAACATTCACCACGTTTTGCAGTTACTTGTATTTCTCCTAGCCTGTCTCTTACTACAACAAACTGAATATTGCCGTGACTCCTTGTGCTAGAAACCCATCCCATTACAGTGATCTGCTTGGTATCTAAAGTAGGTAGAATCTCCCTAGAGTAATGGGTTCTTCTCCAATCACCTAATTCCTCTTCATGTAATAATTCGCTCAATTTCAAAACCTTGATGATGCTTAAGCTTGTATGAATGAGTTTAATTTATCTTTTCACGTAAGGTCCATTCGTCGTCGATGTTCTGCTTCTCCTGTCGTAATAAAATACAAAAGACACGAATTTCGAAGTATGCATATATATTTATATTCAATATCTGGTAGCTGAGATGAAATCTGGTGTCTATCGAGTTTAGTGATCGGGGTAAGGGAGAAATTGTAGGTACTGCAGACCCGGGAACTAGCGTCAACGTTACAATCTCCATAGGCGACATTCGGGTCCAGTTCAATGGTTCTGCAGATTCGGTTATATCTTCTGTGATATCATTTCTGACAAAACAAATTCCTGCATTGGACCTAGCAAATAGAATTTCACTTAATTACACTATTTCCGAGCTAATACAATCATATTCAGATATCATTAAGATTACCCCCGAAGGTCCGAGGATAATTCCACTATTGGATGGAGTCGAACTTCGAAAGTTTTCAGATAAACAAATTGTTGCCCTTCAATTGGTTGCTTCCCGTATCGCAAAGGGGTTAGGCAAGATCGAAGATGACAAATTGCGTATGTCTGACCTACAATCAGCAACTGGTTTAAAGTCGAAATCAATTAGTTCAAGATTGTCTGAATTGGTCAAGGTAGGATATGTTCAAAGGGATGTCGTAAGAGATGGGTCTGAATTACCAGCGTACCGAATTACCACCGCAGGAATCAGCTGGCTAAATTCTATGCTTGCAAAACGGAAAAAAACCCAATGATTGAACTAGGACCTTGCTTGTGACAAGATTTTTTAGTTGAGATCCTCTTCAAGTCGTCTTCTGTAGATAGAGATAGTTACGAGCCGTCCCATTTCTGACTATGATGCCTTCTCTAACCATATCAGTAAGTGAATGCGAAACTGCTGTTCTGTCGTAGCTGTAACCTCTTCGCATTAATTCTTCATGAATTTCTGCTAAAAGTCGCTGAGTGACGAAGTACCCCTCTTCCCATAGTGTTTCCAAAAGTATTCTGCATGTCATACCCGTCTTATGCGGTGATTTTCTCTCCATCCTAATTACTCCTTTGCTAGAAGGAATGGTGTTTGAATCTAGCAGCATTCTAATATTTTCAAACTGATTTTGCAGTTCACCTATAGCTATTGCGTTCTTTTCATCCAATGGACTTGGATGATCGATACTGTCCAGGACGTTTTGAACAACTTCTTTGACTTTGTTTTCTGCGCATGTTATTTCGACTTCCCATCCTTTGTGTTTCAATCTGATCTTTACTTCATCTGACTGAGCAGCTAGCGGCGACGGGATATCATTCATGTTGAACAAGCAACGTTGGAAAAGTTCACACTGATAAACTTGTTCCTTTGCATCTTGCGCATCTTGCGCAACATTAATTAACTTCGGCTCTTGAGATATTGTTGATCAATATGTCTGCAAATGCGCATTTAAACTCCTATCTTGAAGAGGATTGTATTTCAGAATTTGAAGACACTTTCAGAAAATCGATGAGAATGTGTTTGTCAGATCGATTGGAAGAAACCCTCAAAGGGAAAAGAATTATTTTTGATTCAAATGGACAAACAATTGTTCCACTTAGAAGGGATAGAAGTTTTGAGCCAGCAAGCGCAGCGATTCCTAGGGTTATTCATCCAAACGAGAAGATAACCTACATCACAGCAATAGATTCAAGTGTTGTTCATCTTGCGGGTACAGAGGAAGGAAGGTTGTATTGTGCAAAATCTGGAGTCGTCATGTCATCAGGTAGAGCAATTCGACGCCATTTCAGGATAGGTCCGATACTCATTTACTTAACCGAAGGATCCTTGCGTGACTCTAAGATAGATCACAATCTGGCAAATCTATTGTTCTTTGATAGTAACATCGCTAAGCGTTTTATCAGAATTAGATTAGAGAGAGCAATCCAATTGATGCTCGCCCACCGCTTGAATAATTCAATAATGCTAATAGATGGATCCTTAAGGCCTTCCATATTTGAGGATCACAACTGCACCATTAACAGAGTAATCGAAACGTCCACACTAGACAATAATGATGTCATAGGTCTGTCTAAGAACACTACCATGAAGACTCTAAATCAATTTGAATATTTGCTCAAAGCAATTCCTTTTTCGGCTTGCATCGACACGGACTATGTGATCAAGAGTCTGGCAAGAAATACTTTAGGTAAGAACGTGCTAGTGAAACTTGGCAAAAACGAAAATGAGTATGTCCTTCGAGCGGACATATGTTCAGCGAATGGCAACGAAATGGAATCTTTAGAGAGACTAATTGGAAATGACGTAATCTTTCGTAGCTACCCCGAATCACTTAGGATTGCACATCACATTTCAACTTTTACAAACACAGAAGTATCATCATTAAATGGATTCGTATCAAGGAGCTATGGTGTGGTAGAGATTGACCATACTGATTCTAGAAAGAACCTTTTGGGGGTTTCGTTTATTTGAAAATCCTTCAAAAAACAAATGATGAATTGATACTGATGGCAGTAAAGTCAGAAATGGTCTCCAAAGGCGATTACTTTCTGATTGAGGATATTGAATTGAAAAAGAAATTAATAGTTCAAGTGTACAATGAGGAATATCTCTCGAACCAATCTATTATCGAAGACATCGTCAAGGATGAGATAGTTTGTGCGACCAGTCCCGGAATATCATATGATCCGTTAGAAATAGGAATATTGTCAGGCGTAGTGCGTGACTCAAGACTTTTCAAGGCCAAAATAAGAGCTTCTTCCAGTGATACAAACGCCAATATGTCAAGTGACATTACTTGGTTACCATCGAGAGTAAATTCGAAGATTAGGCGTCTCACAATTTCTGAGCTGAATCATATGCTTAACAGAGGTGGTGAATCGCCTATTTCGATTGGTTCAGTCGATAATAGTAAAGATCCCTTCATTATCTACGCTGAAGACCTTGATGGCAGACTAAACATAATTGCAGGTAAGAAGGAATCAGGTAAATCACATTTGTCAAAATTACTTGTCAAGTCTCTCCTTGAGCACGGAGCGTTTATCCTGGTATTTGACCTAAATAATGAATATGCTGGATTGAGGATTAGGACTGATGGGTCAGGATCAAATGTTGATTCGAAGATCGTTTTACTTGAACCAGGAAAGAATCTGCGCTTCTCGTTAGAATATTGTGGCAAACCTTCTGTATCCTCGATGCTTAAGAATGCACTAGATATGCCTTCGACGTCGTTGCGTGAGTTCTTTAGAATATGGGATAATCTTTACAAAAGACAGGCTCTGACATTAGAAGCATTTTCAAATGCCATTAATAATTGGAATTTCAATGATCTTGTTCGTGATGCACTAATCTCAAGGTTCCATACGGTATATAACTCAAGGCTATTTCTCAACGATGAAAAAAATGATGAATATGAAGGATTAAGGTTTGAACAATTGATTTCCAATAATGTTCAGGGACTGGCAATGATCGTGAATATGGGACGTTTTACACCGACTATAAGACACATGGTCGTTGAGTTGATACTAAACAAATTGGTTGAGTTGTTGGGAAATGATCTGATCCCTCCTATATTTCTCTTTGCAGAGGAAGCCCACCTTTATATCAAAGAGACTTATTGGGACGACATTATCACAAGAATGCGTCATTTTGGAATCTATTCCACGTTTATTACTAACCACCCGGAGGCATTGGGAGAAGGGATCTTGAGGCAAGTCGACAACATATTCTTGTTCAATTTCGTGAATGAATCAGACCTAGAAAGAATTTCTAAAATTTCCCTGGTTGACAAGGATACGATTAAGTCGATAGTTAGGACTCTTCCTCAAAGATATTCACTTTTAATCGGTAAAATGGTTCAGGAACTTCCAATAGTAGTTAAGGTTCCTCAGTTAGATATCAAAACCTATGGAGAAACTAAAAAGTTCTTTAGAAAAAAAAGCCCTACCCTTTTGTCTTTCTAAATTACCGCCTCATCGCCACGTTGTCTTGTTCCTATATCTATCGTGTCACTTACAGGTGAGATGAATATTTTTCCATCTCCTGCTGAACCCGTACTAACCGAGTCAAGTATAGCACTCACTACATTTTCTACCTGGGAATCAGGAACGACGGTAACGATAACGGCACGGACTGAAAATTCAGACACAAACCTACTGGTTCCTCTTCCGCTTTCAACGATGGGCTTTTCACCCTTACCTCTACCTTTTGCCTCGAGGATGGTACATCCGCCGATACCTGCCTTCTTGAAGGCTTCACTTATCGAGCTAATCTTTTCATTAGGTATAATTGCTTCAATCCGCTTCATAGGCTCGTATATATTAGCTCACGATATAAGGTTTTCAAACTATATTTGTGATATAATAAAAAAAAGTAAAATTTGATAAAACGTGAAAATATCACAGAAATGTGCCATATCATACTGAATGCCTTATTTTCGACGCTGAGATATTCTGTTCACTTTCCCATTGAGCGTATTTCTTTTTATGTATAGGGCCAGAGCATCGATCATTGGTTTCATTTTAAAGACTGATGGCACAACATCTACCAATACACCGTTCTTGTCTAGCTCTCTAGCTGTGGAAGGCCCAACCGCCACGACTATCGCAAATAAATTAAGTGAATTTTGTAGGGTTTCCGTGTCTTTTTGCGAAATTGAATAGTCCTCTTACAGACGGGGGACTCGTAAAGGTTATGGTATCGATATTCCCGAGATTAACATTCCTCACTAAATCTAAAACCTGGGTATCATAGCTTAGAAGAGTTTTAAAACCCATGCTCTCGAGGACCCTGGTTTCGTTCCGCTCAGAGGTTTCTGAATATTTATACACAAATACCTCAATAATGGTATTTCTCATTCTCTCAAGTCCATCAATTAAATCTGGAGAAGAGGTGCCATGTCAGACTATTGCTATTTTCTTCTTCGTCACTCCCATACCTTCGACGAGTTTTAACACTCCAACAGACGTGTAATCCAGATTTTGGGATAAGAATCGGCTTCAGGCCGAAAATAAATAGCGACATCTGGGTTTTTGGGCTTCGTGCAACCAAAATCGAACTTTGGAGTATATTGATTAATAGTTCTTTCTTTCCGAGTTCTGAGGATAAATCAATTAGTGAATATACACTAGGCCCTGTCATAAACACGACATAATCTGGTTTGCTTTCCTTGGAGAGTTCTATAAATTTTGATACGTCGATAGGGGTACGTTCCTCTCTTTTAATTCCGGTGGTGGGAGCAATATACGGCTTTCCTCCCAGCGATCTTATGACCTGGGCTAGCTCGGCTGCTCTTCTACTTGCTGTAACTGCGATGTTTAGGTTAGAGAGGCACAATCCGTTATTTCTTACTGCGCTGTTCGCCTTATGTTATGCATCATCCTCAGATCTTCCTCGAAGAGCGATAGGTACTCAGGAATCGCCAATTCTATAGGATCTTTTAGCGAAAGAGGCTTACCTGTTTCGGGAGATCTATACGACTTTTTTTTGTTCCAGACCATTGAGTTGAAACTAATAATCGGCTGGGTATACTTTGAATAATTACTATAGTCTTGCTCTACTTCGGGTAGCTTACCGAGATGGATGCTT
>Ga0214469_1000158_pt1 | contig 20903 bp, 22 predicted proteins | sample RVTome_10_FD_187340 | JGI IMG/M metagenome (GOLD analysis project Ga0214469, IMG submission 187340) | Soil microbial communities from uranium-contaminated site in the Upper Colorado River Basin, Wyoming, United States - RVT153D57 HiSeq ... | reverse complement strand
ATCCGGTGCTCGTGTGCCATGGCCCCTCGGCAGAGGCGCCGTGCCCCCTGCTGGGTGGCGACGGATGCCCGAAGTTCGAACAGGCGCATGGCATCGTGTTCAAGCTCGACCTCGGTCGGGACCAACATCGACAGATCGTACGCCGCTACCGGCAGCTCGCCCGCCCGGACGTGCCGATTCGAGTTCTGGCGACACCGGCTGACGCCGAGCGGTACGCGGAGCTACTCCAGGATGTCGAGTTCTGGACCCACGAACCGAACGTCGCCGATCTAGACGGGTTCGCCGCCGAAGTCGAGGCCGCGGATCGTTTGTGGTGACTCGATGAAGGGGAGGCGCGCCGTGGACCACATGAACCCGCTCGACGCAGAGTTCCTGTACCTGGAGAACGGTACGGCGCACATGCACATCGCGTCGTGCGCGGTGTTCGAGGGACCGGTACCCGCCTACGACGAGGTGGTCGCACTGTTCAAGTCGAAGCTGCCCCTCGTGCCCCGCTACCGACAGCGGGTCCGCTTCGTGCCGATGGATCTCGGGCGCCCCGTGTGGGTCGATGACCCCAACTTCGACCTCGAGTACCACGTGCGGAACACCGCGCTGCCCCCGCCCGGCGACAAGGCCGACCTGTGCCGGCTGATGGGCCGGCTGATGTCCCAGGAGCTCGACCGGGCCCGGCCGCTGTGGGAGGCCTGGATCGTGGAGGGCCTGGCCGGCGGCCGGTGGGCAGTGGTCAGCAAGGTGCACCACAGCATGGTCGACGGCGTCGCCGGGGTCGACCTCGTCTCGGTCGTGCTCGACCGCGAACGTGTGCCGGCGACGGCGGCGATCGTCGACGACTGGGAACCGGGGCCCGACCCGTCCGGGCTGCAGCTCACGGTCGACGCCGCCGTCAGCTTGGTCACCAGTCCCCGTGACCTGCTCCGGGCGGCGTGGACGACGGTCCGCGCCCCCCGCCGTGCGCTGGAACGGGGCCGTGCCATCGCCAGCGGGCTCCGTTCGTACGGCTCGGCGCTGCGACCCACGCCGCCGACCTCGCTCGACGGGACGATCGGCCCTCATCGCCGCTGGACGTTCGCCGGTGCCAGCCTCGCCGAAGTCCGCACGATCCGCCACGCCTTCGGCGGCACCGTGAACGACGTCGTGCTCGCGGCCGTCACCAGCGGCTTCCGCGACCTCATCGTCGCGAGGGGCGAAGACCCGGATCACGTTGCCCTGCGCACGCTCGTCCCCGTCTCGGTCCGGGACGAGACGGGGCGGGGCGTCTACGACAACCGCGTGTCGGCGATCTTCTTCGACCTGCCCGTGCACGTCGCGGATCCACGTGAACGCCTGGCCGCCGTCCACGAGGAGATGGACCACCTGAAGCAGTCGCACGAGACCGAGGCGGGGGAGGCCCTCACGAGGCTCGCGGGTGCGGTGCCGCCCGCGCTCACGGCGGAGGCCACCCGACTCGTGACGCGGCTGGTGTCGCGCGTGCCGCAGCGGACCATGAACACGGTGACCACCAACGTCCCCGGCCCGCAGTTCCCGCTCTATGCGGCTGGCCGCGAGCTGTTCGAGTACTACCCGTTCGTCCCGCTCGGGCCAGGCGTCCGCATCGGCGTGGCGATCCTCTCGTACAACGGCCACCTCCGCTTCGGGATCACCGGCGACTACGACACGGCCCCCGACATCGGTGTGCTCGCCGACGGCATCGACGCCGCGGTGGCGACGCTGCTGCGCCTGGCCGGCGGCGGCCCGGCCGACGCCGCCATCGACCTGTCGGCGAGCCTTGTGGCATCCAACAAGTGAGCGAGGTCCACCACCCGGTTTTCGCTCGCGCCTACCAACGCTTCAGTTACGTCGCCGAAGCGAAAGGCGCCAGCAGGTACCGCGATCGACTGCTCGCCGGGTTGCACGGCCGGGTGATCGAAGTCGGCGCAGGCAATGGTCTGAACTTCGCGCACTACCCCCGCACGGTGACCGAGGTGGTTGCCGTTGAACCCGAGTCGTTCCTGCGCTCCCGAGCTGAAGAAGCGGCGGGCTCGGCCCCGGTTCCGCTGACGATCCTCGATGGCACGGCTGACGCTCTCCCCGTGCCAGACGCGGCGTTCGACGCCGGTATCGCGTCACTAGTGCTGTGTTCGGTCCCCGATCAGTCCAATGCGCTCGCCGAACTCCGCCGGGTGATCCGCGCAGGTGGTGAACTGCGCTTCTTCGAACACGTCGTCTCGAAACGCGCCGGACCGGCCCGCGTGCAACGCATCGCGGATCGCACGATCCGCCCGTTCGTCACCGGCGGATGTCATGTCGCACGCGACACGCTCGCCGCGATCGAGGCAGCCGGGTTCGTCATCGAGCGCAGCGAGCGCTTCAGCTTTAGACCGAATCCGATCGATGTCACGTCGCCCCACATCCTCGGAACCGCGCGACGACCATGACGTCGGAGCGATCCGCGGCGATTCAGCACCTGGATGCCCATGACTGCGCGCCCGCGCTTTCACAGGGGTATCGTTGGACGTGACGGAGCCGATAGCGGCGTGGAGCTGCACATGACCCGCTGCGCCGCCAGGGCCGACGCCGGCGAGCTTCAATGGGTGCGTGTCCCGACTCGATCACGTCGATCTGTCGCTCAGCCTGTCCCGGGACGAGGAGGAGGCCCGGCTGGCAGCTGCCCAGCGGCGCCTCCTCCACCTACGGCTGGTGCTGGGTGGACTGACTGGAGACGGGACACTCGGTCCCCCGGTGTGTGTGGTGTTCGAGGGATGGGATGCCTCGGGCAAGGGCGGTGCGATCAGGCGACTCGTCGTGCGGCTCGACCCCCGACACGTGCGCGTGGCCCAGTTTGCCGCGCCGACCCGGGACGAGAAGCGGCACCACTTCCTGGCCCGCTTCTACGCCCAGCTTCCGGGCTGGGGCGGCATGGCCGTGTTCGATCGATCGTGGTACGGCCGCGTGCTGGTCGAGCGCGTCGACGGCCTTGCGAGCACGGAGCAGTGGCGGCGCGGGTACGACGAGATCGTGCAGTTCGAGCGCACGCTCGCCCTCGAAGGCATGGTACTGGTGAAGCTCTGGCTGCACATCTCGGCCGCAGAACAGTTGCGGCGCTTCGAGAGCCGGCGCGACGACCCCCTCAAGAGCTGGAAGCTCACCAAGGAGGATTGGCACAACCGCGCCAAGCGGCAGGAATACGAGGCGGCGGTCGAGGAGATGCTGGAGCGAACCGATCACCACCTCGCCCGGTGGGACCTGGTCGAAGCCGAGAACAAGCGATACGCCCGAGTCAAGGTGCTCCACACCGTGATCTCCCGCGTCGAGGAGGGCATGCGCCGCAATGGCATGGAACCGCCGCCGTCACGGGGCGCCGACTTCGACCCCCTGATCTGACCTGGGCCAGGCTGGCCTTGGCCACGCCCGCGAACACGACTGAACCGGCCGTTCTCCGCTGAGCAGTCCCAGCGTCCGCTCGAGGCGCATCGCCAGGGCTCCTGACCGTCCCGGCCCGACCTCGCCGAGGCCGAGGACCTTCGACCCTGTCGCCCGGTCCCCCGTCCGCGCATAGTGGGGACATGACTGATACCGCGAACGCGGGATCGACGCAGGTTTCGGTGCTCATCGGATCCCCCGTCGCCAGGGTGGCGCCCGATGCCACCCTCCACGAGGTGGCGGACGCCCTCGTGGCCGCGAGCGTCGGCGCGCTCGTCGTCAGCAACGGAGCCAGCGATGGGGCCGCGGGGATCGTCTCGGAGCGCGACATCGTGGGGGCGCTCGCGGAAAGGCGGGATCCGGCGACGACCCGAGCGAGCGACGTTGCCCACAGGGCTCTGGTGTGGTGCGACGCCCAGGCAACGATGACCGAGGTGGCGACGCAGATGATGGAGCGCTACGTCCGCCACGTCCTGGTGGAGGAGGATGGCCGGCTCATCGGCATCGTCTCCGCCCGCGACCTGCTCGGCGCCTACGCCTCGGGCGACACCGACTGAGCGTCCATCCGCGGATCATGGTCATCCCTGGCCTCAGCCGGTGACGGGCGGGCCGCTGGGCGGTTCGGCGGCGGGGCTTGTACCCGCGATGGTCAGCGTCATCGGGACCTTGGCCTCTTGGCGGCTCGGTCGGGCGCGGAGATGGTGGGATCAGCGACTGAGGAGGGAGTTAGATGCGGGTCAGCGAGTTGATGCACACGCCGGCGGTCACCTGCCGTCCCGGCGCCACCATGGCCGACGCCGCCCGGGTGATGAGGGACCGAAACGTCGGCAGCGTCGTGGTGGTCGACGACGTCGGCTATCTGGCCGGTATTGTCACGGACCGTGACGTGGCGGTGCGCGGTGTCGGCGAGGGACGCTCGGGGGACCTGGCTGTCGAGCACATCATGAGCCGCAACGTCGCCACGGTCCTGCTCCATGCCGACGTCTCGGACGCAGCGGGGATCATGGCCAAGCGCAGCGTGCGCCGCGTGCCGGTGGTCGACGAGGACTATCGGCCGCACGGCATGGTGACGCTCGACGATCTGGTGCGCCACTTGGGTCGTGAGGCCGATGCCGTGGCGGACACCGTCATCCAGCAGGTGGCCAAGCTGTCCGGCCAGCCCTAGCGACGAAGTTCCAGGCGGCGCTGCCGGTCAGCCACGAGTTCTTGGCCTCGCCGTGGGCGGATGCGTCCCTCCCGGCGATCATCTGCGCGCAGACGTAGGGCTCGCAGCGGCGCTGGTCACTGATCGCCTCGCGGGCCGACGGGTTGATGCGCAGGTAGTAGTCAAGCGCGCGGTCGCTATTCCCAACGAGGGTCTCCGCGATTGTGATCCACGGGTTCGTGTGGCAGAACACGCCGGCGTTCTCCTTGTAGCCGGGTGGGTACGTGCTGATCTCGCCCAGCGAGGATCCGCGCCCGAACCCGGTCGGGACCTCGGAAGACAGGGATCTGCGGCGCTACAGCCATCGATCGAAGATGTGCGTGACTGGCACGGTCTCACACCCGCTTTTGGGACGTTGGTGGCCGGGATGCAAACGAACCGCATCGCCCGGCCTTCGGCATCGGCTGCTGCGCGCGAACATCAGCGGGGCCCAGGGCCGGTTCGTGCTCACCTCACGGCGTGGCGTCGATCGCGGTACTCCCTGGTGGTGATCTCGCCGCGCAGGTAGCGCTCGCCGAGGATGTCGCAGGCTTGGTCGGTCGGCGAGGTGGCACGCGACGCACGGCGGGAGGTGATCAGCCGGACCACCGCCGCGACCAGTGCCAACGCGACGACCAGCATCAGGCCGCCGAGGAAGATGGCGGAACTGAGCAACATCGCTGCCTCCTTTGCATGTCAGGTTGGCCACGATCCGAGCCGTATCGGCCGGTGTCGCGCCAGCCCGGAACGGCGGCTTTAGCGTCCATGGATGTCAGTGTGGGCAGCCGGACCGGCGGCCGTTAGGGTCGAAGGTCCCCTGACCGGCGGCAAGTGGCCGCGGTCCGACGCCGTTGTCGGCGTGACGTTCGGCCCTGGCTCCGCCGCCGGTGATCGGCAGACGATGGGAGCGTGAACCGCGCCTTGGACGAACCCGCGAGACGCCGGGTGCCACTGCCCGGCGGTGGGCTGCTGACCGTGCGGCCCGTGACCGCCGCGGACGCCGACGGCCTGGCGGCGCTGTACGACGGGCTGTCGCGCGAAGACCGCTACCGGCGCTTCTTCTCCAGCTACTACCCCCCGCGCACCTTCTTCGAGCGCATGACGACGGTTGTCGAGCGGGGCGGCTACGGGGTGGTCGCGACGGTGGGGACCGACACCGCTGGCGCCGACGCGGGCCGCATCGTGGGCGAGGCGAACTACGTGCCGTTGGACAACGGCGACGGCGAGCTCGGCATGGTGGTCGCCGCCGATCAGCGCGGTTGGCTCGGCCCGTACATGCTCGATGCGCTCGTGGACGCCGCGGCCGCCCGCGGCGTCCCCAACCTCGAGGCTGCGGTGCTGGTCACCAACCGCAGCATGCTCACGCTCGTCCGGTCGCGGGGCTACGCGACGTTGGGGTCCAGCGACTGGGTCTCCGTGCGGCTGATCATCGGGACCGCCGGGCACACCCCGGTCTGGCCGCCGGACCGCGACCCGGCGGGGCCCGGGCACCGCCGCCGGGTGCTAGTCGAGGCCCCGGGCGGGCGCTGGCACGCCCAAGCCGAGGCCGAGGCGGCCGGGCTGCAGGTCATCGTCTGCTCGGGACCCCGTGGTCGGCGCTCGCGCTGTCCCGTGTTGGCGGGCCAGCCGTGCCCCTTGGCCGCGGCGGCCAACGCAATCGTCATCTCGAGCGCGCCCGACGACGAGCGATGGGGCGCTCTGGTCGAAGGGCACGCGGACCTGCACCCGGGCGTTCCGGTCTGCGTCGAGCCCCGGGCGGGTCACCGGGCCGGTGGGCCGCCCCTGGCGGCGCCGCAGTGGGCGGCGACAACCATCGACGACGACGAGCCCCAGATGGTGGTCGACATCGTGGACCGCCTCGCTTCCCTGCCCCGAGGGGCGCCGCTGCCAGCCAGCGGGCGCTGGGGCCAAAGGGACGTTCGGCCCTTGAGTAACGGGGTCGCGGCGTCCGACGCTGCCATCAGTAGACAGACCCCGACGACATGGAGGTACGCCATGCATGCGATCGAAGCCGTGCGCAAGAGCCCTGCCACCATCGACTGTGACCACACCATCACGGAGGCGGCCGACGCGATGGACCGCCTGGCAGTGGGTGCCCTGGTGGTCGTCGAATCAGACGGCCGTCCCGTCGGCATCGTCACCGACCGCGACCTGGTCATCCGCGCCGTCGCCCGGCGCTTCAGCCCCGACGCCCGCGTCGACTCGGTGATGTCGACCGACCTGATCACGCTGGCGCCCGACGCCGACCTGCGTGACGCCCTGAAGGTCTTCGAGGACCACGCCATCCGTCGCCTACCGCTGGTCGCCAGCCAGCAGCTCGTCGGGATGCTGACGGTGGACGACCTGATCGTCGACCTGACGGCCGACCTGGGGCGTCTAACGCGGCCGATCGCCGGACAGGTGCTCTTCGGTCACCCTGAGCCCGTCGCACCCGCCACCGCCGGGTGATCCTCGCATCAGGCAGAGCGGGTCCTCCTCGCCACCTGCCACGCGCACTTCGGGGCGACTGGGACGACTTGGCCAGGTCGACTGGCGATCCCAAGCCCTTGGAGCCGGGAGCGCTCGACGACCTGCCGCCACCTGTTGCCCGCTGGCTCCGCCATGCCATCGGGGCAGGCGCGCCGCTGCGGCGCTCGGTGCAGCTCATGATGCACGGCCAGATCCGCGTCGGCCGCTGGCAGCCGTTCTCGGCCGTGCAGGTCCTTGCCCCGCCTTGCGGCTTCGTCTGGTCCGCGACGGCCGGCCGCTGGCCGCTGCGAATCCGGGGGTTCGACCGCTACAGCCACGCCACGGGCGAGATGCGCTGGCGCCTGCTCGGTGCGGTTCCCGTGATGTCAGCGGCGGGTGACGATGTGACGCGCAGCGCGGCCGGCCGGCTCGCCGGCGAGCTGGTCCTCGTCCCCGCCGCCGCTCTCGATCGCGCCGTATCGTGGCACGCCGTCGACGCCCATCACGCCGCGGCCGACGTCCGGGTCGGCGACCTCGTCCACCGCGTCACGATCGGCGTGGACGAGCAAGGCGCGCTGCGTTCGGTCTGGCTGCCCCGGTGGGGCAATCCCGACGGCGGCGCGTTCGCCGAGCATCCGTTCGGTGTGGAGTTCGGCGACCCCGCGGTGTTCGACGGATACCGGATCCCGACGGCACTGCGGGCGGGATGGGCATCTGGCAGCGACGCCTCGCCCGAGGGGGTCTTCTTCCGTGCCACGATCGTCGCCGCCCGTTACGGCTGACACTCGACCAAGTGGGCGCGGCGCTGGCTGCGAGCGAGCCGATATTCGGTCGACCCGTCCGGCCCTAACCGCGTCGGGGGGCGGCGAATACGATGAACGGCGCATGAGCGAGTTCGCCGGCCCCCGCAGCCTCCGCCAGCTGCTCGACGCCGTGCTCACGGTGGGCAGCGACCTCGACCTGCCCGCCATGCTGCAGCGTATCGTCGAAGCTGCGGTCGAGCTCGTCGACGCCCGCTACGGCGCGCTGGGCGTGCTCGACGACAGCCACACCCGCCTGGCCCAGTTCATCACGGTGGGCATCGACGACGAGACGCACAAGGCGATCGGCGACTTGCCCCAGGGCCACGGCATCCTGGGCCTGCTGATCGTGGACGCCAAGCCCCTTCGGCTGCCCGACCTGCACGAGCACCCCGACAGCTACGGCTTCCCGCCCCACCACCCGCCGATGCGGTCCTTTCTCGGGGTGCCGGTCCGCGTGCGCGACCAGGTGTTCGGCAACCTCTACCTGACCGACAAGACCTCGGCTGAGGTGTTCACCGACGTCGACGAGGAGCTGGTCGTCGGCTTGGCCGCCGCCGCCGGCGTGGCGATCGACAATGCCCGGTTGCACGCCCGCATACAGGAGCTGACGCTGGTCGGGGACCGTGAGCGAATCGCCCGCGACCTCCATGACACCGTCGTCCAACGCCTCTTCGCCACGGGCCTGTCGTTACAGGGCGCGGCCGGGCTCATCCACAGCGACCCCGAGACCGCGGTCCGCAGGGTGGAGGACTCGGTCGACGAGCTCGACCTCACTGTCAAGCACATCCGCTCGGCCATATTCGGCCTCGAATCGCGGGTCGAACGAAACCGCGACGGCGTGCGCAGCCGCGTCCTCGGGCTGGTCGCCGAGTCGGCGCCGCTGCTCGGATTCGAGCCGACCGTGCTGTTCGAGGGCCCGGTCGACACGGCCACACCGGAGCCGGTGGCGACCGACATGCTGGCGGCGCTGCGCGAGGCACTGACCAACGTGGCCCGGCACGCCGGCGCCAGCCACGTTGACGTCGTGGTCAACGTGGACACCACCAGTCTGACGCTGCGCGTCACTGACGACGGGGTCGGCCCGCCGGCTCCCGGCCAGCCCCGGGGTCACGGGCTCGACAACATGAAGGCCAGAGCCACCCAGCGGGAGGGGGCATTCGACATCAGCCCGGCGAACCCCCGGGGCACCGTGATCGAGTGGCGCGTGCCCCTCAAGTAGCTGCGGCGGAACCTCGGTGGGGTCTGTCGGAACCTGTGTCAGACGGATCGCCGATCGCGGCGCTCGGCCATGCGCGCGGCGTAGACCGCGGCCTCGGTGCGCCGGTGCATCCCCAGCTTCATGAGCAGGTTGGACACGTAGTTCTTGACCGTCTTTTCGGCCAGGTAGAGCCGCTCGCCGATCTGGCGGTTGGTCAGCCCCTCCGCGAGCAGGTCGAGGATCCTGCGCTCCTGCTCCGTGAGCTGCTCGACGCCCGGCTCCTCCTCGGGACCCCTCCGCAGCCGGTCGAGCACCTTGGCCGTCACGGTCGGGTCGAGCAGGGACTGCCCGGCCGCAACCCGGCGCACGCTGTCAACCAGGTCGCTGCCGCGCACCTGCTTGAGGACATAACCGGCGGCACCGGCCATGATGGCGTCGAACAGCGCCTCGTCGTCGGCGAACGAGGTCAGCATGAGGCACTGGATCTCAGGATGACGGGAGCGGATCTCGCGGCAGACCTCGACCCCGTTGCCGTCGGGCAGGCGGACGTCGAGGATCGCGACGTCCGGACGCACGGCGGGTAGCCGGCGAAGGGCCTCCTCCGCCGTGCCTGCTTCGCCCACCACGGCGATCTCGCCGCGGCTTTCGCCCTCCAGCAACTCCCGCACACCCCGGCGCACCACCTCGTGGTCGTCGAGTAGGAACGCCTTGATCGTCACGCTGCCTCGCTTCGTGTGGCTCGCGCCCTCGGCGGGCCGACGACCATTATCGGTCGTTCCCGTTGGCCGCTGACACTCCGGGCACGATCCGCCGCCCCGAGACGATCTCGGGCGCGATGGCCACGACGCGGTGATCTTCGCCGGGGGCCCAGCGGGCGAGGGGCGGGCGCTGCGCCTCCACCAGCTCGTCCGGGTCGGTGAGCTCGCGGGCCACGCCCCTTACCACCACACTCCAGCCGGTGTGGGCAATCGCGTCGATCTCATCGACCTCGAATGCCACCACGGCATTCTGCGTGGCGGCGTCGAGCTTGGTGCCCACGCCCGTCCGGAACAGGATCTGCCTGCCGTCAAAGCGGAAGTTGATGGGCAGCACGGTGGGCAGGGCACCGCTGGTCACGCCGATGCGCCCCAGTGTCGCCGTTCCCAGCAACCTGAGGCACTCGTCGCGTCCCAAGACCTCCAGGCCGTTGTGGTCAACCTCCATTCTCGTCACCTTGCCCCTCTGGATGCCCGACGGGCAGGGTCGAAGGTCCCTTCCTTGGGTTCTGGTCCGCGGCAGGGACGACCACGACCGGGCAGGGCGCGTGGGTTAGCGAGGGGTCACCGCCGGGCGCTTTGGTTACGGGTTGCCTCCAGAACTCCGCCGCAGTCGCCGAGACGCGACGGAACTCGCTCGACGCCGAACAAGGAGTCGCGCTGGCAGTAACGGCCGCCACACCCGGCCGGCTCCGCGCACACCGCTTGCCCAACCCGCGATTCGAACCGAGCTTCGAGTGCTGCGAGCCGTTCGGACTCGACTCCCCTCACTGAGGGTTTGCCGTGCCCTAGAAGGCCGGCACGGCGGCACGGCGAAGCGCCGTTCGGTGCCCGGTCGGGGCCTTCGGGACGACGCCGTTCTGTGGCGGCGTTTTGTCGGGTCGTCACCGGCGGGGACCGCCGCCGACCGCCGACTCGGTGCGGCTTGCGTGTCGCCAGCGACCCCGTTGGATGAGTTCGGGGGAGCGGTTCTGGCGACTCACGGTCCTTGCCTGAGGCCACGGTGATGAGCGACGCGTGGCACCGCGTTCCCACGAGCTGCGGCGGGGCTTTGCCCGCCGGAGGGCTACGCCTGGCCGGCTCGAGCGGTGGCGCCGACCTCGGCCAACCCGTGGACGAGGGCCTCGATGTCGCTGTCATCGTTGTACGCATGGAGTGATACGCGGAGGCACCCGTTCCGGTCACTGCAGATGACGCGGTGCTTGGCCGCCAGGAACCGCTGCACGGTCCCAGACGACAGCGTCGGGTGCATCAGAGCGACGATGTGGCCGCTGGAGGCGGGGTCGGACAGGTCACGGAAGGGCGACCAGCCGAGCGGTGCCACTCGCTCGACGAGGCTCGTCGCCAAGCTCCGAGCGTGCGCCTGGATGCGGCGGGGATCGAGATCGGACAGCATCGTGATGGACTCGCACAGTCCGACCGCTGACGCGTAGGCGATCGTGGACATCTCGAAGCGCCGCGCGTCGGGGGCTAGCGACAGCGACATGGCGTCGAACGCGAACGGATGCTCCGTTCCCTTCCACCCGACCAGCTGCGGTGTCTCGTCCACTAGTTCGGCATCCAACGCGAACAGTGCAGCGCCACCGTGAGACGAGAGCCACTTGTACCCGCTGCAGACAACGGCGTCAGCGTTCCAGCTGGCCATGTCCACCGGCGCGGCGCCTGCGATCTGGGTGGCGTCGACGATCGCCCGCGCTCCGGCCTCGTGGGCGCGATCGGCCACCGCTCGAACGTCGACCTTTGTTCCCGTGCCGTACTGGATCGCGCTGAAGCACACAGCAGTCGTGGTCTTGTCGATGGCATCGACGAGACAGGCCGTCAGGTCTTCACCCCGACGGTCGTCGACGGTGGCGATGTGAGTCGGGGATCGTTGCGCCGCCAACAGCCACGGGTATGAAACGCTTGGGAAGTCCGAGGACACGAGCACGACAGAGGCGTCGATCGTGCCGACGAGCGCGGCGGCTTGCGCCAGTGCTTCGCTCGCACCCCCGGTGATGGCCACCGAAGCTGGCGGGGTACCCAACAGCGAGGCCGCGGCCAGACGAAGCTGGTCGAGTACGCGTATCTCCTCCTCGTCGGATAGCCGCAGGTTGCCGTACTGGGCCACCTCCGACATGAACCGGAGCATCGCCGACATGCTTCGCGTGGGGATCAGTCCAAGCGCGGCCTGGTTCAGGTAGACGCAGCTGTCAAGGGCTGCGTACTCGCTGCGAGCGATGAGGCTGTCCATGTCTCAGCTTGGTTCGACCGCAGCCGTCGAGGCGCTCGGCTTCGGCGCCGCTCGGTGACCAGTCACGACGACTGCCGCCTGCCGGAGGCCGTGGTTGGGCGGTGAAAGCAATATGCCACGGCACGGACCGTAGGACCGAACGGCAGCGGTGCCCGTGCCGGCTGCGTCGTGTCAACGTTTTCATGTGCGGATGTACCTGTCGTCGTTCCGTGTCGGCAACTGCCCCGGCCAGCTCGTCCGGTTGGCAAGAGGTGGTAGGCGCGCTGCGGTCATCGCCAATGCGATGGATGCCGTCCACCGGAGATCCGCAGCCAGGGCGTCAAACGGGAGCTGGATGCGCTGACCGCGCTCGGGCTCGTGGCAGAGGAACTCGACCTGCGTGACTACTTCGGCGCGGGCGGCCCGGTGGCGAGCGAGCTGCGCCGTTACGACATCGGGTGGCTGCGAGGCGGCAACGTCTTCGTGCTCCGCTACGCACCTGCAAGAAGCGGAGCCGATGCCGAGCTGACCCGCGTGCTCGGCGCGGCTCGGAGACACGATGGCATGAACTGGCGGGACGACAATGTCCTGCTAGACGGACTGAAGGGCACCGAGTGGACGACCGCGACTCAGCTTGGAGCCGGTTATTGCAGGTTCGAGTCCTGCCTTGAGCGAAGAAAACCGAGATCTACCTCTGAGACACCGCGGATCGGCGGCTCACCCATTCCCGGATACCGCGACCGGGCTGCTGCGCCACACGCGAGATGCGGTGCCCACCAGCCCCGCGAAAGCCAGCGCCCACGCGGTGAGGGCGATCGCGAGCATCACCGGGGGCAGCCAGTCGAGCGCGGTCAGGTCGGTCGCTTCGATCATGCGGCTGGTGGCGACGCCGTACATGCCGAGCGGGAAGACCAGTGCCCAGTACGAGGGGTGGTAGCGGAGCGGTACCCGTCTGATGACGTGGCGCCACACGCCGATGGCGACCATGAGCGGGAACCAGAAGGTGGCGGTCGCCCAGGCCAGCACGACCACCGCCTCGATCGCCGGCGCCACGCGGGCGATGCGCGGCGCGGCGTCCTGGGCGAGCAGCAGGTTGGAGCCGGCGAGGACGACGATGGCGACGGCACCCGCCGCGATCCACGCCGGGGGATCGGCCTCGGTTGGCTCCAGCGACGCGAACGTCCACCGCAGGAAGACCATGGTCATGACGATGAGGTAGAGCACCAGGCCGAGACAGAGCATCGCCAGGCAGGTGAATGCCAGGACGTCGCTGTCTCCCCGCCGAAGGAGTAGGGCGCCCAGCACGGCGATCGATTCGGTGGAAACCGTGAGCAGGAACCAGGTGCCGTTGATACCGGCCTCGAGCCCGGGTTTGGGACCGCCGAGCACGACGGCGACGAGGGTGATGTAGAGCAGGATCAGCCATGCGGCGATGCCGATGAACCACAACACCCAGGCCAGTCCCCACCAGTCCTGGACGACCCCCGAGACGGCCCCGAGGACGTCGGTGGCGGCGACCGCGGTCAGGAAGGCGAACCCACGGGCGTGGCTGGTCAGGTCCGCCAGGACCAGGCGTGGGTAGCGGGCGGCGCGCATGGTCATCAGGGCGGCGATCACGACGTAGGCGAGCGCGGCGATGGCGAACAGGCCGTCGCCGAGCCACTCGAGGCCCTCGAGGTGGGCCCCGATGGCGATGATCCCGGTGGCCATCACGAGGGCGAAGTAGCCGGGGAACAGGGTGGCGAGGCCCGAGGCCGGCGCCTTGCGCCGCTCGCGCACGTCCGCGATCGGTGCGGTCTCAGCCGTCTCCGCGCTTCCGCCCGTCTCGGTCGTGTCGGCCATGCGCGCTAGGGGCGGAGGTAACGGAGGAAGGCGGCGGCCATGCCCGCGAGGGCGACCGACACGCCCGCGGTCGCCCATGCGATCGCCTCGTCGTCGGTCAGGAACGCCTCCACAGCGACGGTGACCGTGAAGACCTGGAGCGAGACCAGGATGATGACGTAGACGATCACGGCCGACGAGGTGCCCCGCGGCCGCCGGACGATGCTCACGGCCGCGCTCCCAGCGCCCACACCTGGCCGTCGTCTCGCACTTCGACGTCGATGCGACCGAGCCGCCGCGTGGGCGGCCCTGAGATCACGTCGCCGGTGGTGGCCTCGAAGTTGCCCTCGTGGCAGGGGCAATGCCACCGGTCGGCCTCGGCTTCGAAGTACACCACGCATCCGAGGTGGGTGCACTTCTGGCTGAACGCCACGACGGCATTGTTGTCGACGCGCAGGAGCACCGCGGGGTCGTCGTCGGCCGGATAGCGGAACAGGTAGGTCCCGCCGACCGCGACGTCATCGAGGGCAACGATGGGGCGGGGCTCGCCGGTGTTGATGGAGCGGAGCTGTGTCCACGCGGCCAGCCCGACGTTGCCCGCGGCCATGACGCCCGCGCCCAGCACCAAGTAGCGGGTGAACTCGCGGCGCGTCACCTCCTCCTCGGCGGCCGACTCGTACGGGAAGTCCCGCTGCCACAGCGGGCTCGGCGCGTCGGCGGTCACGGCTGTGCCTCGTCCAAGCCGAAGGGGTCGTCGAGCCACGACCGTTGGCGGCCACCCATGACGTCGATCGGGCCGGCGCTCAGGTCGTCGACGACCGTGTACACCTTGGTGCGCACCTCTTGGCGCCCGAAGAAGAAGTCGCGTAGCAACGACCCGCGACGGCTGTCGTTGTATTCGTCGATGGTGCCGTACCAGAGCGCCTCGCTCGGGCACACCGAGGCGCACATCGGCTTGAGGCCCTCCGAAGTGCGGTCGGTGCACATGTCGCACTTCATCATCTGGTCGAGCTCGGCCATGTATTTCGGCACACCGAAGGGGCACGCGATCACGCAGTTCGAGCATCCGATGCATCGGGGTTTGAGCGCGGACTGGACGATCCCGCCCTCGGTCTGCTTGATGGCGTCGGCGGGGCACACCTGCGCGCACGTCGGGTCCTCACAGTGCATGCACACCATCGGCGCGGTCTGCGTGGTCGAGGCGCGGTCGACGTGCTCGAGATGTATGAGTGAGCGGCCCCGGTGCGTGCCGCACTCCATGCACGCCTGCACGCACGCCTCACAGCCGATGCAGCGGCTCTGGTCGATCACAAAGATGGGGGTGTCGTCGCTGGTGTAGGTCATGCGCGCAGCTGCTGACCGGCCGGCCGCGCGACCGCCAGGGAGCCGGGCGGCGATGGGGTCCGGGGGCGCAGCCCCTGAGGGACCGCAGTCATGTGCGGCCCTCCGTGAGGTCCAGGTCGCGTGCGTCGGTGGTGGGGCTCCGACCGCCGGCGGGGGCGAGACGCACCGCCGCGACCTTGAACTCGGGCATCTTCGAGGCCGGGTCGACCGCCCGGTTGGTGAGCTGGTTGGCCGACTGGGCCCCTGGCCAGTGATAGGGGATGAACACGGTGTCAGGGCGGATCGTGGTCACGACGTGGGCGGGCAGTGTCATCTCCCCACGCCGCGATGTCACGGTCACGCGGTCGCCCTCGGCGACCCCGAGTTGCTCGGCGAGCCGCGGGTGCATCTCGCACAGCGGCTCCGGGTACTGCTCCACGAGCCCGGCGATCCGGCGGGTCTGGGTGCCCGACAGGTACTGGCTCACGACGCGACCGGTGGTGAGCCAGACCGGATACTCGTCGTCGACCACCTCAGCCGACTCCCGGAACGCCACGCCGTGGAAGCGGGCCTTGCCGTCGGGATGGTAGAAGTGGCCGCCCTCGAAGAGCCGGGGCGTCCCGGGGTGGCCCTCCCCGGGGATGGGCCAGAACAGGCCCATCTCGTCCTCGATCCGCTCCCAGGTGGCACCCGAGTAGTCGGCGGTGCCACCGGCCGAGGCGATGCGGAGCTCCTCGAACATGTCCCGGGTGGTCGTGTAGGGGAAGTACTGGCCTCGGCCGAGACGCGCGGCGAGATCGAGGAGGATCTCCCAGTCACGGCGGGCATCGCCCGGCGGCGCGACGGCGGGGTTGATCTTGATGATCCGGCCCTCACCGCTGGTCGACGTGCCCTCGTCCTCCTCGTGCAGCGAACCCGGCAGGACGATGTCGGCGTGGTGGCCGGACTCCGAGAGGAAGAAGTCGATGGCCGCATAGAACTCGAGGCGGTCGAGCGCCTCGGCGGTGAAGTTGGCGTCGGGCGCCGAGACGGCTGGGTTGAAGCAAATCGAGATCAGACCCTTGATCTGCCCAGAATGGATCGCCTCGATGATCTCCTGGGCGGGGATGCCCTTGCCGGGGATCTCCGCCTCGTTGCAGCCCCACACCGAGGCGATGTAGGCGCGGTGCTCCGGGTTGGTGATGTCGCGGTTGCCGGGGAGCTGGTCGCACTTGTGGCCATGCTCACGTCCGCCCTGTCCGTTGCCCTGGCCAGTGATGGTGGTCACCCCGCAGCCGGGCTTGCCAAACTTGCCGGTCGCCAGCCCCAGGTTGATCGCCGACAGCACGTTGTCGACGCCCTTGGTCTGCTGCTCGATGCCCCGGGCGTGGAGCAGCATCCCGGTGGATGCCGTGCCCCACCACTCGGCCGCCTGTTCGATACGCGTGGCGGGGACGCCGGTGATGTCGGACGCCCACTGCGATGTCATCTCCGCCACTGCGGCGGCGGCGTGGTCGAAGTCGACGGTGTGGGCGTCGATGAACGCGTGGTCGAGCCAGTCGTGGCGGATCAGCTGGTGCAGCACCGCACCGAACAGCGCGGAGTCTGTACCTGGGCGCACCCCGAGGAACAGGTCGGCGGTGCGGGCGAGCGGCACCACTCGGGGATCCTGCACGATGAGCCTCGCTCCCCGGTCCCTGGCGCGCCAGATGTAGCTGGTGGTGATGGGGAAGGTTTCCGCCACGTTCGATCCCGCCACCCAGACGACGTCGGCGAGCGGGATGTCGCTCCACGCGTTGGAGGCCCGGTCGATGCCGAGCGCCTTCTTGTTGCCGGTGCCGGCCGACACCATGCAGTAGCGGCCGTTGTAGTCGAGGTTGGCTGTCTGCAACGCCAGGCGGGCGAACTTGCCGATCAGGTAGCTCTTCTCGTTCGTGAGCGATACGCCCGACAACATGGCGACGGCGTCGTTGCCGTGGACGGCTTGGATGCGGCGGACCTCGCTGACCACCCGGTCGAGGGCTTGGTTCCACGAGACCGGCTGGAAGCCGCCGGGCGCTGCCGGGTCGCGCTCGAGGGGGTGCAACAGCCGGTCGGGGTGGCTGCCCTGGAGGTAGCGCTTGACCCCCTTGGGGCACAGCTTGCCCTCGTTGAACGGGAACTCGTACCAGGGCTCGAAGCCGACGACGGCGTTGTCGCGCGCCTTGAGCTTGATGCCGCACTGCTGCCCGCAGAAGCAGCAGTGGGTTTTCACCACCCGGTCGGGCGTGACACCGGCGTCCCAGCCACCGGGCGGCGCCTCGTTGAGGTGCGGGCCGTAGCGGGCGATGAGCTCCTCGTCGCTCACCGGTGATCGGGCCATCAATCCGCCACCTGTTCAGCCATCAGCCGAAGCCCCCGACGCGGGCGGCCTGGGCGAGTGCGACCTGCACGCGCCGGCAACGCGGGCAAGTGTCCTGGTAGTTGCCGCTGTCGTCGGCGCCGTAGTCGAACCCGAGCTCGGGCAGCACCGCTTGGACGTCGGCCACCTGCTGGGCGCTGGCGAAGCTCTCACCGCAGCGCCGACACGTCGCCGCCGGGCCCTCCTCATTGGTCCGCTTGTAGTAGGCGACCCCGAGGTTGCCCGGCCGCTGGAAGATGTGGAACAGCTTCCCGAATGGGATGTACATGAGGCCGAGGATGACGGTCAGTGCGTGCAGCGTGTTGAGGGCCGAGTAGAAGCGCCCCTCGAGCAACAGGCTCGACGCAGTCAGGAACAGACCGGTAATGGACACCGCGAACAGTCCCGCGAGGGCGAGGAAGTCGCCGCTGCGTTCGACGGCCAGAGCGCCGGGGTCGCGGAGCCGCCGGCGGAGGAAGATGAACACACCGGCCAGCACCAGCACGGCGGCGATGTCGAGCGCGTGGAAGGCCAGCCAACCGATGACGCTGTCGGCGTCGAAGCGCAGTGTCCCGACCCTCGACACGAATACCTGGTAGCGGTCCCCCCGCTGGCCGACGCTCTCGAAGTGCAGCAGCCCGAGCGTCAGGGGGAAGGTGACCAGGGCAGCCAGGATGCAGCCCCAGAACACGAGTTGGTGGGCCAGCCACCGGGCCGTCGACCGCCGCCGGATGAAACCCTGTGCCAGCAGGTGGGTGGCGACCAATGACGGGAGAGCGGCCGCATTGCGGAGCTTGTGCCGGCGAAACGCATCCCACCCCCGGCGGTTCAGCATGGCGGTCGGGGGTCGGCGGAGCCACACCGTGTAGCGGTAGATGACACCGAAGACGGCGAACACTACGCCGAAGAGGTAGCCGGTCAGAGCGGCGTCGAACCACACCAACCGGTCGCTGCCGACGAAGGTGATCGCGATCACCATCGCCACGCCGACCAGGCCCCAGATCACCCCCCGACGATCGAGCGCTCGACGGTAGCCGGCCGCCTCCACCCCCGCCACCCTATGCCTGGCGCCGCGCCGACGGTACCGCCCGCCCTTCGAGCGGCCGGGAGTCACCGCGCAGCGCGTGCTCCAGGCGGACCACCGCGGGGAACAAGAGGTTGTTCTCCTTGTGGACGTGGATGTGCGTGTCGCCTTCGAGCGTTGCCAGGCCCTGATAGCAGGCCCGGAAGGAGGCACAACCGTTGACCGTGTAGGCCGAGAAAGACGGTCATTGAGCACCTTTGGAGCCGGTAGTCGCAGGTTCGGGCCCGGCGAACACCATCGGGTCGTCGCCGGCACGGCGGATGAGGTTGTAGGGCTGCATGGTGTTGGTGTCGTCGAGCCCGCGACACTCCAATGGCCAGCACGGCCATCCGCCGCCACCGACCTGACACGCCGTCAGATTCATGCCCTCTGCGTGCCCTTGGCACTGGACAACTACCGGTTCTGGATGGTTGTTGCGGACAACACCAATGACCGGCCGCATCGCCGTTGACCTGCACCTTTGCGGGTTTCCTCTGGTGGAGGTGATGGGATTCGAACCCACGACTTCTTCGATGCGACCGAAGCGCTCTAGCCAGCTGAGCTACACCCCCGAACGGGACGATTCAGGATAGCGGACACCCCGCGCGGCGCCGCGATGGGCAGCCGTCGCCCTCGGCACGAACCGGCCCCGACGCGTCACGAGCTCCTACCACCGCGCGCCCGGGGGTGCGGCCTTGGCCGCAGCGAGGCCGAGGCGCCACGGGACCAGGCCGCCGCCGCCCTCGCAGACGCGCTCGAGCACCAGCCCCGCGTCGATGAAGCTGGCCAGCAGCCCGGCCAGGGGAACATGCCGGGCGCCGACACGGCGCCGGATCCCGGGACCGAAGCGCGGACTGTCGAACTCCTCCCGCGGCACCCAGCGAGCGTCGCCGTAACCGGCCTCGAGCGAGAGCCGCTCGTCACTGACCGTCGGGCTGTCGATGTGAGGTCCGACGAAGCAAGGGTGCGTGCCCAGGTAGACGAAGCGGCCGCCGGGGGAGAGGACCCTGGCAACCTCCCCGACCACGGCTGCGAAGTCGTCGACGTCGGTGTGGGCGAACATGGCCGCAGCGTGCCCGATCGAGGCGGATCGGAATGGCATCCGGTGGGCATCGGCTCGAGCCACGCCGCGCAACCGCGGCGCAGCCAGTCGCAGCTGGTCGGCCGAGATGTCGACGCCGCGGACCCGCCAGCCGGCGGTGGCCAGGGCGAGCCCGCTCAGCCCGCCGCCGCAGCACACGTCCAGCACCCACCCGTCACCGGCCGGCGGGCCCAGCAGTCGGGTCAGGTCGGCCCCGGCCGAATCGGTAGGGTCGGTGTACCTGGCGAACAACCGGTCGTAGAACTCCGCGTGGCCGTCATAGCGCGCCTCGATCGCACCGGTTGGCATGGCGCCATGGTCGCGCCGCTCCGGGACGCGACCACGCCAGAATCGGTGCCGTGCTGAGGGTGAACACCACGGTCATCGCCGTCGTCGCTCCCACAACGGGAGACGACTCCCCGCTCGAACATGTCGGCGCCGCCAATGTCCGGGTCATTCGGCCCGACACCGACGCCCCCGCCCTCGACCGTGCGGTCGTGGCGTGCGAACAGGCCCGGCGCACGAGTACGCCCTATCTGCTGCACGACGCCGATCCGCTGGCGTGGGTGGCGGACGCGTGGGCCCGGCGCTTCGAGGAGCAGGGCGGCGCCGGTGACCTCGAGGTCGCGGTGGCCGAGACCCTGGCCCGCTGGAGGGCGCGGTCGCTGGACCTTCCCGACTACTACATGCTCACCGATCCCGAACGCCTCAGCCCGATCCTCCGGCACTGGTTCCTCGGCCTCCTGGGGTCAGCCGCGGCGAGCCGGGTGGTCACCAGCCGAGCGGGGGCACCCGTGGTCGACCAGCTGGCCGACCTGCGCCCCGGCCCCTGGTGGCCGGCCCTCGATCTCATCCTGGGCGGCGTCGATCGCGTCCTGCCCGAGCAGCTGGGACAGGTGGGGGCCAGGCCCGGCCCGAACGAACTGGTCGAGCCGTAGCGAACCGGGGCCGGGGGCTCTACCCTGCGCGCTTGCCTCGACCACGGCGATCAGATGACCCTCCGGGTCGTAGACAGCGGCCGGACCACATCAGGGAGGTCCCCAGAAGGCGTCCTCGCGGTGTTCGGCCACGGCGGCACGGCGTGACGGGCGGCCGAAGCGCTCGGGCTGCTGCTGACGGTCGGCGAGGGTGACGACCCAGCTCGCCAGCGCGGTGGTGAGTGGCACCGAGGCCACCAGGCCGATGGATCCGACCAGGGTCTGGACGATCTCGACGGCCAGGGTCTCGGTGGTGAGAACCTCGGCCATGGGTAGGCCGG
>Ga0214469_1000157_pt1 | contig 20918 bp, 19 predicted proteins | sample RVTome_10_FD_187340 | JGI IMG/M metagenome (GOLD analysis project Ga0214469, IMG submission 187340) | Soil microbial communities from uranium-contaminated site in the Upper Colorado River Basin, Wyoming, United States - RVT153D57 HiSeq ... | reverse complement strand
GAGCAGGAGCGTGGCACCCTCAGCGAGCAGTTCCTCGATCACGCGCCACAGGTCGCTGCGGCTGGCGGGGTCGAGGCCGGTGGTGGGTTCGTCGAGGAACAGGACCGGCGGGCGGTGGACGAGAGCGGCGGCGAGGTCGAGCCGGCGCCGCATCCCGCCGGAGTAGGTGCGTACCGGTCGCTGGGCGGCATCGCTGAGCCCGAAGCGCTCGAGCAGCTCGTCGGCGCGGGGGAGCACCTGGCCGCCGGGCAGGTGCGTCAGGCGGCCCACCAGCCTCAGGTTCTCGCGGCCGGTGAGGTTCTCGTCGACGGCGGCGTACTGCCCGGCGAGGCCGATCCTCTCACGCACCGCCTGGGGGTGGCGGGTGACGTCCAGTCCCAGTACCTCGGCCCGGCCGCCGTCGGGGTGGAGGATGGTGGTGAGGATGCGCACGGCGGTGGTCTTGCCGGCGCCGTTGGGCCCGAGGAGCCCGTACACCGTGCCGGTGGTGACGGACAGGTCGATGCCGGCGAGGGCATGGACCGTTCCGAAGCTCTTGGTGAGCGCCTCGGCCCGAATGGCGGGACGAAGGCGCTCGCAGACCTGTTCTTCTCCGCCGAGAACCAGCAGCGGTTTCACGGCACCGCCGACGAGCTGGGATTGACGTTACCCATGCTCAAGGGCCTGCTCGCCCTCGAACCGGGAAGCGGCCTGCCGATGCGCAGCCTCGCCGAATTGTGGAACTGCGACGCGTCGTTCGTGACCGTCGTGGTCGATGGGCTCGAACGCCGGGGCCTGGTGGAGCGCCGGGTCGTCGACTACGACCGCCGCATCAAGACCGTCGAGCTCACGCCCGAGGGTGTCGCCACCCGTGAGCGGGCGCTCGATGCGGTGTACGCGCCGAGGGCGGGATTCCTGGTGCTCACGGCCACCGAGCAGGCGGCACTGGCCAAGCTCCTCCGCAAGATGACCGAGGCGCAGGCGGCCCACGACGAGCAGCTGCTCGACGATCCCGAGATCCGAGCCGGGATGCGGAGGGCCGGCCAGCAGCGGACCCGCGAGTACCGGGCCCGGGCCGAGGGACGGGGTTCGGGAAGCGACTGGCGCGCCCACCTCGAGCAACACCGCGACGAGTTGCGGCGTCTCAAGCGCGAGGTCGACCGGGTCAAGGCCGACATGAAGGCACAGGCGCGGCGGGCGGCGGACGACGCGAGGGCGGCCAAGGACGAGGCCAAGGCGGCCGCGCGCGATGTCGCGGCGCCGCTCAGGGGCGGCCGCCAACGCCGGTAAGCCAACTGGCCGGCAGGCGGGTGCCGGTAGTCTCGCCCCGATGGGCATCCTCGACGAGGACGTGGCTGCGGTAAGGGCCGCGTCCGACATCGTCGGGGTGATCAGCGAGCACACCCCGCTGCGCCGGGAGGGGCAGCGCTGGAAGGGCCTCTGCCCCTTCCACACCGAGAAGACGCCGTCGTTCTCGGTCAACGCCAACGAGGGCGTGTGGTACTGCTTCGGCTGTCAGGCCCGGGGCGACGTCATCACCTTCGTGCGCGAGGTCGAGCACCTTGGCTTCCCCGACGCCGTCGAGTGGCTGGCGGGCAGGGCGGGCATCACCCTGCGCTACTCCGACCGCAACGAGGCCGAGGGCCGCAAGCGCCGCGCCCGGCTCATCGAGATCGTGGGCCGGGCCGTCGCCTGGTACCACGAGCGCCTCCTGTCGGCCCCCGACGCCGGTGCGGCGCGGCGCTACCTGCGGGAGCGCGGGCTCGACGGCGACGTGGTGCGGGAGTACCAGCTCGGCTGGGCTCCCGACGCGTGGGACGCGCTGTGCCGGGCCCTGCGCCTCGACGAGCAAGACGCCCGCGACACCGGTCTGGCCCGCCTCAACCAGCGGGGACGCCTCCAAGACCACTTCCGGGGCCGGGTGCTGTTCCCCATCCACGACGCCGAGGGACATCCGGTCAGCTTCGGTGGGCGGATACTGCCGGGGACCGAGCGCCCCGGGAACGAGGGCAAGTACAAGAACACCACCGAGACCCCGCTCTACAGCAAGAGCCGGGTGCTCTACGGGCTCGAACGGGCCAAGTCCGCCATCGTCCGGGACGGCACGGCCGTCATCTGCGAGGGCTACACCGACGTGATCGGGTTCCACCGGGCGGGGGTGCCTCTGGCCGTTGCCACCTGCGGCACCGCCCTCACCGACGATCACGTGACGCTGCTCCACCGCTTCGCCGCCCGCCGGCTGGTGCTGGCGTTCGACGCCGACAGCGCCGGCCAGGCGGCCGCCGAGCGGTTCTACCAATGGGAGCGCCAGCACGACCTCGAGGTGGCGGTAGCCGACCTGCCGGCCGGCCAGGACCCCGCTGACGTGGCGCGGTCCGATCCCGATCGGCTCGTGGCGGCAGTGGACAAGGCGACGTCGTTCCTGCGCTTCCGTCTCGACCGCGCGTTCGCCAGCGCCGACCTGTCCAGCAACGAGGGACGGGCCCGGGCGGCAGAGCGTGCGTTGGCCGCCATCGCCGAGCACCCGACCGACCTCGTGCGCGACCAGTACGTGATGGACGTCGCCTCCCGTTGCCGGATCGAGCCCGACCGGCTGCGGGCCCAGCTCGATCGCCTGCGCTCGCGGCCGCGGCCGGCGACAGGGTCCGCCGGCGCGCCCCGTGGCGCTCGGGGGGGCGGGCGGGCGATCACCAACGAGCCCCTGGACCCGCAGCGTGAGGACCCCGGCCCTGGTGGTCCCGCAGCCGATGTGACCGGTCGGCCGTCCGACGCCTCGCAGGCCGGCCCGACCGGCATGCGCCAGTCCCAACAGGAGGGACCGGGGGCCGAGGTGTTGCGCCACGCCATCCACAATCCGGGGGCCGTCTCCCGCTGGCTCGCCGGGAACCTCTTCGACGACCCCGTGCAGGCCGGCGTCTATCACGCCCTCCTCGAGTCCGACACCCACGCCGGGGCCCTCGAGACCGCCCCGCCCCGGGTGTCCGATCTCCTGGCGCGGTTGCTGGTCGAGGAGCCGACGTCCGAGCCGTTCGATGCCGTCCGCCGGCTGCTGACCGAGGTGGCTCGCCGCCGGATCGGCACGCTGCGTCTGGTGGGGGTAACCGCCGACGATCCGGCTCAGGCGCTCTCCGAGCTGGCCTTCCTGAACCGTGCGATCGACGACCTGCGCGATCCGGCAGCAGCGGCTGACTCGGCAGATCGGTTGCTAGCCTGGCTGGGCCAACGGGTTGGAGACGGGGGATGACCGATACGCCATCGAGGCTCGACACCTGGAACGGTTCGGTGGGCGACAAGCTCACCAAGCTGCTCCGGTGGGCTGGCGCCCGAGGCCGGTTGACACAGCACGATGTGGTCCGCGCCCTGCCCAACGTCGAGTTGACCCCCGAGGTGGTCGAGGAGATCCTGCGTCGCTGCCGGGCGGCCGGCATCGAGATCGACGACGTGTTCGACGACCTCGACGACCTGCGCGGTGCCCTGTCAGAGGGTCCCGACCTACCCGGGGCCGACCTGATCCTCGGCGACAGGGCGGCGCCCAATGTCGTGGTCCTCAACGCCGAGCACGCCACCACAAGCGCATCGCGAGCGCGACGCCTGTCGGCCACGCTGCGCCGTCGCAGCCGCCTGTCCGCCGATCGGGGGCTGGAGCGGGGCGTGGGAACGTCCGATCCGGTCCGCATGTATCTGCGAGAGATCGGCCGGGTCCCGTTGCTCACGGCCGTCGAAGAGGTCGAGCTGGCGCGACGCATCGAGGGCGGCGCCGAGGCGTCCGAGCGTCTCGCCGACCTCGACGCCGTCGGTGCGCTGGGTGACCTGCCCGCCGACGAGTCCCGGGCGCTGCAGCGTCTCGCCGACGACGGGGACGAGGCCAAGAGCGCGCTGATCCAGGCCAACCTGCGGCTGGTCGTCTCGATCGCCAAGCGCTACGTGGGCCGCGGCATGCAGTTCCTAGACCTCATCCAAGAGGGGAACATGGGGCTGATGAGGGCGGTCGAGAAGTTCGACTACACGAAGGGCTTCAAGTTCTCGACCTATGCCACCTGGTGGATCCGCCAGGCGATCACGCGCTCGATCGCCGACCAGGCCCGCACCATCCGGATCCCGGTCCACATGGTGGAGTCGATCAACCGGGTACACCGGATGCAGCGCCAGATGGTCCAGGAACTCGAGCGCGAGCCCACGGTCGACGAGCTGGCCGACGCAGTGGGCATGACCGCCGACCGGGTGCGGGAGATCCAGCGGATCTCGCTCGATCTGCTGTCGCTCGACGCGCCCGTGGGCGAGGAGGACGACTCGTACCTCGCCGACTTCATCAAGGACGACGGCGCCGAGGAGCCGCTCGACGCCGCCACCCGGCAGATGCTGCAGGAGGCCGTCAAGGAGGTCCTCGACGAGCTGAACGAGCGGGAGAAGGAGGTCGTTGTCATGCGCTTCGGCCTCGACGACGAGCAGGCCCGCACGCTCGAAGAGGTGGGCAGGCAGTTCGGCGTCACCCGCGAGCGCATCCGCCAGATCGAGTCGAAGACGCTGGCCAAGCTGCGTCATCCGCACCGCTCGCAGAAGCTCCGCGACTACCTCGAGGGTGAGTAGCGAGCTCCACCGCGTGCACCGAGCCTGATTGTCATGCCCCGTCGTCATGATGTGGCGGTGGGATTCCGGGGCAAGCTGGCAGAACGGGAGCGGGTGCGTGAGCTGCGGGCGCAGGCGTGGACGATCAACCGGATCGTCGCCGAGCTCGGTGTCTCCGAGAGCAGCGTCAGCGTCAGCGTCTGGGTCCGCGACGTCGAGTTCGACGAGGCGACGCGGGCGGCGCGGGGCGGGAGCGAATCGGTACCGCGGAGCACGCACCCGGCGTCCACACCGCCAGCGAACGACGAAGCCGGCCCGAAATCGAGCGGCTGATGGCCGAGGGGCGCCCAGCGCATCGGCCAGCTCTCCGATCGCCGCCAACCATGCATCACCGCGTTGAGCCCGTGCAGCCGCACGCACCGCACCATCATGGGGCTCGTAGGCGCGCTGCTATCCTCTGAACTCCTGCCATCCGGGGTAGCTCAGTTGGAAGAGCGATGGATTGTTAATCCATTGGCCGTGGGTTCGAGCCCCACCCCCGGAGCTTCACCGGCTGGGCCTGTAGCTCAGTGGTCAGAGCAGCCGACTCATAATCGGTAGGTCGTGGGTTCGATCCCCACCGGGCCCACTCACTCTGACCAGCAGTTTCGTGGTCCCCCAGCGGTGCTCGAGCCCTCGCCGAGGGAGCTGTTGGTAGCCGTTTGGTAGCCGGTCACGGTTGACGGCCGGTAGCTCGGGCCCACGCTTCGGACCGGCCAGTAGCCCGCGCCCATGCTTCGACGTCGGCGCGCACCCAGAGCTGGCACCGGCCTCCGCGGGACGCCCACACCGGGGGCGGGAAGTCGTCGTATCGGCGCCGGTAGACGCCCACGACGTTCGCGTTGGTCACGCCGATGAGGTTGGCGACGTCGGTGGCGTCCATGAGGTCGTCGAGGTCGACGGTGCGGCCCATGCCGGCACAGGCTAGTTGCGCTATCCCATCAACCCCTGCGACAGTGATGGAGTAACCCAACACGTAGTGCCCCCGGCGCCGCAGCAACGGCCCGGGGACTGGACATGAGGAAAAGCCCCTCATGCCAGATTCAGACGATAGTGACGCCGTCGCCGGCGGGCAGGTTGACGAACCGACCGTTGAGCCCACCGTCCGGGAGCTGCTGCTGGCCCGCATTGACGAGCATTGTCGGCTGCTCGGCCTCGAGCTCGACCAGGGAGCCAAGGCGACCGAGCAGTTGGCGCCGGAGCGGCCAGGTCGAGCCGGAACGCTCTCACGATGGCATCGGTGATGATCGACGAGATCCGGCTGCGGGCCCACGCCCGCCCGCTGGACAGCGACGACCAGTAGTTCCAGCCGATCGCCTGCCGCCCCTCGGCTTCGACGGGCATCCTCACGCCATCGGCGCAACGTTGCCCGATGCGCAAGGAGTTCGCGGGCGCCTTCGCCAAGCTCGAGCTGGCCGACGAGCAGCTTGACGACTTGCGGGCGATGTTGCTCGCACACATGAACCGGCCCGATGTTGTAACCGGGACGGTCGAGTATCAGCCGAACGATCGAAGCCTCGTCGGGAACCTGCGGATCCAATCAGTCCCCCACCGGGCGCAGGCCGTTATAGGCAACGTGGCCCACAACCTGCGGTCAGCGCTCGATCACGTGGCGCGGCAGTTGGTGATCGCGAACGGAGGACAGCCGGTCGACCCGCCGGGAAGCCGCACCCAGTTTCCGATCTTCGTCGATCCGCCCGGCAAGCCACTTCACGTGCGAGGTGGAGTGAGCGAGGCAGCGCTGAAGATCATCGAGGCGGCCCAGCCATACGCCGCCGACCGGGACACCGATCCGCCGCTGGGCGTGCTCTACCACATGTCGAACGTGGACAAGCACAAGGAGCCTGTGCCTGCACGCCATGCTGTCACCGGATGGACCACGTGGATGGGAACCGGAACCGGCGACCCATCCAAGCCCTGGACCGCTCCCGTGAAGGTGGTCGATCCCACCGAGCACAGGGTCGACATCGTGCTCGCTGTCGCGCCACCCGAGCTGGGCGACGGGGGCTGCATGGCGCGCTACGAGGCGATGATCGAGCTGTCGCCGCAGGGCAAGCTCGGTCCGCTGCCCACGGTGGCTATCGACCTTGCCTGGCAGGTGCGTCGGCTCGTTGACGAGCTTGCAGCGACCGTGTCCTGAAGTCAGCCCGGCAATTCCGCCACCCCCGAGGGGCGCGCCGCTCGGTCAGGCGCGGGGGTGGGCGACGAGCCGCCAGCCCGATGGGCTCTCTAGCTCGATGTCGCCGACGCCCAGGGCGAGCAGCTCGACCACCCAGCGAGGTGATCGCGTCGGTGGCGGCGACGCGCTCGTTGTCGGCGTGTTGCTCCTCGGGCGAACGCTCGCGGCCGGTCTTGTCGACCGAGACGCGCAGGTACTCGCGGGCCGTGGTGGTGGTGGTCATCGGTCGCCCCGCTCCGGTTGCGGAGCGTCTGCAACGTCACCGGCTCCCTGTCCGCCACGAGCTCGAGTTTGAACTATGGCTCTAGCCGGGGGACCATCAGGACAGTGAACCCTCGTCCCGGTTTCATCTGCGTGGTGGTCGACGACATGGCTCGGTCGCTCACCTTCTACGAGCATCTGGGTTTCAAGTTCCCGGTCGAGGCGTACGGCGAGATCCACGTCGAAGTGGAGCTTCCCGGCGGACTGCAGATCTACTGGGACTGTACGCAGTGGGCCAATCTGTATGCGCCGGACTATCGGCCGGGGCCCCATGGCAGGGTGGCACTTGGGTTCCAGGTCGACTCCGCCGGGGACGTCGATGCGCTGTTCACCAAGCTTAAGGGGTTCGGCTACAAGGTTGATCGCACGCCGTGGGATGCCCCCTGGGGCGTCCGCTACGCGATGGTCTACGATCCCGACGGCAACCTCGTCGAGATCTACAGCCCTCGGCCTTTGGGAGCACCTACCCCCTGAGCGGACGTCCTGGTGCCGGGTCCGATAATCGGGGGGCATCCGCGGCCAGCCCCAGAACGGGAAATCGGTGCGCGCCGGCGGGCGCGAGTGGGGCTGCCGGATCTGCTTGTCACAGCGCGGATTACGGATGGGCTCCGATCGGCCAGAATGGTCGTCGGAGACGAGGAGGACTGTGGTCGCGGCGCCCGAGACTCGCTACGCGAAGAGCGGCGACCTGAGCATCGCCTACGCGGCTTACGGCGAAGGCCTTGATCTCGTGGTTGCCCCAGGGTTCATCTCGCACCTGGAAGTCGGGCGGGAGGAACCTTCCCTCGCGCACTTCTACGATCGTCTGGCGACGTTCCGGCGGGTCATCTCGTTCGACAAGCGGGGAACGGGCCTCTCCGACCCGGTACCGCACGCCCCCACTCTCGAGGAGAACGTCGAGGACCTTCGGGCCGTGATCGACGCCGTCGGTTCCGAACGGGCCGACGTGGTCGGCGTCTCGGAGGGCGGTGCCATGGCCGCTCTGTTCGCGGCCGTGCATCCGGAACGCACGCGTTCGCTTGTGCTCTACGGCACGTACTCCCGGGTGCTGTGGGCTCCCGATTACCCGTGCGGCTTGAGGGCCGAACTTCTCGACCGGCTGTTGGAGGTGGTTGATGCGCGTTGGGGCGACGGCGTGGGGTTGAGCGCATGGGCCCCGAGCTGCGCCGACGACGTCCGGATGCGCACGTGGTGGGCGCGTTTGCAGCGGACGGCCGCGAGCCCGGGAATGGCACACAGCCTCCTGGCTCTCTACCCGCAGATAGATATCCGGGCGGTACTGGGAACCATCGGTGTCCCCACACTCGTGCTGCACCGCCGCGACGACCGCATGGTCAATGTCGAGATGGGTCGCTATCTCGCCGACCATATCCCCGGGGCGAAGCTGGTCGAACTCGACGGTGCCGACCACTTGTTTTGGGTCGGGGACGCGGATGCCATTCTCGACGAGATCGAGGAGTTCCTGACCGGGCTGCGCCGCGGCCCCGAGCCTGACCGCGTGTTGGCCACGGTGCTCTTTACCGATCTGGTGGGCTCGACCGAGCACGCCGCCGAGCTCGGCGACACACGGTGGCGCTACCTGCTCGAGTCACACCAGGCGCAAGTGCGTCGTCAGCTCGAGCGATTCCGCGGACGTGAGGTCAAGACGATGGGCGACGGATTCCTCGCCACCTTCGACGGACCGGCGCGAGCAATCCGCTGCGCCCAGGCGGTCGTGGACCAGTCGCGTGGCCTCGGTCTCGAAACCCGGGCCGGTCTGCACACCGGCGAGTGCGAGCTCATGAACGACGACGTCGGCGGGATCGCAGTGCACATCGCGGCACGCGTCGCGACGCTCGCGAACGCAGGCGAAGTCCTGGTTTCGAGCACGGTCAAGGACCTCGTCGCCGGCTCGGGCCTCACCTTCGCCGATCGCGGCGTGCACGCACTTAAGGGTGTGCCCGACCAGTGGCGACTCTTCGCGGCGGCCGGCTAGCGCCCACGCGCAAGCGCCGACCACAGGAGTGGTCCGATCGACCGGGACGAGCGGCCGCTCGCCCGGCTGCAGTTGGTGGCTGACCGCTGCCAGACCCAGCGGTTGTTGGCCTGGGCGGAACCGCCGGGCACGCAACGGAGCTGGGCGGTCGAGTCAGCTGAGGGGCTGGGCAAGTTGTTGGCCCAGCAGCTGGTGGAGGCGGGTGAGCTCGTCGTCGACGTGCCCCCGACGTTGGCCGCGAGGGTCCGGCTGCTGGGCTGGACGAAGGCGGGCAAGAACGACCCCAACGACGCGCTGGCCACCGCCATCGCCGGGTTGGGGCACTGCGGGCTCCGGGTGGTGCGGGTGGAGGACCACACCGCGGTCATCCGGATGCTGATCGACCGCTACGACGACCTGGTCGCCCTGCGCACCCAGGCGACCTGCCGGCTCGTGGCACTGCGAGAGCTCATCGCTGGCGGCGCGCCCCGCCGTCTCGGGGCTGAGCGGGCCGCCAAGCTGCTGCGCAGCATCCGCCCCCAGGGGGCCGCCGGGGTCCAACGCAAGCGTCTTGCCCTCGAGCTGCTGGCCGACGTCCGTCGTCTGGACCGCGACATCGCCACCGCCAAGCGCCGCGTCGCTGACGCCGTCACCGCGTCGGGCACGTCGCTGCTCGAGCTGCACGGTGTCGGCCCGATCGTGGCGGGGTTCATCCTGGGCCACGTCGGCGACCCGGCCCGGTTCCCGACCGCAGCGCAGTTCGCGTCCTACAACGGCACCGCCCCCATCGAAGCCTCCAGCGGTCCCCGCAGCCGTCACCGGCTCAACCCGCGAGGCAACCGCAAGCTCAACCATGCCCTTCACCTGGCCGCAGTCACCCAGGTCCGCCACGACACGCCGGGCCGCACCTACTACCAGCGCAAGATCACCGAAGGGAAGTCGAAAAAGGAGGCGCTACGCGCCCTGAAGCGTCGGATCAGCGACGCCGTCTGGCGCCAGCTCCAAGTCGACCTCAAGCTTCGCTGACCAGCGGGCCCGGGAGGACAATCAGGGGCGACTCTGAAATCCAGCGCGGCCGGCTTGCACCCTGACACCGGCACTTCGGAGCAAGTCACTCCCGGACCCGAACACCACGCTACGCCCGCGCCCACACGGCGCTGCTTCGACGCGCCCTGAAACACCTCTTGACACAAAGAGGGCTTCGATCGGTCGCGACGACGCGGAGCCAGGTGGTCGCCACGCGCCGAGAGATCGCGACCGCCCCCCTCGAAGCACAGGCGTGGATTCGGGCCTAGAGCGTCAGGTGATCTCGGCCCGCCGAGAGATTCGGACCCGTCCCCCTATGCGGGTCCGGCTGCTCGAGGGCAGCTCGTGAGCTTCGGGTTGTCCCAGCGTCGTTGCGAGTGGCCGCGGTTGCAGCCCGCACAGGCAGGCCGGAGCCAGCGAAGCCGACCACTCACGGCCATCGGTGGCCAGTGGTCGGCCGCGAGGGCGATGGCACCGCAGCACCAGCAGCGTGCACCCTGGCCGAGGCCGAGCGCGGCGCGGGCCTGCTGGTATCGCCAGCCGTAGCCTCTGGCGCTGGTGGTGCCGCGTGCCCGACGTCGGGCCCGTGTGCAGGTGGGGCAGCGGGTGGCGGTGGTGGGTGTGCCGCAGTCGAGGCAGGGCCGGCGGACCATGGTGGGGGGTGGGGTGGGGGGGCAGGACCCACAGCGCGTGGCGGTGGGCGTTCGGTGGCGGGGGGCGCCGGGTGGGGGAGGTCCCCTCAGCACGCTCCGTTGAGGGCCCCGGGCCCGGCAGGCGGATCGTTCCAACTCGAGCCGCGCTGCCCCCCGCCAACGATCTACAACCGGATCGGCACGGTGCCAGACGGCACCCGTCGCTCTGACCACGACGAACGGGCGTCAGACGAAGCCAGCCCCATACCATGGAAACCGACTCATAATCGGTAGGTCGTGGGTTCGATCCCCACCGGCCCACGGAGGCGTCCACCCTCGTCCATGCGCGGCGCGCCGGAGAGCTGGACGTCGAGCGCGCTCGAAGTCCTACGGTCCGCCTCCCCGGTCTCATCTTGAAGGAGCCGTTCCATGGAGCATCGAACCCTTGGCCGCACGGGCGTTCAGGTCAGTCCGCTGTGTCTGGGCGCCATGATGTTCGGGGCGTGGGGCAACCCCGACCACGACGACGCCGTCCGGATCATCCACCGTGCCCTGGACGCGGGCATCAACTTCATCGACACCGCCGACGTGTACTCCGCCGGCGAGTCCGAGGCGATCGTCGGCAAGGCGCTGGCCGATGGCCGGCGTGACGGGGTGGTCCTGGCGACCAAAGTCCACGGGACGATGGGCAAGGACCCGAACGCCCGGGGCAACTCTCGCCGCTGGATCATCGCCGAGGTCGACAACAGCCTGCGGCGACTGGGCACCGACTACATCGACCTCTACCAGATCCATCGGCCCGACCCCAGCTGCCACATCGAGGAGACCCTCTCGGCCCTGACCGATCTCGTGCACGCGGGGAAGGTCCGCTACGTGGGCTCGTCGACGTTCCCGGCTCACCAGATTGTGGAGGCCCAATGGGTGGCGGAGCGCCGCAGCCTCACCCGGTTCGTGTGCGAGCAGCCGCCCTACTCCATCCTGACCCGGGGCATCGAGGCCGACGTCCTGCCCGTCGCCCAGCGCCACGGGATGGGCGTGATCCCCTGGAGCCCGCTGGCGGGCGGCATGCTGTCGGGACGGCACCGCCGGGGCACGGCGCCGGAACCGTCGCACCGCCAGCGGCTGGGGGAGCGGCGCGGCATGGTCCGCTCGGGCCCAGCAGAGGACGTGAAGCGGGCCGCGGCCGAGGACCTCGCCGAGCTCGCGGACAAGTTCGGGCTCACGATGATCGAGCTGGCCCTGGCCTTCGTGATCAACCATCCCGCCGTGACCTCGGCGATCATCGGGCCCCGCACGATGGAGCACCTGGAGGCCCAGCTCTCGGCGCCCGACGTGACGCTCCCCGAGGAGCTCCTCGACGCGATCGACGACATCGTCCCCCCGGGCACGACGCTCAACCCGGCCGACGTCGGCTGGACCCCGCCCAGTCTCGAAGCGCGCAACCGCCGGCGCTGACGACGCCGGCACGGTCGGCGCCCAGACGACCGAGCTGGCGTGATGCCGGCCTATGCCTCGCGGTCGCCCAGCCAGGTCTCGGCGTTCTCCAGCAGGTAGCGGCTGACCGCCAGGCACTGGTCCAGCACGTCGCAGAGCTGCTCCTGTCCGAGGAACACACGCGCCAGCGAGACCTCGATGCGGGAGACGATCGCGAGGCTGCGCTCCGGCGCATCGGTGACCGACGGGAACGAGTCGATGGCGGACACCTCGAGCGGCAGATCAGTGCCGCCAACCCCGGCGAGCTCGGTGGCGAGGATCAACAGGTCGGGCCCCTTGGGCAGCGGGGGCAGGGCCCAGTTGAACACGAGCGGGAAGTGGAAGGTGTCGGGGGGGTCGTCGTCCTCGGGTAGCCCGGTGATCACGTCCTCGAACGACAACAGCGCCCGGGGATCGACCTCGAGGGCCAGGTGCAGGTCCAGCGGACCACCACACGCCTCCTCGGGGTGGAGGTCGATCTCCCAGGTCTGGCGCAATGAGTAGGTCTCGACGAAGTGCCGCTCGTCGTGCACGTGGAAGCCGTGGTCGATGGCGTGGTCCTTGAGGTCGGACACGAAACCGGCAATGTCGATGGCAGCCACCGTCACAGCCTGCCACGCGTCCTGGTAGACCCGACATGTGGCCCTGTCCGACGACGGCCTGGTCGGTTTGCTGCACGAGACCGCACTGGCGGTTCGAGCCGCCCTCGACGGCGTCGACGACTGGGGTCTCGCTGGGCCGGACGGTGCCCACGGCGGTCAGCACCTCAGCGACCTGGCGGCCGACGCCGCCGCGCTGGAGGTGCTGGGGCAGGCGGACGTCGCGGTGCTTTCCGAGGAGTCCGGTCGGACCGGGACAGACGACAGCGACGTCGTGGTGGTCGTCGACCCGCTCGACGGGAGCACCAACGCTGCCCGGGGCATCCCTTGGTTTGCCACGAGCCTGTGCGCCGTCGACCGTGACGGGCTGCGCGCCGCGCTCGTCGTCGACCTACCCCACGGCCGCACGTACAAGGCAACGCGGGGCGCGGGTGCCTCTGTCGACGGCGTGCCCATTCGCCCGACGACCTGCACTGACCCGGCCGACGCGTTGGTCGGGATCACCGGACTGCCGGCACGGCCGCTGGGCTGGCGGCAGTTCCGCAGCCTCGGCGCCGCCGCCCTCGACCTGTGCGCCGTCGCCGAGGGCGTGCTCGACGCCTACGTCGACTGCAGCGAGTCGGCACACGGCCCGTGGGACTACCTCGGCGGCGTGCTCGTGTGCATCGAGGCGGGCGCCATCGTCGGCGACGCCCACAGGCGCGAGTTGCTGACGCTGGACCACCGAGCCCGACGCACGCCCATGGCCGCTGCCACCCAGCCGCTGTTCGACGCGCTCGTGGCCGGCCGCCGGGAGCTGGCGGGCCAGTAGCCTTGACGCGTGGCGGTTCGGATCCAGAAGTTCCTGCTGCAGGTCTGGCGGCGGGTGCCGCTGCTGGGCCGGCGCTGGATCGTGCGCCTGTTCGCCCCGTCCTTCACCGTCGGCGCAACCTGCGCGATCGAGCGAGAGGACGGCGCGCTATTGCTCGTGCGGGTCGTGTACCGCAACGGCTGGGGCCTGCCGGGTGGGTTGGTCAACCGACGGGAGGAGATCGATTCCTGCGCGCGCCGCGAGGTGCGCGAGGAAACCGGGCTCGCCATCGACCTGGTGGGGGAGCCCGCGGTCGTCGTCGACGCCCGCCCGCAACGGATCGACATCGTCTACCGGGCCCGGCCGGCCGACGGTGTGGATGTCGATTCCGTTGAGCCGCATTCGCCCGAGGTGAGCGACGTGCGCTGGTTCCCGGCCGGGGCGCTGCCGGAGCTGCAACCCGAGGCCGTGAGCGCGCTGGTCGCCCTCGCACGATCCGACGTGCCCCGCGGTTCAGGGCCGCTGCCCGTCACGCCCATCGGTAGCCCGGATGCCACCCGGGCGACCGGCTCGGGCTAGGGCAGGCCTCCCTGGGCGGTCAGCGGCTGAGCGCGTCGACGAGGCGGCGGTGCTGGGCCGAGCACGGGTGGCGCAGCTTGGTCAGCGCCTTGGCCTCGATCTGACGTATCCGCTCGCGCGTGAGATTGAACCTACGACCGACCTCGTCGAGCGTGAGGGGCCGATCATCGTCGAGCCCGAAGCGCAGCGAGAGGATGGCCCGCTCGCGCTCGTCGAGGTGGCCCAGCAGGGCCCGCAGATCCGCACGCTCGATCGCGGCGGCGGCGGCGTCGAACGGCGCCTCACTGGTGGGATCGGCGAGCAGGTCGCCGAGCTCGTGGTCGCCCTCGTCGCCGACCGCAGCCGACAGTGAGACCAGGTCGGGCGCGGCGCGCAACGCCGCCTCCACCTTTTCCAGGGCGATGCCGGTGTCGACGGACAGCTCGGTGGCGGTCGGCTCCCGCCCGAGTGACTTCAGCAGCGTGGACGAGCTGCGGGACAGGGTGGCCAGCGTGTCCATGAGGTGGGAGGGCAGGCGAATGGTGCGACCCTTGTCGGCGATGCCGCGCCCGATCGCCTGGCGGATCCACCACGTGGCGTAGGTCGAGAACTTGAACCCCTTGCGATGGTCGAACTTCTCGACCGCCCGCATGAGGCCCAGGTTGCCCTCCTGGATGAGGTCGAGGAGTGACATGGTCGGCGTCTGGTAGCGCTTGGCGATCGAGACGACCAGGCGGAGGTTCGACTGGATGAACCGCCGTCGGGCCTCGGAGGCCGCAGCGATACGGGCCTGCAGCCGGGGGCGCTCGCGGCGCGAGATCGGTACGCCGGCGCTGAGGCGGGCCTCCGCAGCGCGGCCGTCGGCGATGGCCTGTGCGAGGTTGGCCTCGTCCTCGGCGGTGAGCAGCGGGTACGAGCCCAGCTCGGCGAGGTAGCGCCGGGTGAGATCGATCGAGCTCTCACTCGTGGGCCGTGGGCGCCCAACCATGGAAGTCCTCCAGGGGAGACTCGGCGGATGGAGATCGGCGGGCGGTACGTCGGAAGCAACGTGGTGTCCTGAACGAACGTAGTGTCCGCCTCACGATCGGAGAGGGATGGTCGGGTTGCCCAGGCCGGCGCCCATCGGCAGCGACCCCAACTGGCGCTCGGAAGTGCCGGTAACCGTCACATCCGGGCGCCGCCTCGGCGGTCGCCTGCGTGGCGCCCGCTCCGGGCGGGCTGTCGCTAGCCCGGAGGGGGAGCGGTAGCCTCGCCCCTTCCCGGGCGCGTAGCTCAGCTGGCTAGAGCGCTGCCCTTACAAGGCAGATGTCGGGGGTTCGAGTCCCTCCGCGCCCACCGGTGTTCTCCCCGGTCAGCCGGATTTGGCCTACAGCCACCTCGGCGAGAAGCCGATGGCCATCACCTGGGCATTCCAGGACCCGCTACCCGGTCACCTGTTCGCTCCTTCGCGGCCGCCGTCGCGTGAACTGTCACCGCGTACGAGGGCCACCGCTTCACGCTGACTGAGCTCGGAGCCGGCCGCGAAGGCGTCGTTGAAGACCTCGGGATCGATCTCCTGCGCCACGCGGGTGACCAGCTCGGCCTCGCCGGGTCGGGCCAACGGCCACGCCCGCAATCCCGCACGCTGCCGCAGCCCGTCGGCGGCACCCAGCGCCATCGCAGCCCGCCGTGCATCTCCCTCCGCCAGCGCGAGCTGGGCATAGGCGACGAGAGAGAAGGTCACTGTGAGGGCGCTGAGCTGTGTGTCCCCGCTCGCGTCCACCGAATCCACCAACAGCGCTCGAGCCTCGTCGAGGTGACCAGCCCTCACGGCAAGCGAGGCGAGCTGCGTTCGTGCAGCTGACTCGAGCCAGCTGTTGCCGAACTGGCCGCCGAGCTCCTTGACCTCGGTGAGGGATGCAAGCGCGGCGTCATGTCGGCCGAGCCTCATCTCCAGCATCCCAACCGTCAGAGCCGCAAACGCCATGAACGGCTCGTTCTGCTTGCGGAAGCTATCGAGTGCGGTCGACGCGGCCTGCAGCGCGCCGTCGAAGTCATCGACGATCGGCAGGATCCACGAGACGGCTAGCTGCGCGGCAGTCTCGAGATAGGGATCGACGATGCGCCCCTCGAGTCGTTCGATCGCCTCGACTGCGGCCAGCGCGCTGTCGTCGTCACCAACCTCGGCTGCAGTAACGGCACATGTGAATAACAACTCGGCTTGGGCGCGGTCGTCCATTGCGTCGGCTCTGAGCCACAACTCGTCGATCCAGGCGCGGCCTTCCGGCATGCGATCGCGCATCTGCCAAAACAGCCAGAGGATGCGAAAGATGTGTGGCAGCGGCGCGATGTCATGGGTGAAGAACCAACGGATGGCGATTCGGAGGTTCTCTTCGTCGGTTCGCAATCGCTCGGCCCACTCGGCGTGTCGTTCAGCCGGCCAGTCGGCGTTCTCCACGAGCGCACCGAAGTACTCCGCGTGCCGCCGCTCGACATCGGCCAGGTCCGCGCCGGCGGCAAGACGTTCGGCGGCCAACTCCCGTACGGATTCGAGCATGCGGAACCTCGGCCCGGCATCGGTCGCGTCGACGTTTACGAGGCTGTGCCCGGCGAGAGCATCGAGCAGATCGAGCGCCCGGTCTTCGGGGAGATCGGAAACGTACATGGCCGCGTCGACCGTCCATCCCTCGACGAAGATCGACAGGGTGGCCAGCATGTGCTGCTCCGCGTCATCGAGCAGCCCGATGCTCCATTCGACGGTCGCGCGCAGTGTGCGTTGACGCTCGGGAAGATCGACCGGGCCGGTACCCAAAGCGTCGAGGCGACTTCCGAGCCGAGCGAGCAATGCACCTGGTTCCAGCAATCGCGTGCGGGCCGCCGCCAGCTCTATGGCGAGCGGCAGACCATCGAGGCGCCGGCAGATCTCCACAACATCCAGCGCATTGTCCTCGGTCAAGGCGAAGTCATAGCGGACGGCCTGGGCTCGATCGACGAATAGCTGAACGGCCGGCAACGAGGCCAGCTGATCCATCGGCGGCCGCTCCGAGAACGCGGGCACCGTCAGCGGGCCGACCGGGTATTCCCGCTCGGCTCGGAGCCGAAGCACGGTGCGGCTCGTCGCGAGGAGCTCGAGACCGGGACAGCGGGCCAGGAGCTGGTCGAGCTCGGGCGCGACACCCACGACCTGTTCGAGGTTGTCCAGCACGAGCAACGTCGGCGTTTCCGCAAAGTGCTCGACTAGGACGTCCAGGGCCGGGCGCGCTCCTTCGATTGTCGCGCCCACCGCGGCGGCGACGCGAGGCAGCACCAGCTCGGGCTGAGCGATTGAAGCGAGCGGCAAGAACACCGTCCCCCGCGGATAGCGATCGTCCAGTTGATCACCCACGGCGGTCGCCAGCCGCGTCTTGCCGATGCCGCCCGGGCCGGTGAGGGTGACCAACCGTACGTCAGGCGTCTCGAGCAGTTTCGAGACCTCGACGATGTCGCGCTCGCGCCCGATCAACGACGTCGACGTCGCCGGCAGGGAGCGGGGGCCCCGCCGGTCGGTGTCGGACGCGGGCGACGCCGAACCGTCGGCGTGGCCGTCTGCGGTCGTGAACCGCTCGCTCAGAAGCAGGGCGAGGTCGTCTCGGACCAGTCGCCCGAGCTCCCGCGGCGTACTGAACGACCGGTAGGAGTCGGTCGCCTCCGTCTGGAGTTCGTCGATCATGGCCGTCAACCGAGGTTCCCGGTCGGGCGCCGGTGTCTTGACGTACAGCAGCCGGGGGATCGAGTGGGAGAGTCGGAACTCGTCCTCCAGACCTGAGATGTCCATGCCCGGACCGATCCAGCCGTACCGCTGCCAGTACACGCCGATGAAGATGTCGGACTGCGTCAAGTAGGCCCGGTACAGCTCGCGAGGTGGGTGCGGTCGAGCCCCGAGCTCGAACAGCACCGGCGTGAGCCGAAGTGCCGAGATGGCGCGGGCCGCGGCGGCACGCTCTTCGGCGAGTTCGGCCAGCGTGGAGCTCACGAAGACGCGCAGACGCTGGTCCGGGGTCCGGATCGCGGCGTTACCTTCCTGCTCCTCAGTCATGCATCCGTCCTAGAGAAGATCCGCCGTCGAAGTCTGGACGGTGATCCCTTGGAGCGGCAACGCCCGGGCCGGGCGATTCGATCGCAGCCCGCTGAGTGCGTACCGATCGCGTGCCAGAACGCGACACGAGCAGGTCCCTGCTCACCGTTAGCAGGGCCGCCCGGGAACGCGCGGGGGCCCCGACGCGCACCTGACCCCTACCGCAGCCTGGCTCGCTGCGCCCCGCTCGGCCGCATCCAATGCCGGCACCGCTGTTGCGAGCGGCTCGACCGCCATTACTGGCCGACCCGCACCGGACTGGCGCGGGCGATGTTCCAATGGATCTGAGCGTTCTGGACGCGGACCCGCCGCCGCTCCAGCGTCGGGTACCTCAACCGGGAGGTCGGCAATGTACTCCTACGGCGAAAACCAGCGGAAGCCTGCGAACAGGGCGTCACGAGGCGGTACCGCCCGACCCCTCGGTACCCCTTCTGACCTGCGGGTTGTCGCCCCGGCAAGGTCTACGCATCGTCGGCGTCGCCCTTACAAGGCAGATGTCGGGGGTTCGAGTCCCTCCGCGCCCACGGCTGGTCTCTGTTGGGCGAGGGCCTCTTGCGCGGCGGCGCGAGCGATGGCGTACTGCTGCGCCGCGGCCTGCTGGGCGGCGTGTTCGCGGGCCGCCGCCTCGTGGGCGGATTGCTCGTCGGCGTGCTGGCGCTCGACGGAGCGCTGGGCAGCGAAGTCGGCCTGAGCCCTCGCCCGGCCGGCCTCCCACTGCTGGCGATGCAGCCGTCCCGTCAGCCATCGGTGCAGGGCGTCGACGAGTAGGGCGATCACGAAGTAGACGATCGCCGCGACCAGATAGGACAGGTCGAGTACCGACGACCCACCAACGTCACGCGTCGGGAAGATGCCCCGGAACGGGCGCATGGCGTGTTCGGTGCTGCGGTACACCCACTCGACGAACGACGCCTGGGGGTTGGCGCCGGCGAGATGGAGTACGAAGGCGGTCGTGAGCAAGGCCCCCGTGACGAGGGCGAGGGCGTAGATCACCCACACCACCACCCGCGCGATCCTGAGCAGCACCAGCAACGGCGAATGCTCGTACTGTTCGGCTCGCCGCTCGTACTCCTGAACGCTCGGGTCGTTCGCGGCGGCAGTCATCGTCGCCAGTCAAGCACAGCCTTGGCCATGTGCGAGCGGGTGGCGGGGCGACCGTCATGCGGCCATCGATGGCGCGTGGTGGTCAGGGATTCCGCTTGTCGCCCGGCCGTCTGGCGGCGAGTGTTCCAGCCGTGGAGCTACCCGATCCCGACTCGTTGGTCGACGAGCAGATCGAGTACTACCGCGCTCGGGCTCCCGAGTACGACGACTGGTGGCTGCGCACGGGCCGATGGAGCAGCGGCGAGGAGTTCGCGCGCCGGTGGGAGGCTGGCAAGGAGGCGCTGCACGAGGCCCTGGTGCGGTTCCATCCCAGCGGCGACGTCCTAGAACTGGCCGCCGGGACCGGCAACCTGACCTGCGAGCTGACCGCGGTGGCCGGTCACGTCACGGCCGTGGATGCCTCGGCGGAGGCGTTGGCAATCGCCCGCCGCAAGGTCCGCGACGCCGACCGGGTCACCTTCGTCCACGCGGACCTCTACTCCTGGCGCCCGCCACGCCGATTCGACGCCGTCGCGTTCGGGTTCTGGCTCTCCCATGTTCCGCCCGGCCGTGTGGGCGTCTTCTGGCAGCTCGTGGACGCGGCGCTGGCGCCTGGCGGCCGGGTGTTCTTCACCGACAACGCCGTTCCGGTCGAGCAGGCCGCGGCGGCATCCGGCCATGCGCCCAGCATCGAAGGCGGGGCTCCTCCCTGGAGCCGGACCTGGGTCGACCGAGGGGTCAGCGTGCGAGAGCTCTCGGACGGACGCCGGTATCACATCGTCAAGCGCGCGTGGAGCCCGGAGCAGCTCGAAGCCGAGCTTGCCGCGTTGGGCTGGCACGCCTCGGTGCACGAGTCGGAAGGACTGTTCCTGCACGGAACCGCCGCCAGGCTCACACCGGGCTGACCGCGGGGGTGCTTCAGCGGCGAAGAATTCGACGAGCGCCGGAGCGATGGCGGCGGGGTCGGCGTTGTGGGGTTGGCCCTCCAGGGTGCGCCGCTTGGCGCCGGGGACGGCGCTCGCGACCGTGTCGGCGGAACGGCTCATCCATGGCGTCGTGGCGCCGTCGATGACCAGCACTGGCACGTCGACCTTGCCGAGGCGCTCCACCGGGACGCGAAAGTCGCCCATGATCGCTGCGTCGTAGACGAGCGCCTGGGCGCGGCTCTCCATTGCCTGCCAGAACGGCGCCTGGCGCATTCCCGCGACGAACTCGGCCGGCATGCCGACCGCAGCGGTGAAGAACAGCTCGACGGCGTCGCCGCGGCGGGCCCCGGCCACGGCTGCAACAAGCTGGTCTTCGTAGTCCGCCGGGGGACGAGGCCGGCTCGGCTCGCCGTCGAGCCCGTAGGGCGGTTCCCAGAGCGCCAGCTTCGTGGCGCCGAGCCCGCGGGTGACCGCCTCGAGAGGGATGACGGCACCGCCCGACGTGCCGTACAGGAACGCGGCGTCGCTCGATGTGACCGGATCCTGCTTGACCATTGGGTCTGCCTCCCGGCTCCTACGCGCCACGGACAGAACTGGACCGTATAGTACCTAGAACTGAGCGGTCCAGTACTTAACACCGAGACCTGGAAGGAGACCCCCCTGGCTGTCGCCTGGCTCTCGCTCGGACCAGCGGGGTCACTGGTCCAGGACGCGGGCACCGAGGTCGGGGAAGACCTTCGCCACCCTGGCCAGCAGGTAT
>Ga0214469_1000156_pt1 | contig 20925 bp, 18 predicted proteins | sample RVTome_10_FD_187340 | JGI IMG/M metagenome (GOLD analysis project Ga0214469, IMG submission 187340) | Soil microbial communities from uranium-contaminated site in the Upper Colorado River Basin, Wyoming, United States - RVT153D57 HiSeq ... | reverse complement strand
ATGTTCCAGCCAAATAAGTCACTGTAGAACTTTTTTGACCTATCAACATTGTCTGAAGGAATTTCAAAATGCACTATTGTTGGCATAACACAAAATGAATACTCTATCTAATAAGTTAGTATGGGAAAAAAGTATAGTTATATTTATGTCATTTTTGGAGAGATCAGAGGCAAGTGGTTGTCGCATTTAAAGTTGGGCAACTGTGCATACAAACACCAAAATATACTGATATTATCACAAAACATTCCAAATGTCAAATAGGATAGAATTTAGAGGAAGCAGTTTGGTTTAGAGTATACCAGGGTCAGATATGCAGCAATTGTAATTCAAGCACTCTGAAAGAGCTTTGAATGGTAGTATGTATTCTAAAAAAATTATTAACTGAAAAAAATGGAACAGCCAGCTATATTGCTGCCGCACAAAAATAAGAACTCTGGTTGGCTAACTCTGACAGCATTTGTAATGCATGACGATAACGCACACATATAATTGCAAGTATCAGGGTTTCAAATGCCACCCATCATATCAAAGTCATTGATTCTTTCTTAGACGATGTTGAACTAGCTTAGATTCTCCTCAAGAGCATCCTCTCCTCCTCCACTTCCTCTTATCAGATTTCAAATAAAAGAAATCGCTAGCCAATCCAACTTGATTAACCGCAGCAGCAGCAGCTGTTCGTTGCATCTGTATGAAAGGAGCATACTTTATCCCGCAGGCGCGCTGCCATTTTCATGTGATAGGCAGGTATCTATCATTAAGAATCAGCATAACAGTCACCAGTAAGCAAGATCAATATACAACAGTTATCTTAAGTGTAATCATATCTTTCGTATGACTTTTGAATCCATAAGACGTAGCGACCTGCTATCGAGCGAAACAAAATGGATAATGAATCTCGTTATGCCAACATCAATATACTCATTAATCCTATTTTTTATTAACTCGGGCGTACCAGTTGCCGCATTTATTTTTTGTACAAAATGTTCGAAGCTTTCGTCTTCGTTCTTCTCTTTTAAGATGAGGTCATTTATCTCTTCTTCACTTTCTCTTATGAGACAGCGGAAAACAACTGACCTTTCTATATCTTCGTACGTGCGGCCCGTTGACTTGCAATGATCTTTCAAAACATTAAGCCTTCGTTGGACCTCTAAAGGAGGGGCAAACGGATGATTGTAAATGTCTGCGTATTTTGCCACAATCTTAAGGAGGTGTTTTTCTCCTGTTCCACCAACCATAATAGGTGGATAAGGTTTTTGGATAGGCTTCGGGGAGCATTCAGCATTGACAATCGAATAATATTTACCTGAAAAAGAAGCTTCGTCCCGTGTGTACATTAGTTTAATGATTTCCAAAGCCTCATTCAGCTGTTGAATTCGCCCAAATGAGTTCGGTGGATCATATCCGTACGCATGGTACTCCTCTTCGGACCATCCTGCACCGATTCCCAGTTCGATCCTTCCCCCACTTATTACATCCATCGTGGATATCATTTTGGCCAACAATGCGGGATTCCTGAACGAGTTGCAAGTGACCAGTTGCCCGAAACGGATAGACGAAGTGATCCCCAGCAAGGAAGAAATGAGGACAAAACATTCAAAAAAGGTCTTTTTTCTATTGGATTTAAAGATGGTTCCTCCCATAAGGTGATCGTAGGAATATGCCGTTTCAAATCCAAGTAGTTCAGCTAGACTTACTATCTCCTTGACAAAGTGATATTGTTCTGAAGTAGAGGAACCGTTGGAATCGAGCCACCGCCACCCCTGGGGCATTACTAAACCAAATTTAATCTCGGTCAGAGTATCTCATCACTATTAAACATGAGTAACAAGAGAAATGAGCATTATCATTATACTATTTAACATATTACGAGTAGAGCCAAGCAGGTTGTTCAACGAACTCCCAAGAGCGTCGGCAATGGAAGGTTGAGACACTACTTGTAATTTCTTTACCATCGTGCTGCTGTCGCCATACAAATCCCTTGCATCGACCTGCACAGTCTGATAGGGTTCCTTCGCATCGATAAGAGCCTTAAACACGGAACCAGTATCCTCTACACAATCTTCCGTCTTTTTGATTTCATCTCTCATAAATGTGATTTTACAGTCTTCAATAGGTGCCTCAGAAGTAATGTTTATTCTAAATACATTTTTCCCCTCCGTCAACGGATCTGTCATTACTTCAATAATTGGTGGTTGGAAGACTTTTGGAAATTCTAGTTCTCTCTCCCCTATTTCGCCTTTAAAACTGTCTTGAATTCTTAGCTCTGGGACAGGGAGTGGGATCATTTGTGCTCCAGTATAAGAGAATCCCACCGAAATCATCATCAATAATATTATGCAGATAGCAAAACTTGACCACATTTTGATTGACATGACCTGAGGTTGTAGCAGTCTATTAACCATTAAAAGCTCCCTCCCTTCTGGCACGCTCTATACTCGGGGCTTGCATGACCGCTGGTGTAAATCCGTGGATAGTCTTAGTGGTTCCCCAGGTTCTTACAAACAGGGCTTTGTAACAGATTACCATTCCATATTGTGAAAAGGCGATAAACGGTACCAAGTACATAGCACGTCGGATGCCCTCCTTTACTCCATGAACCTTCAGCAGAACGCTCACGTAAAGACACATCATTATTCCGGCTACAATAAACCATAGCTGTAGTGGAAGATATGCAAAGCTATACGGAAGATATTCGAAGATAAGATTAAAGATTGTAGCATAGACTACGATAATGAACATTATCGAGTTCGCAAAAGTCCCTAAGGGCATAAACCATAAGAGGTTTCCTACGATGTCACTTGAGTCTGCCATTTTGTGATGCAGACAATTAATGAATCCTCGCCCCCAGCGGGCTCTCTGTCTAAGCATTACTTGAAGAGACGCTGGTTCTTCAGCGTAAGCTCTGCAAAGAGGCAGGTAAATGATCCTATATTTCCTTCTTAAGAGCTTACAGGTAAGCACATGATCATCAACAAGGGAGTTGCTAAACATCCCTTCTTCAATAAGTACTTTTTTTCTAACTATGAAACCTGTTCCAAGTAGCGGACACCGTTCTCCCAACACACTCCTTGTAGTCATAATAGGCTCTTGCCATAAGTCGTCTTCCATAGCCATGAGCTTTGTAAGGAAATTATAGCCTCTGTTGAGTGGAAATACCCTACCTTGAACTGCTGCTAAACTTTCATCACTGAGGGCAGGCATAGCATTTTCTATAAAGTTGTCTTCCAAGATGGTATCTGCATCAATAATCATAATGTATTTTCCTCTCGATTGTTTAATTCCATAATTGAGCGCAATTGCCTTTCCTGATGCTTTGGTCTTCAGGTCAAAAGATCTTACTCTCCCATCACCTACTTTTGATTCTTCAAAAGTCCCATCACTGGAATTATGTACTATGACAAGTACTTCTATATTCCTGTACGTCTGCCTTAAGCACTTAAGTACAGAACCTCTTATGACTGCTTCTTCATCACGTGCGGGTATTATTATACTGCATAGGTCGTCGTTGAGATGCCCTCTCTTATGTTTGATCATGTGATGGTTGTGTTTCTTCAACCTGTTGATTTTAAAGAGGTAAGTTATGAAAATGAATGCTCCCAGGAAGAGGTAGGTCAAATTAAATGACATAGCTGCAAGCGTAGGAATGAAGAGGTCAATATCAGAATTTACTAGGATGTTGCGAGGAAAAACAATATAGCCAAATATACAAGTCAGAACAACGGCCCATAAAGCGATAACCAAAAACACGCCGATGATCCAGAAAATATCATACTTCATTCGTCTAGTCGTAAATTTAACAGGTTCCTAGCAAATAAAGGCTAATGATAAAATCGTCATGACTTTTACAAAAATTGGTGAAAATTGTCCTTTTACACACACTAGACTTATTTATATAAAAAATGAAATCAACCTGGTGAAACGACTTTTTGTTATGTTGCAATTGGACGAATCCAAACGCCTACCTGTCATGGCAACAGCTGTTGTGCTTTGTATTGCTTCTACTCTTGTTGCAGTTGGTATGATAGGATCTCCTGAACTGAACATATTGATGACTCCTGTTTTTGCGTTTCCTCCTGATCAACAAGCAGTTGTTCAGTCTACTTGGAATATCTCAGGATTTGTTCCGGAGATTGGGGATATGGCATCTGACTTTGCAGGAAACACGTATTTTTCAAAGCAGATTTCAAACAAGATAGCACGCCTTGAACCAACGACAAACATGATTACAGAATGGGATATTTCCGGTGATGGTAATGCCACTGCAAGACCGACAGGAATTGCATTTGATCCTGTAAGTGGAAGTGTATATTTTACCGCGAGTGGTACAGATAAGATAGGCAAGCTTGAACCAACGACAAACATGATTACAGAATGGGACATTTCTGGTAACAGCAGTACAGGTGCGGCTGCAAGACCGACAGGAATAGCATTTGATTCTGTAGATGGAAGTGTATATTTTACCGCGAGTGGTACAAATAAGATAGGCAAGCTTGAACCAACGACAAACATGGTTACTGAATGGAGTCTACCTAATAGCTCCAAAAGCCTAATCCAAGATATTATAATACAGCCTGACCTAGGAAGCCTTTATTTTATAGAAAGCAACGGCTCTGCCATAAGAAAACTTGAAACAGCCGCGAACACATTCACTGAATGGACACTGCCTATTTCATCTAGTAATATCTCCGATATTACTTTCGGTTTCGATAGCGTATATTTCACAGAGAGTGGTACAAATCAGATAGGGAAGCTCGAACCGGCGACTAATATGATTACAGAATGGGATATCTCGGGCAGCGGGGGGAATTCAACTGGAGAACCTAAGGCTGTAGCATTTGATCCTACGACTGGAAGTGTATATTTCACAGAGAACGGTACTAATACTATAGGAAGACTTGAGCCTTCAAGAGATGCAATCACAAAGTGGCAGGTCGATGGAAATCCTTTGTCGATAACTGTCACATCTGCAGGAAGTGTATTCTATGTTGATGACCAGGGACTAGTAGGAAGACTAGGATAACGAAAATGATTTCCACAAGAACCTCCCTGACTGCCATAGAAAATATTTATCCCCTGTCATTATTATTCTTACGACCTTGTCAATCTTCTCCTCAATTAAATCATAGAAAGGCGATCTCTTTCGTAATTGTCATGGCTATACTACCTGCAATCTTCAACATCTCTCTTTTTTCTGATCTTGGAGCGCAATCAGATGAAGAGTCTAATATTAGTTTAAGGAGACCCACTACAACTATGGTTGTTCCTACTAGCTATCCCGCAGAGACAAACTCAAATAATTTGCAATTTTACGATGTCCAGCCAACTACAATTAATACCTCGTCCTTTGACAGAAGTATAGAATCTCCTATAGTAGCAAGTCCCTCATACACTATCACTAATACAACGTTAACTTTCGGAACCGAAGTGTTGACATCTGATGAAGTACCAACAGGATTTGATGTTTACGTAGCAAACCGCTCCCTTGGTATGATTAATGGTACCTATGACAGGTAACGATTATTTCTAATTACCCTCACATGATTTTTGTGAAGGTATTCCGTTCCCTGATTTTGCTTCTATAATTCAATATGTGTCTTCTCAGAGTCAGTTATTCCTAAGGAAACAGTGATGAGAGTGCGGCGAGAACTTGGGTGACTAAGAGGATTATTTGAACATTTGGTTATATGTATCTAAATGAAAAAGTTGTTTTCACTACTAATATTATTTGGACGGTTAAGGTTATCGTTGTACAAGACACCATTTCTCCAATGCATTTCAGTTTGCTCTAAGCCGAAGTTGATGGCATAATCTATTACAGATGGTCTCAATGTGAGTACATTTTCGACCTTCTCTGCCAACTTACGCTGCGAACGTATCGTTCTTTGTTCCTGCTTCAGCGAGAAAAGGTTGGAGAGAATATCGTCTCTGGCCGTTTGCTTGCCCTGTCTAATTGTTTGATTTCTTTCGTTCAAAATAGGGGTTATGGCTGATTGAAAGCGTTTCTCCTTTTGGTCAAGCTCCCCCACGTACCCGTCCAGGTCGCCAAAGTTAGTTAATTGAATCGATCTGAGTGCCTCAGATTGCGCAAATCCGTAATACGAGTCCCTTGCCGGCCAGACAATGAATACGGGAGTATTTTTAGGTGAAAATTCTTTGAACAAAGTGTTTCCGAACAAGATGTATCGCATTCCATCAGTTCCTGAGGCATAACAAGAAATACCTAATTCACTGGAAAGCAACAGAACAATCGGAATTGATCTTGGAGAAAAATCATTCAGTGTATAGGAGTCAGAACATTGCATAGCTCCATCGACGTCGATCATCAATTCCGACCGAAGGTACTTCTTGCAACCCATGCAATGACCGGCTAATGTCAAACTCGTTTTGTTATCTTGTAATGCAGTCCTGTTTGAGATTTTAGTGGCAGCTTTACTGCCGCAATTACAATGAAGCCACAATGTGCTATAAAGATAGGAACTACTACTAACTCCACTAGGTATTCCTTCCTTCAAGAAGAGTTGTTCCATGCCTTTGAGATTCTTAGAATAGTTATCAAAATTTCTTAAAAGGTTACCGTATCCTCTCTCGAAAATCTTAGAAAGATCTGTCAGTTTAATGAATAATGTATCATATTGCCAGGCTCTGTTTACTATTTTAGACATTAGATGAGAGTTGAACTCAGCATAGGTATCGGCATTATCATAAGATTGTTCGACCAGATTCCAGAAGGAGTCAAGATTGGAGATTAGCTTTAATTTAGCACTCTCCAAATGATCTGATGACTTTACCGTTCTTTGTTGAAATATGGCACTTTTCTGGATCCAAGAATATAATTGGTGCCTCCAATGATCGAGGACCATTCTACTTGGTAGAGGCATATTGCAAACCAATTGCCAGCGAGAGGATTTCACCACGGGTAGTCTCAGTTGCATGACTCCGTCTATGCTTCTAATATTGGGCAACTGTGCAACGCGGATCCAGTGTTCGCCTGCAAAATCATGATCTATAACTACAAATAGGTTAACGATCTTTAGTGCTGAATCTGCCAAATGGTCTTTTAAGGTTTGAAGGAGAACGATCTTTTTAAAAATACCGCCGTATGCAAAGAGGTTAGGTTGATGCGTTGAAACTAGGACCTTCGTAGATGGATCTTTTAACAATTTGGTCGCATCTTCAACTCCACTAGTGAAGGTACCCGCTCTTCTGTGAAACTTCATGATGGGTTCCAGCATCATTTGTCTATTAATGTGTAATCGATTCAAGAAATTCTCTTCTTCCTCATTTCCGTTCTTGACGTTCTCCTCGACAATTAGCTTGTCATATGCTTTCATAAAGGAACTTGGAACTTTTGATAAGAAGCCAGAAATTGATGGTTCCTGTATACGCTGAAGGGCAGGAAAAAGTTGCAAAGCCATACTTATTTCATGATCGTCTGCTCGTGTGTTGAATTGACTATTTCTAATTGAGGTATGATCTCCATTAAATCTTCAGTTAGAGGTTTATGGCCCATATTTTCTTCGCTTGATACAATACTATTGGCATGAGCCAATTTGAGACTACTATCAAGGGAAATTTTTAGGACCTCGAAGGCTTCTACGTGTTTTACCTCTTCTATCTCCATGTTTTCTGCAGTAGAATTCATTCTACTTTGCAACGCTCGATATGACGCAAGGCCAATAATCGCACTGGAGTGGAGATAGACTTTGTCTCTCTGCGATTTGAAGAGTCTGATCAAGCAGATCTTTTCATTTATGACGTCGCTAATATCGTGAAATACCTGGGGTTTAAAGTCCCTAGTCAGTGGAATCTCGTAGGAAAGGATATTGGAAGCAAATCTTCCTGCCTCGACTGTCGCCGTAGCTGAGGCTCTATGATCATGGTGAATATCATACATGGAGTGAGTCAAGACTACGTCTGCTCCAGTTTTCAGGATTATCCTTTCGATATGATTTATTAGGTCACTAGATACACTCAGATGAGTATCTGGAAAATTGTCAATCCACAATTTTTTTGCACCGATGACCTTGGCAGAATTTATCAATTCATTGGTTCTGCGATGTGGATCTCCTGATGCTTCGCCTCGAGTCAAGGTATACATAAAAACATTATGTCCATTTTTTACGGCCTTTACCAATAACCCTCCGCATCCCAATTCAATATCATCGGGATGTGCTCCTATAGCTAGAATGTTCACGTGATTCATGCTTGACTGTGATAGATAAGCAACGCTAAGAACTTTCATTTCAAATTAACGATTTTTTGGGATTTGCAAATCTTTTGATTAATCACTACGGTTTGGGGAGACTATATACCTGATCAGATCAATAATTTACTGAATTGCAGATGTGATGAAAAGGCAGATATTTTCACTTCACACTGTCACTAGTTAGTCAGGTATTACCAGATTAGGTGATCAAATGGCTATTATTGAAAAGTGGCTCTGGAATTGGATAGAAAAGGGGAAAAATGCTCCAAAGTACTCAGTCAATTTGAAATATACTGTGCTCGGCAATCAGATATCGATGGCCACATTTAGACCAGTAGAGGATATTGACATTGTCACGATAGCAGGAAATAGACCAGAAATAATAAAAATGTCTGAATTAGTTAAGCTTTTGAATAAAACATTTAAAAATAAATTTGTGTACACAGGTCAGCATTTTTCAGCCAACATGAAAGATATTTTTGCAGAAGAGTTGGGCGTGACCTTCGACTACGATCTTCAATCTAATACTTCAGACATTTCAGAAATGAAAGATAATGTTTATAGATTACTTCAAAAGCTCAGACCATCACTTGTTGTAGTTTATGGAGATACCAACTCAACGGTTGCTGGGGCGCTTGCGGCCAAAGAGGCTGGATGCACATTGGTCCACATTGAGGCTGGACTAAGATGTTTTGACCACTCCAAGCCTGAAGAAAGAAACAGGATACACGTGGACAGGCTATCAGACTATTATCTCGCACCCACCGAGCTCAGTAAAATGTTTCTTAAAATTGAAGGCGTGGATGAGGATAGGATCTTCGTTACTGGAAACCTGATCAGTGACGTTTGCAGGAAATTTTATAGAGATTTAGAAGATAATGAAAGAAGAACAGATCTCCCCCCAGAATACATTCTGTTGACATTGCATAGGCCGGCGCTCGTTGATAATGAAGATATGTTGAAAAGGCTTTCAAAGCTCTTATCTGAAGTGAGATACCAGTTAATTTTTCCAATCCACCCAAGGACAAGAAATGCCCTGGCAAAATACCGAATATCACTACCGGATAATATTAAGGTGATAGAGGCTGTGGGATATTCAGAATTTCTCTCCTTAATGAAAGATGCCTTGATAATATTGACAGATTCAGGGGGCGTACAAGAAGAATCAGTTATTCTTAAGAGGCCATGCATTACATTAAACACTACCACAGAAAGACAAGAAACCATCCTCCTAGGGGCAAATCGGCTGTATCATCCTCTAGATGGGCCCGAGCAGGATGGCTCCATAAACGAAATTATATCAGAGATGTTGGAAGCTAAAATAAGCGTCAATCCTTATGGAGAGGACGTAACTTATAGGGCTTTTAACACAATAATCAATATCATGAAGAGTGTCCAAAAAAGGGCTGTGGTGACAAACAGACTCTCAGAAGCGCGATAATTAATATTGCTTTTATTCTTACCGATCTTTGGAAGGTGTAAATAATGCTATGGCTTATCCATGAGAAATTTAGGAAATCAATAATCATCGTATTTGCGGCGATGACGATATTTGTTATTTTATCTACTTCAGTTATGCTGGTCCATGTATTTCCCGAGGGAGTAAGAGCAACAGATTTCATGAAAAATAACATGGCATTTGAGATTGAAAACAATAGTATATTTTCTCAAATTGAACACTATCTTTGTACTGATTATGGGGATTTGGTCCATTGCGATCCATCATTAAGTAAATCAGAGGCTTTTGAAATAGAAGGAAATTGGACCGAAATATATCGACCTTCTGGTTTACCGACCTATGTTGATGGAAAATATGGCAAAGCATTGCTGCTTAATGGGACAACACGGGATTCGATCGAAATAAATAATACCGAAAGTATCAACCCAGAAAATTTTAGCATATCTTTTTGGATAAAAAGAACTGCAGACCAGCAGGAGTCTACATCTTCATTGGTTTCTCATTCAAGTGACGACAAAACTGGAGGTTGGGATTTTTACATATCAGAGAATGGTACAATCTCATATGAAATAGCCAACTCTTCTACCGAGAACAACACAGTTACTTCAATGTCCAATGGAGCCGCTGCTACAACAGCTGGCCCTAGAGAAAACAATCCACTTCACGAGGATGAATTTAATCACATATCGGGAACATTCAACGGAACGATGGGCAGTCTTTTCATTAACGGGCAGCCTGTTGAACGAGCCTCATACAACGGTCTGTATCTTGCCGATCCAGACGCTCCTTTGAAGATAGGTTCCATTTCAAGCAGCGCTGGTTCGCTATTGTGGACAGGGATAGTAGATGATTTAGCTCTATTCGACAGAGCACTTGCACCAAGTGAAATAGAAAGAATTTACGAAAGTAGCCAATCAAATATTACCGAGTCTGTGGATGGGCTGATAAGCCGCTGGTCATTTGACGGAAATTTAGATGATAGTGCTCCAGCGAACTTTGGCAACAACGCAACTTTACGAACCCTCGTTTCGAGTATGGCCTTCACGCCTGATGGAAGGCTGATGTTTTCTGAAAAGAATACGGGAAACATCAGGATCATGGAGAGAAATGGAGAGGTTCTTGATAAGCCATTTGTGACCGTACCGGATTATCATGCAGATATAGAACAGGGTCTGCTAGGTTTGACGATAGACCCCTATTTTGAAAAGAACCACTACGTTTACCTCTATTATACAGCTAGTGCAAATCACGGAGCTGGGATCATAAATCGGTTGGTTAGATTTACCGACGTAAACAATACGGCAGAGAATAGAGTCACGTTGGTTGATAACATCCCAGCCAGTGCCGGATTCCATGCGGGAGGAGCGATAGCATTTGGCCCAGACGACAAACTGTATGTTGGTATTGGAGATGCCACATTTTCTGAATTAGCTCAAAACCCTACCGTTTTATTGGGCAAGGTACTCCGAATTGATAGAGATGGTAAGATTCCTGAGGACAATCCAATCGAGAACTCTCCTGTCTATACTTTAGGACATAGAAATGTTTATGGAATTGCATTTGATAATAAGTCACAATTTGGTTTAATAGCAGAGAACGGTGATGATATATACGACGAGATAAATATAATTGCCAAGGGTGGCAATTACGGGTTTCCCGCCTTCCAGCCTCCAAATATAGCCCCCGAATTAGCAAATGATAGCCTATCTATACAACCTGTTAGAAGCTATTGGCGTACACCGGCTCCAACGCAGACTATTTACTATGATGGTGATAGGTATCCTGAGCTTAAGAACCGTTTTCTCGTTGGTACTTTCGATGGAGATATATATGCATTAAGATTTGATACTAAAAGCAAAACAGTTCTTGAGGAACTCTGGATAAACCTAGGTATATTCCCATATAGTGCAGTGATAGCGATTGCCACATCACCTCTAACAAATGATATCTATTTTGCAGGCAACGCAATATACAAATTAGGATCGGTAGACCCATCAACGGAAGAGCAAACAGTCTTTCCGGTTACATTCAGATTTACTACCCCTGATAACAAAATATCTAATGTAGATTTTTTCTCAAACAGAGATAATATGACTATGATAGAATTTGATTTGAAAACGTCAGCTCAAAATAAGACACAAGATCAAGCAGAAGTTAAAAAGCGAGATAATACACTACAAATTGAGATACCTAAAGGCCTCCTAAGCACAGTATATAATACCACTGTAACGAATAGTTATGTAACTGATAATATGCAAGCTAAAGAAATTGTCACTACCAACGGTAATTATACGTCAAACCAAACAAGTACTATTGTTGAAATTCAATATCTGCCATCATCAAGCTACCACATAAAGGTATTAAGTCCAAATAGAAACTTTGACTAGCACCAGAACAAGGCCAGATCTTTATCGACCCAAATGCGGATCTAAAGACCTATCCTTGAATATTATGTGGCAATTGCTAATAGATATCTCATCAAAGCTTCAAAGTTTCCCTAAACACAGATCCAGAATAATTAAAGTAAAAGTTCGGAGGAGCTCAACAGAATGCAGCTTATAAAAATTTGATTAGCAAAAATAGAATAGGCAAAGTGACCACGTATTGCGTCATAGTACTAATATTGCTATCTTTCTTCGAAAAGCGTGACCATTTAGGTTTGTTGCACGTGCAGGCGACCCCCAGCAGTAACAGCGAAAGTAGCAACATACAGTACGGTAATGCTTTTCATGTTCCCTTAGATTCTGGATTAGACAAATTCGGTATTAAGAAAATCTATGAGACAAAAATTGACGGCAGAGAATGGTACGTGAATATGGAAGAACCACGAGCCGATCCATGGTTTATTGCCGGAGATACCGAACTAGAAAAGAGGCCCGATAATTCGTGGAGAGTAGGAGGCATAGATATTAATGAGCAATTCAATGACAAGTACCATATTATAATAGGTGTCAACACTCCTCCAGGGACAGAACAATGGCGAGATGTTGAAATCACAGGTTACTTCAAGATTGTTGCTGCGTCAGATGATGACGAGGAGGAAGTGGGCCTTCAATGGTATGCGCGGGGTGCAAACCACACAGAGAGCGAACCATGTCAAGGTACGTCATTGAAGGGAAGGCTACTTACCGACGGTACAGCTAATTGGAAAAAAGAAATCTGGCACGACGGAGGTTACACGGATGCGAGAGGTACTGAACAGGCCTCAGATGATTCTTTCATTGATAAGTGGATTGGATGGAAGGTTATAATGTATAATACTCAGGAGGATAACGCAGTTAAAATGGAGTCTTATATAGATGAAGACAACAATAATGACTGGAAACAGGTGACTAGTCTTGTCGACAGTGGTGATTGGTTTGCAAGTTCGTCGGATGAAAAATTCTTTAGTGCTGATTGTGGGCATCCCAAAGACTATGTTGTAACTAATTCTGGGCAGGTGGCTGCTTTTAGATCAGATGGAATAATTTGGGATTTCAGAGATTTGAGTGTGCGAGAGATTCAACCTCTACTAACTAAGAGATGAAAAATGGTTAGGATATTTTAGTGTTGGCAGTACTGCTGCCCTACTACCATTAATAGAAAGGGTATTCGTATTTTGGAGGTATATCAAATCTTTCATAGTTATCGCTTTAAAATCATTGTCGTGTAAATATTTCATTTCTGCCTCAAACAGATTTACGCTTGTATCTGTTGGTATCATGCTTTCGCCTATATCATCAATTGGAACAAATGCATGGTAAACAATGATTGGAATCGCTCTTATCGTCCCATCTTCGTTAAAATGGACCTGACTGTCAACTGCTTCTTTGAATCTGTCAAACATCTGAGAATTATTATAACTTTGGCACTTACCTATGCATGTAAAATTATCATAATCATAAGGTCCCACAATATGCTTGTGTGACCAACTGTTGATAGCATACTTACTACTACCTAAAGTTTGCTCCAAATGGCTAAAAGTGTCCTCCTTTGCGATACGTGTGCCATTATCTCCGTTTTCAGACGATATACAACTTGGCATGCTGTTGGATGATTCATTTGCAACATTGCCATATGGAATTTTACCCCAAAGGTCGCAGTTTAGGAAAGTGAGTGGATATTTACTATCTGTTCTGGCTAAATTGTAATATTTGGCTACTGATTTGAGCACTGTTTGGTTATTCCATCCATTTCCATAAGGATAAGCAAAAACTGTCGTATTTATTCCGTTCTTCAGAAAGCATTCTTTTGCTTTGTGTATTTCAAGATCTAGCTTCTCTGTTGACAGTGAATTTAGATTAGCGTGCGTCATTGTATGTGCCTGGATATCCATACCATCTTTCATTAGTAGCACAATATCTTCCCAACCTCTCTCGTTTATTCGTCCACAGATCTGGAAGAAAGTTGCCTTGAATCCGTATTTGTCCAAAATTGGTTTAGCAAAGATGATCTGGCTCGCATATGAATCATCGAAATTTATGATGACTAGTTTATTAGACGAAGGTGTCCCATTGTCGTTACGTATGATAGGATGTATTTCTTTTTGGGTAGTGGCTGATACGTTGTGATAGTTTTGACCAGTATCATCATACAGAGTGGCCCCTTCTAGATTAATATCGCTGCCCACTTGAATCGCGGCTGTGAGTGGGAATAAATTAGTTGAATGCAGTAATAAAGTGACGAAAGAAGCAGCTAAAATAGAACTAACGATTACAAAAACACTTATTGTTGGTGCCAAGGAGATAAATTAACTATTAATCCAGAATCAAGCGGTTTGACAATCTGGAATACACTAATACTGCCACTACTACTGGTACTGATACTACTGGTACTGATACTACTGGTACTGATACTACTGGTACTGATACTACTGGTACTGATACTACTGGTACTGATACTACTGGTACTGATACTACTGGTACTGATACTACTGGTACTGATACCATTAATACGGATCAAAGCCTTCACAACAAACATCCAATCATATATACAACAGTCTTTGCTACCCATTGGGGCCTTCCTTGATGTGTAGTGAATTACTAATTGCGTCATAGGCGAGATCACTCATTGTGAGCACCTTAAAACCGTTATCATGCAGATATTTCATTTCCTTTTCAAATAGGCTTACACTCATGTCGGTTGGTATTTTATTTTCTTTCATATTCTCGTAGGATACGAATCCATGATATACAATTATTGGAATGCTTTTTATTGGGCCGTCCTTGTCATAATTGAACTGATCATTTACTACTTCGATGAACTGCTCGAAACTCTGGGAATTATCGTAATACTCACAGTCAAGTATACACGTATGCGTGCTGTAGTCATATAAACCTCCAATATGGGTTGGTACCCAGCTGTTAATATCGTACCTGTTTACGAAGGTATTGGATGGTTCGGTAGGTATGCATTCGGGACCTGATCCGCTGTAAACACATTTAGTAGGATAGGTAGCCCCTCTGCCTAAATCATAATATTTGGCAACCGTATTGATTACTGTTTCGTTCTTTGTTCCTGCGCCATAAGGATATGCAAAGATGCTTGCATTAATTCCGTGCCTCAGAAGACACTTCTTAGATTGACCTATTTCATTCTCTAATTGATCTATTGACAAAGTATTCAAATTTGGATGCGTCATCGTATGTGACTGTATATCCATTCCGTCCGAATGTAATCGTTCTATTGCCTCCCAGCCAGCTTGTGATTTTTGCCATCCGCAGACAGGGAAGAAAGTTGCCTTAAAGCCGTATTTGTCCAAGATTGGTTTTACATATCTGATTTGATCAATAGAGGTATCATCAAAATTCAAAATCACCAATTTCTGACTCTGCGTGCTCAGACTTTGATTGTCAAGTAATTGTACGTCATGAAGCTGTGGAATTAGGCCATAAACTTTGGTCTGGAGTAATATTCCAGCCCCAGCTACTACCAGCATAATTACGCATCCATTTACAGCTTTAAACAATTTTATGATTCTCCTCCAGTTTTTTGTATATTGCTGATAAGATCGATCTACACCCGTATCGATATTGTTGTTATCTCTGATAATTGAACTAAGTGGGTAAATTAATTCGTATTATGACCATTTCGTCAGTTTATTGCTAATATTCACATTTGGAGGGCAAATTAGCTTGGAGTGACTAATGTCCTCGATGTTCTTTATTGTGAACTCATAATATGAGTTCATAGTCCTTCATAGATTTGTGATGCTTGTTATTGTTTCGCAGAAGGAATGTCTTTGATTTGAGTATCGTCTAGTAAAATATTGATAATCTTCATACAATCGATATCCGCTAAACCTACGCGGTTTGCCTTTTTTATGCTGTCTATCGTTTCAAGCTTCCTGTAAATGCTAGATGCCTTCTCTGCGGTTTTTGAAGGTGGTTAATTACTTTTCCAAACGAAGATAATCTGTACTTTTCCTTATGTCTCACTATTAAACCTGTAGCGATCAGTTTGTTTATTCTATGTGAGGACGACAGCTTTGGCATGAGAGGTAATCTCACATATTTAAACAAGAAAACCTATGCCACCTGCCTAGCATGAGGAAAATTTCACTATGAAATTAGATTGGATCCCCTCACTCTTAGATCAAGCAATACATTCTTAATGCCAAAATGCTAAGATGCAAAAGCGTTATAAGAAAAAGAAAATGATAGATTTCAATTGTTGGATATCCAAAATATTTACATAGAGCACTACCCTGTAGTATCACATCCTGAGGCACTCTAACGTGGTTTACATACGTCATTCGAAAGAATAGGAGACCCATATGGTGCTTTTGTTATATGATAGGGGGACAATCGTAATTAAGGGATTAATGCACATCCCTTTTGCTACTCAAGACCCGCGAACCAATTCTCTTAGAGCACAGGCACTAAACTATTCAGATATCATCCATTATCTATATGAAAGCGGCATTGAGTACACCGACCAGGTTCTAGATCTCATCCCCTCTCCGAATTTAACAACGACTGACGTTTCGTTGAGAGATTATCAGCAAAAGGCTTTGAATAGATGGGTAAAAGTAGGTATGAGAGGCTGTATCGTACTTCCAACGGGAGCAGGCAAGACGATATTAGGAATCAAGTCTATTGAAAGAATTAACTCTGCAGCGTTGGTAGTGGTGCCAACTTTAGATCTTATGCATCAGTGGACTGAAGTATTATCGAAGCACATTACAAATACATCCATCGGAAATCTGGGTGGTGGATCCGAAGACATTGAAACGATAACTGTAGCTACTTATGATTCTGCATACATTAGAGCACCGACTCTTGGCAATAGATTTTCTTTTGTAATATTTGATGAAGTTCATCATCTTGCCGCACCAGGTTATAGATCAATAGCAGAACAACTAGCGGCTCCATACAGGTTAGGTCTTACCGCTACGATTGAAAGGGAAGACAAGCTACATTTAGACTTTCCAAGATTAGTCGGTGGCGGTGTTGTCTTTGAGATCCTCCCGACCGAGCTTGCTAAGAGTAAGCATCTTGCCTCTTACGAAATTAAGAGGATACATGTCGCATTGACCACTCAAGAACAGAATGAATATCAGAAGAACTTTGGAATATATCAACTTAATCTTAAGAAACTGGGAATTAGAATGAATTATCATGGTTCATTTAGAAGGTTGATAATGATGTCAACAAAGAACAGGGTGGCCCGTGAAGCATTACTTGCCAGAAATAAAGCAATGGATATCGCTTTGAATAGCAAATCAAAGTTAGAAATATTGAGGAAAATCCTAGCTGAGAATAGGGGTGTGAAAACGATAATTTTTACTCAACACAATAGCCTGGTTTATGCAATTGCCGATGAGTTTTTAATTCCTGCGATAACTTACAGAACGGACAAATCAGAGAGAAAAGATGTCTTGTTAGGTTTCAGAGAAGGGCGATATTTGGCTATAGTCACATCGAAAGTTCTGGATGAAGGTGTAGACGTTCCTGATGCAAAACTCGGAATCATTGTTAGCGGGACCGGGAGTGGTAGAGAATTTATTCAGAGACTTGGAAGGCTTTTGAGACCAAAGCTTGTTAATGCTGACGGTACCGATCAAAAAGCCGAGCTGATCGAAATCATATCTTCAAATACTCGTGAAACAGGTACTAGCGAAAAAAGGAAAAAAGCCCTCACTAGAATTAATCAAAGAAGGAAGGGACCAGAGGACGACGAAGCCGAATATGGGGAGTATGAGAGGGGAGCCACTGGTAGGGAGGCAGATAAAGACATTGGTGTGGAACTCGATGACAAAGACTTAATGTTGAGTTAATCTGGATCAGTATTCATCAGATTGTTACTTCTAGGAGTGATAGGATGAATCTTCAAATTTCCTCTTGATTTCGCATTTCCTATTGATTGCACATTTCCCGAAAGTATTTTATTACTCCAAATAAAGCATTTCTAATATCTAGAAATACGGCTGTTCTTTGATATCTTCTTTCAGCATCTTGAATTTGGACTCATTACCCACCCGGTGCATCGATAAGAACTACAACGGAACTGTATCATTAAGGTTGGAAGGAGAATAAGCGTTACATCACGGCTGACTCTATGCGTTTGGTGTTGTATGCTGGCATGTTTGATGCATCCACACATAAACAGACAATTAGGTGGAAGGATTATTAGCTGCTTATGGTTACATTGTCGAGGCAGCAGAAAAGATTGCATCGAAATTTGCCAGCGAGTGTGAAGGAATCTCCGAAATTAATACTGGAATCTGTATTGATGATAATGCTGACAACTATCATCTTACTTTCAAATACATTGGTTACTAGCAATCTCAATATCATTGATTTCTATACCGATCAGGCCCCCACCTATAATTACGCTTTTGCATCAATAGAGAATGAAACAAATTCATCGACATCTTCAACATCTTCTAATTTGGATAGCAGTCCTGGAAGTTTAGAATATAACGCTAGATATTTCTGTGGTACAATCGTTGGCGAGGACGGTCCTCTTAGGCCAGGACGGTATAACTCGGACTTAAATATCTTCAATAGGCAGCAGCACCCCGTTTCCTTTTTCTGGAATGCGGTACCGTCATCAACCATTCAACCGAGTACAATAGCTGATGGATCTGCCCTTGATTCCCAGCCCTCTTCCTCAGACACCAATTATAAATTGCAAACCTTAGAACCAGGGAATTCAATTAGCCTTAGCTGCAAAGATTTCGTGCCCTCTTTTTTGTTATACTCCAATGCTACCGACAATGTTAATAGATTCATTGAAGGAGTTTCAACTATAAGTGTTGATCTCGATCCGTCCATACAAGCTGCTATTACCTCCTCCTCTAGTGGGGTCGTCATATCTCGACCCACAGGCGAAGCAACAATTGAACCAAATACGAATATCTTGAGTGTCGACGCTATCTATACAGTAAATGCACTTGAGGTTCCAAGTAGAGAGATCGTATTGCAACTTGTCGAATATAGCATAAACAAACAGGATATAAACGGAAAATTGCCGACAGGAATAATTTTAAAGCCACTTAGTATCACTGTTCCTATAAGGACAAATGAGACTGTGAACCCTGATACACAAGTTAGGGACATCCTTGCTAGAGAATATTCGTTAAATGCAACAGAAAGGCAGAGCCTTGACATCACAATAAGAAATCTTAGTCTGGGCGTTGGAGCATTGGATGATAATCATGCTATATCTCTTCAGCGAATCAATGCATATCAGCCTGCTCCACCTTCTGCCACTTCTCCGCCATCTGTTAGCAATTCCATCTCACCTTGAGAAGGATATATGAAGATTAATATCAGTTATGAAATAACTGGATAGAGGCATTAATCTATCAAAACTTGCTGATATCACAATCGAACTTTCTCTAATCTGAAAACAAGATGATTTGATTGTTACCACAATAATGATCGCTTTGTTAGTATCATAATTATTCAATCGTTTCGATTGCAGCAGATGAGGTAAGCAATGAGCGTTCCCGCATTTTCAACTTTCTTTTCTCCTATTAGATTTTTCAATTGGCATATGGTTATGATCTCAATATCTGTGATTACCTCTGTGCTTTCATGTCTTGGCTTATCCTTAGATAGTTCGGTTGCCTTAAAAAGGTGAACGAGTTGCCTCGAATTGCTTACTGAAGGGTGATAACTATATACATGCTCTATTGCACTTGCAAGGTATCCTGTTTCTTCTAACAATTCTCGCTTTGCCGTCGCCATCATATTCTCTCCATCTTCTACGTGTCCCGCTGGGAATTCTAGTAGTATTTTTTGTAGAGGATACCTAAATTGTTTTATCATGACCAGGGTGTTGTCATCAAGAAAAGGAACAATTACGACAACATCGGGAGATTTGTACCAAGTATACTCTATTGTATTTCCACTACTTGTTACTTGGACCTTGTCTTGATACAGTGTGATCCATCGATTTTCGTAGATTCGATTGTTTTCGAGCGTTTTCCAATTATTTGAAATAGTCAAACTTACTATCTATACGATTGACATCTTTAAGTATATCACACAAATATGGTCATTTTAGAGGGTTCAACAATTTTCTTCTTCAAAATTTTAAGAGACGAGGACAATATTTGATTAATAGTTACCAGGGGGTTTGATTTGGACTTGAAAGAGAACATAACACAAACCATTGCTTGAATTAAGCGTGAAACTCCTATCAGGTTACCTATATTGGTGTACAGGATGTAACATTAATTCATATCGTACTCAATTTCGGGAAAATAAACTTCTATTAACTAAGCCCGAAGCGGACACAAGTTCATTAGGGTATTCATTTTGTTTGTTTGTCCCTAAGTACATTCGAATATGCAACAATGAATGTACTTGCGTATTTGTTAGCATTTTTCTCTGATCCACGGTGCTTGCCACTTCGAGATCTCAGATGATGATAGAACTCGTGCAGTACAACAAAAGGATTGTAGAAGATGTCTGAATTCATCGCATAAATTCGGTTTTCATTTTGAACATAAACTGCATAAACAGTTTTCCGCTTTCCTTTGATAGTGCCTACAACTATCTCGGGAGGACGAATTCTGTACAGATCGCTTAACTCAGTCAACGCTTGTTCAGTGTCTTTGTCAAGAATCTTATGTACGATTTTGGCCATCCACTCTTCGTCTAACAGAGCGTCCGAAGAGGTGTAAGCCATGTTCTATTGCTATACGATTGTAGCAATATTTTAATATGCTTTTGTATTCATAGAAATGAATAAGGAAGCCATTAACTATTCAGTGTTTAGTAGCTTTTATTAAAAATGGAAAATAAAAAGGTACCATAATTACTAAACT
>Ga0214469_1000155_pt1 | contig 21037 bp, 21 predicted proteins | sample RVTome_10_FD_187340 | JGI IMG/M metagenome (GOLD analysis project Ga0214469, IMG submission 187340) | Soil microbial communities from uranium-contaminated site in the Upper Colorado River Basin, Wyoming, United States - RVT153D57 HiSeq ... | reverse complement strand
TCAGCGCTGGAGGTAGTCGAGCTGCGCGCGCACGCTCGCCTCTGCCGCCGGCCATAGTCCGCGGTCGACATCGGCGTAGACGATCTCGACGACCTCCTGGGCGGTCCTGGCGCCGGCGGCCACCGCGGCCCGGACCTGATCGAGCCGCTCCTGCCGGTGTGCGATGTACTCGGCCGCCGCCTCCCCCGCGTCCGGTCGGATCGGCCCGTGGCCGGGCAACACCAGCACTCCGTCCAGCCGGCTCAGCCGCCGCAGCGAGTCGAGGTACGCGCCCAGTTGCCCGTCCGGATACGCGACCACCGTTGTGCCCCGGCCCAGGACCGTGTCGCCGGTGAGCACCGCCCGGTCCCCATCGTCGGCGACGTCGAAGCACACGGAGTCCGACGTGTGCCCGGGCGTATGCAAGACCCGAATCCGCAGGTCCGGCACGTCGACGAGCGCCCCGTCAGAACTGAGTGGATCGGCGTCGATGCACAGGTCCGGATCGCGGGCCAGCGTCGGCGCCCGGGTCATCTCGTGGAACCGCCGCGACGATTCGGCGTGGTCGGGGTGACGGTGAGTCAGGAGCACGGCGGTCACCGGCCCGAGCGCGGCCACCTCTTCGAGGTGATCGTCCAGCAGTGGCCCCGGATCGACGACGACATTGCCCGCTGAGGTCGCAAGAACGTATGTGTTGGTGCCGTCGAGCGTCATGGGGCTCGGATTGTCGGCCCGCACGAGAATGCACCAAGGCGGTAGCGTCGCCATGAGCACACCATCGCATGCCCGATCCGATCCATCTATCGCAGCGGGCTGAGCACATCCTGCGCCCGACCCCCGAGCTCTGCGTCGATCTCTCCCTCGGAGATCCACTTGTCCAGCTCGTCGGTGAGCTTGCGGGCTTGTTGAATACGCTGTCCGGGCGGCTCGGTCTCGAGGAGCTTTCGTAGCTCCGCCGACAGGTTCTCCGACTTTTCGCCCCACGCCGCGGGCTCGCGACTCACATCGGCGAAGAGCATGCTCACCTCCGTCAGATCCGGCTCGGATGGGCGGCTCTGCTCCTCGAGGACGGCGATCGCCACGCTTGCGAGTTCGGGGTCCAGCTCACCTTCGGCCGCCCACTTGCCGATCTCTTCGATCAGCTTCCTCGCCTCCTCGTCGTCCGGGTCGGCGGCCAACTCGTTCAGCTTGTCCAGCAGGTCGTCGGTCTTGTCACCGTGATCAGCGGCGGCCACGGTGTCGATCAGACCATCGAGGTCCGTCGGCTCGTCACCGGAGCCGTCCGGATCGTCTTCGGGCGGCTGCTGCGCATCCTGCTCTGGCTGCGCCGCAGTCTCGGCGCCGCCATCCGCAGCCGGACTCGCCGCGCCTCCTGGGTCGTCGTCCATGGTCAGGACGTACGCCGCCGCGATACCGAGGGCGGCCGTCGCCAGGAAGGCGATCGCCGCCGGCAGCCAACGGCGACGGGCCGGCTGCTCCGGAGGTTGCTGGGTCACGCCGCTCAGCACCGTCGTGGGCGGGTAGGCCGGATCGAGGGCCGGCGCGCCGAGCAGTGCGCTACGCATCTCGGCCGCCGATCCGAACCGAACTCGCGGATCCTTGGCCAGCGCACGCTCCACGACGGCGGCGATACTCCGGGGGACGTCGGGTGCGATCTCGCCGAGTGGCCGGACCGGCTCGCGCTGCTGCGCGACGGCCAGCGCCACCGCACCGTCCGCCACGAACGGCGGTCGACCAGTGAGGCACTCGTACATCACCGCGCCGAGCGAGTAGATATCGCTCGCCGGGGTCGCCCGCTGGCCAGAGACTCGCTCCGGCGCCATATAACGTGGCGTCCCGAGTACATCCCCACCGGTGGTGAGGGGTGCGGCTGCATCGGATAACACGGCCGCGATGCCGAAGTCGACGAGCTTCACCCCGCCGTCGGCCGGCAGCAGCACGTTCGACGGCTTGACGTCGCGGTGCACCAGCCCGCGATCATGAGCGGCCTGCAACCCGGCCAGGATGCCGGCAACGATCGGCACCGTCTCGTCAACCGACAATCGAGCTTCGTCACGGATTCGGTCGGCTAGGTTCTGCCCTTCGATGAGCTCCATCACGATGAACGGGCGATCGGCGTCGTCGCCCACGTCGAAGACCGCGACGGTGTTGGGGTGTTGCAACGCTGCCGCGACCTGTGCCTCCCGGACGAAGCGCTCACGGTTCACCGGCTCACGGAGTTGAGCCGGATGGATGATCTTTACAGCCACCGGGCGCCGGAGAACCTGATCGTAGGCGCGGTGCACCTCGGCCATGCCGCCGTAGCCCAAGGGCTCGACAAGCTCGTATCTTCCCGCCAGCAATGTCATCGTCGATCGTCACCTGGATACCCGGGATCGCCGGGAAGTAGCGCCCGGACCGCTTCGCCGTCGTCCACCCAGCCCGGCATGATCGTCTCGATCGCCCGGCCGGCCGCCGCCTCCACGACCGCGCCGACCGAGTCGTACGAGGCCAGCTGCTCGAGGACGACTCGCGTGGGCGGGAGCATCGCGACCTCGCCGCTGTCGGCCGCGGCTACCGCAGCGGGCGGGCGGATCCAATCGGCGTGGTCCGCTTCGCCGGAGACGTCCCGCGCCTGCTGTCCCTCGGGAAGGGCGGCGGCGAAGAACCAGGTGTCGTATCGCCGCGGCTCGAACCGAGGCGTAATCCAGTGCGCCCATGGGACCAGCAGGTCGCTACGGATGGCCAGTCCGCGCCGCGCGAACAGTTCGGAGAGCGCGAGCCGGCGGTCCACGAGGGCCTGTCGGTCCGCCTCCCAGTCCGGATCGTCGACGGCCACGTTCGGTTCGGCCAGCAGGACGCCGGCCTCCTCGAACGTCTCACGAACCGCGGCACACACGTAACCGCGGGCTGAACCCTCGTCGGTGCCCAGGCGGGCGGCCCACCCCGCCGGATCGAGCCCGGACCAGGCGATGCCCTCGTCGGCCACGTCGCGCGAGTCGACGCTACCGCCGGGAAATGCATGCATGCCCGCCGCGAACGCCATGCTGGACCGCCTGCGCAGGACGTACGCCTCGAGGCCCGAGCCGGCGTCGCGGAGCAGGATCACCGTGGCCGCCGGGCGCGGCTCGGCCGGTGTCAACCCTCCGGCGACGAACGCCCGAGCCCGCTCCGCGAGCGGGGGTGGCAGCCACCTGCGTGCCGGCAAGCCGCTCAGCCGACCTCGACGATCATCTCGACTTCAACCGGAACGTCGAGCGGCAGTGCGGCGACCCCGACGGCACTTCGCGCGTGCTGCCCGGCGCTTCCGAAGGCGGCGCCGAGCAGTTCGCTGGCCCCGTTGATCACCTGAGGCTGGTCGGTGAAGTCTGGCGCCGAGGCCACGAAGCCGACGACTTTGACCACCCGCTTGACCGAGGACAGCTCGCCTACTTCGGCTTTGACCGCCGCGATGGCGTTGAGCGCGCACTGGCGAGCACAGGCCACCGCCTGCTCCAGGGTGACTTCGGCCCCCACCTTCCCGGTGAACATCAAGTCGTCGCCGCGCCGGGGCACCTGACCGGAGACGTAGACGTACGGGCCGGTCCGCACGGTTGGAACGTACGCCGCTACCGGAGCGGCCACCTCGGGTACGGTCTCGCCCATTTCCGCGAGCCGTTCTTCCGGCGTCATTCGGCCTTCTCCCGCTTGAAATAGGCGACGACGTTTTCCGGGTTCGCCGGGCTGGGCACGATCTGGACGAGCTCCCAACCGTCTTCGCCCCAGTTGTCGAGAATCTGCTTGGTCGCGTGCACCAGGACCGGTGCGGTCGCGTACTCCCACTTAGCCATGGCGGCGAGCCTACTGGGCCACTGCCTGAACGGACGTGGCCGATTCATTCAAGACCAGCCGGCATCCGGTCTCGTAACGTCGAGCTCATGAAGACAGTGACTGCCGACGCACTCGCCGCCGCCGAAAAGTACCTTCTGCTCAACGCGCGGCTGATCGACCGCTTACGGTTCGCCCACCACTTCCGGGACGGCTCCGCGGCGTCCGTGCGGGCCTCCCTCGCCGCATACGCGAACGCCGACGGCGGGTTCGGCCACGCGCTCGAACCGGACCTGCGCGGCGCCGGTAGCCAACCCCAGCCGGTCGAGGTGGCGTTCCGCATCCTCGACGAGACGGCGTCGGCCAACGAACCGTTCGCCGGCCCGCTGGTGCGGTCGGCCTGTGACTACCTGAGCACGATCTCGGCGGCGGATGGCGGCGTCCCGTTCGTCCTGCCATCGGTCCGCGACACACCCGCGGCCCCGTGGTGGCAGTCACCGGACGACCCGCCGGGCAATCTCAACCCGACGGCGGCGCTGGCCGGGTTGCTGCACAAGCACCGAGTCGACCATCCGTTCGTCGAGCAGGCCACCGCGTTCTGCTGGCCCCGGATCGAGGCATTGACCGAGACGACGCCCTACGAGGCGCACGCGGTGCTGAGCTTCCTCGACCACGTACCCGATCGGGATCGCGCAGCGGCCGCGTTCGAACGCTTCGCGCCGCTGGTGATGCCGCACGTGGCCCTCGACCCTGATGCGCGGGGCGAAGCGCACTTCCCGCTCGATTTCGCGCCGTCCCCCGCAGGGTACGGTCGGCGGCTGTTCGACGAGGACACCATCGAGCGCCACCTCGACGCGCTCGTGGCTGCCCAGCGCGATAACGGGTCGTGGACCTTCAACTGGCCCGCGTGGACGCCTGTCGTCCAGCACGAGTGGAGCGGCTTCGTCACGGTTGCCCGGTTGCTGACGCTCCGCGCGTACGGACGCCTCGCCGACTGACGGCTATGCCGCCAGCACGGACGGCGGGCGGCCCGACAGCGACCGGACCTCGCGGGTGAGATGCGCCTGGTCGGCGAAACCACAGGTGGCCGCCACTTCACCGAGCGGTCGGCCGGCGGCGATCAGCCGTACGGCGCGCTGGAATCGCAAGATGCGTTGCAGGGTCTTCGGGCCGTAGCCGAACGCGTCCAGGCACAGCCGCCGCAGATGCCGCTCGCTGTACCCCAGATCGGCCGCAAGACTCCGCACGGACTCCCCGGCAGCCGCGGCCCGGACCACACCGGCAACCGTGCAATCCGGCGGCCCCGCGCCGAGCACCCGCTCGGCGACGAGGCCTTCCAGTACCCGCGGCCCGTCGACAGCCGCGGCTACTAGGTCGGCGATCCGGTCGGCATCGCGTTCCCAGATGTCGGACAGTGGCACGCGAGCGTCGCGCAGGGCGCTGGCCGGCAGGCCGAGCACGGCTGCCCCTGCACCTGGACGAAAGCGCACCGCGGCGAACTGCTCACCCGGCCGGAGGCCGGCTTCGACCGGCCTGGTGTCCGGCCCGGCAACGTGAACCGCCTCATCGCGTGACGACCAGATCAGGTCGATGCAGCCGTCCGGCACGATCGACTTGACCTGTGCCACCGGACCCTGCCGCGACCCCCAGACACAGGCGACCCGCCCCGCCAAGGCAGGCGCCGCCGGCCGCTCGCGGTAGGTCATATACGTACCATCTCACTCGGCACCGACGTGGGTGCCGGGGCGCAGGGCCGCCCACCGGAGTTGCCGACCTGGCTACATGCACGCGCACCTGTAGGTATGGCGGGCCGCCTGCCGAACGTGATCAATCGGCCCACGTGGTGCCGCGGCCGTCGTGTTCGTCGAAGATCAGCCAGGTGCGGGTGCCGCGGACGCCGTCGATCTCCTGAATGCGCTCGAGGACGATGTGCCGCAGCGCCGCGTTGTCCGGCGCCCGCACCAGTGCGAGCACGTCGAAGTCACCACCCACGAGTGCGAAGTGCTGGATATAAGGCAGCTCACCCAAGGCGGCCGCGACTTCCCGCCAGGTGTTCTGCTGGATCGTCAGCAGCACGTACGCGCTGGTGCCAAGCCCGGCCCGCTCGGGATCGACCTCGGCGGTGAACCCCGTGATCACCCCGTCGGCGATCAACCGGTCCACCCGCGCGTAGGCGTTCGCTCGCGACACATGCGCCCGCTCGGCCAACGCACGGATCGACAGCCGCCCGTCTTTGGCCAGCTCGGCGATCAGCCGCCGGTCGACGTCGTCGAGGTCTCGAGCCGATCGTCCGGTCCGCCACGAATGGCCGGGCTCAGGCCAAGACGTCTGGTCGCTCATCGACCTCTCCGGAAGCCATCTGTCGCTGATTCACGGCGAATGTTGAGATGACTATTTCATACGTCGCACGATTGGAGCCAAACCGGGGCCCGCACAGAAGGGGTGACCTTCGATGACCACCCGAGCCACTGGGCCGGCCGCCGCACGCCAGCCTGCCGTCGCGCAGGCCGCTACCGGAGTAGACGATGTCGCCGACCGGCTGCTGCCCGCGGGCACGCCGATCCAGTTCCTTGATGACGACGGCAAACCGACCACCGAGGCGCGCCGCGGCTCGTACCACGAGCCCACCACCGAACTGCTCGTCGATGCGTACCAGCGAATGGTCGTCGGGCGCCGCTTCGACGCGCAGGCCACGGCACTGACCAAGCAGGGACGTCTTGCCGTGTATCCGTCGAGCCATGGCCAGGAGGCGTGCCAGGTCGGCGGCGTGCTCGCCCTGCGGCCGACCGACTGGCTGTTCCCGACCTACCGTGACTCGATGGCGTTGATCACCCGCGACATCGACCCGGTCGAGGCGTTGACCCTGCTTCGCGGCGACTGGCATTGCGGCTACGACCCGAAAGCGCACCGCACCGCACCGCAGTGCACACCGCTGGCCACCCAGACCCCGCACGCGGTCGGCTTGGCGTACGCGGCCAAGCGGCGTGGCGAGGACACGGTGGCGATGGTGTTCGTCGGGGACGGCGGCACCAGCGAGGGAGACTTCCACGAGGGGCTCAACTTCGCCGCCGTCTACCAGGCGCCAGTCGTCTTCTTGATCCAGAACAACAGGTTCGCGATCTCGGTCCCATTGTCCAAGCAGACCGCCGCACCTGCCCTCGCCTACAAGGGTGTGGGGTACGGCATCCGTAGCGAGCAGGTCGACGGCAACGACGCGATGGCGGTGCTGGCGGTCCTGCAGCACGCCGTCGAGAGCGCGCGGGCGGGCGAGGGCCCGTTCCTTGTCGAGGCGCACACATACCGGATCGAGGCGCACACCAATGCCGACGACGCCAGCCGGTACCGCGACGCCGACGAAGTGGCCGCCTGGGAGCGGCGCGATCCGATCGCCCGCCTCGAGGCGTACCTGCTCTCCACCGGGGCCTTGACCGACGAGGACGTCGGCGGAGCACGCAAGCAGGCCGAGGTCTTTGCCGGGCAGGTCCGCGACGGGCTCAACGCCGACCCGAAGGTCGACCCGCTGGAGCTGTTCGACCATGTGTACACAGAGCCGACTCCGCAGCTTCGCGAGCAGCGCGGCTGGCTCGCAGAGGAGCTGGAAGGAGACGCCTGATGCCCAGCCTCACCATGGCGCAGGCACTCAACGCGGCCCTGCGCGACGCCATGACCGATGACGAGGCGGTGGTCATCTTCGGCGAGGACGTCGGCACGCTCGGTGGTGTCTTCCGGATCACCGACGGGCTGGCTCGCGACTTCGGCGAGGACCGCTGCTTCGACACCCCGCTGGCCGAGAGCGGCATCGTCGGGTTCGCCCTCGGCATGGCGATGAACGGGTTCAAGCCGGTTGTCGAGATGCAGTTCGACGCGTTCGCCTACCCGGCGTTCGAGCAGCTCGTTTCGCACGTGGCCAAGATGCGCAACCGCACCCGGGGCGCGATAAACGTCCCGATGGTCGTCCGGGTGCCTTATGCCGGTGGCATTGGCGGGGTCGAGCATCACAGCGACTCGTCCGAGGCCTACTACGCCCAGACGCCGGGCCTCAAGGTCGTAACCCCGGCCACCGTTGAGGACGCCTACTCGTTGCTTCGCGAGGCGATCGACGACCCCGACCCGGTCGTGTTCCTGGAGCCGAAGAAGCTGTACTGGTCGAAGGCCGAGGTGTCATTGCCGGCCCGGACCGAGCCGTTCGGCCGGGCGGCGATCCGCCGCAGCGGCACGGACGCAAGCCTCGTCGCATACGGCCCCACGGTGCCGGTCGCGCTCGAAGCGGCCAATGCGGCCGAGGACGAAGGCTGGGACCTCGAAGTCGTCGACCTGCGCTCGATCGTCCCGTTCGACGACGACACCGTCGCGGCGTCGGTGCGCAAGACCGGCCGGTGTGTCGTCGTCTCCGAAGCGGCCGGCTTCGCCGGGGTCAGCGCGGAGATCGCCGCGCGCGTCCAGGAGCGCTGCTTCCACTCGCTCGCGGCGCCCGTTCTGCGCGTCACCGGCTGGGACATCCCGTATCCGCCGCCGATCATCGAAAAGCACCACCTGCCAGGGGTCGACCGGGTGCTCGACACCGTGGCCCGCCTGCAATGGGACGACGACCCGGACCACCGGTTCCTCGAGGCGGTATCGGCATGACGACCACCGCGTCGGTCTTCTCGCTCCCCGACCTGGGCGAGGGGCTGACCGAGGCCGAGATCCTCAGCTGGCGGGTGGCCGAAGGCGACACGGTTCAAGTAGACGACATCGTCGTCGAGGTCGAGACGGCCAAGGCCGCGGTCGAGGTTCCCTGTCCGTACGCGGGTACGGTCGCTGCGCTGCACGGCGCCCCAGGCGACATCATCGCCGTAGGCCAGCCGCTGCTTACCATCGCACCGCCGGACGACGCTGCGGCGGGTGCTGTCGAGGCGGTCCGAGCCGAGGAGCGGGCCGGGTCCGGCGCCGTGCTCGTGGGGTACGGCACAGCCACCGGCAATCGATCGTCGCGCCGCGCCGCTCGTCGCGGGCGCCGCGCGCCCGCCTCCCAGAGCGCGAATGGCTCGCCCGCAGCGCAGGCGAGTGCACCCGCTCAGATCACCCGACCATCAGGCACGACGGATCCGTCCGGGGCACCGTTATCCCCTGCCGCGCCACGGGTGATATCCCCGGTGGTGCGCCGGCTCGCTCGCGAGCGTGGGCTGGACCTGTCTTCCCTGAGCGGGTCCGGACCAGCGGGCGTGATCTTGCGGCGCGACGTCGAGGCGGCCGCGACCCCGGAACCGACGCTTGCTGCGCCGGCCGCCGAGGGCGCCGGGACGGCCCGGCGGTTGGTCGATCGGCGCATCCCGCTGCGCGGTACGCGCCGGGCCATCGCCGAGAAGCTGTCCACGAGCCGCAGGGAGATCCCGGACGTGACGACCTGGGTCGACGTCGACGCCACCGGGCTGGTCGAGGCCCGTGAGGCGTTGCGCGCGTCCCATCCGAATCTCGGGCTCATGGCGCTGCTGGCCCGGTTCGTCGTGGCCGGGTTGGTGCGGTACCCAGAGCTGAACGCCTCCGTCGACGGCGGCGAGATCGTCCAGCACGGGCACATCAACCTCGGCTTCGCCGCGCAGACCGAACGTGGACTGGTCGTCCCGGTGATCAAGAACGCCCACCGGATGACCACCGTCCAACTCGGCGAAGAGTTCGCCCGGCTCACCGAGGCCGCGAGAGCGGGCAAGATCAGCCCGTCCGAGCTCACCGGCGGGACCGTCACGTTGAACAACTACGGGGTTTTCGGCGTCGACGGCTCGACGCCGATCATCAACTATCCGGAGGCGGCACTGATCGGCGTGGGACGGATCGTCGACAAGCCGTGGGCGGTCGACGGCCGGCTGGCCGTGCGCAAGGTGACTCAGCTGTCACTCACTTTCGATCACCGGGTGTGTGACGGTGGCACGGCCGGCGGGTTGCTGCGTTACATCGCCGACTGCGTCGAGCGACCGCTCGGCCTGCTGGCCGACCTCTGACCACCTAGGGTGGCATCGGCTGACAGCCCGGTCCGCCCCCACAGCCGCGGCCGGTCGCCTACGCTGCCAAAGGTGGGGATAGCCGAACGGCACTGGGAAGGTGTGCGGCTGCATGTCGTCACCGGTAAGGGTGGCACCGGCAAGACGACGGTCGCCGCCGCCCTGGCCCTTGCCCTTGCGGCGGACGGGCGCAAGGTCCTGCTTGTCGAGGTCGAAGAGCGCCAGGGACTGGCCCAGTTGTTCGATGTTCCCCCGTTGCCCTATGCCGAGCGCAAGCTTGCCGTGGCACCTGGTGGCGGCGATGTGTACGGCCTCGCGGTCGACGCGCACGAGGCGATGAACGAATACCTCGAGATGTACTACCACCTCGGCCGAGCCGGACGGGTGCTGGACCGAATGGGGGTCATCGACTTCGCCACGACGGTCGCCCCTGGGCTGCGAGACGTACTGCTGACCGGAAAGACGTACGAGGTCACGCGCCGCACGGCCGGCGAGCGTCCGGTCTACGACGCGGTCGTGCTGGACGCGCCACCGACTGGGCGTATCACCCGATTCCTCAACGTGACCGCCGCGGTGTCCTCGCTCGCGCGGGTCGGACCGGTTAACCGGCACGCCCGTATGACCATGGACCTGATCCGTAGCCCGCAGACGGTCGTGCACGTCGTCACGCTCCTGGAGGAGATGCCGGTTCAGGAGACGCTCGACGCCGTCGACGAGCTGCGCCACGCCTCGATACCGGTCGGAGCCGTCGTGGTCAACCATGTCCGGGAGCAGTACCTGACCAACCGCGATCTGCTTGCTGCCCGGAAGGCAAGGCTCGATCGGGACAAGATCCGAACCGGGCTTGCGGCTGCGGGGGTGTCGGCGAGCGGCACAGCCGTCGAGCAACTCGTGATCGAAGCAGCGGAGCACGCCGAACGGGTCGACCTCGAAGCCGAGCAGCGGGAACTGATCGACAAGGCCGGTCGCCCGGTCTACCAGCTGCCGCGCATCGCCGCAGGCATCGACCTCACCGCGCTGTACGAGCTCGCCGAAGCGCTCACCGGCCAGGGCGCCGCATGAAGCAGCCACCGGCTCTCGACGTCGACCGGCTTATCGGTGATGCCCGAATTCGCATCGTCGTGACCTGCGGCTCCGGCGGGGTCGGCAAGACGACGTCTGCCGCGGCGCTCGCCGTCCGAGCCGCTGAGCATGGCCGCCGCACCGTCGTGCTGACGATCGACCCGGCGCGCCGGCTGGCCAATTCAATGGGCTTGACCGAACTGGACAACACCCCGCGAGAGGTGCACGGCATCGACGTGTCGACCGGTGGCCGGCTGGACGCGATGATGCTCGACATGAAGCGGACGTTCGACGAAGTCGTCGAGTCGCACGCCACGCCTGAGCGCGCCCGCCAAATCCTGGCCAATCCCTTTTACCAGGCACTCTCGTCCTCGTTCTCGGGCACCCAGGAGTACATGGCGATGGAGAAGCTCGGCCAGCTCCGGCAGCGCGACGACTGGGACCTCATCGTCGTGGACACCCCACCTTCGCGGTCCGCGCTGGACTTCCTCGACGCTCCCGAACGGCTCGGCTCTTTCCTCGACGGGCGGTTGATCCGACTGCTCAGCGCACCCGCTCGAGCAGGGGGGCGAGCGTACCTGCGGGTCTTCTCGGTGGGGATGTCGATGCTGACGTCCATCTTCACCAGGATCCTCGGCGGGGAACTGCTGCGTGACGTCCAGACGTTCGTCTCGGCCCTCGACACCATGTTCGGCGGGTTCAGGGAACGGGCGGACGAGACGTACGCGCTGCTCAAGCGGCCTGAGACCGCGTTCGTGGTCGTCGCCATCCCGCAGCCGGACGCACTCCGCGAGGCGTCCTACTTCGTCGAGCGCCTGGAGGCGGACGGCATGCCGCTATCCGGACTGGTCCTCAACCGGGTTCATGTCAACGGCGCTGGAGGCATCAGCGAGGACGAGGCCCGGGCCGGTGTCGAACGGCTGGCCGGCCGGGGCGAGTACCGGCTGACGGCCGCCCTGCTCAAGATTCATGCCGAGCGGCTGACGCTGGCCGGCCAGGATCAGCGATTGGCTGACCGTTTCACCGCCGCGCACCCGCACGTTCCAGTCGCCCGGGTCCCGGCTCTCGCCGGGGATATCCACGACCTGGCCGGGCTGCGTCACATGGGCCGGCTGCTCGCCGATTGATCGCGGGAGGGCCTATCCCGCTTGCGCGACGTCGTAGGCGCGGCGGGCCGACTCGAGCAGGACCCGCCATGAGATCACGTGCGGTCGCCGGCGCAGCAGGGCCCGGCGTTCCCGCTCGGTCATACCGCCCCAGATCCCGAACTCGATGCGATTGTCCAGCGCGTCCGCGAGGCATTCCGTGCGTACTGGGCATCCCATGCACACGGCTTTGACGCGATTTTGCGCGGCTCCCTGAACGAAGAGCTCATCAGGCTCTGCGCCCCGACACGCGGCCTGGCTCGGCCAATCGATAACCCACGTCATTTTGTTTTCCCCCGTCTTTCTGGCTCTTGCTGAGTCACATGACTCAACGTTCACCATGCAGAAAACGCTATGAGAACACTTGATCAACCAGTAGGACCGATCGACCCAATTATGATCAACCAATCGACCCATGGACTCATTGCCTGCCCGGGGCTACACTACGCCCGACATGATCACCTTGGGGTAACCCGACTCGCTTGCGGGCCTTACCGCGACCTTGACCGCGATACAACCTAGGCTGTCCACATGGGACTGTTCAGCCCTGGAGCAATCGTCGCCGCGATTCGCCGGTTGCTGCTGATCGTCGGCATCAGCGCACTTGCCGGTGTGCTCCTGGCTGGACTTGCCCTGCCCGTCACCGCCGGCCTCGGGTTGTCCGCGCGTACGGGCGCCGAGGCGTTCACCGACATGACCGACCAGGTCACCATCGGTCCGCTCGCGGTCCGGTCCCGGGTGGTCGATAACGAGGGACGCAGCCTGGCGAGGTTCTACGAGGAGAACCGGGTCTACGTCACGATCGACAAGATCGCGCCGGTGATGCTCGACGCCACGCTGGCCATCGAGGATCACCGGTTCTTCGAGCATGGTCCGCTCGACCTGCAGGGTACAACCCGGGCGTTCATCAGCAACCTCGAAGCGGGCGAGACGGTCGGCGGGGGCTCGACGCTGACCCAGCAGTACGTCAAGCTCGTACTTCTCGACCAGGCCAGGACGCCGGAGGAACGGGCCGAAGTACTGGCCGACTCCGGACCCAAGGGATATATGCGCAAGCTGCGCGAACTACGGATGGCGGTCAACGTCGAGCGCGAATACTCCAAGCAAGAAATCCTCGAGAAGTACCTGAACATCGCCAACTTCGGCGGGCCGTCCGGCCGCGCCAACTACGGCGTCGAGGCTGCTGCCCGATACTACTTCTCCACGAGTGCGGCCGAACTGACGCTGACCCAGGCCGCCACCCTGGCCGGACTCGTCCAGCGTCCGTCGAGTTACGAGCCGGTTGGCAACCCCGAGGCGGCGATCGGCAGGCGCAACACGGTGATCACCCGGATGGCCGAGGTCGGGATGATCAGCGAGCACGAAGCCGCGGAAGCACGACAAGCCGATCTCGGACTGGAGATCACCGAAACGCCCAGTGGCTGCGTGTCGTCCTGGGCGCCGTGGTTCTGCGACTACGTGTTCGCCGAACTCCTGGAGATGGAGGAGCTAGGCGAGACCCGCGCCGACCGCGAAAGCCTCCTCATGCGCGGTGGCTTGACAGTCAAGACGACGCTCGACCGCGATATCCAGCGTGCGGCGGACAAGGCGATGTCCAAGCGGATCGCTCCGACCGACAGCGCCATCGGCACGTTGGCCACGGTCGAACCAAGCACCGGTCGCATCAAGGCCCTGGCCAACTCACGCAACTACGGCCCTGAGGGCAAGGGCTACTCCATGATCAACTACGCGGTGGACAAGAAGTACGGCAACTCCAACGGTATCCAGGCCGGATCGGCCTTCAAGCCGTGGGTGCTCGCGGCAGCGATCAAGCAGGGCAAATCACTGAACATGCGGATCAACGCGCCCAACCAGATCAACATGGCCGGGAAGAAGTTCAAGATCTGCTGGAACGACAACACTATCTACACCGCAGACTCGGACTACCGGCCGCAGAACTCCACCCGCGGCGGCAACATCACCATGCGCCAGGCGACCGAATGGTCGACCAACACCTACTACGTGCAACTGCTTCAGCGAACCGGCATCTGTGAGCCAGCCACTATCGCCCAGAAGGCAGGCATCTGGAAACAGGTCCCAGCAACTCGCGAGCCGCAGCCGCTCGACCAGGTCGCCTCGTTCACGCTCGGCTCGAACACCGTGTCGCCGCTCGCGATGGCCGGCGGATATGGCATGTTCGCCAACCGAGGCGAGTACTGCAAGTCGCACGCCGTGGTCGAGGTGGTGGACCGCGACGGCAATACCATCGCCAAGCGCGAGCCCGACTGCACCCGGGTGCTGGACAAAGGTGTTGCCGACGGCGTCAACGACGTGCTGCGAGGCGTGATCGAGACACCTGGTGCGACCGGCAACCGGATGCGGCTGGAGGGCAACCGGCCGGCCGCGGGCAAGACCGGCACGACAAACGACTCGATCGCCGTCTGGTTCGCCGGTTACACATCTCAGCTTGCGACCGCCGTCGCGGTGGCCGATCTCGAGGGCAAGCAAACAACCCTCGACGGCCGCGAATACAACGGCACCCGCATCCCCGTCGCGTGTGGTGGCTGCATCCCAGGCCCGATCTGGCGCGAATTCATGGACAATGCGCTCGAGGGCGAGCCGAAGGAGAAGTTCAAGAAGCCCGACCCCAAGATCGTTCGTGGCGTTGACGAGCGCGTACCCGACGTGCGAGGCACCAACGCGGACACTGCGAATGCACGGCTCCAGGACGCGGGCTTCGACTCGCACATCGCAGGCGAGGTCGGCTCAGCACTCGCAGCCGGGGTTGTCGTCTCGACCGAGCCGAGCGGTGGCTCGATGGTCGCCTCGGGCACCAGCATCGGGTTGTACATCAGCACCGGCCAACCGCCCGTTCCGGATGACGACGACGACGAGGACGACGACGGGGACGGGGACGGGGACGACGGATCGGCCGAGACCTAGCCGGCAGCCCCTCAGCTGATCGCCGTTCGGCCGGCCCTCATCGGCGGGTGGTATTGGCCGACCAGCGTGCGGTGCCACCAAGCGCCGGTCTCCCGGCGCTCCTGCCTGGTGGTGAAGCGGTACCGGTAGAGCACCGCGCGCACGTAGTGCGGCGGCTCCTCGGGAAACGGGTTGCCGCGCAGCAGCTTGAGCGTCGTCCGGTCATTCTCCAGCAACCGGGCCAGCAACCTCTCCAGCCAGGGCTCGGCGTAACCCCGGGAGAGCGCCGCGAACCACATCAGCCAGTCGAGCCGCAGGTGATACGGCGCGACCTGCGGCGGGCGCCTCCGCACGTCCGTCGGTTTGCCTTTGAACTCGTACTCGCGCCAGTCGGTGTCAGCCCTCAGGGTCAGCTCGCTCGTCCCCTCGACGACGATCTCATGACGCACGCGTGTGACGCTGCCGAACGCGCCATAGGTGTTGACCAGGTGCAACGGTGTGAAGCTGTAGTTCATCCGCTGATCTGGCGACAGCAGGTTCCGGACCGGCCAGTAGCTCAGGATGACGATCAGCGCCGATACGCCCAGCACGACCGCTTGGTACCACGCAGGCATAGCAAGCATCAGGGCCGGCGGCTCGACGGGAAGGACTACCCCGAGCAGCCCGTCCCCCAACGCGGACACTGCGACAACGATGGTCAGTGTGTTGAGCCAGGAGAAGTTGCCGCTCAGCACCAGCCAGAACTGAGTGATAACGATCATCAACGCGGCCGTGCCGGCGACCGGCTGTGGGACGAATAGTAAGAACGGGACGGCGAGTTGAGTCACATGGTTCGCTGCCGCCTCCACCCGGTGCAGTGGCTTCGGCAAGCGATGGAAGTACCAGCTCAGCGGGTTGGGCATCGGCTGGGTCTCGTGGTGGTAGTACAGGCAGGTCAGCTCACGCCAGCACCGGTCGCCACGCATCTTTATCAGGCCGGCGCCGAACTCGAGCCTGAACAGTACCCAGGTGAGTGCGAGCAGAATGAGCAGCGGCGGCGCGTGGTCCGCCGAGCCGAGGAAGATGGCCAGGAAGCCGACCTCGCAAAGCAGCGACTCCCAGCCGAAGGCGTACCACAGCTGACCCACGTTGATGATCGATACGTAGAGCGCCCAAAGCAGTGCCCACGCGGCCATGTGCGCGGGCAACGGCAGCCCGTCCGCCAGCCCGAGCACGAGGGCCGCCGACACGGCGACACCGACCCAGGCCACCGCACCGAAGAACCGGTCACTGTAGTGCGCATGGAAAACGCTAGGCGATCGCCGGAACGGGGTACGGGCCAGGTAGGCGGGAATCGGCAGCAGACCATGCTGGCCGAGCAGCGCACGGAACTGGTTGGCCGCGTTGACGAACGCGACCAAGTACACCACGGCCAAGGCTCGCTGGAATACCAGCCGACTCAGCCAGTAGCCGTCAGCGGCGAGCCACTCCACCAGCCTGCTCCAGTCCCATGCAGCCGGAGACTAGCGCGACAGCGTCACTGACCAACGCGGCCGAACGCTCCTATCGCAGGCGAAACCCCTATCGCTGCGTTGGTCTGGCGATCATTTCGGTGAGCTTTCGCCGTACCGCGGATTCGGTTCGCGCTACCACTCGCCGCTCGTCGACAGTCTGCCGCATCGACCGGGCCACGCTGTGCACCACCCGCGCGACGCTCCTGGCCGGTACCGCGCCGGCGTACTGGCGCACCAGCGACTGGGTGAGTTCGTTCAGTTCGACGGCCTGCCGATCGGTCATGGGGAACCCGCCCGTCCGGTGGGCTATCCCGTTGGCGAGTGTTTCCATCGACTGTTTCTCCTCACGGCGTCAGCCGGCCCAGCCGAGCAACGATTCGCGGCGCGCTGGGTCGCGCAGGTGCTCGACGGCCTCTTTCTCGATTTGCCGGATCCGCTCCTTGGTCAGTCCGAGCCGCTCGCCGATCTCAGCCAGAGTGTGCTGCCGGCCATCGTTCAGTCCGTACCGCAGGGCGATTACGAGCGCTTCTCGAGGCGGCAGTGTCTTGACGATCTCCCGCAGTTCCTCGGCCATGGCGTGAAACTCGACCACCTCCGAAGGCTGCGGCGCCTCGGTGTCTTCGATCAAGTCGCCGTACGACGCCTCACCCTCGTCGCCGATCGGCGTGTCCAGGCTAACGATCGACCGGCTGATCTCGCGGAGCTGGTTGACCCGGCTGACGGTGCCGCCTATCGCATCGGCCAGTTCCTTGTCCGAAGGTCCTCGGCCGAGACTGAACTGAAGTTTGCGGTCCGCCCGGCCGAGCTTGGAGATTTCTTCCAGGACATGAACCGGCAGCCGGATCCCGCGGGCCTTGTCGGCTCGGCCTCGCTCGATGGCCTGCCGGATCCACCACACGGCGTACGTAGAGAACTTGAATCCCTTCCGGTAATCGAACTTGTCCACCGCCCGGATCAGGCCGAGGTTGCCGTCCTGGACGAGATCGAGGAAGGACAGTCCGGTGTTGCCGTAGTACCGCCGAGCAGTGGACACCACCAGCCGAAGGTTCGCCCGGATCATGCGATCCTTCGCCAGGACGCCGTCGCCGGCGACGGCCCTGAGCTCATCTCCAGCGGTTCCAGCCGGCAGCGCCCGCTCTCCCGCATCGACCGCACGCAAGATCTCGGCAGCGTAGACACCGGCCTCGATGCGCTTTGCCAACTCGACTTCCTCGTCCGCGGTCAGCAGCGGCGTGGCCCTGATCTGCTTCAGGTACTGCCCGACGACGTCGTACTCCTCGTCGGGGATCCGCGGGCCGCCTTGCCGCGCGACACCACCACGCCTGGCCATTCGATCAACTCCTCCAGTTAGAGCCAACCCTGGCCGGCACCGGACCGGCAGAGTCCAAGGTCCCCTGGGTGGACGGGAGTGGTCGTCGCCTAGGCGTATGACCTTCACCTGGCCATCACCTGATAGGCCGGCCGGCTTTCCGCGCCCGGACTGACGTCCCACTCCTGTGTGCACCTGTGCCACCTGCGGCGCCGGGACCAACGGCCCTTGCCCGCCCGCGTCGCACGACCTAGCGTCGACTCGGGAGGTCTTGCGACGGTAGGGGCTTCGATGATCACGACCTCGACCGGCAGGTTCGCTGCGCTGCCAGCCGACCCACGCACGCTGCGCGTATCCGGCACACCAGCGCAGCCTGACCCGAGTGCCGTGTCGGTCGGTAACTGCTTCCAAACCCGACCGCGCCCATCACCTCTCCGTTAGCGCTGCTCAGCCCGAGCAGCCCGGCTGTGGGAAGGAGGACGGTATGACCGCCACCGAAGCAGAACGTGCGCTCGATGCGTCGGTCCGGGTAGAGCTCTATCGCACGATGGTGCTCTGCCGTACGTTCGAGGACGCGATCCTGCGGGAGTACCACGCTGACAAGAAGCCGGCCTTCGACATCGGCGCCGGACTGGTGCCCGGAGAGATGCACCTGTCCAGCGGGCAGGAACCGGTAGCGGCCGGCGTGTGTGCCCACTTGACCGCCGACGACGCTCTCACCGCGACGCACCGCCCGCACCATCTCGCCATCGCGCACGGCGCCGATCTGCGCAAGCTGGCAGCGGAGATCTTCGGCAGGGAGGGCGGGTTCGGCCACGGCCGCGGTGGCCACATGCACCTGTTCGACCCGGCTACGCACTTCTCCTGCTCCGGCATCATCGCCGAGGGCTACCCGCCGGCGCTGGGTCAGGCCTTCGCCTTCAAACGCCAGGGAACTGATCGGATCGCCGTTGCGGTCACCGGTGAAGGGGCGGCCAACCAGGGCGCGTTCCACGAGTCGCTGAATCTGGCCGCCTTGTGGAACCTGCCGGTCGTCTTCGTGGTCGAAGACAACGACTGGGGAATCTCAGTGCCGCGCAAGGCCTCCACCGCGACACCCTCCAACTCCGAGCGGGCAGCGGGCTACGGCATGCCGGGCGAGCGAATCGAGGACAACGACGTCGAGGCGGTCTACGAGGCCGCGGCTCGAGCTGTCGCTCGTGCTCGAGCCGGCGAAGGGCCGTCGCTGATCGAGGTTCACACGGTCCGGCTGCTGGGGCACTTCGAAGGCGATGCCCAGGGCTACCGCGACGATATGGCCGGCATCGAAAGCCGTGACCCCATACCGCGTTACGAAAAGGCCCTGCGCGATGCGGGTCTGCTCGACGACACCGAGGCATCCCGCATCCGCGAGGAGGCCCGCGCGAAAGTCGAGGACGCCATCACCTTCGCCAAGGACAGCCCGGAGCCCGATCCGGCCACCGCGCTGTCCTACGTGTTCGCCTGAGGAGGTCACCGTGACCGTCATGGAAACCCAGAGCACCGATACCGCCGGCACCCGCCGGCTCACCACCGCGAAGGCGATGGTGGAAGGCATCGCGCAGGAGATGGAGCGCGACCCGTCCGTCATCTACCTGGGTGAGGATGTCGGCAAGTACGGCGGCATCTTCAGCTCGACGGCCGGCCTGCTCGATCGCTTCGGCGAGGACCGGGTGCTCGACACGCCGATCTCCGAGACGGCCTTCATGGGGCTGGCCATAGGTGCGGCCGTCGAGGGCATGCGGCCGATCGCCGAGTTGATGTTCGTCGACTTCTTCGGCGTCTGCATGGACCAGATCTACAACCACATGGCGAAGATCCACTACGAGTCCGGAGGCGCCGTCAAGGTACCGATGGTGCTCACGACGGCGGTCGGGGGCGGCTACTCCGATGCGGCCCAGCACTCGCAGTGTCTGTGGGGCACATTCGCGCACCTGCCCGGCATGAAGGTCGTGATCCCCAGCACGCCACACGACGCGAAGGGGCTGATCATCTCGGCCATTCGCGACGACAACCCGGTCGTGTACATGTTCCACAAGGGCGTGATGGGGTTGCCGTGGATGGCCAAGAACCCCCGGGCGACCGACGTGGTGCCTGAGGAGCCGTACGAGGTGCCTATCGGAAAGGCACGGATCGCCCGGGAGGGCAACGACATCACCGTCGTGTCGGTCTCCCTCTCGGTGCATCACGCCCTGGACGTTGCGGATCGGTTGGCCGCCGACGGCGGCATCGAGGCGGAGGTTGTCGATCTGCGCAGCCTCAAGCCGCTCGACCGTGAGGCGATCCTGACCTCGGTCGCCAAGACCGGACGGCTCGTCGTGGTAGATGAGGACTACCTCTCGTATGGGCTCTCAGGAGAGGTTGTCGCCACGATCACCGATGTCGATCCTGGCATGCTGCGCGCACCGGTAGCCCGGGTAGCCGTCCCGGACGTGCCGATTCCGTACGCGCGGTCGCTCGAATACGCCGTGCTGCCGACCCGGGACCGCATCGAGGAGGCGATCCACCAGGTGGTGAAGGGATGACCGATGTGCCGTTCCCGGCGGTGGCGGACAAGGGGCCCGGATCCGAGGGCGTCGTGTCCACCTGGTTCGTCCGCGATGGCGATTCCGTCGTGGCGGAGCAGCTTCTCGCCGAGGTTCAGGTCGACAAGGTAGCCGTGGAGGTCCCCGCCCCGGCGGCGGGGACCGTCCGCCTGCTCGTGCCGGAGGAAGCCGTGGTGAAGCTGGGTGAGGCGATCGCGCGCATCGAGTGATTGACTACCGGCCATGGCCGAGGACCACCTGGCTGAGCTCGCCGATGCGGTCGTCATCGACTTCCCACTACGCGGTGAGTGGTACGCCGTTCGCTCGCCGGGCAGTCGAATCCCGAGCCACGGGACGGACGTCCTTGCCCAGCGGTACGCCTTCGACCTGCAACGGCTGGGACCGGGTCGGCGACCACACCCTGCAGGGTGGGCACGCACCCTTTTTACCGGGGTTCCGGTGCGGGAGTGCTTCGGGTGGGGTGAGCCCGTGCACTCGGTGCTGGACGGTGTTGTCGTGGCCGCCGTGGACGGAGTGCCGGAACGCACGTGGCTGCACCCTGCCCGTGAACTGTGGCACGCCGGGACCGCCGGATTGAAGTTCGAGCCGACCGCCGCCGGAGTGCGGCGGCTCGTGGGCAATCACGTGATCGTGCGCAGTGAAGCGGTCTATGCGGCGTACGGCCACCTGGCAGCCGGCTCGGTGGGAGTTGCGGTAGGCGAACACGTCAGACATGGCGATGTGCTCGGCCTGGTCGGCAGCTCCGGCAACTCCACCGCCCCCCACCTGCACTTCCAGCTCATGGACAACGCAGATCCACTAGTCGCCCGCGCCGTTCCAG
>Ga0214469_1000154_pt1 | contig 21051 bp, 19 predicted proteins | sample RVTome_10_FD_187340 | JGI IMG/M metagenome (GOLD analysis project Ga0214469, IMG submission 187340) | Soil microbial communities from uranium-contaminated site in the Upper Colorado River Basin, Wyoming, United States - RVT153D57 HiSeq ... | reverse complement strand
CACCGGCCAGGTGGTCATCGCGACCGACCCGTCAATCGAAGGTGGCGTCCACAACCCGGAGGTCCAGACGCTGGTCGAGAACCTGCTCGCCGGCGTCGCCGAGGTGCCGTCAGGTGAGATCGACAGCCCGTACGCGGCCGACGCTCACGGGATGACCTGACCAAGCCGAACACACGTGATGAGGCCTACGTGGTGGATCTGCTCGAGGAACTCCTCGGAGAGCCCGCCTCACGGCAACACACATTTGACTGGTTGGTCGGCGACCCCGGCGCCGGTGGCCGCCGTCGACGCCTGCCCGTCGACGCGTATTGGCCCCGACTCGGGCTAGTCGTGGAGTACCGAGAAACGGCAGCACGATGAGCCGGTCCCTCACTTCGACAAGCCCGATCGACGCACTATCAGTGGTGTCCATCGTGGCCTGCAGCGCCAGATCTACGATCGACGCCGCGACGAGTTGATCCCGGCGTATGGGCTCAAACTCCTCGTCGTGCGGCCGGCGGAGCTGGCATCGGACAACCGCGGGAGACTGAAGCGCAATAGGGAAACCGACCGTCAAGTACTGCAGTCCCGCCTCACGAGCATCGGGGTTCTCTAAAGACCGACACGCACTCATTTGACCCCGACCGCGCGATGCGGCCAAGCGCCTCGGTGCGCTGGGCCGCTCTTGTCGATGCCCCGATCGGCTCATGAAGACATGAGCGTCGGGCAGAGCACCGCCCGAGCGGCGGCTTCAGCCTGGTGCGGCATCCTGGCCGCTGGTGCTTGACGAGCCGACCAACGGGCTTGGCCCCACACTGGCCATTGCCGACGGACCCGACAGCGTCCCAGCGTTAGTGCTGACGGGCCTCCCCAGCATGGCGCCGCTCCTGGACAAATAGCTCCCAGGCGTGCCGGCCGTCCATCGTGAGCCTCTGGGCGGCGTGTCGGGCCTCCATCCACGCCAACTGAGACGCGTGCCTGACCTCCATCCAGGCGTGCTGCAGCGCGTGGTGCGCGCTCAAAGCGGCCTTGCGCGAGGGCGTTGCGTCGGTCGCGTTCTGGTGATCAGCGATGTGCTGATCGGCCAGCTTGGCATGCTCAGTGCCGTGCTGGGTGTAAAGGGCCTCGTGCGCCTCCAGGTGCTGGCGGGATACCCGCTCGTGGTCCTCAACGTGCCGGTGCTCCACCTCTGCGTGCTCCGTCACGTGCCGGCTGCCAGTGTCGACGCCAGGCGTCGTGTCCTCCTGCATCATGATCATCACCTCGTTCCCGTGGCCGTCACGACGCTACTCTTCACACCGCGTTAGAGGGAGTGGGGCGGTCTGCCCAACCTGCTGCGGTCGGCTGTCGTGGCCATATGGCGTAGGGCCATCACGGGGACAGGTCCACCTCACTGATCATCGACAGCAGCTGCCGCGCCAAATGACCCGCCGGCAACCACCCCCGTGCATCCGGCGGCAGCAAGAACTGCTGATCAGGGTCTCGTCCCCACCAACGAAACTGAACCATACCAAAATGTGGCAAAACTTACTTAACCAGGCACACCGACACGCCCACTCGCGACCCTAGACTGGCCACCACTACGACTTATGCGACAGCCCTCAAACCCGGGATAGATGGTTCTTGGTTTACTCGAAGGTCATCCGGCAGGCGCAACGTGGGTCTGGTATGACGTGATGACGTCGCGCAGGACCTCGTCGCCCGGCCGGGCCCAGAGCTCGGCGTTGAACACCTCGACCTCGATTGGGCCGCTGTAGCCGGCCGCCTCGACACACTCGCGCAGGTGCCGGTGGTTGATCGGGCCGTCGCCTGGCAAGGCCCGTCCGAGCAGGGTGTCTGGCAAGGGGACGATCTGGTCGCAGACGTGGAAACCGGCGATCCGGCCAGCCGATGCCGCGATGGACTGCTCGATCGCCGGGTCCCACCAGACGTGGAATTCGTCGACCACGACGCCGACCGCATCTGCCGGATACGGCTCGGCCAGCTCCAGCGCCTGCGCGAGCGTCGACAGCACTGACCGCTCGGCGCATTGCATCGGGTGCAGGGGCTCCAGGCCCAGCTGGACGCCCCGGTCCAGCGCGACGGGAACCAGCTGCTCGAGGGCCTCGGCGACGCGGCGGCGGGACAGTGCCAGGTCGTTAGAGGCCACGCCGCCCACCACCAGCACCAGAACGCCCGCGTCGACCCGGGCGGCCTCGTCGATCGCCTGCCGGGTGTCGGCGATGCCGTCCTGGGTGGGGCCGTCCGGGCCTATCCCGGTGAAGAAGCCGCCCCGGCACAACGACGATGCCCGCACTCCGTGCTCGCGCAGCAGCCTGGTTGCCTCGTCGGCCCCGACCTCGGCCACCTTGTCGCGCCAGAGTCCGATCCACTTCACTCCCGCGTCCGCGCAGCCGCGCACGGCCTCGGGCAGTGACCAGCGCTTGGTCGTGATCTGGTTGAGGCTGAGCCGATTCACCAGATACCTGCCGCCGCGAGAAGCGGTCGCATCCGGGCGACCGTTAGGTCCGGGTCTGGTAGCACACCGGCGGCGTCGGCCAGCCGCAGCACCTCGGCGAGATGGACGATCGAGCGCGCCGACTCCAGCCCGCCGACCATCCGGAAGTGGTCTTGGTGTCCGGCCAGGTAGGCGAGGAACACCACACCGACCTTGTAGTACCGGGTCGGGGCGCGGAAGATCTCGCGCGCGAGCGGGACGGTCGGGTCGAGGACCTGGTGGAACCCGGCGACGTCACCGGCGTCGAGCCGGGCGAGCGCGGCCGACGCGGCCGCCGCGGCCGGGTCGAAGATGCCGAGCAGAGCGTCGCTGTGCCCGTGCTCGTCCCCGGCGATGAGCTCCGGGTAGTTGAAGTCGTCACCGGTGTAGCACGTCACACCGTCCGGAAGGGCTCGCCGGAACTCGGCCTCTACGGCAGCGTCGAGGACGGACACCTTCACGCCGTCAACGGCCCGGGCGTGCTCGCGGCACAGGGCGGCAATCTCGCGTGCGGCCGCCCGGACGTCCGTGTGGCCCCAGTAGCCGGTCAGGGCTGGGTCAAACTGCTCGCCAAGCCAGTGCAGGATGACGGGACGGGCGGCGCCGCCGAGGACCTTGCCGTACGCGCGGTGGTAGTCGTCCGGTCCGTTGGCCGCGGCTGCGAGCGCCCGGCTGGCCATCACGACCGGCACCGCCCCGGCAGTTGAGACGACGTCGAGTTGCTCCTGCCACGCGGCGACGACCGCATCGACCGATGTCGGGTCCGGCGGCAAATGATCGGTGCCAACGCCCGCGCACCATCGCCGTCCGTCCGCTTCGGCGCCCGTGCGGGCGATGAGCTCGCGGGTGGTCGCCCAGTCCAGACCCATGCCCCGCTGCGCGGTGTCCATGGCCTCGGCGACGCCCAGGCCGCACGACCAGATGTGCCGCCGGAACGCGAGCGTGGCGTCCCAATCGATGGCGACATGCTCGGCCGGATCGTCCGGCGACAGCGGATCCGCGACGACGTGGACCGCCGAGTACGCGATGCGGGACTCTGAAGGCCATCCCGTCGGCGCCACGGGAGGAGACGCCGATGGGGCCCAGGGCTGGAGCGTGCCCTTCCCGGTGGGGAGCATGAGGGTGCTCACCGTGCTCACGCTCCGGCCCGTGCCGGAGTGCGAGGTGGGACGTCCACCCAGCGCCGCTCGGCGGCCGAGCGGAGAGCCAACTCGACCAGCAGCGAGCCCCGCGCACCGGCAGCGAGCGTCTGGTCGTGCGTCTCACCGGCGACGACGTGCCGCAAGAACGCCTCCCATTGGTACCGGAACGCGTTCACCTCCGGCTCGACGGTGGGGGCGTCGACCCAGGTGGACCGGAAGTCGATCGGGTTGGGTATGTCGGGGTTCCACACCGGCCGGGGGGTGGCGGACCTGGGTTGCAGCCGGCACTCTCGCAGTCCGGCGACGGCCGAGCCGTCGGTGCCGTCGACGTGGAACTCGACCAGTTCGTCTCGCCAGACCCGGGTTGCCCAGGACGAGGTGAACGACGCAACGGCGCCGCCGTCGAGCTCCATCAGCGCGTAGGCGGCGTCGTCCGCGGTGGCCTGGTATGGACGTCCGTGCTCGTCGATCCGTTCGGGGATGTGAGTGGCGGTGTGGCAGAGCACCGAGCGGATCTGGCCGAACAGGCCCTCGACGACGTACTGCCAGTGAGGGAACATGTCGAGTACCATGCCGCCGCCGTCCTCGGCGCGGTAGTTCCAGCTGGGCCGCTGGCCCGCTTCGATGTGGCCCTCGAAGACCCAGTAGCCGAAGTCGCAGCGGATGGACAGCAGTCGTCCGAAGAAGCCACTGCGCAGGGCGCGGGCCAGCTTGCGCAGGCCGGGCAGGTAGAGCTTGTCGGTGACGATGCCGTTCTTCACGCCGGCGGTGCTGGCAAGTTCGGCGAGTTCGGCCGCCTCGGCCGCTGTGGTCGCCAGCGGCTTCTCGCAGTAGACCGCCTTTCCGGCCGCGATGGCCGCCCGTACGCCGAGGGGCCGGGCGGACGTGGCGGTCGCGTCGAAGTAGATGTCGACCTCCGGGCTCGCGAGCAGTTCGTTCAGGTTCGTGGTGTACTGGTCGAGGCCGGACTCCTTCGCGATGCGGGCGAGCTTGGCCTCGTCCCGGCCGACGAGGACCGGCTCCGGCCAGATCAGGTCGCCGTCCGGCAGCGGCACGCCACCGTCGCCGCGGATCGCGAGGATCGATCGGTCGAGGTGCTGGTTGCGGCCCATGCGGCCGGTGACGCCGTTCATGGCGATCGTGACGGTCTTGGTCGGCACGGTGGTAAGCTCCGGTTCAACGACGTGGCAAGCGCTTTCCGCAAACGATAGTGCACCCCCGTGCCTGAAGCAAGCGTGCGCCGAGCTAGGCGGGCCTGGGGAGCAGGGTGCTCTCGCGGCGCACCACCTCGCCACGGATCGACACCTCGCCGGCCGAGTCGCCGTCGCCGAGCGTGAGGGCGACCGCCTGCTCGCCGAGCTCGACGAGCGGCAGCCGGACGGTCGTCAGAGCCGGCGCCGAGTCACGCAGCGTCGGAATGTCGTCGAAGCCGGCCACCTGGACATCCTGGGGCACCCGCAGCCCGGCCTCGCGGAACGCGGCGATGGCGCCGATCGCCATGACGTCGTTGACCGCGAAGACACACAGCGGCCGGCCGGTCCCGGGGGAGGGGTCCAGGGTGCGGACGAGACGCCGAGCGGCGTCGAAGCCACCGTCGCGGGTGAACTCGCCGAACACCGTGTCGACCGGAGCGAGATCGTGCCGGGCGAGGGCCGAGGTGAAGCCCGCGGTGCGGTCGCTCGCCGTGACGAGCGCCTCCGGACCGGCCAGGATCGCGAACCGGCGGTGCCCGTCGGCGACCAGCGCATTGGCCAGGTCGGCGGCGCCATCGTGGTTCTCCGGCAGCACGGCACTGGCGCCCGGCAATCGCTGGCCGATGACCGCGACCCGCCCGCCGTTGCGTCGGTACCGGGCGAGGTCTTCCGCGAGAACGGCGTCGTCAACCGACGACCACCGCGAGCCGGCGAGGATGATCGCGTCCGTGCGATGGGCGGCGAACGCGAGCACAGTGTCGCGCTCGACCTGCGGGTCGCGGTCGGTGTTAGCCAGCAGCACCTGGTGCTCATGCTGCCGGGCGGCGAGCTGCACGCCGCGGGCGATCGAGGAGAAGTACGGGTCGGCGATGTCGTGCACGATCAGCCCGATCAGCTGCGTCGCCGATCTGGCGAGCGCTTGGGCATAGGCGTTCGCGACATACCCCAGTTCCAGCGCCGCCTGCCGGACTCGCTGACTGACGTCGGGCCTCGGCGTCCGGGCCGAACCGTTGAGCACGCGCGACGCGGTGGCCAGCGACACCCCGGCCCGATCAGCGACCTCCTGCAATGTGATTGCTGGCACGTCTCACCTCGATGTCTCGCACCACCTACGTGGTCATTGTGTCGCACCGGACAGCCTCTTCGTCCTGATGCTTGACGCGACATCTCGGGCCCGCTCACCCAGCCGACTCGGCCCTCGGGCCAGCTGGTGATCGGCGGCCTAGGCCGTGTCCTGTGCGGTGCTGGCAGCACCGCCGAGGTAGAGCGCGCGCAGTGCCGGATCAGCGAGCAGCTTGCTACCTGGGCCGGAGATGTGGATCCGGCCCAGGTCCAGCACGCAGCCGATGTCCGCCATCTCAAGGGCGCGACGGGCGTTCTGCTCCACCAGTAGCACGGCCGTTCCGATAGAGCGCATCCGGTGGATCTGTTCGAAGATCGTGGCCGTGGTCTTCGGATCCAGCCCCATCGACGGCTCGTCCAGCAGGATCACGTCGGGTTCGAGCATCAGCGCCCGACCGAACTCGACCTGCTTCTGCTGACCCCCGGAGAGCAGGCCGGCGGATTGCCGCCATCTCTCGGCGACCACCGGGAAGATCTCCTTGACGCGGTCGCAGCGCTGTTCGACGAGGTTGCCATCGCGGAGCGTGTACGCGCCGAGACGCACGTTCTCCTCGACTGTCATCTCGGGAAAGACGCTGTGACCTTGCAGGACGTGTGCCAGGCCCCTGCGCAGCAGTTTCGTCGGTCCCGTGCCGGTCACGTCGTCCCCACGGAGCAGGATCCTGCCCGATCGGGGACGGAGCAGGCCGCTGGCCACCTTGAGTACCGTCGACTTGCCCGCGCCGTTCGGGCCGACGAGGCACACGACGTTTCCCCGCGGGACAGTCACGGAGAGCCCGCGAAGAACCAGCGCCGCTCGGCCGTAGCCGGCTTCGATGTCGCGAATCTCCAGAACTGGATCAGACACCGAGATACGCCTCCAACACCCGGGCGTCGGATCGCACCTCGTCGGGCGGGCCGGCAGCGATCTGCCGGCCTCGGTCGAAGACCATGACGTGGTCGCACAGGCTCATCACGAGTTCCATGTTGTGCTCGACCACGAGGAACGTCCGGCCCTCGGCGTTGAGCTCGCGGACCAGGGTTGCGATCCGGTCGATAAGGGCCGGGTTGATCCCGCCCGCCGGCTCGTCGAGTAGAATCAGGCTCGGCTCCGCCATGAGCACGGCGGCGAGCTCCAGCAGCTTCTGCTGGCCGAACGACAGATCCCGGGCCCGGGAGGCTTCCAGGTGCTCGATGCCGACCCGGGTGAGCCACCTTCGAGCTCGGTCGATGTCATTCCGGTTACCCAAGCCTCCGAGCAGCTCACGCAACCGGGTTCGGCGCAACGCCACGAGCATGTTCTCCAGGACGGTCAGCCTTGGGAAGATCCGGCACACCTGGAATGTCCGGCCGACTCCCACCTGGGTGATCCGGTGCGGCGACCACCCGGTCACGTCCCGGCCGTCGATCTCGACCCGGCCGGAGTCGGGCTTGATCATTCCGGTGATCACGTTGAAGAACGTCGTCTTGCCCGAGCCGTTTGGTCCGATCAATCCGTTGACCAGCCCATCCTGTACTTCGACGCTGGCACCATCGACCGCCACGACACCGCCGAACGCTTTGGTCAGCCCGTCGGTCTGCAGAGTTGTCATGGCGCCACGCTCCGCTGGCTCTGCATCTCTTCCTCGGTCATCTCACGGATGGAGGCCGCCTCCGGCTGGAACCGGCGTAAGACGTTCCGGATCGCGGGGATGACACCCTCCGGCATGAACAGAACGACAACGGCAAGCAGGACGCCGGACATCACGATGTGTATCTGCGTCTCGCCGTAGTTGGTCAGGAAGTACTCGGAGGCGGGCGCAATGATCAACGCACCGAGCACCGGGCCGAACAGGTGGTGGATGCCGCCGAACAACGCCATCAGCACCATGTTGGCCCCTAGGATGATCGAGAAGATGAAGATCGGGTCCAGGTTGCCGAACCAGATCCCGTAGAGTCCGCCTGCCGCCGCGGTGAAGCCGGCAGACAGCACCAGGATCACGACCTTGTAGGCCGTCGTCGGCACGCCGAGGGACTCGGCCTTGTCCTCGTCCTCCCGGATCGCCTTGAGCCCCGCGCCGAACCGGGACCGGTCGATGAACCACCAGCAGAACAATGCGAGCACGAGCACCACGAAGAACAGATTGAAGAACAGAATGTGGTTGCCCGTCCGGTCCAACTCCTCGGACAGCGGAGACACTCGGAGCCCGGCCGAACCTCCGGTGAGGTTTCGCCAGCTCTGCGCGAGCAGACTCATCATGGTGACCAGCGCGATCGACACGATGACGAACGAAGCGCCACGGACCTGGACCGCAGCGACTCCCACAATGGCGGCGAAGACCATCGTGCCGACCACGCTCAGCGGCAGCGCCACAAGGTGTGGGGCGCCGACGTCCCGCACGATGATCGCCGTACCGTAGGCGCCGAGCCCGAAAAAGGCCGCGTGGCCCAGGGACACGTACCCGATGAAGCCGCCGACCAGGTTCCACGACGTTGCCAGCGCCGCGTACATGATGGCGAGAGCGCCCGCGTACTTGAGGTAGCTGTTCGGCGCAAGCCACGGGTAGGCCAGCAGGGCGACCGCAACCGCGGCGATGACCGCTCGGCGCACCGCCGGCCGGGCAAGGACGCTAGAAGCGTTCGGCAAGGCGGCCTCCGAAGAATCCGTACGGTCGCACCAGCAGCGTCGCGAACAGGAAGGCGTAGAACATCATTCCGGCTATGGTCGCTCCCCAGGTGACCTGCAGCACGCCTTCCAGGCTGCCGAGCAACAGAGCGGCGATCGCGGCGCCGGGAACGCTTCCCAGGCCTCCTACCACGATGATCGCCATCAGCTTGCCGATGTAGGCCCAGTGCGCGGCGGGAAAGAACGGGTCGATGATCGACAGGACGGCCCCACCGATCGCGGCCGTCGCCAGGCCGATGCCGAATCCGTAGCCGCGAACCCGGTCCGTCTCGATGCCCACCAGGGTCGCGGCGGTGGGGTGCTGGATCGTCGCGCGTAGTGCCTGCCCGAGGCGGGTCCACCGCAACACGGCGAAGATCGCCACGAACGTCACGGCAGCGATACCGAAGCCGATCAGTTTGTCCACTGGTAGCGCCACCAGATCGAACGGCCGGACGGAGGACGTCGCGTAGTCAACGTTGATCGACCGGTACGAGCCGGTCGCCACCACGCCCAACCCGCCCTCGATGAGCAGTGCGAGGGCGAAGGTGAGAAGCACCGACATCATCGCCATGTTGTTCGGGTCGAGCCGGCCGACGAGGAGGCGCTGGACGAAGACTCCTAGGACGAAGAACACCGGTACGAGGACCACAATGCTCAGCAATGGGTCGAGTCCGGTGACGCGGTTGATGAAGTACGTCAGATACGCCGCGAGGAACAAGAATGCGGGGTGGGCGATCATCACGACCCGCATCACCCCGAAGTACAGGGTCAGGCCCGAGGCCAGCAGGGCATATAGCCCGCCGGTCAGTACGCCCAGGGCCAGACCCTGTACCAGGAGGGTGGAGCTCACCATTCAGCCTTCGGGAACTGGATCTCGGCTGTCTGAACCTCCGGGTCATCGGGGAGGACGATCTCGATGTTGCCGCCCTGCCATTGCAGGATCATGTGTGCCGCCTGCGGTCGGCCCGCCTCGTCCCACGACAGCGGCCCGACGATGGTCTCGAGCTCGTTGGCCCGGATGTGGTCGGCCAGGGCGCGCTGGCATTCCTCGCCTTGTTCGGCGCAGCCGACGGCCTCGACCGCGGCGGCGACGACCTCTCCGACGGTGAACCCGTTGGCCGCATCCTCGTCGGGATCCTCGCCGTGCAATTCCTGATGCGCGGCCACGAACTCCTGGTTGCGGCCGAAGTCGGCCCCGATCGACCAGCCGACGGGAGCGATGACGCCTTCGGTGGCGGCGCCCAGGGCTTCCTCGAACTCGGGCAACGTGGGGCCGGTCGAGAATGCAGCGATGTCTGGCTGGTACCCGAGGTCCTGGAAGGCGCGCAGCAGGCCGACCGAGTCCTCGAACTGGGTTCCGCCGACCACGATATCTGCGTCGGAGTCGGCGATGCCGGCGGCGATGGCGGTGAAACCGGTCGTGTCCGGTGGGTAGACCTCGTCCACGACCGTCTCGATTCCACCGGCCTCCAGCGCGTCCTTGAGCCCGTACGCGGTCCCTTGCGCGAACGGGTCGTCCAGTGCGGCGTACGCCGCGGTCTGTGGGCGTTGGTCTTCGGGCAATGCGAGGATCCACTCGGCGAGGTAGTTGTAGTGGTCGTTGGCCACCGCGGGCGCCGCGTAGAACAGGTACTCGAAACCCTGCTCGAATACCTCCGGCGCGGCGCCGGCCGGTTCGACGAAGAGCATGTCGTACGACTCGGCGACCTCGGCCGCGGGAATGACGAGGCGCGTGGAGAACGGGCCGAAGACCAGATCGACGTTGTCCTGGGTGATGAGCGACTCGTAGTCGGTGACGACCTTGTTCGGGTCGGAGGCGTCGTCTCGGAAGATCAGCTCGACCGGCCGGCCGAGCAGCCCGCCCTCCTGGTTGATCATCTCGGCCCAGGTCTCGTAGCCCTGCTGGACGCCTTTGCCTGGCTCGGAGAAGTCGCCGGAAAGAGGGAGGGAGATCCCGATGCGGATGGGATCACCGGCCGGCTCCTCGGTCTGGTCGGCCGGCTCCTCGGTCTGGTCGGCGTCCTCGTCGGCGGTCGGGTCGTCGAGTTCTTCGGTTCCGCAGGCTGCGACCACAAGAGCCATGGCCATCAGGCCAGGGAGCGCGACATTGCGGTTGTTGCGCATGCCTACCTCCTCGTAGGTGGTGCGAAGACGAAAATCTTGAGCAAGCGCTTTCCACACCCACGGTAGGGCAATGTCTGCGATAGGACAATGGGTGGGCGCCGTGGGGCCGCCGCCAACCGGTTTCGGCCAAGTCGCTGGAATCAGCCCTTGACAGATAGCCCGGGCCGGGGTAGCAACAAAAGCGTTGGCGGAAATCGCTTTCCTTGATGGGAAAGCGTTTGCCAAGCGTAAGGAGGCGCTATGCGCACACCTGCCCGTCGCACACCTTTCTTGCTTGTCTCGGCGATCGCCCTGTCGGCAGCTCTCGTGCTCGCACCGACAGCGATCGGCCAGGACGAAGGCGCGATCCTCGACCCGCTGCCTGATCCGAGCCCGTCCAACCTCGCCTTGACGTTGGAACCGTTCGCCCAGCTACCGCCGTCACAACCGACCGTTCCGCCAACCGACGCGCGGTTCCAGCGGGTGAACAGGATCAACCACGTCGGCGAGGTTCCGGACGGTTCTGGTCGTCTCTACGCGCCCGATCTGAACGGGAAGATGTACCTGATCACCGACGGCGAGCCGGTCGAGTACCTGGACGTCGGCGCCCAGTTCGATCCGTACTTCTGGAACCATGCCGGCCTCGGCAGTGGCTTCGGGTTCGTTGCCTTCCATCCAGAGTTCGCCGAGAACGGGAAGTTCTATACCGTCCATACCGAAGGGCGCCAGCTCGATGAGCGTCCCGCCCCTGACCTACCGCACTGGCCGCAGATCAGCCGACACGGCATCGTCACCGAGTGGACGGCTGACGATCCATCGGCGAACATGTTCAGCGGAACGAGTCGAGAGGTGCTCCGGCTCGGGTTCAGGACGAACATCCACGGCATCCAGCAGATCGATTTCAATCCGTACGCGAAGCCTGGTGAAGAGGACTACGGGCTGCTGTACGTCGCCGCCGGCGATGGTGGCAACGCGGTGTTCACCGACCTGCCGCAGGACCGGTCGCGAGCAGAGGGCTCGATCCTGCGAATCGACCCGCTGGGTTCCAACAGCGGTAATGGTCAGTACGGGATCCCTGACTCGAACCCGTTCGTGGACGATCCCGACGCGCTCGATGAGATCTATGCCTACGGCGTCCGCAACCCTCACCGGTTCAGCTGGGATCCGAACCCGCCGCACCGGATGTTCCTCGGCCACATCGGGGAGTGGCATATCGAGTCGGTCTTCGAGGTCCGCAAGGGCGACAACCTGGGCTGGCCGGAACGCTCGGGCGGCTACGTGGTCGGCGACGACCGCTGGCTCTACCCACTTCCCGAGAACGACGACCAGTTCGGCTACACCTACCCGGTAGCCGCATACGATCACAACCGTCAGCCTGGCCAGACCGGTGACCTGGGCGTCGCCATCGCCGGGGGCTTCGTGTACCGGGGCTCGATTCCGCAGCTCAAGGGTCTCTACGTGTTCGGTGACCTCGTAACGGGCCGGATCTTCTTCACCAGGGCCGGCGAGATGCGCCAGGAGCGCGATTCGATGGCGCCGATCTACGAGGTCCAGTTGCGGGACGATAACGGTCGGGCCGTGAGCATGGAGGAGCTCGCCCTGCGCGAGGGCGCCGCGTGCATCATCGCGCCCTCGACCATCCAGTCGTGCCGCATCGACCTGCGGTTCGGACAGGACGCGGACGGGGAGTTGTACGTGACGTCCAAGGCAAGTGGCTCCATCTGGAAGATCACTGACGCGCAGCGAGTTCCCGTGGACAACACCTCCACCGTCGTTAGCGATGTGCTGAGCCCTGACGACTGGGCACCGGTAACGCCGTCGAAGTGGGCCTTTCCGGGTAGCGAGGTAGTCCTCGCCGAGCCCGGCTCGCCCCGTCCAGGTCCGCGGCGGCCGTTCGAGTACGCCGTCGTGACGGCCGGCCCTGAATGGGCGTCGTTCGATCTGAGCGCGAAAGTGCGGGTCGACGTGCCCACCCCGATCGGCCGGGATGTGCTGATCATCTTCGGCTGGCAGTCCGATACCGAGTTCTACTACGCGCACCTGTCCGAGGACACCGGTAACTACGTGCACAACGGCATCTTCGTGGTCAACAATGCCGACCGGCTGCGCATCGATGACCAATGGGACGGCACGACCAGCGCGCCAGCGGCGATCGCACCCGGGATGAACTGGCATCACGTTCGCGTCACGCACGATGGGGCCACCGGGGAAATCGCGGTGTACGTGGACGGCTCGGCCGAGCCGCTGATGACCGCGACCGACACGACGCTCGGCTCCGGCCGGGTCGGGTTCGGCTCGTTCGACGACGTCGGCCGCATCCGGGGTCTCCAGGTCACCGGCGTGGCGGCGCGCTGAGAGGAGGACACGATGAACAACTCCGCGACCACGCGTCGCCTACTCGCCGGCGTGGCCAGTTCCGCGCTGCTCGTTCCGCTCGCGATCGCAACCAACTCGGCCGCGGCTCCATCGGGTGACGAGCCGCTCGTCCTGCCGCCGGAGCCAGATCCGATCGTGATCCCGAGCCTGGAGCCGAACGTCGTCGCGCACTACGACTTCGAGCATCCGGTACCAGGCGATCCCGCGCAGGAGGTGGATCTCGGCGACTCCGGGACAGACCTGTGGCTCGTCAACGGTGGCGCGAGCATGCGCGTCCAGGACGGTGCCTACCCGGCGAGCACGTACTCGCTGCAGACCAAGCAGGTCAGCCCGACGTACCCGCCTAGCAACGACGACTGGAAGGCTGGCGTGTACGACGCCGACGGCGTTGACAGCCTGAACGCCTTCAACGAAGTGCAGGGAATCACCATCATGGGCTGGTTCAAGCAGACCGGCCCGAACCCCAACCCGAACACCAACTCGCCGGATCCCAACGCCATGTTCAACGCGGTGGGCATGTCCGGCGTCCTGTCGGGAAACTCCGAGGGGCACCTCGTCCGGGCGTTGCTCGAGGTGATCAGCGTGAGCGGTGAGCTGCGGCTGGTCGCGCTCGGCCGGCGGATCGACACCGGCGCGTCCAACACCTTCGCCGCGTCGGAGGATTGGCAGACCTTGTTCCCGCAGGATGAGTGGGCACACCTGGTGGCCACGTTCGACTACAACGACGGCACCATGGCCCTCTACAAGGACGGCCAGCCAGTGGCCGGGTTCTACACGAACACCGGCGATCCCTGGGACCTCTCCGGGCCGGGGCCGCACTTCTCCTCGCCAACCGACCCGGCCGGCATCAAGATTGGCGGCAGCTTTCCGCAGAACACCCGGGAGCAGAACCCGTGCAATTGCCGGATGGACAGCCTGATGTTCCTCGATCGGGTCGTGACGCCGGAGGAGGTGCAACAGCAGCACCAAGCCTTCCTCGACACGCCGGCGACGATGGAGCGGGTCAAGGCCGGCAGCACCGTGCCGGTCCGAGTCGACCTCGGTGGTGACCGCGGTCCCGAGCCGTTCACCGCCACCTCCAACCCGGTTGCGTGCGATTCCGGCCAAGCACTCGGGCCACACGAGCCGATAGCTACACCGGGCGCCAGCGGTATCACGTACGACCCCGGGAACGGGCAGTACGTGGTCGCCTGGAAGACCGACCGAGCATGGGCAGGCTCTTGCCGCCAGCTGGTTGTGACGGCCGACGACGGAGCGGTACACACGACACGGTTCGAGTTCGGCTAGCCAGTCCATGGCCGGGTGTGGGCGTCGCGGTCGGATGCGGCGCTCACATCCGCGACCGGTCCGGCGTACCTCAACCGCATCAGACGGCCCCTGAGGTAGGCCGTTCGACATCGTTGCCCACCAGGTCCAGCCAGCCGGTACGCGTCGGGTACCTCGCACAGACGCCCCAAGTCCTCGAGGACGCGAGCCCCGGCCGACGGCAGCAAGTAGTAGAGCCGGAGCTCGGCGACATCTGCCAGCTCGTTCAGCAGCTCGAGGCCGGCCACGGCACGTGGGCCTTGCCGACCGCCACGGGCCCTGTTCAGATGGACCAGCGGTGAGGGTGCTACGACCCGCAGCACGTCGTACAGCGCGACGATCTGTTGCCAGTCGGTCGCCTCGAACGACGGCGCCTCGTCGTGCACCGCAACGCGTAGGGCCCAGGTCCGCCACCTGGCAGGGCCCGTTCAAGCAGGCGACGCCTTCTTCGATCTCGGTCCGATCCCATCAGATCCGGTCCCGGTCGGCGAGCAGCACTAGATATCCGGCGTCATCGGTGCGGGCGTCCCGGCGCGCGTCGACCAGGAGCAGCAGCGCGAGCAATCCCGCGACCTCCCGCTCGGCGGGAAGCAGGTTGCGCAGGATGCGGGCGAGCCGGATCGCCTCGGGAAACGTAACCGAACGGAACCCTATGCCACGAGCCATGCCACCTCGGCGAGGAAGTCGACGGATCGCAACGGCCCTTCGAGCTGCAGCTCCGAACCCACATCTGATCCTTGCAGGCCTGCCGGCAGCGCCGTCCTCGGTCCGGACGTACAACCGTCCAGCGAGACGGCCACTGGCTGTTGACCGCTCAGCCCTTCTAGCGCACCCGCCCGCTCATGACCCCGGTCGCGCGGTCGCGCCTCGTGCCAACGCGCCGCGGCATTCCGCCCAGAATGGGCTATCCCGGCGGTTCCCCGCCGTGGCGAGGTTCAACGACACCATCCACGGCGAGGATTACCGCATGGCTCGTTGCAGCAGCGTCGCTCATGGCCACAGACTCGCACCGGGTACCGACACCCTGCGCGCGAGGTGACACTCCGCTGGACCGCGATTCCTTTCCGACATGTCGAGGACACGGGGAGTCGTGGGTGGGCCGAGGATTCCGAGTCGCTGACGCGGCTCCACCGCCAGATTCTCCAGAGTCGGCGGATGTAGATGCCCGGCAAGGTGAGCGCAGCACCGGGGCGCCGGTCCTCAGTGGACGTCAGTCAGGATCAGTGACATAGCCAAGGATCTCGTTGACCTTGCGAGTTAGGTCTCCGACTGGGTGAAGACCGGCGGCCTTCATCGCAGCCAGCACTGCCTCGATCCGGCCTGGGGTGGTCAACTTGACTTTGTGAGTCGTGTGCAGCCACTTCTTGAACGGCGGACGTTGGGAAAGGGCGCCGTAGGTGGCGATTATCTTGTCCCAGCCGACGAAGTCGGGGAACACCTTGCGAACTGCGTCATCGTGCAGATAGCAGAGGATGTCAGGCCGATCTAGCCCAACTGTCCGAAAAGGGCGGTCGCGAGCGCGCGCCCTGTTCAGCAACTCCACGAGCTTCCGCTCTTCGTCGGTCACAGGTTCCCCGCGCTTCACACGGTCCACGTGGGTGTTGTCCAGCAGGAGAATGATCGAGACGTCGAGGTACCGGTCGAGGAAGTCCAGCTCAGCGGTTGCCAGTACGTGGTTGGTCCCGTGCATCCGGACGACCGCTACGCCGGCGCCGCGAAGGTCGGGTGCGTAGTACCGGTCCAGCAGGAGCCGGTCCTGTGGCCCTTCCACGATAAGCACCGCGTTGATGCCGGCCAGGAGCTCTCCGCGCCGGATGCCGAGTTGTTCGGCAAGTGACTGACGGGGGCCGGTGGTCTCGTCCGGCAGCTGCTGCACGGTCGTGACCTCGTCGGCCCCGCGATGCAGATGGACCTGCGTCCACTCAGGGAGGTCGAGGAAGTACGGGCTGTGGGAAGCGATCAGGATGTGCTCTCCGGCGTGACGCAGACTGTCCAGTCCCCGCGCCACCCGCCGCTGAGCGGAAGGGTAGGTGTGCCTCTGGCTCGTCGAACACCCGAACCACGATCTGGGGCTGCAGAAGGCGCAGCCCCGGATGTGTGTGGTGCGCGACCTCGCGCAGCACGGGGTCGGGGTCGTCCACGGTTGCGCGGGCCGCGGCCAGCAGGGCCGGCTCGAGCGCCTGCAGCAGCCGGTCGAAGGCGATCCCTGACCAGTACTCGGTGTCCGCCAATTCCTCCTCGATGGCATCGGCAACCGCAGCCACCGCGGGGCGCACGTGGACCGCGTCGGCCTGGATGAAGACGTCGGCGTACAGCTCGGCCCGCTCGGCGAACCGGCGCAGTTCGCGTGCGGAGGTTGCCAGTGCCTCGTCGATCCAGCGACGCTGACCTGCGGAGAACGGTTCGAGCGCGTCCCGGTCACCGGTGTGGCTGCGCTCGTCACCTCCGGCGACAAGCGCAAAGTCGGCGTCGTTGCCACCCGCGGCCACCACCTGAACCTCGGGTAGAGTGCGGAGCAGTTCGCGCTGTGCTGCGTCTGCGGCGATCTCGTGGCACAACCAGTGCCAAGCGTCGTCGGCGAGCGGGATCGTGAACGGCAGCTGTTCGCCGAGCAGCCCGATGAGCTCGGGCACCCGTGCCCGGGCTGCGTCGAAGGCCTCCTGCAGGTCATCGTCAACCTCGTCGTTGGTGCGGCCCCGTGGTAACCACTGGAGGGTCGCCGGGGCTCGGTCGACCTGTGGCAGATCCAGCACCGGCATCCATCCAGGGGCCTCGGCGGCGCGCTCGGCGTGCGTCTGCAACGGCGTGAAGGGCGCTGGCAGGTCCTTGGCAACTCGCAACGCAGCCTCCGGGATCTGCGCGGCCATCAAGGTCGGGGTGAACGTGCGCTGGACTGGCTGTGACGCCTGGTCACAGCTGGTGAGCCGGTAGCGGATGACCGGGTCGGTTGCCTGGGACGCCACGAGGTCGCAGATCGGCTGTGGCAGCCCGGTCTCGCTCAGACCGGCTGCCAAGGTCGCACCGCTCGCGGGAGCGCCCACTTGTCGCCACCAGTCAGCGTCGACGCTCACCCTCGCCATTCCGGGCAGGTCAGGTGCGTGGGCGGCCCCGGACTCCCAACGCCGGACGGTCTGCGGCGGCCAAGGCAGCGCGTCGGGGCCGGGGCGGCCAGCACCGCGAGGTCGTCGGGATCGGGTGCCGCGAGACGCGGCGCAGCCATCTGGATGGTCTTCGTCGACCCCAACAGCAGGGCTAGGCATTCCAAGAGGTTGGTCTTCCCAGCGCCGTTGGCCCCGAACAGTGCAACGCCGTCGCTCATGGGCATCGAGATGTAGCGGAGATTCTTATACCGGCGGATCTCCACCGCTACAAGCCGTGGGCTGGCTGTGGGTGCTCCTGTCATGCGGCTTCCCGTTTGGCTGCTCGGCGTACTGGCTCGAGAGCTGATAGCTCCGGATTCTGTCCGCTCCAGCGGAGGCTGTGCGCAAGGACCACCACGTCACATCCCGGTGCCGTACAGCCCCCCGGGTCCTAAATCGTAGCTCGAGTGCCTGGCATCGGAGACTGAAGGCACCTGGTGCGGCGGGGTAGCACTTCTTCTTGCCCGAGCTCACATGGCAGGGCCACAATCACCGCAATACTCCAAGACTGGTGATCTGGCGCGCAGCGCACGCATGGACTCCAGGGCGAAAGCTTGCTTCTGGCATTGAACCGGTGCCTAGGTTGGATCACATACGGGACGGCGAGGGGAACTTGCATGCCAACGGAGCTCGGGCTATGGCGAGTGGACGGCGACCAGCCGAAGCGGCTGTCGAGCGCGGGCGTAACCTTGGAGTCGCAACTGGAATCGTTCATCGAAGCCGATCCCTCGCTTCTCGGTGAGGCCCTCCTGCTGGTTGGACGCCAGGTTCCGACCGGCTTCGGCGGCTACATCGATCTCCTCGCCATCGACGGCGATGGCGTCCTGCAAGTTCTTGAACTCAAGCGGGACCGCACCCCACGCGAGATAGTCGCGCAGGTCGTCGACTACGGATCCTGGGTTGCCACGCTCGGTCACGACGACGTCCTGAGCATCTACTCCGACTACCGCGGCGACGTGGCCTTCGAGGAGGCGTTCGCCGAGAAATTCGGTCAGTCGCCGCCAGAGGAACTCAATACTGGACAGGTCCTGACGGTCGTGGCCACCGGCGTCGACCCGGCCACCGAACGCATCGTGCGCTACCTGAGTGAGGGTTTCGATGTCCCGCTGAACGTCATGCTCTTCCGCTACTTCCAGGATGAGGGACGCGCGTACGTCGCGCGCACATGGCTCGTCGACACCGACACCACGACAACCATCTCTCCGAGTAAGAAAGGCACCAAGTCGAAGGAGCCCTGGAACGGCCAAGACTGGTACGTGAACTTCGGTGAGTTCCCCGACAGTCGCCAGTGGGATCACGCGCGCAAGTACGGCTTTGTCTCGGCCGGCGGTGGTGAGTGGTTCTCCCGCACCTTGAGGTCGCTGCCCGTGGGGGCGCGCGTCTTCGTGTGTATCCCCAAGGTTGGATACGTCGGCGTGGGCCACGTCCTTGCCGAGGCAGCCAGGTTCGACCAGGCACAGGTTCGATTCGACGGGGAAGAGCGGACGTTGGCGGAACTACCAGTCAGCGGAACGTACGTACACCACCCACCCGTCGATTCCGACGCCACCGCTGAGTACGTCGTCCCCGTGGAGTGGGTGATGACCCTGCCCAAGCAGGACGCGATCTGGCAAACCGGAATGTTCGCCAATCAGAACAGCGCCTGCAAGCTGCGTAACAAGTTCACGCTGGATCAGCTGACGACTCGCATGGGTCTTAGCGACGAGCCGTCGTGACGGGCACCGACCAAGCGACGTCGACGCGCGTCCAGGCGGAGACCGTGACGAGGAGGACGGTGAAGCACGTCGCGGGCACACCCGAGGGCGCCGATCTTGGGCAGTTGTCGTTCTGGGTCGATGGGGATCCGCCGGCGAAGGACAGCGGGATGTCGATACTGAACGCCACTCATGATCACGCGCCACGGGGGTGCGCGCGTTGTTGGAAGCCGCTCGTGCTGCCCTCGTAGCGCATTCCCGCGTTCGATCCGTTTCCGAAGGGGCGTCGCGTGGGACTCGAGATCGTGGTTTCACCGCCGCGCACAAGTGGCGCGGACCCGACTAACTTTCTTGGCGGGTCTCCGACGTGCTGGAGGACAAGCCGCGAGTGCCCAGATCTGCCAATAGCTGCGAAGCGCCGATAGTGCAGCGCAACCACAAAGCGTGCGTGCAAGTGCGACGCCACGATCGCTTCCGGCACAAAACGTCGGAGCCACTGGTACACAGGTGCCATCAGCTCAATAGGGAGGGAGCAGCCGATGGCCAGGTCCGACCAACTGCGTAACGAGATTGCGCGCCTCGAGAAGACCGCGGCCAGCCACCGCAGCAAGATGGCAGCTGCGGAGAAGAAGGCCAACGATGCCCGCGCGAAGGCCGCGAAATCCTGGGAAAAAGCCCGCAAAGCAGCCAACGACTCCGCCCGTCGTATGGCGACCTCGGCCGCTGAACGCGAGGACAAGAATGCCACCAACGCAGCCAAAGACGCAGCCAAGGCAGCCAACGACCTCGCGAACACCCAGAAGACCATCGCGTCCAAGCGCACGTCCCTGGCCAGCGCGATACGCAACGAAGAACGCACCACAGAAGCAGCCCGCAAGCGCGCGGAAACGAAGCGCCGGAACGAAGAGAAAGCACACGCCCGGGAGGTCGCCAGACTTAGCCAGCCTGCCCCGCCCATCCGCTACATCGAGGTTCGCCCACCCGAACCGTCCAAGCTGCGCGTGCTCTACCTGACCGCGAACCCCGACGCCATCGAAGAAACCGTTACGCGACCAGACGGAACTGTCGAAGAGTACGGCGCGTGGCTGCGTGTCGACCGTGAAGTACGTGACGTCAAGCAGCGACTCCGCGGCTCGAAGTACCGCGACCTGGTCGACCTCGAACACAAGCCCGCAGCGACCTTCAGCGAGTTCGTCGACGGCCTCAACGACCACCGACCACACATCGTCCACTTCTCAGGGCATTCCCACTCCGGAGGCATCATCCTCGAGGGCGCCACCGACACCGACGATGAACACGACTTCCCATTCGACCAACTTGCCCGCCTGCTCGGCGCCACCACCGACCCACCACAACTCGTCGTCCTCAACGCCTGCGAGAGCCTCGACGGCGCCGACGACCTCCTCAAGACGGTCCCTGTCATCATCGGTATGGCTGACACGATCGACGACGTAGCAGCCATCACCTTCGCATCGTTCTTCTACGGCGCCGTCGCAGCCGCGCAGTCCGTCCAAGCTGCCCTCGACCAAGCCAAGCTCGCCATGGAAGCTACGTCGCTCGGCGACGCGACCCTCCCCACCATCCGCACCCGCGACGACATTGATCCCAGCACGCTGATCCTTGTCACACCACCCTGACACCCGCTCGACGGCACTACCGCGGCGGCTTGCCCGGATGAACGTCTCGCACGCTCCAGAACGACCGGAGCTGCCGCCAACCCGGGCGATCGCCGCTTGGTCATTCCGCCGCCAGAGTCCCTGGTCGCTCCGCCCTCGCTGGGCTCGAGACACCATGAGAACCTATGGTCTGCCGACGGGTTGACGACGTTCGCGCTCGTCAAGAAGGGACGCACATAACGCTGCGCCGCGACTGCGCGAGCCGGCCACCTGGTACGC
>Ga0214469_1000153_pt1 | contig 21089 bp, 22 predicted proteins | sample RVTome_10_FD_187340 | JGI IMG/M metagenome (GOLD analysis project Ga0214469, IMG submission 187340) | Soil microbial communities from uranium-contaminated site in the Upper Colorado River Basin, Wyoming, United States - RVT153D57 HiSeq ... | reverse complement strand
ATAAGATGTCGAATAAAAAAGAAACGCCAGAAGAGATCATAATTAACAAAGGTGAAATAGTGTACAAAGAGTTAGAGGAGCGTGAAGGACATGAAAGTACAGCAAGGGATATACCAATAGAGTCATATGTATACGCTTATCTAAAAGCGATTGACAGTGCATACAAATATCTTATCGATATTCACCTTCACGATAAAACAATGGGTCCACGACTAGATGGTCTACAGAGTAGTTTTAACCTAGTCATGGAAGATCTAAGGTCATATTATAATGAGAGGGAAAAGTAAGATTACCATCATTAGTACTGAAGAATAAAGATTGATGACGATACCCTCCAACTCCGGCATGATAACTACTACTGGTAAATGTTAGCGGGGTAATATATCCACCATGGAATAAGGAAGAGAATCGTATGATCCGGGTTCTCTAATTTGACCAAACTTTCAAATGACCCAATAAACCCCAGTTTCATTGAGCGTTATGCTGTTGTTGATGAAGTTTGTACTATAAGTCTTCTATGTGTATTTCAATAAACTATTAGTTACTCTCTGAATCCCCCCCAAACAACGTGAATTCCAAATGATACGATTATTTAGAAAACTATGAATTACTCATCTTCAGACGATCTAACTTCTTCCTGTTCCTGAGGAGATATAGTATCATACAAATGACCATGGGTACCCTTTTTTAGATGATGCTTCCTTTCTTCATTTGTCACAAATTTAGTACCACACACAAAGCATTCAAAACCAGCGGGTATTTTTAGGTCTTCTTTTGTTTGTGATTTATCTTGTTTATTATCATGTTTTTCTTTTTCCTTCATCTGTTTCGCATTTGTTATTTGCCTTATAACATGCTCTATACCCATCATGGCTAATAATAGGAATAAATACTATAAAAACAGTTATTATGAAGGGTAGGAACCAGGCAGATCAAACCTGGATGATCTGCCCTCTACCTATTGGTAGATCTAACCCAAGGCATTTATTCCATAGAGGCTTGGAACATCCATTATTACCATTTGAGATTATACCGTATCTTGTAGAAGAAGGACCAAAGGATTTAATTCGTAGCAGTTGGTTATGTCCGATTATACGGACATAATGAGCATGACTTGTGTCCGAATTGACTAATTTAATTACTCATTTAGCAGAGCCTGGCAATATTAAATCCTGGAATAAAGCTTAGTCTGTGGAATTATGACTGAGCCGTATGGGACTGATGGGAAAGCTACTATCACAGAACTTTCGTGCATAATACAGATTACCTAAACTAGTAAACCAAGTCCTGATAATGGCTAGCAGTATAGCCATTAAGAGCATGTTTAATAGCCAAATTGACAAATTTAGTTACCAAAAATGGATTCGGCGATAGTAATGCAATGACAGTCTAGGTCTTTAGTATTGAATGTGAAAGGAATAGAAAGAAACTAGTAGAAATTCAAAGCAAAATCATTATTACTTAAGGAACGCAATGACTTTATAAAACTTATCATACTAATTAGATGATAATAGTAATGAACGAAAGCGCAACCAAGATCCCTAATGGCTATCATTCGATCAACTGTTATCTGATTGTGAGAAACGCAGCTAAGGCAATAGACTTCTATAAAAAAGCGTTTGGCGCTGAAGAGCGATTTCGTATGCATGGACCTGATGGTAAGATTATTATGCATGCGGAACTCAAATAGGTGATTCTGTGTTTATGCTGACAGAAGAATCTACCGAGATGAAAACCCTTTCGAAACAGTTGATTTGATATTCTATCAATACTCGCTCCTCCTCTCTGTCCCTCTCGCTCTCTTGGCAGGAGCGTTTACAGTAGTGATTCCTGCTGCCTATAGAAGAGTCAAAAAATCAGGCACTAACCCAGTATTGCAATGACATCCTAAAAGCATCAAACAGATCATCATGACTAGTTGCTTCCTTGTCTAATGTCCCTTCCCCTTTCTCTACTGCAGTCCTAAGTGCAGTGATTAACTTCTTATGTCTTGGATTAATAGCCATATATCCAGTTTGATATTCTATTAGTTCTTTCGTGTGAGCCAGCATCTTCTTGTGTTCTTTGTTGAATGCAACTGGGATAACAAACATATTTTCTTCCAGGAAGAAAGTAGCAACCTAAGTCTTTGATACTCCATTCTATTCTCCTTCTGCCCTACCTATAGTTCCAAATGGATTGGCAGTAATATTCAGTCTCTCTCCAAATGTTTGTTCATTATCTGTTGATACCTTAGCAACAGGTACATTTGATGTTTGATTTCTTTCCCACCATGAGACGAACCTTGTTTCTATAGATGTGCTGGCTTGGATTGGAAGAGTAGAAAAAAAATCTATTTGTTGCTAACCCTCACCCTCATCTGCTCCATCTGCTGCTTGTCCAATAGTTCCGTTAGTAGCCAGTGTCAGGACAGGTCCAAATGTGGCTCCATTATCATTACTTACTCTCATAACCGGTGTATCATCTGTCTGATTTGTTTCCCACCATGTAACTACCACACTATCTGCATCCGAGTCTATTTCCGCTCTTGTGGAATCTGCATCAGTTGTATTACTCAAATTAATCTTATCTCCAAACGTAGTACCACCATCTGTAGACGCCCTGAATAACACTTCATCGTTACCTGTCTTGTTAGTCCATCATGCCACATACACGTTTTCACCTGTGATAGCAGGAGGTGCTTTTCTCTCAGCAATTATGGACTCCTCGAATCTTAACTCTGCTAACTCGGGTCTTTTCTCGAATTCAAGATGACCAATCCCTGCTCCAGTATCTTCTCGAAGTCTTTCCTGATCTTGTGGTCATCTATATTTTGTGGCTCTCGGTAAGAGATTTAAGATTTAATACTTGATAATAAAACTGTAACCCATGTTGGTAAGATAAATTGTCATCTATATTAGAAAGTACAACAACTAATTATATTACGATGTTGACTAGAAATTAAGGTGATTCTAATATCATTGAGTTAATTTTTTCAAGAAAAGGTTCTTTGCCAATTGGTTTTTTAATTATGTGTTTGTCAAATTTAATTCCAGGTAATAGACTTAATAACTCGTCTGCTGCATCAAGCGCAGATACAAAAATAATTTTTGTGTCCATGTCAATTGATTTTATTCGATAAAATAGTTGAAATCCATTTAGACGCGGCATTCTAATATCTAGCAATACCAGATCATAATAAGAAGCTTCACACTGTGAAAAATGCCTTAGTGCATCCTCCGAGTTACTGAATGCGTCTACCTTATAACCTTCGACTTCTAAAAAGGATTTGTATGTCAAAAGAATGTCTGAATCATCGTCTACTAAAAGGATATTGCCAGAACTGCTAGAATTCCTAATTAGACTTACTTCTACACCTCTCGATTTATTTATTGATTCGGTATCGTTCAATAGTTGATCCTGTCTTAATCGCACGTATTTACTAGCTACGGAATAAACAGGATAAGCTAGTTTTAGATCACCAAGGGAATACTCGCCTGCTACCTTGCATAGATAATCTTCAAGAAAAGAAGAAGGAAAAGATTTGATGATCTGATATAGACTCCCACCTACCACCATGGTATTTGGAGTTGCGATACGATTTATCTCTGCGCAAATATTCATAGTTGATCCGAACAAGTCACGATGATTACTTCTATTTGATCTAGCAGTATCGCTCCTACCATAATCAGAGCTTATTCTATAACCCACAGGAGGAAGGCCTTCTTCAGACATCTTGAAGTTAATAAAATTAAATGCTGCTAACATGGTTATGCCACATTCTATAACGTTCTTGAAAGCGCGTTTATCATTTTTGTTCGATGTCTGAGGGAAATAAAGAACTAGACTATCCCCGCCCATCTTAGTGATTAGCGCTCCAAATTTCTTTCCTATAACTGCCATATTATTGATGAATATGGAATAATACTCACCGAGTTTGTGTGAAGTTCTAATGTTGGCAGTGATCCCTGTTGACCCCACCATATCCACGATGCTAATACAACAGTCTATCGGTTCACCGAAGCTTAGTTCGTAATTATCTTCTCTTCGGCTCGCCATGTAAACTTATAGGAAATTCTAAAATAAAAAGGCTATTTTTTGCGCCTTATGACATTTTTGTGTCGTAAACAGAGCTTTTGACAGATAAATCGCCTTATATAGCCAGCTTTACATAATACTTTGGTTGACACTTCCAGTTCTCATCAGCGTGGTAAAAAAATGATTAGGGAAGGAACTGAGGTTTTTTACGGAGTTGATACAGTTATGAATACGATACTACAGTTTTTGTATCAGAGTAGAGGTAAAATCGACGCCTGTGTTGATTACACTAGACCTTCATTAGCAATTGACATTGCGATATTGAAAAGAGCATTCCTTGATGCCAGAAAGAGAGGAGTCAAGTTTAGATACGCTACTGAAATTACTAAGGATAACATCGCTTCTTGCAAGCAGATGATGACTATGGTTGACGAGCTTCGACATTTAGATGGAATCAAAGGAAATTTTTACATCAGCGAAACAGGCTATCTCGCTCCTGCCACTTTTCATGAAGCAGGAAAACCGGCAGCGCAGATCATCTATAGCAATGTAAAGGAATTAATCGAGCATCAAAAGTACATTTTTGAAACCTTATGGAGTAAAACCATCCCTGCAGAGAAGAGAATACGAGAGATTGAAGAAGGAATTGTACGTTATGAAACAGTAATAATAGAAAACTCAGATGAGATTATAAAAGGGATTTATTCTCTCACTGCTGACTCAAATGAACTTGATACCTGTCTGACCTCAGGTGGAATGCATTATAGCCACAAATACTTCTTTGACATAAAGAAAAAATTATTAGACAAACAAAAGAGAGGAGAACACAAAGGTCTTAGATACATTACCAATATAGATATCGAAAATCTTGAGCTTGTTAAACTATATCTAGAACTTGGTATTAGAGTTAAACATGTTCATAACCTGCCCCCAATGAGTTTTGGTGTTTCAGATAAGAAAATAGCTGTTACAATAGAGAAGATGGAGAGTGGGAAAGTTGTTCAAAGCCTTCTACTAAGTAACGAATCTCAATACCTAAAGCACTTTTCTTCCGTCTTTCAACGGTTATGGGAGAGTGGAATTGATGCAGCGGACAGAATACGAGAAATTGAAGAAGGAACCGAAGCAGAATTTTATGAAGTTATCACCGACGGCAAAAAAGCAAGTCAGATTCTTGTTGATATGACAACAGCTACCCAGAAAGAAGCCCTAATCTTTCTCCCTAACGATAAATCTATGATGAGGATGGATAGACTGGGTCTGATTGATTATCTTGTAAAGGCATCACAGAATGGAGCGAATGTAAAGATTATCTGTCCATTGTCTAAGGAGAATGCAGAGATTCAGAAAAAAATATCCGACAATGCCCCAGATATTAGGATACTGGATGGGAATAGCTCTCCCTACGGCATGTACATAATTGACCGTGAAAAGTTTCTTAGAGCTGAGCTCAAAAGTCCAGGAGCTGAAAAATTCTCAGATGCAATTGGTTTAGTAGTATACTCTAATAGAAGAATCACTGTGGATTCCTTTGGATCAGTCTTTGAATTACTTTGGAATGAGCGTATGTTGGTTGAAGAACTAAAAAAAGCGGATAGGATGCAAAAAGAGTTTATCAGTATAGCGGCTCATGAATTAAAAACGCCCATACAAGCTATCCTTGGTATGAGTAGCCTATTGAAATATTATCCAGAAAGAACAGATCAGGTATTAGAAGTAATAAGCAGAAACGCAGTTAGATTGCAAAGGCTTTCTACCAATATATTAGATGCAACGAGGATAGAGAGTCAGACGTTAAGACTAGAAAAGGAACGATTTGACATCCGTGATTTGATACCTAGTATTATAGAGGATTACAAAGAGAGGATTAAAGACAATACCAATAATAAAGTTGAATTAATCTATGCTAATGATGCTAACCTTAAAAATAATAATCCCATCGTTGTAGAAGCAGACAAGGAAAGGATAATCCAAGTTATTTCTAATCTTATAAGTAACTCTATTCAATTTACAAATCAAGGTTATATCTCCCTTAATATAGTTGCTGATAATGATAGTAATGGGGTTATCGTTACTGTGAGAGATACAGGTACTGGTATCAACCCTGAAATCTTACCAAAACTATTTTCGAAGTTTGTTACCAGATCACAACGCGGTACAGGCTTAGGACTTTTCATTTCCAAGAGCATAATCGAAGCTCATGGAGGCAGAATCTGGGCTGAAAATAATATCTCAGATGGACAAGGAACAATATTTTGTTTCACGCTACCCTTGGAAACAAAGGATAGTTGAAGGCGAAAAAGGAGGATGAGTCATAGATAATGAATGAAAGAATAAAAGGAAAAAGAATCATGGTAGTAGATGACGAATCTGACCTTACTTTGTTTTTCAGCATGTCTTTAGAATACCATGGATTCGAAGTTGAAGCATTTAATGACCCTAGAAAAGCGTTGTCAAATTTCAAACCAGATTACTACGACTTGGTCGTTCTTGATATCAAAATGCCAAATATGGATGGCTTCGAATTATACAAGGAAATACAAAAGATAGACAGTAAGGCTAATGTTTGTTTTCTCACAGCTAGTGAATTATATTATAAGGAGTTTAGAGAGAAAGAATATAATGCATTAGATAAAGATCTATTCATTCGCAAGCCCATTGGAAATGAGGAGCTAATAAAAGAGATAGATCGCCTAATTGAAAATAAGGAAGATGCGTGACAAGCTTATAAGCAACACTAGTTTTAGAGTAGCCTTAGCAGCAGATCAAACATTCCCAGAGATCGGTGCTACGGTGAAGTAAGTAGCATTCGCTGAAATACTGAAACTGACTCCATCCCTTTTTTATTTTTGTTATTCAGAAGACTCAGAAATTCGTATAATACGCTGAGCTAAATTAATTCATGATGTATCAAGTTTCGATACTTCAAAAAGGCTTGATGCCATCCTTCTAGTAGAATGATCACTTCTAAGGTCAGATAATTACACTCGATATGATAATTAAATACATACTAATGTAATTATCAGTAACAATAGAAGGTTCACATAAATATCTAGTTTACATGTTCTATCTGATTCTATTATGAAATATAGTAGGGGAAAGAACTTTTCATTTGAATCGATGTGTCTGGCAAAGGGTAGCGAAAGCAACACAAACAACCATTGAAAATCTACTATTAAACAATGTATATACAAGCATATCTCATAAAGACCTCATTCGAACGGCCTATGTTATTGGTGCTTGTCATGACGTTGGCAAGGGAACGCCATTTTTTCAGATTTATTTGTTAGATGATAAGTCTAAGGTAGATCCATTCCTAAAATCTCATGCCATGATATCTTCTCTATATTGCTCTTGGGTAATCCAAAATGATCCTGCAATTTCGGCTACTAATAAGAAATTTCTAGCCTTAGCCGCTTCTATAGTTATACAAGGCCATCATCGTTCCTTGAAGAGTCGAATCAAATATCTTTCCAACTTGGACTATTTTAACGAAAACGATATCTTTTCAAAGCAAATAGAATCGTTCAAAGTCTATGAACAAGAGATGGAAACTATTACAACTTTTGACCTGGGAATAAAGAGCTTTAGAGAGTTTTGTCTTTCGTGGCAAAGTTATTTATTCTATTTCTCTAAAGATATCGTCTTACTGCAGAATGTCATTTTTAAAGATAACATGGAACCATATTTTATTATCAATATGCTCTTTTCTGCACTAGTAGATGTTGATAATTTTGACGCTGCTGAATTAGAAAGACCTTCAAGATCACTATTAGATCTTGATACAGTCAAAAGTTATGTTCAAAAAAACTTTACACAAACAACTGAAATCGATAGGCTACGAAAGGTATTGTTTGAATATGTAGATAAACAGAAACAGTTTGACTTGACCAATAGGCATAGAATATTTACACTTACTGCACCGACTGGCCTAGGTAAGACATTTACATCAATAAATTTTGCATTAAATTTAAGGAAGCAAATAGAATTAGAGACAGGCAATAAACCAAGGATAATCTATGTTGCACCATTTCTCAGCATTCTAGATCAAAATATGGAAGCATTACAGAAGGTTTTCTTGGGAGATAAGGAAAATGACACTAACAAAATGACAAACACAAACCTTCTCTTAATGCATCATCATTTATCACCTATCGACTATCATGACGATACTTTCAAAAACGAAGGCTATAGCACTTCGCAATCTGAGTTATTAGTTCATGGTTGGAACGCCGAAGTTATTGTGACAACTTTCATTCAATTCTTTAATATGGTTTTTGGCAGATATACCTCGCAGCTTAGACGACTTGACAATGCGATAGGTAGTATAGTAATCCTTGATGAAGTTCAATCTATCCCATTTGAATTATGGAGCATTGTACGTGAAGGCCTATTATATTTATCAAAGAAATTCAGTTTCACAATAATACTGATGACTGCAACTCAACCTATGATTTTTGAAGAGGGAGAAGCTATTGAAGTCGCAAAGACAAGTAAGGAAATAAGTACTATACCGCAACGAGTTTCATTTGTGATAAAGAATGATCATAAAATAACTCTTAACGAATTTTGTAATGAAATGAACGATCTTATATCGAAATACAAGGACAAAAACATACTGATAGAACTTAATACAATATTTACTGCTAAGGAATGTATCGACAATATACATTCTGACAATCATGATATATGTTTTCTATCCTCTCAGGTAATTCCGAAGCATAGAAGACCACGCATAAATCATATTAAACAGCAGTTAGACGATAATAATAACAAAAAAGTAATTCTAGTCACCACGCAGGTTGTTGAAGCGGGAGTTGATCTGGATTTCGATATTGCAGTAAGAGATATTGGTCCTATTGATTCAATAGTTCAAACAGCGGGAAGATGTAATCGTGAGGGAGGAAAGAAGATGGAGGATTCTCTGTTCTATGTCTACAGAATCGTAGACGATAGATCCAAGAATGAAGTTGAACATGCTAGACGTGTCTATGGAGCGGTTGCAATTGAGATTGCCAATTCTATGCTCAATACAATGACGACAGATTTGGATTTGAATACACTAGTCTACAACTACTACAATGAGATTAAAGACCGTAAGTCCAACCAAAAAAGCAATGAAATCTATGACTTTGTATCTGAGTTAAACTATGAAGAGGTTGCAAACAAATTTCTATTGATTGACGAAAATGAGTATAAGCTGCCCGTTTTTGTTGAATTCGACGATGAAGCTGCAAGAATTTGGAATAGGTTTCTCAATCTATCTGCTAGTAATGATAAAGACAAAAATAAAGAAAGAAGGAGTGCCGAAAATCTAGAATTAAGAAATCAAATGGGACAATATATGATAGATGTCAGTGAGAAGGAAATTAAGGCCGCTAACCTACAGGAATTCAACGGCGTATACGAGATAGAGAACAGGAACATTGCCAGATTCTATAACGAAGAAAAGGGGTTTATGGTATGACAAGACTGTTAATTGAATTCAAATCAATGCACGATACATTCCAAGAGATGCAGTATCATACCCACGCACAAGGATTTATCTATAATCTTTTACGTGGAAGTATCTATGAACAAATACATGACACAAGAGGAAGCAAGTTCTATTCATTTTCAAACATTTTTCCACATGCAGACTTGAAACACGGAGATATTCGGACATTCATAATCTCATCACCAGATGATGAGTTTGTTAAATATTTGTTTGATATACTCTTGATTTCTGCGAGAAGAGAAACCACGGTAAATATAGGACATATGAAGTTTAAAATCAATTATTTAAAGAAGATGTACACAAGGATTCCAGAATCAAATATTCATTTGATTACCAAGCTTGCACATTAACGATATTAGATCTCTTCTATAATGATCTGAGAGATTGATTTCCGTTTTCATAGATTGGATATAATCAGCTATAGTTATTACATTGACCGAAGATATATTACAGATAGCTTTGAGATATCTATTGGGCAACCCTGAAGTTAGTTGCGTTATCTCATCCTGATCTGAAGTCGACATAACCTTATGAGATATGGTAATGATGCCTAATAAGTTAGTATTCTATGCTAGCTATTATTAGTGATAGTGCTTATATTAGATCATGAGTAGCAATAGAGATTTTCTTTCGCAACAGTTAATGTGGATGGGAATTTACCTTGCAATAACTCTTGCTATTTCATTTGTGGTACCTTTTCCTTATTCTTTGCCTATAATTATTGGTGTAGTGATCATGCTCAGTCTGTTTGTCAGACGGAAGCTGTTTAAGAAAATGGGTTCGTCAGGCACTTCTATGTTTGGCGGATTGGGTTCAGGTTCTGGGGTACGTTATTACTGCATGAGCTGTGGAGCTAAGCATAATGAAATTGCTTGTCCTAAATGCGGCTCCAAGATGAAAAGAGTTGGTTCTTGACTGAAGGTTCAAGAGGGTTTAGAGCACAACAGGGAGCTCCTGATAAGCCAAGAGATAGCTAAATGAACCGGAATTGATAATGGTAGACTAAATGGATTTGAATCTAAGGATAACTAACTATTAGATTGGATCCACAATGGAATTTTATCTTTGTTTTAATGATCATGGAGTATATGAATTTGGAAAAGTTTATTCCTGATATAAATGAAATGATTGGCCATGACCGTAATCCTTTCTTTTAAATCTGTAGAGAGGTTCAAGTTATCTCTCAAAAGGTCGCCATTCTGTATATGCTAATGTGTATCAATTAACAGAATAGTACAAACAGCAAATTGTTCTCACTTTTTACCTCTATCTAACAATCAAGGATCATTTTAGTTTGAAATCATTCCTAATTTCTTCTTCGTATTTTAATTCCAGTCCTATCTTCTACCCATAATATTTTATCATGTTATACAGGTCACTCTCAATTGTTTTTTGCCCTTCATCAGAGCTATGTCTTACTTCGAGTTCATTGTATTTCATGCCATTTGTAAATTCAGTCGTATGCAGAAATGCTACTCTCTTAATAATAAAGCCTACAATTCCTGCTATCTTGTCATCAACTACAGGATATAGATGTAACTTCTTATATTTCAGTTTCTTATTATACAAATCAACGACATCTTTGGCATAAATTCCTATCACCAAATGTGTTGGCTTTCGACTGGGGTATTTCGCACTATCAAGTGCTACTATCTGTTTTCTCCCGAAAATACAGACTAAGTAATTATCATGTACCGCAAAATGTGAAGCACTATGCTTATCCCTAAGAAAGTCGATGAATGATTCATTGAACAAATTGTGCGATCGTTCTTTGATATCATTTAATGTAATCTCTCTATGACACAGCATATGTATTAAACGGCGATCTTGAATTGTGACGCCGCTTAGTCTTTTATGTACTTCTCCATCAATCAGCCTGCTCACAAGCCTATCTATATTGTATCCCAAAGTAATCTTCAATTAAGTACTCGTTATCCTCAATAAATCAAAGAAGGACAACATAGGCTCCTGGATCAGTCGCAGGTTAATTCTTGATTGCTCAAGACTTCTTTTACTTGTGTCTTTGATGTACGTCGCTACTAGTTTATGAACTACCATAATGGAATAGAAAGGCATTAGATATTTCTGGTTTTATCCTGCGGATACAAAGGTTTATTTACACCGCTTCAACTTCCGCATACTAGAATTCAAGTCTTCCGTGTAGTTTTTCCTAATTGTTGATGGGTCAACATCTTAGCCTTCGAAGATATAGAAGAGCATGAGCAAAAAATAAGAGTTAATTAAGAAATAATATTTTTTACACATATCACAGAATCCGGACTTGCTCTACCTGACAGGTGCTACTCCCACAAAATGTAATGGTAAAACTTCAAGAATAGTTGTACAGCGAGAGGCACACAGTATCAATAAGTATCTTCTCCTCATTGTCTCAATTTGCTTGTGCAGATGAGTTTTAGCCTTTTTATAGCTTGTTGAATATTTAATGTATATGAATCTTAGAGCAATCGGTATCGTTACCAGTTTAGGTACTCTATCTGCGGTTATTATATCATTCTTTATGGCCAATATTCAAATGGACAATGGAATTTCAGTTTTTGTAAAGAATGCTTTTGCACAAAACGATACAACACCAAGCAGAGGTGATTTTTTTCCTTCTCCTGCGAGTCCAGCCAATCCAAGTTTAGTAAGCATTAACAATACTACACCGGTTGTATTCAGATTGTCTCATGAGGGAATTTATGAAGTCCAGGTACTTTGGAGTATGCCGCAGGCCATACAGTCTCCAAATATCCTCCCACAAAAAGGTTTTGATATGCATATTGAATTTCTTGATCCCAATGCTCTAGATCAAGCTGAGCGAATAATTGGCGAACATAATTTAATTTCCGATGAATTAGATCCCACCCCTATAATAAAGCCCTTATTACCAGTCGAAAATTATGATATTGAGATCATTTCGGCAAGCGGAGATGTTTTATGGAACCAGGAAGATAAAAGCCCCTCTGCAGGAAGAGCCTTTGAAAGAGTTATATTAGATCAGCCTTACGAAGGTAATATTACAATTTCTATCACAGATATCCAGTCTTCTCTGACAAGTCTTGTTGATTCTGTACAATTGCCTGCCATGCTAACGTAGTGAACAATATCTAAAGTGAGTGCTAATTTAACTTTTTGTAGAACTGCTGATCTACTACTACCAGTACAACCTATTGAATGTATTCTTACTATTTCTCTATAAGCAAAACAAAACATAATAAAAAAGGACTAAGACTATGAGTCAGCAGAATAAACAAGAGAATGGATCTAGAGGATCAAAGTTTTAAGCAGTCTTGATTACCTTCCTTATCCTAAGATTTGTTTCACCTGCCATTAATGCTTACACACACATCATAGAAGCTCTGTAATCCAAAAAATGGAAACCTGTCACGATATATGAATAAATTATTTGGAAGGCTTCCAAGGAGAAGCTAATTGACTCTGTTGATAATCGCCAATATAAGTCGACAAAGTAAGTGTCATAGTGGATATCGACACTTCTGGAAATGGCAGGACTGCTGCCTCTAATGGTGAAGAGTAAGTTTAGGCAGAGGGTGTGAATGGGAAAGATTAGTGTTTCATGCTTCTTATATCAACGAAATGGCAAAGTTGTCATATTTTCTAGTGTATGTGATAGAAAATATAATACACTAATTCTCTTGAGGCGTACCAGAATCAAACTTTATTTCGTACCTAAAGGAAATAGAACTCATTTCGCAAATATGATAGCAAGAACCATCAGAAGTATCTCGGGCTTGATTACCAATACTCTAGCAATACATAACCTCTGTTGTTGTCCTCCAGATACGGTGTAAGCATTTTCACGTAATTTGTACTTCACTTCGTTTCATAGAGCTGCTTCCTTTAGCGCCCAACAAATTCGCTCGCCAGTATCGCCCTTGAAACCACCAACCTTTAGTTCAAATGCTACATTACTGAAGATACCCATTGTGACTCGTATTTCCCTGGGAGATTGATTCATTAAGAGAAGAGATATTGGTTTAATAGTATTTGCTATTATTGTAAGACGCAATATATTTTAACGGTATTCTGCCTATATATCAATGTGGAATCAAAATTCCTGTTGAAATCTTTGGCCAGTAATTGGACTAGAAGGAGATGGCTCGATTTCAGAAATGGCCATAGTATTTATTTGATATTTTTGATGACATTTGCAAATTTTGTCACTATACAATATGGCCTTCTTATTGATCGGGTACCTTTTTTAAGTAACTTATTTGAAAGTATTTGGATGTTCGCTATTATTTATATTTGTTTATACGTACCAATAGCAATGGTTATCGGTTATTGGCACCGCAAAACGCAATGGAGAGTTGAACAGCATGCATTATTTAAAGAAAATGAAATAGGGGCGACTATGTGGCTGTTCGTCATAGATCTTATCGACGGTAAGGTTTCCGAAGAGGAAAAGCAACAGATGAGGAATATGCTATACAAGATCGTACGAAAGCCAACCAGGCCGACGGCAGCGAAACAAACCAGCAATTAGAAGCGGCTCCTATAGCCATAGTTCTAACAAATTGTTTGACCAAAGCGACCCCAAAGGTAAAAATGGTGATGAAGAATAAGGATTACATGCCGAAAATTATTATTGTATAGACTCTCAATTGCTCGCTGGTAGCTATGCGTATTCATTTCCTTTGAATTAGTAACAAGGTAGACGAACGCTACAGCTGGATATTATCATTGAAGCCTGTGTGGCTGTGAGGTTTGCTTCCTTGGTAACTTTGCATTAAACTTTGCCCTTTGCAGGAAGACCTTACAAACTGTCTTAATTCCTTCGTGATATGACGGTAAAGGAAAAGAACCATTCAAGATTATTTTTGTTACCAATATAAGCAATTTCTTGCATATTTTTATGCATAAAATGGACCGAAAACGTGGAATATATTTACTATTTTTTATCGTTGCATTTATGATCCTGCATATAAAACCCCGACCGTTTTCCTTACAATTCTTACAATACTATTTTCCGTTTGAAAAGAATATCCGATGATTTTCTATTTTCGACGCATTAGACGCATTAGACGCATTAGACGCATTGTCGCTATTTGGAAAGGTGCCATTATCATTATTTAGGTTCTGTTAACTTGACGGGTTCTCATTCGGAGTGTTAACTGTTGTGTCTTGATCATATCGTGTCATCAAGGTGCTTCCTTTATTACATAATTCATTTGTTTCTTGGCCTGTTTGCATATGTCTATCCAGTCCTACGTGTGTCTCATGCGTCTTATCCATCGATCCTTGCGTGATTATCTCAACTTTAACGTCCCAGTCATAAACATGACCTAATTTCTCCAATTTCTCAATACTGAGCGTTAATATCCTTACTTTAGTCCTTGAAGTCTTGGCGTCAAATACGTCTTGAAGTACTTTGCGTTATTTCCTTTTGTGATAGTATTCCAAATTGTACGGTATCACATGATTGTGGTTTGTGTGGAATGTCCTTTGCGTCCGATGCGTCTTTTAATGTCGTCCAAACTAAGTTACATGTGTTGTACTTTGTACTTTGATCAACGATCTAATATATCTATATAGGAATGCATGTAGTGTATTGGCCTTGCTTTCTCTTTTTTGACTGACTAACTTGCTGATGATTGGAATTAGTTGATTAAATGTCTCTGTATTTTGAAAAATCCTTAATACTGGTTTAAATAGGTGTTTTTCTCGGTTTTGTAATTACTAAATAGCTGTAATTCACCCGTATTGTATAGAAAAGGTTTCAAAAGTCTAGAAGTAATAGGTAGATCTTTCGGTAACTCTAAAAAGATTGTATGTATAGTATATATAGTACACAAACTATGGTAGTTAGACCAGATTTGCTCTCGAAGACTTCACCTTTGGTCGAACTACTATTTCTAATAACCAATAACTATTTTATAGTCTGTTGTACACACAGATGATGTTGCAACAGACCCGTGTCTCACCGGGTGTGTTGGCAGCGGTAATTCTGGTAGGATGGCCAATTCTTTCCTGCACAATTTCATGGCTATCCTACCATTACCAAAAAAATTAAGTTGATAACAATATCAAATGTCGTCAAGGTCAGCAGCCATTCATTTCATCATACATCATTCATTTATCGGTCGTCTACCTTTTTAATTATATGCCGCCGGAGTCGTAGGCTCGATGGCACATGATGATCGAATTGCCGTCGCCGCTGTTGGGCTGAGGCGTGACCTGGGTTCAGTCGGCATTGATATCGAACCTGCCGCGCCGCTGCCGCCGGACATGCTCGAGCTGATCGCCACGGCGCCAGAGAGGCGTGCGATTGCTCTATGTATATCATTAACCAAAGTATTAGAACGTGAGTGCAAATGCAAAGCTAAGGATAGCTGTGCACAATGGGGGTTATTGGGCATTACCCCCCAATCGAGAAGCAGAACAAGTGTTTTATGCCTGTAAGAATTTAATCAAATAATCGTAGGGTTAAGTTGTCTCCTGTCTTAGCACATACTATAATTGTTGTATGTCACGTACCAATAATACTGTTTAACATTTTACTCTATGCCTAAATGCTTGAGTAAATCGTTAAGAATTGGATTAGACTTCCTAATGTCGTAGAGGCAATTTCAGTTCCTAAGTTGCTGCAATAACCATACGTCGCAATATTGAAGTATTTGTAGTTTAGAGGTCATTTTAGTTCAAAATCATTTCTGAAATCTTCTTCTTGATACTTTAACTCCAGTCCTATTTTTTGCCCATAATATTTCACTAAATCATACATATCCCCTTCAAGTATTTCTTGCCGTTCTTCATCTAGGCTATGTCTTACTTCTGATGCCTTGTATCTCATTCCTTTTGTATATTCAATCATATCCGAAAATGCGACTCTCTTAATGGCAAAGTCAACAATTTCTTCTATCTTCTCATCAACTGCAGGATACAGATGTAACTTCTTATATTTCGCGTTCTTGTTATACATCTCAACAATATCTTTAACATGAACTTTAATCACCGAAAGTCTCGGTCTTTTGCTTGGATATCCGACACTATCAATTACTGCTATCTGTTTCCTTCCGAAAATGCACGCTAAGCTATTATTATTTACGATAAAATGTGAAGCATCATGATTCTCCCTAAGAAAGTCAATAAACGCTTCATTGAACAGATTGTGTGATTGTTCTTTGATATTTTTTAATGTAATCTTTTTATCGTTTAGCATACTCATTAAACGGTGATCATGAATTGTGTTTTTTTCGACCCGGTATCCCTCTGACACGCCGTTTAGTCTCACATGCACTTCTTTATCGATCAGCCCGCTAACAAGCCTATCGATTCGGCTTCCCAGAGTAATATTCAATTACTCATCAATTCCTATTTATTATTTCCAGTGAGGCAATGAAGTCGATCGACCTTGATAAAAGCTTCTCATTCTCTACTACTTCTACAATATAACGCTGAGTATCCTCCTTCTTTACTTCTGTGGATAACTTCCCATCTCTTACTGTATTACTGTATCGGTCTGTAAGTGTAAAAAAAGTGGCTTTACTATCATAGTAGTCTAGAGATAAATAATAGTAGTCTAGAGATAAATAATCGTTTCTTTCATCGATCAAGACCATGATCGAACTATTTGTCATTTCTTTTTTCTGTACACCTTTTCTACTTTTCTAATGCAAGAATTCAAATCTTCCGTGTAGTTTTTCCCAATCATTGATCGGGTCATCTCTGTCACTAGGTGGATTCTTACCTTAATTGGTCTAGTATCATAACTGCGAAAACTACTAAAAATCCTATTCGTCAGCATGCCTTAGTATAATTATGAGAATTTTTTGTCAGCCATGACTGATGCACTCTCGTCTGTTGAGAGTTGTACATATAAATCGCGTCCATTTGTAGCTACTACCTCCAGCCTTAGAACGTTTCCCCCATTCTCTAGAGGAATGACTTTGCAATACCTTGTGCGTCGTGTGCATCATCTCCAACTCCAATGAATGTTCCAATTAAAAATGTGCCATTATCAGTGACAGTAAAATAGGTCAGGAATGTTCTTACCCAAGAAATCTAACATTAAACTAATCGCATTATAACTACTACCTTAGAAAAAATATAAGGAACAGCGTGGTATACCAAAGTGGTAGTTATTCATTATGGTTATGCCGCTTGAATGTCAAGCAAAAGACACTACGAGTTTTAGTTGGCTTATTATGGTCCTTTGTAATCCACTACTGAATAATAGGCATTCTGTCCTGAGTGGTCAAAATTTAGGCTTTGAGTTGTGATTCGCATTATCCTTGACTTTGCTGCTTCTGCAAGTTTCCATATGAATCCCTTCGGTAACTGTACCTTTGTATCTTGCTCTTCGCCAGTTACGGGATTTTTGAAACTTTCTATTTGTACATCCATGACTCCTGGTACTGAAAAATTACTCTTTTTTCCATCTATATTTGCATTAATATCAACAAACTGTGGTTCAAGGAAATACTTGAATGTTCCAGCAAGTAGCGCAAAAGGACCGTCTCCCTTTGCTTGGCCTGAAATAATATTTATGAGCGCCTGTCTTTGTTCTTTGCCAGCTTCATTAGTAACGAACAATTGGGCTGTACCATTTCCTTCATGAATGGCCTTTGGCCACGAAAAAGCAGTAATAAAATCAAGACCATCGAGTTTGGTGTCCCCGTAACTTCCAGACCGAATATGAAACAGGATTAGGGTTTGACAAGATCCATATGTTGGAAAACCATTGAAATTGCATGGACATCCATAATCACAATTACAACTTTCAACATAATCTGCTTTAAAGCTCCACGTAGGGATTTGGGTAGTAGTTGAAGACATGTCTCATTAAAGCAGAGACATAAGTATAAAATGCTTGTCGCAGTATATTTCCGTAATATGTTTCCCAAAACAAATATGCCAACTCATCTTTTTATAATATATTATTGAATATGCGGCTGCGGACAGTTAGGAGACTTTAAGTTACTCAAATAGGATCCTGATTGCATTGCAAAAGGTAGGCGGCCTGTGCATCAGAAAAGTCTACTGTCTATATTACGACAGCTTCTTTTCACTTTCCGATTTGGCTCTTTGATATCTGATTCTACACTTATTTTCTTCCAGCTATACATATAGCTTTATTACTAATGCTGACTGAGCCCGAATCTTTATTAGCGTATCTATTCGCTGCTTCCTCAGTTATTGCTCTTAAAATACCCTTTCTTTTATCGTGGGATTGATTTGACAAGATTGTTTGTATGGGAGCTACTGTTTCGCATACAAAATTTGTATATTCTTCAGCTGAATCAAAGTCGAAAATCATGTCTAATCTTTCAATAGTAATGTCTTCAAATCCGGACTTGATAAAAGAATCATTGAGAAGGTTTTCATCAGATAGACTAAATGGTCCAGGAGTATTTATTGAAGGCGGCGGGCTGTTCATTTCCTTCAATGCAGTATTAAGTGCCAAGGAAATAAAAGGAACTTTATCAGGCGAAGCCAGAACAGCCGTTGCGAAGATGCCGCCTTCTCTTAAAGATTTGTAGATATTGGATAAACCTGCTCCAAGATTAGGCAAAAACATAAGTCCAAACCTACAAAGAGCTGCATCAAAAGATGAATCTAGTAAACTAATTGTTTCTGTGTCACCCTCTTTGAATTCAATCACATCCTGTAAACCCAAAGAGATAGCTCTCTGTTTTGCAATTGACAACATTTGAGGCGATATATCTGTGGCCATTACGTGACCACCGTTACCTACTTTTTTTGCTGCAGTAATAGCTGGTTCCCCAATACCCGTTGCAATATCTAGAACTTTAGAGTTTTGCTTTATCTCTGCAAGCTCGATTAACCGCCTACTAACTATCTCGGCAGCTGCCTCAGTTGTCTTCCACCACCTCTGCCATTCAGCAGCTACACTATCCCAGCTTTCACGTTGTCCTTGTTTAAATTGTGATGGGTCTATGTCTGACATGTCATCCATAAAACTCCCGACCTTATTAACATGACCAGAAGAAGTTTCCCTAATGAGAGTACTACCCTAAAATATGACATCTTAGTATATTGATTCAGACCTGGGGAGGAGCCAACGACGATCAGATCAAAATAGATTCCCAACTATGCGATAGTCGTTTTACAATTGTTTTCAACTAATTTAGAATGAACCATATCGGATATCGTAGAATTATACCATTATGTAGTCTTTTAATGTCCGCAGACTGACCATAATCACGTTCATTTCATGTCCGGTCCATCAATTATTTTTAATTATTTAGATTTAATTTAAATTAGAGGAGCAACACATGTTCGGATTTACCAATTCAGAAACGCCCAAGATAATAGAATAGAATAAAATAGGTCTATAGGATCATAATAGTAAAATTTAGAGCTTGTAGATACCTATAAATCGACCGGTCTAAGGCTATCTTGGTATGATTGGAAATAATGTTGTTGTATATTGTACGTTAATGTAATACTTTACTTAACACCTTTTTACCGGTACTGAATATTTATCGCTTTCACGCTCATAATTCGAACATGTAATATGGTACCTTCTGTTGTCTTCTGAATTCCAGAGCCACCGTCTATGTAATGTGGCCTGACAATAAATCTGGAGAACATACATTGCTAATCTATAGTACACAGCAGCCACTATCAGATGTATTGGCTAAACTAGGAAAGCTGGTTAAAGACAATGTGTATGTATGAAACTTGACAGGAACGCTCGCTAATGTCTAGCAAGTTTCATTGTATGTTCATAACTGAAAAATTGAATACATTTTAAGAGATAATTTTCGCAGACTAATCAAAATAAATATTGTTCGCCCTTATGAGTTTCTCTCTATAACAAGAGAGCTGAAATGAATAAGATCGTATGTGTGGTAGGCTGTACTGAGCAGATGCATAGTAGGCCATTTAACATATGGACAACTAATGGGTTGGAATGGGCACTTCCTTCTTGAATCTCCGTAGTGCGAAAAGCACAAATTCAGCTAGAATATATAATATCAACAATTACAGGAAATTAGTTGGTAAATTGGGAGCAACAAAATTGGTTAGAAATATAAAATTGCAAATTATATTGATTGCAGTTTTTGTTACTCTAGCCGTATTTGGCCTGGCGATTATTCTCAAAGAATCTTTAGAGGTTATTTACATTGGCTGTATGATAACTGCCATAATTATTGGGGTGTCTTATTTCGTTCATAAAAAGTATCATCTCTCGAATGCCATAATAAGAGAGTGAATAGTATACAGCATTATTATCACTTGCTCGGCCGGTTTTTCTTTACTTCCGCAATAACAGCCTGGAGATATTCTCGCATATCCTCTATGGTAGTAGTAGACTCTACACCTGTTTGATTTTCAAGTATGGCCGACTGCTTCAAATGTAATTGGAGCTTGTGTAGCCTCTAACACATAAAGACATTCATTGAGAGTAACATCCCTTGGATTTGCTGGAATGTTTACTACTTGATCATGCTCATTGAGAATTACTGAACTGGTTTAGAGAAATTAGTATCTCATAATGTAAAAGTAGGATGGCCAGGGAGTTCAACTAAAGGTTCTTTTGATAAGGACCTAAAAACTTTTCCTGAATTATAATACCGATCAAATG
>Ga0214469_1000151_pt1 | contig 21364 bp, 18 predicted proteins | sample RVTome_10_FD_187340 | JGI IMG/M metagenome (GOLD analysis project Ga0214469, IMG submission 187340) | Soil microbial communities from uranium-contaminated site in the Upper Colorado River Basin, Wyoming, United States - RVT153D57 HiSeq ... | reverse complement strand
ACGCGGCTCGTATTGGACTAGGTTCCCCGTCATGGAATACAAACCGAGCCGATCTGCCACCTGGAACCCCTCGCCGTCGGATCACTTCACCGGCAGCGTCTGGAACTCGAGGATCACCGACCCCGAAGACGGCGTCAAGTTGCTCGCCGTGCAGTTCGCCCCTGGCTCACGCACCGACTGGCATAGCCATCCCGGCGGCCAACTGCTCTATGTCATCTCCGGCTCCGGGCTGGTTCAGACCGGCGACGGCGCCACGATCGCCATCTCCGCCGGCGACGTCGTCGAGGCACCCCCAGGTGAGCGTCATTGGCACGGGGCCAGTCCCGACTCGCCGATGATGCACCTTTCGGTGACCAGCGGCGGAGACACCGAGTGGGGGGAGAGCGTCAGCGAAGAGGAGTACCTGCGTCGCTGAGCCACGCGGTTTGTGGCAGCCTTTCTGAATGACGACAGCGAGCGCCCCGACCTTTCGTGTCGGCGCCCGGGTCTATCCGGTGGTCCTCCCCAACGTGCGCGACCCGCGCCTCCACCTGGCCGGCGTCATCATCACCATCCACGTCCTGGGCCAGACCGCACTCGGCTTTCGGGTCTCGGTGCCCCAGATCGTGGTCGCGATCGTCACCTGCGCCCTGATCGAGGTGGTCTGGACTCTGAGCCGAACCGGGAAGATCGTGTGGCCGGCCAGCGCCATGCTCACCGGGAGCGGGGTGGCCCTGATCCTCCGCCTGGTGGGGATGGGGCGTGGCGATCATTGGAGCTGGGAGGGATGGCACATCTTCGCCGGGGTGGCCGGGCTCTCCCTGCTCACCAAATACCTGATCCGGTATCGAGGCAGCCACGTGTTCAACCCCTCCAACGTGGGTCTGGTGGCGGCGTTCCTCGTGTTGGGCAGCGAAGTGATCGAGCCGCTCGACTTCTGGTGGGCCCCTCTCGACCTCTGGATGGGCGCCGCCTACCTGGTCATACTCGTCGGCGGTCTGCTCATCACGAGACGTCTTCGTCTCCTCGCCATGGCCGCGACTTTCTGGCTGGCCCTGGTCGCCGGGATCGGTGTCCTCGCCACCTCCGGCCACTGCATGACCGCGGCGTGGGCGTTGCAGCCGGTTTGCGGGACCTCGTTCTGGTGGGTCATCGCCAGCTCGCCCGAGGTGCTCATCTTCCTCTTCTTCATGATCACCGACCCCAAGACCATTCCTGATGGCGGTTGGGCCCGGGTGACGTTCGCGGCATGCCTCGCCCTGGTCTGCACCCTGCTCATCGCACCGCAGACGACCGAGTTCGGGGCCAAGGTGGGGCTGCTCGGCGGGCTGGTGGTGTTGACGCCGCTCCGGGTCGTCTTCGACCGGTTGATGGAGAGGGTGGATCTGCTCGGGCTGCGGCCGGGAATCGCCCCGGTTCGCACCTTTGCCCGCGGTGTGGCGATCGGCGCCCTGGTCGTGGTGATCTCGGTGGGGATCGTTGCCGCTGGCGCTCCGGCGCGGGATAGGGCCGAAGCGGCGACGGCACCCACGACCGATCCCGATGTCGAGGTCGACCCAACCCTCCTGCCCCCGGTCACGGTGAGTGTCGAGGCCATGGCCCTGAACGCTGATGTCGACCCCGACGCCCTCGCTGTGTTTCTCGCCGAGGCGCTGGTTCTCGAGGCCGATGCCCTGCGTAACGGCGACACCTCCCTGCTCCGGGCGGCCGACGACGGGGAGCGTCTGATCGAGATGGAGAGGAGTGTGGAGATCGCGGCCACCAGAGGGGAGTCGGTGGTCGCCGAGTACACATTCGACCGCCTCCATCTCGATGTTGTCTTCACCAAGGGGCCGCAAGGCGGGGCGAGTCTGGGGCTGGAGGCCATCGGCACCGTGGACAACGTCACCTACGATGCCGCCGGGCTCGAGCAGAGCCGGGAGAGCGAGACCCTTGCCACCACCTTCGTGTTGAGCCAGAGCGCCGGGGGCAGATGGCTGATCGTGGCGGAGGACGACGGATGACGGACAACCCGGTGATCGAGATGTTGGGGCGCAGGCTCCGGCTGGCGGTGATCGGTGGCGGCCCGGGGAGCTTCATCGGCGCCATGCATCGAGCCGCAGCCCGCCTCGACGACCGTTACCAGCTCGTCGCCGGTGCTCTCTCCTCCCGCCCCGACCTCGCCCGCTCCGCCGGGACAGAGATCGGGCTGGAGGCGGATCGAGCCTACGGCGATGGCCTGGAAATGCTTCAAGCCGAGTCCTCCCGTCAAGACGGGGCGGAGGTGATCGCGGTCATGACCCCCAACGACAGTCATCATCTCTATGCGGGGCGGGCGTTGGAGCTCGGCTTCGACGTGATCTGCGACAAGCCGCTGACCAACACCCTGGAGGAGGCACTCGACCTGGTGGCCAAGGTTAGGGAAACCGGTCTCGTCTTCTGTCTCACCCACAACTACACCGGCTACCCGATGGTTCGCCAGGCCAAGGCGATGGTCGACGATGGTCAGTTGGGCGAGATCCGCCTCGTCCAGGTCGAATACGTGCAGGGGGGCAAGGCCGACGAGAACGACCCCGACCCGGGCGACGGGCTGCCCTGGCGCTACGACCCGGTGCGGGGAGGCCCCTCCCTGGTGATGGGGGACATCGGGACCCATGCCCACAACCTGGTCCGCTTCATCACCGGCCTCGAGGTATCCGAGGTCGCAGCCGAGGTGGGCGCCGTTGTCCCGGCGAGGACGGTGGACGACTACGCCGCAGCCATGCTTCGCTTCTCCAACGGTGCCCGTGGCACCTTCTGGGTGACCCAGGCCGCGGCCGGGGTGGAGAACTGCCTCAGGATCAGGGTCTCCGGCACCAAGGGGAGCCTCGAGTGGAATCAGGAGAGCCCGACCCGGCTGATCTTCACTCCTCTCGACGGCCCGGCGGAGACGAGGACCCCCAACGGCCCCGGGACCCTCCCCCTGGCGGCACGTTCGACCCGGATCGTGGCCGGTCACCCCGAGGCGTTCCTCGAGGCGTTCGCCAACATCTACTCGGACGCGGCCGAGGCCATCGCCGCCCGTCGCAGCGGGGGCATGCCCGACCCGCTAGCACTGCATTTCCCCGACGTGGTCGACGGGGCGATCGGGATCGGCTTCGTCCGGTCGGTGATCGCCTCGAGCACGGCCGCCGGGATATGGACCGAGGTGCCCCGGGAGGTCTAGCCCGGCATCGTCATCACGTGGTCGGGCCGGAGCAGGAATGGGGGGAGATAGGCGGGGATGTTGGAGAAGGGGAGCACGTCGGGGTGCAGCTGGACTCCGAGGACGTCGCCCATGAAGGCGCGGCGTGCCTCGATCCTGCCCCAGACGTCGGGGTAGCGGGAGGCGAGCGTCTGGCGCAGCTCCTCGTCGGCGAGGGCGATCCCGTCCTCGATGTTGGTGGTGAAGTAGTCGGTCCCGGTGGCCGGGATGATGTCGACCTGAAGCGCCATGCCCGATCTCAGCTCGACCCGGGAGCCCGGTCCCACCGGTGTGTTCACCCACTCGTCGAGATGTATCTGGTGGCCCGGATTGAGGAAGATGCCGAAGAAAGGGTCGCCGAGTCGTCGGTCGATGATCTCCTGGAGCACGCCACCGGTCTGGCCGATGCGCAGCGCCCCATACCACTCGGCCACCGCCTCGAAGTACGGGGCCACAAGCCGTTCGACGTAGTCCTCGACACCGGCCGGGAGCCGGGTCGGGTCGTCCGCCACGAAACCGGCCCTGCAGTTGAGAGCTCCCCAGATCCCGAAGGCCACCGTGAAAGGGTCCCCCATCTCGATCGGGCGGTCACCCGGGCTGAGCAAACCCAGGGAAGCCCTCGGACCGGCGGTGAGCATGAGATGGCAGGACAGGGGCATCCCGTTCCACTCGAGCAGTCCTACCGCCTGCTGTTCGGTCATCCCCGGTCGGAGACCGAAGAGAAGCCGGCGCACCGCGTTCGATGTGTGGCAGGCGGCAGATTCGAAGGCGGCGAGTTGGTCCACCTCGTTGATCACCCTGAGCCCCTCGCCGGCGCCGATCAAGATTTCCGTGGCGTTCTCGACCAGCCCGGTCGGTCCGGTCAGCTCTCTCAACTCGTCGATGATGAAGGCGGGGAGATCGATCGTCTTCCGGTTGCCGAATCCCTTCCAGCCCACGACCCCGACCCGGCTGCCACGGCCGATCCGCTCCTCGCCGAGGATCTCAGGGAGAGGACGAGAACGGTCGCGGGGCTGGCCGGGCAGGCTCAGGTCCTGGTACAGATGGCGTCGCATGCCGAGTGGGGCGGCTCCGGCCATCCCCCAGCACTCGTTCCCGACCAGGATCGCCGGCTCATCGGAGTCTCCGACCACCAGCAGGGCCTCCTCGAAGCGAGGATCGAACCCGCTGAGGTAGGAGAGATTGGCGCTGTGCTCGCGGTCGGCGTAGACGACGACCGTGTCGTATCCCCGCTCGGCCATCCGCCCACGGAGTCGTTTCACTCGCTCCTCGTAGACGCTCGTGGGGATCTCGGGCATGGAGGAGGGCATGCCGAAGTCGGGAAGGTCGACTTGCCGGAGTATCGCTCGAGTCATGAGCCCACCCCGGCTTCCCGGTCGATGGTGACGAACCGGTTCGCTTCGACGTTGAGCCAGGGCCCTTTCTCGCCGTCGGGCCACTGCACCCGGACCTCCACGCTGTCCGCTTCCCCGACACCGAAGTGGATCCAGCCGAGTTGACCCCCGGCGTGGCCACCGCCGACGGTGACCTCGTGATGCACCACGCGGTTCCCCATCCTCACCTCGACCCAGGAGCCGACGGCGTCGACATTGGGAGCGGTTTGCTCCAGATCGAGCCCCACCCAGTTGCCCATGGGCTGTGGGTGGCCGGGTTCCCCCCATCCGACGTTGCGCCAAAGCCTGACGTTCTCCCGTCGGTTGACCTCGATCAGGTCCAACATTCCGTCCCGGTTGAAGTCGGCCAGGGCGGCACCGCGAGAACGGGCGAAGTTTACGATCCCGGCCGCCTCGGCCACCTCGGTGAAGGTCCCATCGGGGTTCCCCAGCAGCAGATTGCTCGGATCGTCAACGGCGTAGTCGGGCTGGGCCTCCACGTTGCCTTTCGACACGAACAGGTCGATGAGACCGTCGTTGTTGACATCCTGAAACTCGGGATGCCAGGCAGTCGAGGGCATGACGACGTCCCCGGCGTAGGGCCGATGGGCGGTGACCCCGCTTTCCAACGCGATGTCGACGTAGGTCGGCCGATTCGGCCCCTCGGCCAGGGTCTGCAGCTTGTTGTCCCCCTGACTGGTCAGAAACACCTCGGGCAGACCGTCGTAGGTGAGGTCCTGGCTGGCGATCCCCATGCCCCAGATCTGCATCGGCTCCCAGCCCTCTTCCCGGCTATAGAGGCGGGGCGGCTCACCGGGCGAAACGCGCCACAGCTGCTCCTCGCCGTTCCGGTAGTAGTGCCGATCGTTGGTCACGCGAAGGTCCCGGCGCCCGGAGCGATCCCAATCGCTGAATAGGACCGAGAGTGTGCACAAACCGGGGGAGAGCACCGTCGGCTCCTGGTAACGATCGCCCGCAGGTCGCAACAGGTAGTGGTCGGCGCAGGCACCTGTCAGCTGCCCGTTTTCGCTCAGGTAGTTGCCGAAGACCATTGTCGGCATACTCGCCCCGGCTTCCCAGGTCGCACTGAAACCGACCGTCCAGTCGTCGCCACCATCTATGGACCAGGTCTCGTTGGCCCGCTCGAAGCGACAATCGCCTACGCCACGGAGCATGACGTTCTCCCCGACCCGGAGGACGGCGAGGTCGGTCGTGCCATCGCTGTCGACGTCGAGCGGATAGGCCCCCGTCACCCTGGTGAGATCGGTTCCGTCGTCGCCCGAGGCTGTGAAGCGGAGCGCGCCACCGATCTGACTTGCGTTGCGGAACAGACCGGCTGGATTGGCCCCGCCGGCGAGGTAGAGGTCGGGGCGACCGTCGTCGTCACAATCGAGGACTGCCACCCCTCCCCCGACGAAGTATTCGAACTCACCGTCGTAGACGTGCTCGAGACCGGCTCCTGCCGACTCTTCCAGGTACCGGGGTGGGGGAGATGCGGCGTCGGGGAGATCAGGCAGGAACAGGGCTCGAGCCAGCACCACGAGCCCAAAGGTGACCAGGGCGCCGGTCGCCACGCCCGCCCCCAGCCAAACCATGCTGCTGCCCCGACTCCGGCCGAGCGACGTCATGATGCTTGCCCCCGACCCGACGAGCGGGAACAATGCCGCCGGTGACCGAACCGCTGAGATGGGGTGTCCTGGGCTGCGCCGACATCGCGGTCAAGAAGGTGATACCTGCCATGAACGGGTCGGAGTTGAGCCGAGTCGTCGCCATCGCATCGCGTACCGAGGCCCGAGCGCTCGCCACGGCCGAGCAACTCGGGATCGCGCGGGCGCACGGCTCGTATGAGGGGCTGCTCTCCGACGAGGAAGTGGAAGCGGTCTACATCCCGCTTCCCAACCATCTCCATGCGGAATGGGCCCTGGCCGCTGCCGCTGCCGGCAAACACGTCCTCTGCGAGAAGCCGATGGCACTTACCGCCGATCAAGCTAGGGAGATGGTCGACGGTGCCGAGCGGGCCGGGGTGAAGCTGATGGAGGCCTTCATGTACCGCCATCACCCCCTCTGGCTCGAAGTGCGCCGCCTTCTGAGTGAGGGAGCAGTCGGGGACTTGCTCGCCGTGCAGTCGTTCTTCTCCTATCGCAACACCGATCCCGACGACATCCGCAACCGAATCGACACCGGGGGAGGGGCGCTGTACGACATCGGCTGTTATCCGGTGAACGTGGCGCGGATGCTCTTCGATTCGGAGCCGACGGATGTGATCGCCTCCATCCGTCGCGACCCGGGCTTCGGCACCGACGTGGTCACGTCGGCCATCCTCGAGTTCGAGAGCGGTCATGCTGCCTTTACCTGCTCCACCCAGATCGAGGACGACCAGCGCGTGCACATCCAAGGGAGCACAGGTCGAATTCTGGTCGAGATCCCATTCAACATCCCCCCTGATCAGCCGACTCGAGTTCTCGTCTTTTCGGGTGGTGACCCCCCGGTGGCCCCAGACGTGGTGAGCCATCAGATCCCGGCCGCCGATCAGTACGGCATCCAGGCCGACGCCTTCTCGCGCGCGGTCAGAGACGATCTCCCGTTGCCGACGCCTCCGCAGGATGCGGTGGCCAATCTGGAGGTCATGGAGCGGATTTTCGCCGAAGGCGCCAGGCGCGGCTGAAGCCGCATCAGGAGGCGGTGTCACCCTCCGCTCTCACCTTCGGCTTGGGCGAGGGCCCAGCGCCCGGCGGCGCGAGCTGGATCGGCCATCAAACCGGAAAACGCCAACTCGGCTGCGCCCATCAGGGGGGCGTCGGACCCGAGTCCGCTGCTGGTGATAACGGCGATGTCCCCCGGAGCAGCGAGAGCGCCGAGACGGGCGCCCTCATCGACCGCCTCCTCCATGAAAGGGAACAAGGGGTGGTAGAAGCCGCCGAGGACGACGAGTTGGGGATTGAACACGTTGATGAGATTCCCGATCCCGAGGCCCAGCCAGTGCCCGATCTCTGCAATGGCGTCGATGGTCTTCCGATCACCTGAGTTGGCCCGGACAACGACGGTGTCGAGGATTCCGAGGCCTTCCACGGTGGCCGGGATGCCGGCGCGTCGGGCGAGTGCGGCTTCACCCGCCTCGGTCTCCCAGCAGCCAATGGCGCCGCACCGGCATCGATATCCATCCGGATTCATCAGCATGTGGCCGGCTTCGCCGGCGTATCCCGCCGCTCCCAACATTGGTTTTCCATCGTGGATGATCCCGGCGCCGATCCCCGCCTCACCAGAGATGTAGACGAGATGCGGGACCCCGGCTCCGACTCCTCGCCGGTGCTCGGCCAGGGCGCCCAGGTCGGCCTCATTGGCGACGAGCACGGGTTCGGACAGCCCGAGCTCGGTTGCGAGCATCACGCCCAGCGGGACGTTCCGCCATCCGAGGTTGGGAGCAAGGTGGACGAAGCCATCGGATCGCCTGGTGACCCCCGCCACCCCGGCTCCAACCCCGACGAGAACGGCATCGGGGGGAAGGGCGGCCAGTATCGAGGCCGCCAGCCCCGCCACCTCCTGCACCGTCTCCTGTGGTGAGACCCCGCCCCGCGGCTTCGCCACTCGGAGCTGTTGGTATACGTGGCCTCCCAAACCCACTGTGGCCACCGCCACCGAGTCGACGGAGAGCTCGACGGCCAGCACCGACGCGCCCTGGGGCCGGGTCCTGACCATCGGTGAGGGGCGACCGGGACCCGAGGCGGCGCTCGCAGGTCCTTCCTCGACCAACCCGAGGGTTGTCAACTCCCCGATGAGGTCGGCGATCGTCGACCGGTTCAGGCCCATGGCCGCGGTCAGTCCCGACCGGGAGATGGGTCCCAGGAGATGGAGTCTCTCCAACACCGTCGCCAGGTTGTGCCGCCGCAACTCTTCGGCGGCGACGCCGCGGGCGCGGTGGTGAGCGTCGTGAGCGGCCGTTATCCGGGTACGGTCCAAGATGTCTCCGCTCGGTCTGGTCGGGAGCCACAACCTTAACCCTGCAATATGTTGCGGGGCCAAACATATGGGCGGTATGCTCGCAGCCCTCGGCGCAGCGGTCGGGCAGACCACGCGCGTCGATCGCATGACACAGGGCCGCCTCTCGGGGCGGCACCGGATGAGGAAGGAATCAAGATGAAACGACGCCTATGGGCGTTGGTAGCCGTCATCGCACTTCTCATAGCCGCCTGCGGCGGAGAAGAGGGAGGCGACACCACCGAAGGCGGAACGGACACGACGGAGGCCGGGGCCACCACTACGGCAGCCGAGGGTGGGGCCACCACCACGGCGTCCGCAGATGGAGACTGCGTCGTCGGCATGTCGTGGAACAACTACAACGAAGAGAGATGGGCCAAGCACGATGAGCCCGCGATCATGGCCGCTCTAGAGGCGGGCGGCTGCGAATACATCCAGTCAGATGCAGGGTCATCCGAGGAGCAGCAGATCACCGACGTGGAGAACCTGATAGCACAGGGCGCGGACGTTGTGATCATCCTGGCACAGAACACCCAGGCGATCCTCCCCGCGGTTCAAGGCGCCACTGACCAGGGAATCCCTGTCATCGCCTACGACCGCCTCATCGAGGATGCGAACACCTTCTACGTCAGCTTCGACAACGTCCTGGTGGGACAGCTGATGGCCGAGGTCATCTACGACCTGGTGCCCACGGGGAACTACATAGTCCTCAAGGGCAATGGCTCCGACGCCAACTCCGACTTCCTTCGTGAGGGGATCGGGGCGGTTATCGACGCCGCGGTCGATGCGGGCGATATCACCATCGTCGCCGAGGACTACACCGACAACTGGGATCCGGGACTCGCTCAGACCCAGGTAGACCAGTGGCTGACCCAGGCCAACGACGACGTGCAGGCCATCGTCTCCGAGAACGACGGAATGGCCACTGGCGCCGCCGCCGCCCTCGACGCCAGGGGTCTTCTGGGCGAAGTGGCCTTGTCGGGTCAGGATGCCGACGTCGCCGCCCTCAACCGGGTTGCGCTGGGAACCCAGGCCGTGTCGGTGTGGAAAGACGCCCGTGCTCTGGGCACGGCTGCCGGCGAGGCCGCCGTGCAGTTGGCCGGCGGCGCATCGCTCGCCGACGTCGAAGGAACAGGTGAGTTCGTCTACACGAACAAGGAGACGCAGGCGGAGACAGTTCTGACCAGCATCCTCCTGACACCGATCCCGATCACCCAGGACAACCTGAACGAGGTGGTCGACGCCGAGTGGATCGCCGTCGAGGAGCTCTGCGCTGGTGGCGCAACAGCTGGACCCTGCGCCGGATGATCGACGACTGAAAAAACGAACAACGAGGCATGCGCCCCCGGTCCCCGGGGGCGCACTGCGATCTCTAGTGTGGTGATCTCATGAGTGTGGTCGAGGCTTCGCCGGCCCAGACGAAGACCGTGGAACCCGGTCCCCGCCGGTCGGTGGGCGCTTTTCTCAGGGACAACGAGATCGACACCCGCATGGTGGGGATGATCGTCGTCCTCCTGGTGATCTGGGTCGGCTTCCACTTCCTGTCGGGCGGGACCTTCATCACCCCTCGCAACCTCTGGAACCTGTCCGTGCAGACCTCGTCGATTGCGATCATGGCCAGCGGGATGGTGCTCGTCATCGTCTCTCGCAACATCGACCTCTCGGTCGGTTCGATGGTCGGCACCGTTGGCATGGTCATGGCCATGCTCCAGGTCGAGTGGCTTCCGCCGTTGATGGGCCGGGGCAACTCGTGGATCTGGGTGGTCACCCTGGCGTTGGGTTTGGTGTTGGGAGCTGCCATCGGCGCCTTCCAGGGATCCATCGTCGCATACGTGGGTGTCCCCTCCTTCATCGTCACCCTGGGTGGCCTGCTGGTTTGGCGGGGTTTCGCCTGGCTCACCGCCAGTGGCCGGACCATCGCACCAATGGATGTCAATTTCCAACTTCTGGGCGGGGGCGCTCGGGGCTCCATCGGGGACACGGGCAGTTGGATCCTGGGCGGGATCGGCTGTGTCGGGATCATCGCCCTTCTCGTCATGGGTCGTCGTCGTCGTCGCAAGTTCGGCTTTCGTCTTCGTCCCACCTGGCTCGATGTCGTTCTCGGAGTCCTGGGCTGCGCGGTCGTCCTGGGCGCGGTCTGGGTGATGAGCAGCTATTACCTACCCGAGAACCTCGCTCGTGCCTATGCGGAGGAGAAGGGGATCCCGTGGCCGGAGGGTGGGCTGCTAGTCCCCTATGGGATCGCCTATCCGGTGCTCATCTTGTTGGGTGTCACCCTGGTCATGGCTTTCGTCACCAACCGTCTTCGCTTCGGCCGCTACGTCTTCTCCATCGGGGGCAACCCCGAGGCGGCCGACCTGGCCGGCATCAAGACCAAGCGCACCATCGTCAAGACCTTCATGGTCATGGGGATGCTGGTCGCCGTCTCGGCCGCGGTCTCCATCGCCCGCCTCAATGCCGCGGTCAGCGGGCTCGGCACGCTCAACGAGCTCTATGTGATCGCTGCTGCAGTCATCGGCGGGACCTCTCTGTTGGGAGGGATCGGGACCATTCCCGGCGCCATCCTCGGGGCTCTCGTCATGCAATCACTCCAGTCGGGCATGGTCCTCATCGGGGTCGGTGCTCCGGTGCAGGACGTGGCGCTCGGGATCGTCTTGGTGACCGCCGTCGCCATCGACACCACTTATCGCCGAAGGGCGGCTCGATGACCATGGTTCCCCGAGACGACCGGAGACCTCTCGTCGAGATGAGGGACATGAGCGTCTCCTTCGGCGGGGTCCATGCCGTTGAAGACGTCAGCATCGACCTGTTCCCGGGAGAGATCCTGGGGCTGGTGGGTGGCAACGGAGCCGGCAAGTCGACCCTGGTCAAGACCCTCGCCGGAGCCCAGACGGCCGATTCCGGCGAGATACTCATCGACGGCAAGCCGGCGACCATCGCCACCCCGCGCGACGCCAAGGGCTACGGGATCGAGACCATCTATCAGACTCTGGCTCTGGCCGACAACCAGGACGCCCCGAGCAACATGTTCCTCGGACGGGAGCTGCTCACCCGCTGGGGCACCCTGGACGATTCGGCCATGGAGGATGCCACGCGGAAGATCATGGGGAGGCTCAACCCCAAGTTCCAGAACTTCAAGAAGCCGGTCAACTCGCTGTCCGGTGGTCAACGGCAGTCGGTCGCCATTGCCCGAGCTGTGCACTTCAACGCCCGGATCCTGATCATGGACGAGCCCACCGCGGCCCTCGGTCCTGCCGAGACCGAACAGGTGCGTCAACTCATGCGACAGCTGAAGGCGGAGGGCATCGGCATCATCATGATCAGCCACGACATCCACGACGTGTACGACCTGGCCGACCGTATCAGCGTCATGCTGCAGGGCAGGCTGGTGGGAACGGTCAATCGGTCCGACGTGACCATGGACGAGGTGTTGGCCATGATCATCATCGGGAAGCTGCCCGGAGAGATCACCAGCAGCGAACTGGAGCAGTTGCACGGGTAGCTCGCTGCGTTCGCGGTACTTGGTACTTGGAATCAGGAAGCGTGGAAGGTGGCTCTCAGCGCCGGGTACAGGGCCTGGTATCTGAGGTGGGCCTCCCGGTAGAGATCGACATCGGCTGAAGGCAGGGCGGAGGGCACGACCTCGACGACTGCGCCGGTGGTCTCCTCCACCGAGGGATACCAGCCGGCGCCTACGGCGGCGAGCAGGGCGGCTCCGTAGGCGGCTCCCTCCTCGGTGGGCACGGTGGCGATCTCCGCTCCGAGGACATCGGCGAGGATCTGACGCCACAGCCAGCTCCGAGTGCCCCCACCCGAGGCACGTATCTGGCCCTGCGGGGCCATGCCCGAGGCGACCATCAGATCGAGCCCGTCCCGGAGCCCGAAGGCCACCCCTTCGAGCACGGCCCGGGTGAGATGACGAAGATCGTGGCTCACGGTGAGCCCGACGAAGGCGCCCCTCGCCAGAGGGTCGGGGTAGGGGGTCCGCTCCCCGGTGAGGTAGGGGAGGAAGATCAAGCCGTCGCTCCCCGCCGGCACCTCGGCCGCCCCTTCGACCAGGGTCTCGAAAGACTGGTCGGGCGCCAGGGCATCTCGCAGCCAGCGGAGGCTTCCCGCCGCCGAGAGCATGACTCCCATCATGTGCCAGCGCCCAGGCACGGCGTGGCAGAAGGCGTGTACCCGCCCCGCGGCCTCGACCGAAGGGCCCTCGGTGGTGGCGAAGACCACCCCGGAGGTCCCCAGCGACAGGGCGACGACCCCTGGTGTCACCGCGCCGACACCGACCGCGTTGGCCGATTGGTCGCCTCCTCCGGCCACCACCGGCGTGCCGGGGCGCAGACCGGTCAGCTCCGCAGCCTCGTCGCTGACCTCCCCGGTCCTCTCCGGCCCCTCGTGAGTGGCGGGGAGGAGGGCTGGATCGAGATCCAATGCCTCCAGCAGATCGGGGGACCAGGTCCGCTGGGCCAGGTCGAAGAGAATGGTCCCCGACCCGTCGGCTTTGTCCACCGCATGGTCGCCGGTCAGCCGAAGCCGGACATAGTCCTTGGGAAGGAGGACGTGGCGAACCCGGGCCCAGTTCTCGGGCTCGTGTCGCTGCACCCAGAGCAACTTGGGGGCGGTGAACCCGGTCAGGGCGTCGTTGCCCGTGATCTGGATGAGGCGCTCCCGTCCGACCCGGGAACGGATCTCATCACACTCCTCCTCTGTCCTCTGGTCGTTCCAGAGGATGGCCGGTCTGACCACCTCTCCCCGGTCGTCGAGGAGCACCGAGCCGTGCATCTGCCCGGTGAGCCCGATCGCTTCGATCTCGGCGCCATCCACGCCAGTGTCGTCGAGCACCCCTCTCAGCGCCCCGAGCGTCCCCTCCCACCACAGCCGGGGGTCCTGTTCGGTCCACTGCGGGCGCGGCACCTCGAAGCCGTAGGACGCCGAACCGACCCCGCGCACCGCCCCCTTCTCGTCGAGCAGTATCGCCTTGGTGGCGGTGGTTGAGATGTCGATCCCCAGGACCAGGCTCACCCCGACACCCTGACGACCTGTCGATAGGCCGTGTCCAGGTCGGCACACGGCTGGACCTCCCAGATCTCTCGATGGGTTGCCGAGGCCCCCGGGTGCAGGATGGAGAGCGGGCCGAGGCTCTCCAACTCGCCGAACGACCCGTTGACATACACCTGGGCCACCGCCCCGCGATCGGGGTATTCGCCGCTCTCGGCAGATGGGAACTCCTTGATGAACAAATGCCCCTCGAGCAGATAGCCCAGCCGCCCCGGCGCCGGGCCTGATCCCACTTTGAGCGGGACGCCCGGAGCCGTCTCGATCACGAGAGCACCCTCCCGCCAGGTCAGCCGGGCATCGGACAGGTCGGTGTACGGCCACAGTATGAGACTGTGTGACGCCTGAAGCCCTTGGCCGGCCCGGGCGCCGAAAGGCAGGAGCACCGTGCCCCCCAGGGGGACTTGGGTGATCGCCCACGGCGCCACCTCCATGGTCTCGGCGCCCTCGTTGACCAGGGTGTGATCGACGGCGAGCCTGCCCCCGTAGCTGCTGACGATGATGGTCTTGGCCAGCCCGGCCCGGTCGGCCGGCGCCGTGATCGCGATCCGATCTTGGTCGGCGGAGACCTGACAGGTGTGGTCGTCGGGCGTATAGCTGATCGCCGGGATCTCCGGCGACGCCCAGAGGCGATGCCCGCCATAGAAGCGGTAGGTCCCGGAATCGGGGCGGTCGATCACCACGTCGGGTGACAGGGCGGCGAACATCTCGGGCCCGTCACCAAGACGCAGCCCGGTCACCCGGGGGCCGTAACCGGTGGCAATCGAGAGGCTATAGCCGTCGAGGTCGAACCTCTCCTTTTCCTCGCCCCCAGCCTGTCCTGGGGCGGCGCCGGGCATCGGATCAGTTCCCTGTGGCCCAGATGACCCTGTTGACCCGGTTTTCGAGCAGCTCCTGGCTCCCGGACACGGGGGTCGGATCGATCTCGCCCGAGGAGACCCTGGCCTCCAGCGTGTCGAGGCTCTCCCCGCCGGACAGGATCGATGCCCCGAGATCCGCCGACCACCCGGCGTAGCGCTCCTCGAGAGACCGGGACAGAGTCTCCGACTCGATCAAGTTGGCAGCGACGAGGAGAGCCCGGGCCAATGTGTCGATCCCACCGATGTGACCGTGGAACAGGTCGATCCGGGCCATCGACTGGCGGCGGAGCTTGGTGTCGAAGTTGAACCCCCCCGTGGTGAACCCGCCGCCTTTGAGGATCTCGTAGAGAGCCAGGGACAACTCGTCCACCGAGTTGGGGAACTGGTCGGTGTCCCAGCCGTTCTGGTAATCGCCCCGGTTGGCATCGATCGAGCCGAAGATGCCGTTGGCCACCGAGTAGGCCACCTCGTGATGGAAGGAGTGCCCGGCCAGGGTGGCGTGATTCCCCTCGATGTTCACCCGGTACTCGCCCGCCAGGTCGTAACGCTCGAGGTACCCGTGCACGGTCTGGCAGTCATAGTCGTATTGATGCTTGGTCGGCTCCGCCGGCTTGGGCTCGATGAGCAGGGTGCCGGTGAAACCGATCTTGGCTTTGTGCTCGGCGACCATGGTGAGGAAACGGGCGAACTGGTCCCCTTCCCGCTTCAGGTCGGTGTTGAGAAGGGTCTCGTATCCCTCCCGGCCCCCCCACAACACATAGTTGGCCCCGTCCAATCTGTGAGTCGCCTCGAGTGCGTGTTTCACCTGGGCGGCGGCGTAGGCGAAAACCTCCGGGTCGGGATTGGTCGACGCCCCAGCCGCATAACGGGGATGAGAAAACAGGTTGGCCGTGCCCCAGAGCAGCCGCACCCCGGTCTCGGCCATCTTCTTCTCGGCGTACTCGATCATGGTGTCGAGATTGACGGCCGATGCCGCGAACGTGTCGGCTTCGGGGGCGATGTCCACGTCGTGAAAGCAGAAGAAGGGTGTGCCCAACTTGGAGAAGAACTCGAAGGCGGCATCCATCTTCTGGTGGGCGGCCGCCATCGGATCCACGGCGCTCCCCAGCCAGGGCCGGTCGAAGGTCCCTGCTCCGAACACGTCGTTCCCCGGCCAATTGAACGAGTGCCAGTAGCAAACGGCGATGCGGAGCTGGTCCTCCATTCGCTTCCCCAGCACGACCCGGTCGGGGTCGTAGACCCGGAACGACAGGTCATCGGCCGACTCGAGCCCGGCATGGCCGATCCGACCTCTCACCTCCGCAAAGAACTCGTCTGACATCGTCGTCCCTTCTCCACCGTGATGTTTCACGTCGTGATGCGTCGTTCGACGCCGTCGCTGCACACTATTTGGGCGGGGGGGCGCGGGCAAAGACGAATACGAAGAGGCGAAGCCACATCTGTTAACAATGGCGGCTAAGTGACCCCGAGGCTCCGCCCACTCGCCTGGCTCGCCTTGGTGGCCTTCTGTCTCGACATCGTGGGAGCCCAACCGGCGTATGCCCAGCCGGACCTCGGCCCGTTCACGGACGACGACGGCCATCCTGGCGAGCCATACCTGGAATGGCTCGCCGAACGCGGGATCGTCGAGGGATGCGACCCTCCTTCCAACATCCGCATCTGCCCTGATCGGGTCCTGAATCGGGCCGAGGCGGCCAAGATCCTGGTCGGCGTGGGGCGCCACGTCGGAACCATGCCTCCCATGCCATCTGCGCTCCCCGATCGGTTCGTCGATGATGACGAGATCTGGGGCGGCGGTGCCTCACGGTTGGCCAATTACCTGTCGCTTGCCGGTGTGATCGACGGGTGCGACCCGCCGACCAACCGTCACTTCTGCCCTTTGCAGCCCCTGCAGCGGGGCCAGGTGGCCAAGATCCTCGTCGGCGGTCTCGCCCTCGACGCACCCGATTCCTTTGCCACGCCCTGGGCCGACACCGAGACCCGCTTCTATCACGAGGCGGCCCGGGTCGCCGCCTACCACGGGTTGTGGGATTCGAGCTCGGGGCGGTTCTCCGGCAACACGGTCGTCACCCGGGCCGAGTTCGCCCGGGCAATCGTCACCGCCGTCGGTGAGGATCCATGCCCCCCGAATCCATTCACCGAGGAGCGTCTCCGCTCCCTCGAGACCCGTCACGGAAACCAATCCTTCACCGCCTATGCCTACGACGCGGCCACCGGCTGCGCCTTCTGGACGCACCCCGAATCGCGGCTTGGCACTGCCTCGGTGTTCAAGGTCATGGTCCTTGCCGGGACTCTGGTCGAGGCCCAGACGGAAGGCCGGGCCGTGTCCTCCTGGGAGCGAAGCCAACTCGTTCCCATGATCACCGAGTCGGCAAACAACCCGGTTCGCGCCCTTTGGAGTCACTTCGGCGGTTCTCCCTGGTTTCGCGAGCAGACCGATCTGTTCGGACTGAGCCAGACGTCTGCGGTGGGGGACACCGAGACGGGGTGGGGGCGCACCACCACATCCGCCAAGGATCAAGGCGATCTCCTCCGCCAGCTGCTGCTCGGTGACTGGGGCCCGATCGAAGGTGCGTATCGTGACTACGCGTGGGATTTGATGACTTCGGTGGTACCCGACCAGACCTGGGGTGTGACCCGGGGCGTCCCGTCCGAATGGGCGGTGGCCCAGAAGAACGGTTTCGCCGGAGGGGTGGCCAATTCTGTTGGCGTCGTACGCAGCCCGGACGGATCAGTCGAGTATGTGATCGCCGTCCTTACCAATGGCTGGTCTTCGTGGCCGAGGGGGGTGCCGATCGTCGAGGAGATCTCGGGATGGGTATCGGCGGCCCTGGTGAGGTGAGCAGACCATGACACACATCGGAGTCCTGACCGCGGGGGGCGACTGCCCCGGGCTCAATGCCGCCATCAGGGGGGTGGTGGCCCGAGCCACGGCTGCGGGGGCGCAGGTGTCCGGCATCGAGGACGGCTGGGATGGTCTGATGCGGGGCCGGACCAAACCGCTCGGCCGGGATGACGTCCGGGGCATCCTGACCAGGGGCGGGACGATCCTGGGAACCTCCCGCACCGACCCCTACTACCACGGCGAGGGCCTCGCATCCCTGGCCCCAACCCTTTCCGAGACCGGGATCGACACGCTGGTCGTCATCGGTGGCGACGGATCTCTACGGACGGCGGCCAGGTTGGGCGAGGAGGGCCTGGGCGTGGTCGGGGTGCCCAAGACCATCGACAACGACATCGCCGGGACGGAGGTCTCTTTCGGCTTCAACACCGCGGTCCAGATCGTGACCGATGCGATCGATCGACTCACCACCACCGCCGAGGCGCACAACCGGATCATGGTGGTGGAGGTGATGGGTCGTCAGTCCGGGTGGATCGCCGTCCATGCCGGGTTGGCCGGCGGCGCAGAGGCGATCCTGGTCCCGGAGAGACCGTACGACCTCGACGATCTTTCTCGCCGATTGACCGCCCGCCACGACGCCGGGAGCGACTACTCGGTGGTGGTGGTGGCGGAAGGGGTTCCTGCCCCGACGGGCGAGCGGATCACCGCCGGAGCGGACCACATGGGCTTCGAGCGGCTCGGCGGTGTCTCCACCTGGATCGGCGCCGAGTTGGAGCGTCGCACCGGATTCGAGACCCGGGTGACGATCCTCGGCCATCTGCAACGGGGTGGCACCCCCACGGCCTTCGACCGGGTCCTGGCCACCCGGATGGGAATACGGGCAGCCGAGGCGGCCGTGGAGGGGGATCACGGGATGATGGTGGCCAGCATCGGCGAGGAGATGGTGCTGGTCCCGTTGTCCTCGGCCGTGGAGGAGCCACGTTCTGTTCCCGGGGCGCGTCTCGACGAAGTGGACTGGTTCCTGGTCTGAGGTTGCCCGCTCAATCGGTGGAGCGAAGCACCTCGACGATGGTCGCCTGATAGGGGCCGCTGGGCGCCTCGACCGTCACCTCGTCCTTGACCCGATGGCCGAGCACAGCGGCGGCCAGGGGCGAGTCCGAGGAGATCCGGTTCTGGTCGAGCCCGGCCTCGGCCGGATGCACGATCAGATGACGTACCTCCTCGTTGTCCCCGATGCGGACGGTGACCCAATCCCCGATCTGCACCACGTCGGGGTCCTCGGGGATCTCGTACACGCTGCCGGCGGTCTCGAGGACGTATTTGAGCTGCTCCAACTCCCGCATGGCCAGGTCGTATTCGAGTCGGGGCGCCATCTCGTCGTCTTCGTCGTCGATGGCCTCGACCAGCGACGGGATCGTCTCCTCTTCGAGGCGACGGGCGCGTTCGGCCAGCCGCATGCGACCCTCCTCGGTGAGAAGCGGTGGTTCGCTCGATGAGGGCATGTGGACGTCCTTTCGCCGACTACGCACAATGCGATGCCGCGGGATTCAAAGAAGAGCCCGATGAGCGACTTCCTGCGCTGGCATTAACCAGATCAGGTTCTGCGGTCACTGGCTCCTACTGCCAGAATCTCAGCCGGGAAGTCACCCAGCACCCGTAGCCACCCTTCGGGCTCTTCAGCTTGAACCTTGGCACACGTGTCCTGGTTTGTCCAGTGGCTCCACTCACCATTCTCGATGGAACACGACCTCTCCGACATCGCTGTCGGTGTGGGCAAACCCGAGCAGCGACCGGCCTCCTCGCCGACTGCATCGAGGCCCGAATCCTGGAGCCGACTGAGTCGGCGTCAGTGCTTGATCTCGAGCCCACCGAACAAAACGGTCGCATTGACGGCGAGCGTGGGGGCGTCGGCCGCGATCTGCTCTTTGGCGGTGGCGTTCTCGATCCCGCCGAACAGGGGCAGGCCCCGGGTCGCCACGTGCCAACCACGTGGCACCGTCACCTCGACACCTCCGAAAGCGGCGAATATGTCGAGCACCGCCCCGGGCGCAGGCGTGGCGTCGCGGAGGTCGACGTCGGCCCCACCGAACACCGCCGAGATGCTCCCGCCTTCGAACTGCCTCGAATGCGAGGCGATCTCGCTCCCGGAGAAGACGTTGAAGCTGTTGATCCGGTCACCGGCTTCGGTTCTCGATCCGAGACCCCTCCCGAAGATCACGAAGAGACCGACCACGATGATCACGGCTGGGATGATGACGTTGCCGATGTCGACGATGTCGAGTCGGGAGAGGAGGAAGGCCAGCCCGACTGCGGTTATGACCAGGGCCACCGGCCAGTGACGTGGGTTGGCGGCGAAGGTGAGGATGCCCGCGAGGAGGACGACCGCCGGCCACCAGGTGCCAAATGTCTCGCCGGCATCGAGCACGTTCGCATTGTCCAGGAGCAGGACGGTGCCGACCGCCACGATCAACACGCCGAAGAACAGCCGACCCCAATTCATGTGACCTCCTTGTCCTGGGGACTCTATCTACCGAACTTGGATCCGGCCCCAACCCAATGCAATGCGTCACATATCCGTGACGTCCTGCATTAGGAATCCGGTCAGTCCCCGGCCACGAAGAAGCGCCACTCCCCGTCCTCGGTGATCCCGATGCGCCACCCGGCGTAGGAGCCGAAGCCGGCGATCTGGTCCAGCTCCTCCTGGGTGTACACGGTGCGGAGGGCGTCGAGGTCGGCAGGGGGGATTTCCTCCCAGCTGTCGTAGACGAATGCGGAGGGCCAGTAGTAGTGAGTTGGGAGCTCTTCGTAGTCCTGAACGGCGTAGGGCGTATCCAACAGCTTCACGATGAGTTCCAATGGTTCCTCGCCATCGTCCTCCCACTCCACGATGTTCATGAAACCGCCGCCGCCAAAGCTGGTGACGAGCTCGGGACCGTCTCGCCCATTGGGGCCGACCCCGGCCAATCTGCCCAGGGCGTCGATGTGACAGTCGACGGCTGCCTCCGCGATTGCCTTGCGTGTCTGCGCCACTGGCTCGGGCAGCCCTTCTTGGTCGCCGGGCACGGCCAAGCCGGTTGCGGAGCAGACGTCATCGACAGCACTCCCGATGCTGGTGGTCGTCGTGTCGACGACGTCGATTCCGGTGGTGACGGGAGGGACCGAGGGCGTTGGCTCGGCCAGAGTGCCGTCGGGCTCACCCGGGCCGGAGAGCAATGGGATCAACCCCATCGCCAGGATCACCACGGCGAAGGCGGTGGCGAACACCAGCCAACCCGACGGGATGCGCGACCTGGCCCGATCGTCGATCGGTGGCGGGACCGAGTGTCTCGCCGCCTGACGCAGCTCACGCGCCGCCTCCTCGATTATCTGCTCCAGAGGGCTCAAATGCTTCATCTCGCCTCCTCGTCCCAATCCTGGAGACGTTCGCCCAGACGGTTCCGCGCCCGATGGAGATGGGACTTCACTGCCCCGGAGCTGCATCCCATGACCGCGCCGATCTCCTCGACCGACAACTGGTCGACGTAGTGGAGCACCGTTGCCTGGGCCTGTCGTCTCGGCAGTCTGCGCACCTCCTCCCAGACCTCGGTGGTCTGGGGAGTCAGGTCGGGGACGGTCGTCTCGTCGGCCCGTGCCCCGAGGCGGTTGACCGCCCGCCACTCGGCGCCAAGCCTGCGTTGGAAAGACGTCGCCCGGTTGATCAGCACCCGGCGTACCCACGCAGCAGGGTCGTCATAGGCACCGATGCGATCCCAATGCCTGTGTGCCGTCACAAAGGACTCCTGGGCCAGGTCCTCGGCGGCCGCTCCGTTGCGGAGGAGAGCCCGGGCTATTGCCACCATCCGGGTGTACTCGCGTCTATAGAAGGCCTCGAATGACTCGACCCCGGGTGTCCCCTGGTCTCGGGAAGGCACGTGTCTCCTCGTTCGTTGCAGCGTGCTCACCTTCCTAACACGCACACCCGGCCTATCCGGTTTACCCAGGGGAACAGGGCGGGTACGGACGTAACATTCTCGATTCGATGGATCTGAACCGACTCACCGAGAAATCACAGCAGGCGTTGAGCGAGGCCCAATCGCTGGCG